>Ga0187843_10000007_pt1 | contig 188265 bp, 178 predicted proteins | sample SpaLakP09_SKY_43_FD_134516 | JGI IMG/M metagenome (GOLD analysis project Ga0187843, IMG submission 134516) | Oligotrophic lake water microbial communities from Sparkling Lake, Wisconsin, USA - SP09_SKY_43 | ecosystem: Environmental > Aquatic > Freshwater > Lake | place: USA: Sparkling Lake...
CACCGGTGATTGACGGAATGACGGGCGATCAGCGCTTTTTCCTCGGATGGGCACAAGTATGGCGCCGCAATTATCGTGAGGCCAATTTGCGTCAGCGTTTGATCACCGATCCGCACAGCCCGTCGGAACAACGCGCGTGGGTCGTTCGCAATCTTGACAAATGGTACGATGCGTTCCAGCCAAAAGCAGACGGAAAATTGTACCTCAAGCCTGAGGACCGCGTTCGCATCTGGTAAGGAACCGCTTTGAACAGAATATCCCCGCCGACTCCATTCCAGATGTTTGGCGGGGATATTGACCAGTCCGCCAAGCTGGATGTGCGTCAGCTGGCGGTATTGGCCCTCGCAACTTTGTTATCGCTGGCGATATTGTGGTTTTCGACCGGCAGCATCATTCTTGTCGGTTCATGTGCCGCCGTCATGATTGCGGCAGGTGCGCTCATTTACTTTTTCCGCCATGCGGGTTCGGCCGAGGATGTCGTCGATGCATCTCCGCCGGATTGGTCGATCGCGCACGCTGCCACGCAACTGAGTGACGCTGCAATCGCCATAAGTGACCGCGCTGGTCGGCTGGTATGCGCAAATGACCATTTTACGAAAGCGTTTCCCGGGCTGAAGGCGCCGCCGGATCTGGGGGCGGACGAAGCGAGCTACGCTTTGATTGTCGCGGCAAGTCGTGCTGCATGGCGCGACGGCAGTGCCCAGATCGACAATATAAACAAGGACGAGCGGGCATATAGCGTCAAGGTCGCACGCGCGGGCGCTTCTGACGAATATCTATTATGGAAACTCGCACCCATTGAGCGGCTCGCGATTGAAAACCGTGCGATTGAACTGGTTACCGGACGTATCGGGCGCGCCATGTCCGGCAGCGGCGTCATGGCCGTCGCCGTGGGTCCCGACGGCTGCGTCCGGGCTGCAAACGCTGCTTTTGCCTTGCGCGCAACGGGCACGGATCAAGAGCCGCTCACTGGCCGTTCATTCGCAGATTTTGTGCGGATGGATGACAAGGGCAGCGTCTTTTTTGAACGCGAAGGACGTCGCGGCTTGCCTATCCGGCTTTTGCACGTGCCGTTGAACGAACATAATGTTGAAGGCTCCGCGCTGCTGCTCGCGGTGGATGAAGAGAGCGTAAAGGTCGACCGCGGCCTCGCATTGGCACATGTTGAACAATTGCTCTCCACACTACCTCTGGGACTGGCGCTTGTTGATCGCGATGGCCGGTTCCTGTTTGCCAATGAAGCATTTGCCCGCGTTCTGGGGGTTGAGCCGACCAAATTGCCCCCATATCCTGGCGATCTGGTCATTTCTGAAGACAAAGGCGCGGTTCTGGATAGCATTCGCCGCTATGGTAGCGGGCCGATGACGTCAGGGGACATTGCCATTCGGTTGAAAGAGCGACCCGATGAAGTCATCGCGCTGTCCATCGCGGGCGTGCGTGGGCTTGGCGACGCTGCGGTTCTGCTTGGACTTAAGGATAATAGCGAAGAAATAACGCTGAAGCGGCAGCTCGCCCAGCAGACAAAGATGGAATCGATCGGGCAGCTTGCAGGCGGTGTTGCGCATGATTTCAACAATATCCTGACCGCAATCATCGGATATTGCGACCTCATGCTCCTGCGGCATCAGCCCGGCGATGGTGACTATGACGATATTCAGCAGATTAAGAACAACTCAAATCGCGCGGCTAGTCTGACGCGGCAGTTGCTTGCATTCTCGCGCCAGCAAACATTGCGTCCGCAGATATTACAGCTGGCAAATGTCGTGGCCGACGTATCCAGCTTGCTTAAGCGATTGCTTGGCGAGACGGTCCGGCTTGAGGTGCATCACGGACGTAATGTCGGCGCTGTGCGCGCTGACCCGGGGCAACTTGAGCAGGTGATCATCAATCTGGGTGTGAACGCGCGCGACGCGATGCCGAAAGGCGGTGTGGTACACATCAGCACATTGGCGGTGGGTCAGCAGGAAGTCGCTGCGATGGGTAAAGAATTTTTGCCCATTGGTGACTATGTCAAATTATCTGTCGAAGACAGTGGCGTCGGTATTTCCAAAGAAAATTTGTCCAAGATATTTGAACCGTTTTTCACGACCAAAGAACTTGGCCATGGAACCGGGCTTGGTCTCTCCACGGTCTACGGCATCGTCAAACAATCGGGCGGGTTCATTTTTGCCGATTCACAAGTCGGCCAAGGCACACGATTCGACATCTTCTTGCCGGTTCATCGCGGTGAGATCCCCGCCGTCGAGACGGGCAAAAAGGAATTTTACAAGCCCAAGGATTTGTGGGGCAGCGGCCGGGTTTTGATTGTTGAAGACGAAGACATGGTGCGCGCGGTCGCAGAGCGCGCATTGGTTCGGCAGGGATATGTCGTGGAAGCCGCAAGCGATGGCGAGCAAGCCCTTGAATTGTTCGCAGAGGGCAAGCGATATGACCTTGTCGTCTCGGACGTCGTCATGCCCAATATGGATGGCCCGACAATGGCGCGCAATTTGCGTGCGGCATATGGGGACATCCGCCTGTTGTTCATGTCCGGTTATGCAGAAGAGCAGTTGCGCGAAACGATCAGCCTCGACAATGTGTCGTTCCTTGCTAAGCCATTTTCAGTTCAGCAAATTGCGGAAGCGGTCCACGACGCGCTCGCGAAGGGTGATTAGTTTAGGTATTGAAAATAAACGTATAAATAATTTTGTTCTGCTCTTGTTCTTTTGGAACATAAAGTGTACATAGTGGATATTCCGGACGATGTTCTGGAACAGGCATGACGCTAAAGGAGTGGAAAAATGGCAGCAAGTCTTAAAATGGTCGATGGGAATCAGGCAAACGGTATGAAAAATTCGGAACGTGAAAAGGCGTTAGAGGCGGCGCTTGCGCAGATTGATCGCGCTTTTGGTAAAGGCTCGGCGATGAAGCTGGGTAGTCGTGAGGCGATTGCTATTGATGCAGTGTCCACAGGCTCGCTCGGTCTCGACATTGCGCTTGGCATTGGCGGCCTGCCTAAGGGACGCGTGATCGAAATTTACGGTCCAGAAAGCTCGGGTAAAACGACGCTGACCCTGCATGCAATTGCAGAGGCGCAGAAGGCAGGCGGTACGGCGGCATTTATCGATGCAGAGCATGCGCTGGATCCGGGCTATGCGAAGAAATTGGGTGTCGATATTGATAACCTCATCGTGTCGCAGCCTGACACGGGTGAGCAAGCACTTGAGATTGCAGATACGCTGGTGCGTTCTAACGCAGTCGATATTTTGGTTATCGACTCGGTTGCTGCACTTGTGCCGCGCGCTGAAATCGAAGGTGAAATGGGTGACAGCCATGTCGGCTTGCAAGCCCGTTTGATGAGCCAGGCGCTTCGCAAAATCACAGGTTCGATCAGCCGGTCGAACTGCATGGTGATTTTCATCAACCAGATCCGCATGAAAATCGGTGTGATGTACGGTTCGCCCGAAACCACCACGGGCGGTAATGCGTTGAAATTTTATGCGTCGGTCCGTTTGGATATTCGCCGCACGGGTCAGATTAAGTCTGGTGAAGATATTGTAGGCAACACAACGCGCGTGAAGGTTGTGAAAAACAAGGTAGCTCCACCTTTCAAGCAGGTCGAATTCGACATCATGTACGGCGAAGGTATTTCCAAGACCGGTGAACTTTTGGATCTGGGCGTGAAGGCGGGCATTGTCGAAAAGTCCGGCAGCTGGTTCAGCTATGACTCGATCCGTATTGGGCAGGGTCGTGAGAATTCAAAAACCTATCTCACGGAAAATCCGGAAGTCGCGGCACGGTTGGAAGCCGCCATTCGGGGCAAGACCGAAGAAGTCGCTGAAGTCCTGATGACAGGGCCTGACGCGGAAGACGATCTTTAAGAAATATGCGAACAAGCACGGCCTTGCCTGAGGCCGCTGCTTTCGACCCGTCCTGGTCCACCCCGGGGCGGGTCACTTTGTTTTGCCGCGCGCAGATATATGAAGAACCGCGCGCGCGGGCCGCTGACTTCTTGACAGGCAGGGTGACTACGGCACAACTGCATCAATGACATTGCAGATTCACCTGATTGGCTTGCCCACGGATCAAAACAGTTCGTTCGAACGTGGCGCAGCGGCGGCACCGGCCGCAATTCGCCATGCGCTATTTAGCGATCGGGGTAACCTTTCGACCGAAAGCGGCCTTGAAATAGGAACCGACATCGCGCTGATCGATCGCGGCGATGTGCCGCTTTTGGACGTTGATACCGCGGCTGATGACGCGCGCATCATACAGGCGGTGGCTGACGCGATGGACGCAGGCGCGGTTCCTCTGCTGTTGGGCGGCGATCATTCGGTAACATATCCAGTGGTTGCGACGCTGGCCGCGCATCATGGTCCGCTCAACATTCTGCATTTCGATGCGCACCCCGACATTTATGCCGATTTTGAAGGCAATCCGCGTAGCCATGCATCGCCATTTGCCCGCATATTGGAAGCCGGCCACGCAAAGCGCATTGTTCAAGTTGGCATCCGGACGCTGAATCGGCACTGCCGCGAACAGGCGGAGCGTTACGGCGTTGAAATACTCCCGATGCTGAACTTCTCGCCCGAGCATGTTCCGGTTCTTGAAGGGCCGCTCTACATCAGCTTTGATCTCGATGGTCTTGACCCGTCGGAGGCGCCGGGTGTGGCGCATCCCGAGCCGGGTGGCCTGACGGTGCGCGAAGTGCTTTCGATACTTGCCAAACAAAATGCGGCAATTGTCGGCGCGGATGTCGTGGAACTTAATCCCCAACGCGACGTGAACGATGTTACGGCAATCGTCGGGGCCAAGCTGGTTCGGGAAATCGCCGCGCGTATCTATCAAAATCATTCTGGAGAATAGCCATGACCATCTCAGTGCACCATTTGAACAATTCGCGGTCGCAACGGATTTTGTGGCTCCTGGAAGAATTGAACGTGCCCTATGAAATTGTGCACCACCAACGCGATGCCGTCACCAATCTTGCGCCCGAAGCGCTTTTGAAAATACATCCTTTGGGTAAGTCACCGATGATAGAAGACGCCGGCAATGTCGTTTTTGAATCAGGGGCCATCGTAGAATATCTGTGCGAGCGTCATAATGGCGCACATCTGGTTCCGGCACGCGGGACAGACCAACATATCCGCTACCTTGAGTGGCTGCATTTTGCCGAAGGTTCGGCGATGACACCGATTTTGCTCAACCTGTACACGGCCCGTCTGGGCGAAGCCGCCGCGCCGCTGCACCCGCGCATTGACCAGCAATTGGAAAGCCATTTCCAGTTCATGGAGGATGGCTTGAACGCCAGCGGATGGTTTGTCGGCGATACGCTAAGCGGCGCCGACATCATGTTGAGCTTTCCAGCGGAAGCCGCCGTCAAAATGGGCCGCGCCGCCAACCGCCCGAACCTCACCAAATTTGTAGAAACAATCCACGCGCGGCCGGCATTTCAGCGCGCACTCGAAAAGGGCGGGCCCTATGCTTATGCCTGATGGAGCGGCAAAGTGCATATCCGGCTTGCAGGGCGGCGAGTCGTTCCCTAAGTCGCTTTTGTTATGACATCGACCAATGATATTCGCCGCGGGTTCCTTGATTATTTCGGTGCTGCCCAGCACGACATAGTCTCATCTGCGCCACTCGTGCCGTACAATGACCCGACATTGATGTTCGTCAATGCCGGCATGGTACCGTTTAAAAACGTATTTACGGGCTTGGAAAGCCGCGAAACGCCGCGTGCAGCTTCAAGCCAGAAATGCGTGCGGGCGGGCGGCAAGCATAATGATCTGGACAATGTCGGCTACACGGCGCGCCACCACACATTCTTTGAAATGCTCGGCAACTTCTCGTTCGGCGATTATTTCAAAGAGCAGGCGATTACCCATGCGTGGACATTGCTGACCAAGGAATGGGGGCTTGATCCATCGCGCCTGACGACAACGGTTTATCACACCGATGATGAGGCGTTCGACCTGTGGCGCAAGATTGCGGGCCTTCCTGAGGAGCGCATTATCCGCATCGCGACGAACGATAATTTCTGGTCGATGGGTGACACGGGGCCATGCGGTCCGTGCAGCGAAATCTTTTATGACCATGGCGACCATATCTTTGGTGGCCCTCCCGGAAGCCCGGACGAAGATGGCGACCGTTTTGTTGAAATCTGGAACCTCGTGTTCATGCAGTTCGAGCGGCAGGATGACGGCACCGATGTGCCTTTGCCCAAGCCGTCGATCGATACCGGCATGGGGCTTGAGCGCATCGCTGCAGTTATGCAGGGCGTGCACGACAATTACGACACCGACACGTTCAAGGCGCTGATCAATGCGTCGGAAGAGCTGACCGGTACCAAGGCGCAGGGCGAGCAAATGGCCAGCCACCGCGTGATTGCCGACCATTTGCGCTCGACCAGCTTCCTGTTGGCCGACGGCGTCATGCCGTCGAATGAAGGTCGCGGCTATGTTCTGCGCCGCATCATGCGCCGCGCCATGCGCCATGCGCACATCCTTGGCGCGAAAGAGCCGTTGATGCACCGTTTGGTGGGCAGCCTCGCTGCGGAAATGGGCGCGGCCTATCCCGAATTGCTGCGCGCGCAACCGATGATCGAAGCGACGTTGAAGCAGGAAGAAACCCAGTTCCGCCGCACGCTGGACAAGGGCATCAAGCTGCTTGATGAAGCCACCACGGGCATGCAACCCGGCGATGTCCTCGCTGGCGATACCGCGTTTAAGCTTTATGACACATATGGCTTTCCATATGACCTGACCGAAGATGCGTTGCGTGCGCAGGGCTTTGGCATTGATCAGGCTGGTTTTGAAACCGCGATGAACAATCAAAAGGCTATGGCGCGTGCGGCTTGGAAGGGTTCTGGCGCGAAGGCATCGGACGACGTCTGGTTCGACATCGCCGACCGCGTTGGGTCGACCGAGTTTACCGGTTACACGGCAAGCGAAGGCGAGGGGCAAGTCGTTGCCCTCGTCAATGATGGCGTTGAAGTGCAGTCTGCTGTGGCAAACGACACTGTGACCGTCATCACCAACCAGACGCCGTTTTACGGCGAAAGCGGCGGCCAGATGGGCGACGCTGGGGTTATTTCAAGCACCAACATGCGCGGTGAGGTCACCGACACGGCAAAGCCGCTTGGACGTTTGCATGCGCATCAGGTGACGATTGGAACTGGCGAGATCAAGGTCGGCGACTTTGTCACGTTGAAAATCGATACAGCCCGCCGCGACGCGCTGCGCGCCAACCATAGCGCAACCCATTTGCTGCACGCATCATTGCGTGAACGACTGGGCAGCCATGTCACGCAAAAGGGCAGCCTTGTTGCACCGGATCGTCTGCGGTTCGACTTCTCGCATAATCAGGCGGTGACGGCTGATGAAATTGCGATGATTGAAGCCGATGTGAACGCACAGATCCGCGGTAATCAGGCTGTAACCACGCGTTTGATGACCCCCGATGACGCGGTGGCTGCCGGTGCGCTTGCGTTGTTTGGCGAGAAATATGGCGAGGAAGTCCGCGTGCTGACGATGGGCAAGACCGAGGACACGCATTATTCGCTCGAACTGTGCGGTGGCACGCATGTCAATGCATTGGGCGACATTGCGTTGTTTACGATCATTTCTGAAGGCGCGGTCGCAAGCGGCATCCGCCGGATTGAAGCGTTGACAGGAGAGGCCGCACGCCTCTGGCTCGTTGGCCGCGAAACACAGTTGAAGAATGTAGCTGCGATGCTGAAAACCGCGCCTGATGACGTCGGCGCGCGTATTGAAACATTGATGAGCGAACGCAAGCGGATGGAGAAAGAACTCTCCGAAGCCAAAACCGCGCTCGCATTGTCCGGTGGCAGTGGTCCCAAGGCTGAAGCCGAAACAATCCGTGATGTCACATTCATGGGGCAGGTCATCAACGGTATCGAGCCAAAGGCCCTGCGCGGTTTGGCCGACGACCAGATGAAAGCCATTGGCAGCGGCATCGTCGCCATCATCGCGGCGAATGAGAACAGCAACACCGTCGTTGTTGCGGTTTCACCTGCGCTCCACGCCACGCTGACCGCTCCAGACCTCGTTCGCGCCGCGACCGAGGCAATGGGCGCGCAAGGTGGCGGTGGACGTCCCGATATGGCGCAAGGTGGCGGTCCAGCTGGCGCTGAGCTGGCGCAGGCGGCATTGGATGCCATCCGAGCAAAGATTGCCGGTTAAGAGGTAAGCTTGAGCTTGGGGGCTTCGTCGAGGCCGCCTGCTTCTTTAATCTGCCGCCGGAATTCGTCGCGCTTTTCGTGGATCGATGCGATCACGGGGCCCATGGCCACGCCGAGGTCGACGAGCACGGCTTCGGATAGCTGTAGCGAGCTTTCCAGCGTTTCTGGAACGGCATCGGTTGCACCCGCCTGATACAGGCGTGCGGCATGGTCTGCATCGCGTGCACGCGCGACGATGGTAATATCGGGCAACCATTGGCGGACGCGCTTTACGATATGTTCGGCGAGCACCGGTTGATCCATGGTCAGGATAAGCGCCTTTGCGTGGCCAAGGCTTAACTTGTCCAAAGTTTCGGGCCGCGAGATATCGCCAAAGATTACCTTATACCCACCGCGCCGCGCCGCTGTGACCGCATCCACATTGGATTCAACCGCAACATAAGGCTGCCCATGCTTCTTCAGCATGTCGGCCACCAAATGACCGACCCGGCCGAAGCCGATAACGACCGTGCGCGGTTCCTGCGTCGGGTCTTGTTCATGCACTTCGTCATCGCTTTCGCGCAGTTCTAGCCGGCGCGCCATGTCGTGGCCGATGCGCGCCAATATGGGTGTAATGGTCAACCCAATTGCCGTTGCGACTTGCCAGAAATTGATGGTTGCGGCGTCAATGATCTGCGCCGCGCCGGCTGCGCCCAGCACAATGAGCGTGGTTTCCGATGGGCTTCCCATCAGAACGCCTGTCTCGGTGGCGGTCCCCGTGCGTGCGCCGTTCAACTTCAGCAGGCCCGCGGTAACCGCGGCCTTTATCAGAACGACGCTGGCAACGGCACCAACCAACGCCGCCCAATTGGCCGCGACAAAGCGTAAATCAACCTGCATGCCGATGCTGATTAGAAACACACCCAGCGCCAGCCCCTTAAACGGCGCGGTCATGACGGCGACTTCGGTATGATAGTCTGTCTCGGCGATTAACAGGCCAGCGATCATTGCGCCGACGATCGGCGAAAGGCCAACCGCACCGGTCGCGAGACTTGCGACAATCACCACCAGCAGGCTGACCGACACAAATAGCTCAGGGCTTTTGGTGCGCGCTGCCTGCCCGAACAGGCGGGGCAGGAAGAAACGGCCAAGGACAAGCATACCGACGATCACCAATGTGCCCTGCCACAGCACAGTAACCATGCCTTCCCACGAATCGGAATCCGCCTGTGGTGCCAGTGCGCCCAGGACGAAGATGATCGGGACGATGGCAAGATCTTCGAAAAGCAGCATCGCAAGGGCCGATTTGCCAACGGCAGAATGCGTGCCTGATATGGGCAGCACCAGCGCAGTCGATGAAAGCGCCAGCGCAATGCCGATGCCAATAGCCGCCGTCAGGTTATAGCCAAAAAGCAAAAGACCCGCAGCAATGATGAGCCCCGCGCCGAACAATTGCGCTGCGCCCACGCCAAAAACCAGACGCCGCATCTTCCACAATCGCCGAAAGGACAGTTCGAGGCCAATCGAGAACAGCAATAAGATAATGCCATATTCGCCAATGGGGCCAATAGCCTCGGGATTGGTGATGGTGACCCATTCAAGCAATGGATAACGTTCGACCAAAGTACCAAGGCCCATGGGGCCGACGAGTATCCCCACCAAGATGAAACCGATAATGGGCGTGATACGAAAACGGGCAAACGCCGGGATGACGATGCCAGCTGCGCCCAGGATGACGAGTAGATCGCTGATGCTTTCGCTGTGTAATTCGCCTGCCATGCCCACCTTCTACGCCAATGCCGTATGAAAAGGGAAGGACCGGACAATAAAAAAGCGCGGAGGTTGCCCCCCGCGCTTTGTTGTACTTATCAGTTTGCTGTTACTGCCAGCTGCCCATTTTGGCTTCGAGGTTGGCGCGAACCTGTTCAAAGAACTGCTCGGTCGTCATCCATGCCTGGTCTGGACCAATGAGGATCGCGAGATCCTTTGTCATGTGGCCGTCTTCAACGGTCTGGATGCACACTTCTTCAAGCGTTTCGGCAAAGCGCGTCACTTCGGGTGTTTCGTCAAATTTACCACGGAATTTCAGACCGCCGGTCCATGCAAAGATCGACGCAATCGGGTTGGTCGATGTTGCTTTGCCCTGCTGATGCTGGCGGAAATGGCGCGTTACCGTGCCATGTGCGGCTTCCGCCTCAACGGTCTTGCCATCTGGTGTCATCAAAATCGACGTCATCAATCCCAGCGAACCAAATCCTTGTGCGACTTGGTCGGACTGCACATCGCCATCATAGTTTTTGCACGCCCAGATGAACTTGCCCGACCACTTCAGCGCGGATGCGACCATGTCATCGATCAAGCGATGCTCGTACACAATGCCAAGCTCTTTGAACTTGTCGGCAAATTCGGCTTCGTACACTTCTTGGAACAGGTCCTTAAAGCGGCCGTCATAATATTTCAGGATGGTGTTCTTGGTCGACAGATACACGGGCCATTCGCGGGTTACGCCATAGTTCAGCGAAGCGCGGGCAAAATCACGAATCGAGTCGTCAAGATTGTACATCGCAAGGGCAACGCCCGGCGACGGATAACGGAAAACTTCTTCGTCAATTTTTTGGCCATCGTCGCCGTCCCACACAAGGCGCAATGTGCCGGGGCCAGGAACGAGGAAATCCGTCGCGCGATACTGGTCACCAAAGGCATGGCGGCCGATCACGATAGGGTCCGTCCATCCTGGGATCAGGCGCGGGACATTTTCGATGACGATCGGTTCACGAAAAACAACGCCGCCCAAGATATTGCGGATGGTGCCGTTTGGCGACTTCCACATTTTCTGCAGGCCGAATTCTTCCACGCGCGCTTCATCTGGAGTGATCGTTGCGCACTTTACGCCTACACCGAATTCGCGAATTGCGTTTGCGGAATCAACGGTGACCTTGTCATTGGTCTTGTCGCGATATTCCATGCCAAGGTCATAATATTTCAGGTCAATATCGAGATAGGGCAGGATGAGACGTTCCCTGATCCATTCCCAGATGATGCGAGTCATTTCGTCGCCATCGAGTTCTACAACCGGATTTTTGACCTTAATTTTTGCCATGTCAGAAAGCACTTTCCATTGGGGAGACTTGATATCGACCGGTGCCATAGCAAAGTCTGCCATATGTTCAACTGGCTACCGTAATTGTCTCAAATTGCCGCAAACGGCATCAAAGGTTGTAAGATGCACCGTCATCCCCTAGCTAAAGCCTATGAGTAGACAAGAACTGACAAACCGGGGCAACGGGGTCGCGAAATGGTCGTTTCCGCCTGTTCACCCCGAAGGCCGTAAATTTGGCCTGATCGCAGCGGGTATCACCCTGTTTTTTGCATTTATGGCATGGGAAACGCTCGCATGGCCCATGGGCGCAGTGACCATATGGACACTCGCTTTCTTTCGGGATCCAGTGCGTGCAACGCCCATTGACGACCGCTTTGTGGTTTCGCCAGCAGATGGCCTTGTCACCCTGATTGAACAAGTCCTGCCACCGGCAGAACTGCGCGGCCCAGACGGTCTGGGTGATCAGCCGATGACCCGGGTTTCGATCTTTATGAGCGTTTTTGACGTGCATATTAACCGGACGCCTATCCGCGGCACGATCAAACGCGTTGTGTACATTGCCGGTAAGTTTTTGAACGCTGACCTGGATAAAGCGAGCGAAGAAAACGAACGTCAGCACTTCCTTGTGGAACGCAGCGACGGCGTGCGTATCGGCTTTACGCAAATCGCTGGTCTTGTTGCCCGCCGTATTGTTGCCTTTGTGAAAGAAGGCGACAGCGTGGCCAATGGCCAACGTATCGGCCTTATCCGCTTTGGCAGCCGCGTGGATGTATATTTACCGCATGGAACATCGTCGCGCGTCATTAAGGGGCAGCGTTGCGTTGCTGGCGAAACGGTCATCGCCGACTTGGGCGTTGACCAAGATTTGATTGCCGTCGCACACTAATGAACGATTTTCCCTCTCGCCCCGGCATTCCGTTACGGGCGCTCGCACCAAATGCGATCACCGCGCTTGCCTTGTGCACTGGCCTCTCGGGGGCATGGTTTGCGATGCAGGGTCGCTGGGAAAACGCTGTCGCCGCAATGGTTATTGCAGGTGTGCTTGATGTCATGGATGGCCGCGTCGCGCGGATGTTGAAAGGCGAAAGTCGTTTTGGCGCGGAACTCGACTCATTATCCGACGTGATTGCTTTCGGCGCGACCCCGGCGTTGGTCATGTACATGTGGGTGCTGCAGGATATGCCGCGCTTCGGCTGGACTATCTCCGTATTCTTTGTGTTGTGCGCAGCGTTGCGGCTGGCGCGTTTCAATGCCCGCATCGATACCGAAAACCAGCCGCATAAAATGGCGGGATTTAACACCGGCGTTCCATCGCCGCCCGGCGCGGCTTTGGCGTTGCTGCCGATGATGATTTGGTTCGAAACCGGTGCAGAATGGGTGCGTGACTATCGCTTTCTTGGGCCATGGTTGCTTGTCTGCGCGGTCTTGATGGTTTCCAACGTCGCCACCTACAGCTGGTCGTCGATCAAGGTTCGTCGCAGCCTGCGCTTCATGGCACTCGCCACTGTTGGTTTGTTTACCGCGACCTTGGTTGCTGCCCCTTGGGTTGCGATGATCGGGGCGACGATAGTTTATGCAGGGCTGCTGCCGTTTAGCGCCATGAGCTATGCGCGTGTAAAGAAGGCACAGCGGGCGCAAACCGAAGCCGCTTGACCTGAGCCTGCCACAGGCTATGTTCCGCATTCGTTCTATATTTGGAGTGCCGTGTTGGAGCCGTTAGTCGTCATCGTCATCGTGGTGCTTGCTTTGCTGGTCGGGCTTGTGCTCGGCTGGTTTGCCGGCGGGCGTGAAAGCCGGGCAGGGCAGGAGACCACCGTGCAACTGCGTTCTATGCTTGATCAGGTCGTGGTCGAGCGGGACGGTGCAAAGGACCGTTTGGCGCGTCTGGAAACCAGCCTAGAAGAACGTGAGCGCGGCTTTGAAGAGCAGATCGCTGCGCTGGCTCAGGCAAAAGAAACCTTGTCGGCGCAGTTTGGCGAGATTGGCCAAAAACTGTTGGGCGAAGCGCAAGCGGCGTTTCTTCAACGCGCCGATGAACGCTTTCATCAGGCCGGTGAGAAGAATGAAGAGCGGCTGAAGCAGCTTTTGGGGCCCGTTGGCGAAAAGCTGAAAGCTTATGAGGAGCAAGTCGGCAAAATCGAGAAAGACCGCACCGAAGCATATGGCGATCTGAAGGGCCTGATTGGCGAAATGCGCCTTGGGCAGGAGCGTGTGTCGAGCGTTGCCTCTGGCCTGATGAACTCCTTGCGTAATGCGCCAAAGGCGCGGGGCCGCTGGGGCGAGCAGCAGTTGAAGAATGTTTTGGAAAGCTGTGGCTTATCCGAACATGTCGATTTCAACCTCGAAACCAGCATTGATGCGGGCGATGGCCTTCGTTTGCGGCCTGACGCGATCATTCATGTGCCGGGCGGACGGACGTTGGTTATCGACGCCAAGGTGTCTTTGAACGATTATCAAGACGCTTTTGCCTCCGTGGATGACGACGTTCGCGCAGTTGCCATGACGCGGCACACACAGTCGATGAAGAACCATATCGATGGCCTGTCGCGCAAAGCCTATTGGGACCAGTTTGAAGACGCGCCCGATTATGTAATTATGTTTGTCCCGGGCGAACATTTTCTGGCCGCTGCGCTTGAGCATGAACCGCAATTGTGGGACTTTGCCTTTGATAAGAAGGTGTTGTTGGCCACGCCGACCAATCTGGTTGCGATTGCGCGCACCGTTGCCAGCGTATGGCGGCAAGAGGGCCTCGCGCGCGAAGCCAAGCAGATCGGCGCGCTTGGCAAGGAAATGTACGACCGCATTGCCGTGGCCGCGCAGCATCTGAAATCGGTGGGCAGCGGGCTGTCCTCGGCGGTAAATAATTATAATAAGTTCGTGGGCAGTTTTGAACGTAATGTCATGTCGACGGGTCGGAAATTTGCCGATCTCAATGTCGAAACCGGCAAGCGCGAATTGGAAGATATCCCGTCGGTTGAGGCGCTGCCGCGTTATGGCGATGACGAAGGCAACGCGCAAATTGCCGACGGACGCGAAGCGGCGGAGTAATCGCTATGGCGGGCCTCAGCCGCGCGCTGGACGGCGAAACTGGTTCAGCACTTCATACGCCATGACCGCTGTGGCCACCGCGGCGTTTAAGCTGTCTGCCTTGCCCTGCATCGGCATTTTGACGAGCAAGTCGCACTGACCTTCATAATCGTCGGGCAGACCCTGCGCTTCGTTGCCTGTGAGGATGAAACATGGGCTATTGTAGTGGGCAGCCTGATAATCGGTGTCGGTTTGCAGGCTCGTTCCGACCAGCTGACCATCGCCCGCGCGTAACCAAGTGATAAACTCGTCCCATCGGCACTGAACGATCTTTTGCGTGAAAATAGCGCCCATGCTCGCGCGGACAGCCTCAACCGAAAACGGGTCGGTGCAGTCATCAATGAGGATAAGCCCGCCGGCGCCCACAGCATCGCCGGTTCGCAACATTGTCCCCAAATTGCCCGGGTCACGCATCGCTTGCGCCACGAGCCAGATCGGCGCCGTCGCGCGCTCTATATCGGCAAGCGCAGTGCCATGGTCACGATAGACACCGACGACCGCTTGTGCGTTATCTTTGCCGGACAGTTTCGCCATGATTTCGGCGCTGGTTTCAATGACGTCTCCGCCGTTGCGTAGCACCTCGTCCTCAAGCGCGATTTCCAGCGCATGAACGGGCCGGTCTTTGACCCGGAACAGCATTTCGGGCAGAAAACCAGCTTCGCGCGCTTCCGTCATGATGCGGAGGCCTTCAGCGAGAAATAGCCCGGCACGTTTCCGCAATTTCTTCTCGCGCAGTCCGCGGATTTCCTTCAGAAGGGGATTCGAAAATCCGGTAATCTCACGGCGCATCAGTCTTCGCCAAAGCCGTCGACAACCAGCCCGATGAGTTTTTCAATCGCGGGCTCTGCCTGGTCGCCTTCGACATGAATGGTAATTTCACTGCCCTTTGCCGCGCCGAGCATCATCAGACCCATGATGGATGTGCCCGTGACGATCTGACCATCTTTTTCAACTTCAACCTTAATGCCTTCGGGCAATCGGCTGACAAAGGTGACAAATTTTGCGCTGGCGCGGGCATGCAGCCCCTTCACATTCACGATTGTTGCTGACCGGCTGATGCGGGTCATTTCGACGCCTCAAGCACTTCGGACGCCACGCTGATATATTTTCGGCCCGCTTCACGCGCAGCGGCGACAGCCTCTTTCACATCCAGGTTTTTGCGGGCGCTGTCGAGGCGGATCAGCATGGGCAGGTTTACGCCAGCGATGACTTCGACCCGGCCGCTTTCCAGCAGCGATATGGCCAGATTGGAGGGCGTTCCGCCAAAAAGATCGGAGAGGATTATTGCGCCTTTGCCTGAATCAACCTGCTTAATGGCCGCTGCTATTTCATTACGGCGGGCCTCCATGTCATCATGCGGACCGATGCAAATGGTGGCGATGTTTTTTTGGGGGCCAACAACATGCTCAAGCGCGACGAGAAATTCGTCCGCAAGCTTGCCATGTGTGACTAAAATTAAACCGATCATGTGATGTCGTTACCCTGTGGTGCGGTATTATTGTTTGCGCCGTTAGCAGGCTCTTCAATTGCGTCAATCGGTCTTGAGGTCAGATTGCGATGGTGAACCGCCGGAGCAAAGCCATCTTCACGCAACCAACGGCCAAATTGTTCGGCAACATGGACCGACCTGTGACGCCCGCCGGTGCAGCCAAAGGCTATGTTTACATAGGCCTTACCTTGCGCGTCATAGAGCGGCAAAAGATAGCGGAGGAGGTCGCGTATTTTTTCCATCGCCGCGTCATATGCGGGGTCCGCTTCGACATAATGCGATACACCTTCATCCAACCCTGTAAGCGGGCGAAGTGTATTGTCCCAATGCGGATTGCGCAGGAACCGCAAGTCAAAAACCAGATCGGCATTGTGGGGAATGCCCCGCGAATAGCCAAAGCTGGTTATCGTAATGACCGAATGTGGCGATGCTTCGCTGTTGAACTGCTCGCGTATCGCCTGTTGCAGATCATGCGCAGACAGCTTGCTTGTGTCGATTACCGTTTCCGCCCACTGACGAAATGGATCCATCAACGTGCGTTCAATCGCGATGCCGTCCATGGCCGGGCGGTCAGGTGCCGCGGGGTGACGGCGACGCGTTTCTGCATAACGGCGTTCAATTTCAACGCCTGCGCAGTCGAGAAACAGCGTTCTGATGGTCAGGTTGGGCTGGTTCTGCAGCTGTTTGATCTGTTGAATAAGCGTTTCGGCGTCAAAACCCCGCGTTCGGCTATCAAAGCCAAGGGCAATGGGGATATCGGGGCTCGCCTGACGACCGGTCACGGGTATTTCAAGTAACTGGCTGGCAAGGCGGATCGGGAAATTGTCGACGGCTTCCCAGCCTAAATCTTCAAGCGCCTTGAGAACGGTGGTTTTCCCAGCGCCTGAAACGCCCGTCACAATCAATATTGTTTGCGGGGTAGAGGCTGTTTTGGCGGTCACGATGGCAAGCTTTCTTTTACAGAAACGGTGGATGCAAGTTCGGGCCGGGCGCCGCTATCGAGAACTGCCCGCAACGCATATTCGACCTTGATTGCGCTGCTCTGTTCAAATGGATTTAGTTTGGACACGGGAACGACGTAGTCACCAATGTTGGTGCGCGCAATGTCTTCAGGTAATCGGTCTGGTGCATCTACGAACTCCACGACGAGGCGCAGCGGCGCAGACGCTCTGAAATCGATATCAAATATGCCGACGCCGCGCACCTCAATCTTGCCGGCGATATTGGGAGCGACAGTCAGTATTGGAGCGTCGTCACGGGTTTCCAGAAAAACGACATCATCGCTAATCAAAATAGCGCCGCGATCGATCAGCCGGAGCGCGAGATCGGATTTGCCGCTACCCGACTCGCCCATAATCAGCACAGCATGGCCACCGATGGATATCGCGGTGCCATGGATCATCTGTGGCATTAGCGGGTCGCCACCGCTGCGCAGGGAAGGGCGATTTCAAAACAGGCCCCGCCTTTGCCATCAACCCGGTCGCGCACATTGATGCGGCCATGGTGGCCTTCAACAATCGTGCGTGCAATGGCCAGCCCCAGCCCGCTATGTTTGCCGAAATTCTCGGTTGGCGGGCGTTCACTATGGAACCGGCGGAAGATGGCTTCTCGTTCTTGCGGAGGAACGCCGGGGCCTTCGTCGCTGATGCGAATGATCACTTCCTCGTCGGCCAGCGTAGCCGATATTTCAACGACTGCGCCCGGTGGCGAAAAGGACACCGCGTTGTCGATCAGATTGGTCAGCATGCGTTCGAGGCGCACATCTTCACCCATGACCGTGGCGATTGTCCGCCGCGGCCGAGCGAAGGCGATATCTACATCCTTGTCGCTGCCACGGTCTTCGCGCGCCTGAAGCAATTGTTCAATCATATCGCCCAAGTCGATGGGTTCGAACTTTGCCTTGGCCAGTTGCGAATCAACGCGGCTGGCGTCTGAAATATCGCTAATCAAACGGTCCATCCGCTGAACATCGGCCTTCGCGACATCCATAAGCTGTTTGCGCAGGGCGGGATCTTGAATGCGCTCCGCACCGTCCAGTGCCGACCGCAACGAAGCCAGCGGGTTCTTAATCTCATGCGCGACATCCGCCGCAAATGCTTCGGTCGCGTCAATGCGTTGCCGAAGGGCAATGCTCATGTCGGACAATGCGCGTGCAAGCATGCCGATTTCATCACGGCGCGAGGGCAGGCGCGGAACGGTGACCTCCTGAGCGCGGCCAAGCCGCACCTTGACCGCCGCGCGCGACAGGTGCCGAAGCGGACGAACGATGGTTCGCCCGAGAAATATGGAGAGCAATATGCCGATGCCAAGCGCGACGGCAAAAAACATCCCGACATTGAACCGCTCAGCCCGAACAAATAAGCGAATATCGCGTTCATTGGATGTTGTCAGAACAGCAAAGCGGCCATCGCGCGACCGCGAACCAGCGCTGATAACATGTGTGAGGTCCGGGGCGAAAGCGACCGTCGACGCTGCATCGGCGGGTTTAGGCTTTATGACATGTTGCCAAGCATCGGCCGTATCGACGCGCGGCTCCACAAATGCCTGCAAAACGGCTGCACCCACCAAAAAATCGAACATCTTATCAATGCCGCGCGCGATGACCTTGCGTATCGGTTCCTTGTCAGGATCGCGGAAGACATATGTCGGCGGACGGCCGGCGAAGCTGTCCATGATCTTTTCGCCATTTTGCGCATAGACGCGAATCCGCGATTGGTGCTCTTGGCCAAATTGGTAGATGTACGCGGCGCGCTTTTCGGGTGCGACCAAAGACAGGCTTTCCGCCAAAAATGTCGCTTGAAGCCGCGCAGCATCTTCGCGTTCCGCAATCAGCCGCACGCGGTAGCTGTCGAGGAAAAACAGCCCTGCGCCCAGCAGCGCCAAAACAAATAGATTTACAGCAAGGATGCGGGCGGTGAGCGATAGCCCCCGGCTCCATCCCAGCTGAAGATCAGCGGGCTCAGCTGTCTGCAAAGCGATATCCTGCACCGTAAAGCGTATCTATGGCCGCAAATTCTGGATCGACTTCGCGAAACTTGCGCCGCAGCCGTTTGATGTGACTGTCGATGGTGCGGTCGTCGACATACACGTCATCCTGATATGCCGCATCCATGAGCTGGTCACGTGTGCGCACAACGCCCGGCCGATTGGCGAGCGCTTCCAATATCATGAACTCGGTCACCGTGAGCGTAAGCGGTTTTCCGTCCCATTTCACATGGTGTCGTGCTGGGTCCATTTGCAATTTCCCGCGCACCATAGGCTCAAGCTCAGGTTCAGCGTCGCCGCTGCTCACGCCGCGATCATAGGTCGCACGGCGCAGTATAGCCTTTACGCGGGCCACCAACAGGCGTTGGGAAAAAGGTTTGGTGATATAATCGTCGGCACCCATGGCAAGGCCAAGTGCTTCATCCAGTTCTTCGTCTTTTGATGTCAGAAAGATGACCGGCATATCGCTTTTTTCGCGCAACCGCCGGAGTAATTCGAGGCCGTCCATGCGCGGCATTTTGATATCGAAAATGCCAAGGTCTGCAGGATTTTCGAGCATGGCCTTTAACGCGGTTTCGCCATCGGAATATATCCGGGTGACATAGCCCTCTGCTTGCATAGCTATGGACACCGAGGTCAAAATGTTGCGGTCGTCGTCGACCAAGGCGATGGTTGCACTCATGGGCCAACTATAGGGGTGCAATGGCTTGGGTTCAATCACTTGCTCTCTTGGTGCCGATGTGGCGGGAAAAAGGTGGTGCTGTTGCACCTAAATAATGAACCCCATTTGACCTTGTTGCGCGCATCGTATACCGGCTCCAGCGAAACAGTGCATACGTATGCCTAGATTCGCAACTTTTGCCGGAGTAGCCAATGTCGACACCTTTACATATCTCGCTTTCGCAACAAGGTTTTGGCACAAAGGCGCAGCTGCATTGCAACCTCGGCACCGCGCCTTTGGTAGAAGCCGCGCTGGCGAATGATGAAGGCATATTGGCCAAAGACGGTCCGCTCGTTGTTAAGACGGGTGCGCACACAGGGCGTTCCGCCAAAGACAAATTTATCGTGCGTGACGCGGAAACCGAAAACAGCATTTGGTGGGGTAAAACCAACGTCCCGATGGACCCGGCGCATTTTGCGGCGCTGAAAGAAGATTTCATTGCCGCGCTTGGCGGCAAAGACAAATTGTATGTCGCGGACCTGTTCGGTGGTTCGCAGCCAGAGCACCGCGTCAATGTGCGCGTGATCAACGAATTGGCATGGCACAATCTGTTCATCCGCACCTTGCTGGTGCGCCCGACGCAGGAAGAGCTGGCCAGCTTTGTGCCGGAATACACAATTATCGATTTGCCAAGCTTCCGCGCAGATCCTGCGCGCCATGGCTGCCGCAGCGAGACTGTTATCGCTGTGAACTTCACCGAAAAGCTCATTTTGATCGGTGGCACTGCATATGCGGGTGAAATGAAGAAGTCGGTTTTCGGCATCCTCAATTATCTGTTGCCGGTGAAGGGTGTGATGCCCATGCATTGCTCCGCCAACATCGGCCCGGACGGCGACACCGCCGTATTCTTTGGCCTTTCAGGCACCGGCAAAACGACCTTGTCTGCAGACGCGAGCCGTACACTGATTGGCGACGATGAACATGGTTGGTCGGACACGGCGGTGTTTAACTTTGAAGGCGGTTGCTACGCAAAAATGATTCGCCTCTCGGCAGACGCCGAGCCGGAAATTTTTGCGACCACAAAGCGCTTCGGAACGGTGCTTGAAAATGTCGTTATCGACCCGGAAACACGTGAACTGGATTTCGACGACAATAGCCTCGCGGAAAACAGCCGTGGTTCGTATCCGATTGAGTTCATTCCGAACACATCTGAAAAGAATATGGGCCCCGTTCCCAAGACGATCATCTTCCTGACCGCGGACGCCTACGGCGTTTTGCCTCCGATTGCGCGCCTGACGCCGGATCAGGCCATGTACCACTTCCTATCGGGTTACACGGCGCGTGTCGCTGGCACAGAAATCGGCGTGACCGAGCCTGAAGCCACGTTTTCTACCTGCTTTGGTGCGCCATTCATGCCGCGTCACCCAAGCGTCTATGGCAATTTGCTGAAAGAACGGATCGCCAAGGGTGCGGTGCAGTGTTGGTTGGTCAACACCGGCTGGACGGGCGGCAAAGCAACGATGCCCGGCATCAGCCGTATGCCTATCAAGGCCACACGGGCATTGCTTAACGCTGCGCTGGACGGAAGCCTGAATAATGCAGAATTCCGTAAGGACCAGAATTTTGGTTTTGAATTCCCGGTCGCCGTTCCAGGTGTCGACAGCGGCATTCTTGATCCGCGTGAAGCTTGGGCGGACAAGGCGGAATATGATGTGACGGCGCGCGGACTTGTTCAGCAGTTCATCGACAACTTCGCGCAATTTGCAGATCATGTCGACGAAGGTGTAAGGCAGTCGGCGCCAAAAGTCGCTTAACCCGTCCGGACATCATCGGACAATACAGGAGGTCCGATCATGTCCGAATATTCTATGCGCTTATTTGAAGATGACGCCGCAATCGTCGCGATCGGCGAAGGCTTGCTTGCGCGTAGCTTACCGCGCGAACATTGGACGCATGAAGCGCATCTGGCGGCATGTACTTGGCTGGTGCGTGATCGGCCGAATATCGCGATTGAGCGAGAGCTACCTGCCATCATTTCGGCGTACAACGAAGCCGTGGGCGGGGTGAACGACGATACGCAAGGCTATCATGAAACGATTACGCAAGTGTATATCGCTGGCGTGAAGGCGCATCTGGCAGAGGTTGGGATACAGGTGCCGTTGCACGAGGCCGTGAACGCGCTTTTACTTTCCAGCCGGGGACGCAGGGATTTGCCGCTTCAGTTTTATTCAAAGGAGCGGCTGTTTTCGGTGCACGCACGGCGGGGCTTTATCGAACCCGACCGCGCGAGCCTTGACCTGATTTAGAACGCTTCGGGCTCAGAAAAGACGGACCGATTGCGTCCTTCTATCAGTCGAGGCCGCCTTCAACCAGCAACACCGCGCCGTCAGCGCCTGTGACGCGCACACGGGATCCTGTCGCGGCATCGACGCCGCGGGCGGACCAGACGCTGTCGCCGACCTTAACGCGGCCATGGCCGTTTGTGATCGCCTCAACCACAGTCACGATTTCACCCGTTAACCGCGCGCCGCGGTCGTTTAGCTTTGCATCTTCGGTCTCGATGGGGTTGTCGTTTAGAAATTTCTTACCCGCAAAGACCGTCAACACCGATAATGTCGCAAACATGGCAACTTGATAGGCGACGGTGATGGGAAGGAAGTAATCCAGCCCACCGACAATCAACGCGGCAAGGCCAAGCCACATGAGGAAGAAGCCGGGTGCAACCATTTCGGCAACGCCGAGTAGCAGCCCCAGCGAGAGCCAGAACCAGTGCGTTGAAATTGTGTCGAGCCATTCTGCCATGTCTTACTCCGTAATCTCGATGTCTAAACTGCAGATCGTACCGTAGCCCTGAGCCGTCAGTGCGCGTGCGTTGCCGAAAGTCGACGGGCGCGTGTCGGTGGAGCGCAGCATCTGTCCTACAGGCGTCCTTCGACGGGCACAATCGCCTTGCGATTGTTGCTCAGCACTTCGGGCTTTGTCTCCGCCCCTCACGCCTCACTTTTCTTTGGGTGCAAGCGCTTCCTTGGCCAATTCGCCGATTCCACCCAGCGTGCCGATCAACTGCGTGGCTTCTACAGGGAACAAAATGGTCTTGGCATTGGGTGATGTTGCGAACTGGCTGATGGCTTCGGTGTATTTCTGCGCGATGAAGTAATTCAGCGCCTGCGTGCCCGATGTCGCGATGGAATCGGAAACCATGACCGTTGCCTTTGCCTCGGCCTCTGCTTCGCGTTCGCGGGCTTCGGCGTCACGGAATGCCGCTTCCTTGCGGCCCTCGGCCTGAAGGATGGCGCCCTGCTTTTCGCCTTCAGCGCGCAGGATTTCTGCGGCGCGCATGCCCTCTGCTTCAAGGATTTGCGCACGCTTTTCCCGTTCGGCCTTCATCTGCCGCGCCATTGCGTTGGAGATATCAGCGGGTGGGCGAATATCTTTCACCTCAACACGCGTGATTTTGACGCCCCATGGGCTGGTTGCGTGGTCCACCACCGACAGCAGGCGGCCATTGATATCGTCACGTTTCGACAAGGTTTCATCAAGGTCCATGCTGCCCATCACGGTACGTAGGTTGGTTGTCGTGATTTGCATGATGGCGACGTAGAGGTCGGACACTTCATATGCGGCTTTGGCCGCGTCGAGCACTTGAAAGAACACCACGGCGTCTACGCCGACCATGGCGTTGTCCTTTGTGATGATTTCCTGTCCGGGAATGTCGAGAACTTGTTCCATGACGTTTACCTTGCGGCCAACGCGATCAAAGAACGGGATGATGACGGTCAGCCCGGGTTGCGCGGAATAGGTATAACGCCCGAACCGCTCAATTGTGAAAACAAAGCCCTGCTGAACAACGGTTACGCCCATCATCACAAAAATGATGACGATCAGGGCGAGTAAGCCGAAAAAATATTCCATAGAAATCCTCCCGTTTGCTTGATCTGTAATAGTGTGGGATTAACGAATAGTTGCAAGAAAAATCGGTCGAGGGGCTTTACCATTTCATCGCGTTTACGCAGGAAGCATGCGCAGGCCGATAAAATGGGAGCAAACATGGATATCTTGCAGCAACTGAGATGCACGCGGTCGGCGCTTTATATGCCGGCGTCCAATGCACGCGCGTTGGAAAAGGCGCGGTCATTAGATGCAGATATGCTGATCATTGATTTGGAAGATGCCGTTCCGCATGAGTCAAAGGCTGATGCCCGCGCGGCGGCCGTGCAATATGCCGCAGACGGCGTCGCAGGCAAAATAATTGCCATACGGGCAAATGGCGCGGACAGCGTATATCATGCCGACGACATCGCCGCTTTGTCGCAAAGCCGGGCGAACTTCATTGTTGTACCTAAGGTCGAAGGTCCGGACGACATACCCGATGCTGGCAAACCCATATTGGCGATGATCGAAACGCCAAAGGGATTATATGCCGCGCGCGAGATTGCGGCGCACCCCATGGTTGCGGGATTGATTGCAGGCACAAATGACATTGCGGCGGAAACCGGTATTCGGCCCGGTCCATTGCGCGAAGGGCTGGAACTCGCGCTGCAGACCATCGTGCTCGCGGCATCCGCATCGGGTAAGCCGCGTTTTGACGGGGTGTGCAACCGGCTGGATGACATGGACGGCTTCGATGCCGAATGCCGCCAAGGCGCAATCTATGGTTTCACGGGCAAAACGCTCATTCACCCCAATCAAATCGCGATAGCCAATCATGCCTTTGGTGCGGATGCCGCTGCGGTGGCTGAGGCGGAGGAATTAATTGCGGCCAGCCGAGGGGGCGCGCAGCGATTTAAGGGTCGCATGATTGAATCGATGCATGTAGATGAAGCGAAATTAACGATAGAGCGTTCCCGACATAGGACGGGTGCCGCTCCCTCGTAGTCCGGAGCGATCATGTATGCGTCTTACCCATTTTGCAGTCTTTGTCAGCTTTGCAGCAATGGCCGCGGGTTCGGTGCAGGCCAAGGCGGTGAGCGAAGCGGACCTGCGCGCACATATCGAAATTTTGGCGAGTGATGCGTTTGAAGGCCGTAAACCCGGCACCGAGGGCGAGGCAAAAACGGTTCAGTATATTGCTGAGCAATGGGCGCGATCGGGGCTAAAACCCGCGGCGACAGACGGCGGCTGGTTTGATGCCGTTCCCTTGATCCAGCGCGGGCAGGGCAGTGCGGAATATGCATTTACGGCCAAGGGCCGCAAACTGCGGATTGTTTCGGAAGAAATCATCCTGATTGGTAAGCAGGTGGATTATGCGCGCAATGATTTGCCGCTTATCTTTACCGGCGCAGGCGTAAAAGCAGATGGTTCGGTTGCGGCAGATGTTGCGGGAAAAGTCGCGCTTGTGCTGTTTGACGCGGAAAATGTGCCGAACAATATGAAGTCACCCCGCGCGCGGCGCGAAGCGCTTATCGCCGCAGGGGCTGAGGCCGTAATCTTCATCGGCGACGGGCCGGGAAGTTGGCCTTCGCTGCGCCGTTTGTTGCTGTCGCGTCCCATCGCACTTGAGAGCCACGAAAAGCGCGCGCCGTTGGAAGGGGCGATGAGCGCCGAGTTTGCGGTCGCGATGATAACCGCCGCCGGGCAAGATTGGGACAAATTGCGCGCACATGCCAAGGCCAGCGATTATGCGGGCGAGCCGCTTGGCATTGACGCAGATTTCAAAGTCACCACGGATATTTACCGGTTCAACAGCTCTAACGTTGTTGGCAAAATTGCGGGTCGGAAAAAGGGCAGTGGCGCTGTGTTATATATGGCACATTGGGACCATTTGGGTATTTGCGCCCCAGAGGGTGCGCCTGACCGGATTTGCAACGGTGCCGTCGACAATGCCAGTGGAATTGCCGTGCTGAACGAAATCGCGGAAAGCTTGGCGAAGAAAAAGCATGATCGCGATTTTTATTTTGTAGCGACGACTGCGGAAGAGAGCGGCCTATTGGGTGCTTATGCGTTCGCTGAAAAGCCAGCTTTGCCGCTTGATCAAATTGTGATTTCGCTAAATGTCGATACAATCGCGATTGCGCCGCGCGGATCAAAGGTCGCCATCATCGGGCGTGGAACCACTCCGTTGGATGCAACGGTTGAGGCGGTGGCGAAAAAGACGGGTAGGGCGATTGAGAGTTCGACCGATGCAAATGCGTTTATCCAAAGACAGGACGGCTGGGCACTCACGCAAAAGGGTGTGCCTGCGCTCATGGTCGGTGGTTCGTTCGCCGATCTTGAACTGATGCAAAAGTTTCTGGGCAGCGATTATCACGGCCCTGAAGATGAGCTTACGGATAAGACCGAGCTTGGTGGCGCGGCGGATGACGCTGACCTGCACATTGCGCTTGGCCGTTACTTTGCGGACACCAGAAAATATAAATCCAAGAAGGCTGGCGAATAAGGCGCTTACTGTTTACATGGGCCGCCACGAATCAAAGCTTAAAGCGGTGGCACCATGAAAGAAATTTCCCTCGGACTTACATTTGACGACGTGCTGTTGCAGCCCGGGGCATCGGACATTTTGCCAAGCCAGGCCGACACCCGTACGCAGCTTACGAAAAGCATATCGCTGAACATTCCAGTGCTATCGTCGGCGATGGACACCGTCACCGAAGCGCGCATGGCGATCGTCATGGCGCAGCTTGGTGGTATTGGCGTTCTGCACCGCAACCTGAGCATTGAAGAACAGTGCGCTGCTGTGCGTCAGGTTAAGCGCTTTGAGAGCGGCATGGTGGTGAACCCGATCACAATCGCACCCGAAGCGACCTTGGCGGAAGCGCAAGCATTGATGTCGGCGCATTCCATCTCCGGCATACCGGTTGTTGAGGCGAGCGGTAAACTCGCGGGCATATTGACCAATCGTGACGTGCGCTTTGCCGAAAATCCGGCGCAGCCTGTGTCTGAATTGATGACGCATGAAAATCTCGCGACGGTTGCATCGTCGGTCACGCAGGAAGAAGCGCGCCGTTTGCTGCATCAGCGGCGCATCGAAAAGCTTTTAGTCGTCGATGACGCCTATCATTGCATTGGCCTGATTACCGTAAAGGATATTGAGAAGGCTGTTCTATATCCCGACGCCACAAAAGACGGCACAGGACGCTTGCGCGTGGCTGCGGCGACGACTGTCGGCGAAAAGGGAATGGCCTATACCAAGGCGTTGATTGACGCGGAGTGCGACCTCATCGTCGTCGACACGGCGCATGGCCATAGCGCGATGGTTGCGGCTGCGGTTGCAGAGATTAAGCGTATGGCACCTGAAGTTCAGGTCGTTGCCGGAAATGTGGCGACGGCTGCGGCGACACGTGCGCTGATTGATGCGGGCGCGGATGGTATCAAGGTCGGTATCGGCCCAGGCTCCATTTGCACCACCCGCGTTGTCGCTGGTGTTGGCGTTCCGCAATTGACTGCGGTTATGGAATCGGCGGCCGAAGCCGCAAAGTCGGGCATTCCAATCATCGCCGATGGTGGATTGCGGACATCTGGCGACTTGGCGAAAGCACTCGCGGCTGGGGCATCGTCGGTGATGGTAGGCTCGCTGTTGGCGGGAACCGAGGAAGCACCGGGCGAAACATTCCTGTATCAGGGGCGCGCCTATAAAAGCTATCGCGGCATGGGCAGCGTTGGCGCGATGGCGCGTGGCTCTGCTGACCGTTATTTTCAGCAGGACATTAAGGACCAGCTTAAACTGGTTCCAGAAGGCATTGAAGGGCAGGTGCCTTTCAAAGGCCCAGCACGCGACGTCATTCATCAACTTGTCGGCGGCGTTAAAGCAGCTATGGGTTATACCGGTTCGCGCACGATTGCGGACCTTCAGGAACGCGCACAGTTTGTGCGCATCACCAATGCCGGATTACGGGAAAGCCATGTACATGACGTTACAATCACGCGGGAAGCTCCAAATTATCCGACGCGTTGAGGCATGAGACCTGCTGCTCGCCTGCAGTCAGCCATTGAATTGGTTGACCAGATCATCCTTTCCGCACGTGATGGTGGCGCTTCTGCTGACCAGCTTGCAAAGCGCTTTTTTGCCGAGCGGCGTTATGCTGGCTCGAAAGACCGCCGTGCTGTCCGCGATTTAGCTTGGGGCGCCATCCGCCGCTTTGGCAAGAGGCCAGCGACGGCGCGGTCTGCCTTTGTGGCAATGGCGGATGCCGATCCGGAATTGGCGGCGTTATTCGACGGCACCGATTATGGTCCAGCAGTGATTGAACCCGGCGAAGCGCGATCAACCGGTGGCGGATTTCCCAAATGGATCAAACCTTTGTTTTCCGCACATGTTGATGAGGCCGAGCAGGCCAGCCTGCTTGATCGTGCCCCCATGGACTTGCGCGTCAATGCGTTAAAGGCAAGCCGCGCTGAAGTATCGGCGACGTTTCCCGACGCTGAAGTCCTTCCGCACCTGGAATATGCGCTCCGCCTACCGGGTGGGACTGCCATCGACAGCCATCCCGCGGTGGAAAACGGTTTGGTTGAGATTCAGGATCTGGGAAGCCAGCTGATTGTAGAGGCATGTCAGGCAAAGGGTGCTGGCACTGTGCTGGACCTGTGCGCTGGCGCTGGTGGCAAAACCCTCGCACTCGCCGCCGCGATGCGAAATCAGGGACGGTTGATCGCAACCGACACAAACCGTAACCGATTGGACCAATTGAAGCCACGGGCCAACCGGTCTGGCGTCACCAATATCGAAACGCGCTTGCTCAATCCGGGCAAGGAAAAAGAGATGCTGTCCGAATTTGTCGGTGGCTGCGACCTCGTCCTCATTGACGCACCCTGTTCAGGAAGCGGCACATGGCGACGCAATCCCGAAACGCGCTGGCGTTTGGATGCGGCGCGGTTGAAGCGCGTTGTTGATGAACAGGCGAAGCTGTTGGACATTGGCGCCGACATGGTCGTGCGCGGCGGCTATCTGGTTTATGCCGTGTGCTCGCTGATTGAGAGCGAAGGCAAGGGCCAAGTGGCGGCGTTCTTAAAATCGCATGCGGGTTGGCGCGCTGCGGATACCGGAGTGTCCATGGGCCGTGCCGACGGCGATGGCGTGTTGTTGACCCCGTATCATGATGGTAGCGATGGATTCTTCTTCGCGAGGCTCCAAAAGCTGTGATAGCATCACCTTCCAAAAAGTTATGGATATTGTTTATGCGTTTTTCTCCCGCGGCCATTGCGCTGTCGTTCACTCTAGCGGTCATGTCGAGCGCGAGCATCGGCGGACGCGCGGATGATGATATCGACGCCCGCTCGATTGCCCTGATGCAGACCGGCAATCAGGAATCGGATGCCGGACGGTTCGACAATGCCATCAGCTGGTATGAATCCGCACTCGCGGTCGACCCACGCAATCGTGCGGCGTATATTGCGATGGCCCGCGCGGTGAAGGCCCAAGGACTGAATGGTAAAGCGATCCGCTTTTACACAGAAGCGTTGGAGCTTGAGCCCAATGATCAGATTGCATTGGCCGAGCAGGCCGATGCCATGATTGCCAAAGGCGCAATTGAGCAAGCGGGCAAGAATATCGCGCGGCTGAAAACATTATGCCGTGCGGACTGCAGCGCTGTTGACCGGCTTGCGCTTGCACCCAGCAAGGCGAGCGAAAAACCGCAAATGCAGGCAAGTGCAGCCGATGCGAAACCAAGCGTGGCTAGCGTGCCGGTTCCGCAACCCAATTAAGGGCGCGGATGCGTTCCGCACGCGGAACGGCGTCAAATCAGGTCTGCAAACTCCGCGAGAATATTCTCATACAGCCGCTTTTTGAACGGGACGATCAGTTGCGGCAATTGCGGTGCATCGATCCACTGCCACTTGCTAAATTCCTGATGTGCCGTTTCGATGTTGATATCGGCATCGGTGCCTTTGAAGCGCATCAAAAACCAATGCTGGCGTTGCCCGCGATATTTGCCCTTCCAAATGCGGCCAATCATATCATCGGGTAAGTCGTAGAAATGTTCATCGCGGCTGCGCGCAAGAATATCGACCAAATCGGCGCGCACGCCGGTTTCTTCGAATAACTCGCGTAGCGCCGCAGTCTCCGCATCCTCACCATCGTCGATGCCACCTTGCGGCATTTGCCATGCATCGGTTCCGACGGGGCTGTCCAAGCGTTGCCCGACAAAAATCTTCCCCTGCATATTGGCGAGCATGATGCCTGCGCAGGGACGGTACGGTAGATCTTCGAACGATATGCTCATGCTGTTGCCGTCACTTCTGCAATCAGGCTTTTCAGCGCGGCGATATTGCCCTCTATGTCCGATTGGGCGGAGGGGATGGCCTGACGGATGTTGATATGCCCGTGAATATTGCCCTCGGCACTGCGATGTTCAACGCGCACGCCGTCCTGTTTCAGCTTTTCAACATAAGCGATGCCTTGGTCGCGCAACGGATCAAGGCTTGCGGTGGTGACAAGGCTCGGCGGCATGCCTTTCTGGCTGAAATTCAACGGCTCGGAACGATAGTCTCCGGGCGTCGCTGCGTGGCCTTCGCCGAAATAGGCCATTGCTTCGTCGGTTAACAAATAGCCGTTGGCAAATTCGCGCATGCTCGGCCAGTCAGCATCGAGTGTGACGACGGGGTAAATCGGATGCTGCACCAACACAGGCACGGCCGCCGGACGGTCGCGAAGCGCCATGGTGGTGACAATCGTTAGGTTGCCGCCAGCACTGTCGCCCGACGTAATCAGCCCAGTCACTTGCCGTCCAAGCTCCGCCGGGCTCGTCGCAATCCAGCGCGTTGCGGCTTCACAATCTTCGGCCGGGGCAGGGAATGGATGTTCGGGTGACAGCCGGTAATCGATGGAGATAACCGGCAAATCGAGGAGGCGCGCAACTTCTGCGCAATAGGGTTCATAGGTGTACAGGCTGCCGATAACGAATCCGCCGCCATGGTAAAACACCATGACAGGGCCGGCTTCGCGTTCTTCGCGGCTGTCATATAATCGCGCAGGGATAGCTCCGGCGGGGCCGGGGATCGATAAATCACGGATAACCGCCAGTTCGCCAACGGGTGCATCCGCAACGTCGCGCATGGCAGCGGTCATCGCGCGTGCGTCATCAACGGGCACTTGCCAAAATTTGGGGCCGGGTACCGCGTTCAGAAATTGCAGAAACAATGCCACGTCTGGACGGACATAAGGTGGGGTATCGGTCATCGCGTTCTCCATTTCAGCCGCTTCCTAGGGTGGCTTGGGCAATGCGTCCAGCATATCCACCTATAGTTTTTCTAACATTGCAGTGCGCCGCGAATGGGATTAGGCGAAAAGGCAATAAAGTTGCAATTAAAGACGGGCTAGAACGCATGGCTACGGCATTCAAAGACGAACAGACGAGCGGACATACTCCAGTGCAAAGCGAGGCAGTTGTTGTGCGCTTTGCCGGGGACAGCGGCGACGGCATGCAGTTGACCGGGGGACAGTTTACGCTGTCGTCCGCATTGGCGGGCAATGACTTTGCCACATTTCCTGATTTTCCTGCCGAAATCCGCGCACCGATCGGGACGCTTTTCGGTGTGTCGGCGTTTCAGATTAACTTTGGTTCGTCCGCAATTGATACCGCTGGGGACCAGCCGGACGTGCTGATCGCGATGAACCCCGCCGCACTGAAAACCAATGTAGGTTCGTTGCGCGAAGGCGGTTTGATTATCGCGGACACAGGCGAGTTTAACCAACGCAACCTCGATAAAGCCAAATATACCACCAACCCGTTTGAAGATGGCAGCCTTGCGAAATGGCAAGTGCTGGCGTTCGACATCAGCGCGCTGACGCTGGAAGCCGTCAAGCCGTTTGGCATGGGCAACAAAGACGCGTTGCGTTGTAAGAATATGTGGACGCTTGGTCTTGCTTTGTGGATGTTTGATCGTGATCGTCAGCCTATCATCGATTGGCTGAACGCGAAATTCGCAAAGAATCAGGTTTTGGCCGACGCCAATATCGCGGCGCTGAATGCTGGCCATGCTTATGGCGAGACAGCTGAATTGGCCGGACCGCTGAAGCAATATCATGTCGATGCCGCGCCTGCGCCCGCCGGTCTTTACCGGACGGTGACGGGCGCTGAATCCATTTCTTATGGCTTGGTCGCTGGCGCACAACTCGCTGGCCTCAAGATGTTCTTCGGCGGTTATCCGATTACGCCAGCATCCGCGATTTTGCATCACCTCAGCCGCTTGAAAGAATATGGTATCACCACATTCCAGGCAGAAGATGAAATTGCCGCCATTTGTTCGGCCATTGGCGCAAGCTATGCAGGGCAGCTGGGCGTTACCAGCTCGTCTGGTCCCGGCATTGCGTTGAAGGGTGAGGCTATGGGCCTTGCCATCATGACCGAGCTTCCCTTGGTCATCGTCAACAGCCAGCGTGGCGGCCCTTCGACGGGTCTGCCAACCAAGACCGAACAGTCCGATCTGTATCAGGCGGTGTACGGCCGCAATGGTGATGCACCGATGCCTGTGATCGCAGCGCGCTCGCCGGTTGATTGCTTCGACTGCGCGGTGGAAGCTGTGCGGATTGCGGTTGAGTATATGACGCCCGTCATGCTGCTTACCGATGGCTATATCGCCAACGCGGCTGAACCATGGCTCGTGCCCGATCTTGAAGAGTATAAGCCATTCCCGGTCGAGTTTCTGGAAAGCGTGCCCGAAGATGGCTTTAAGCCCTATGCGCGCGACCATAAATTGAAGCGCCCATGGGTGAAGCCCGGCACGCCCGGATTGCTGCATCGCATTGGTGGTATCGAAAAAGAAGTCGATACCGGCCACATCAACTATGCGCCGGCCAACCACCAAGCGATGACCGATATTCGTTCGGCCAAGGTGAATAATGTCGCCGACAGCATTCCCGACCAGATCGTCGAGCAGGGCGCAGCAGGCGCGAAGCTCGCTGTCGTTGGCTGGGGATCAACCTATGGTCCCATCAAGCAAGCTGTGCGTCGCAAGCGCGCCGAAGGTGTTGATGTCGCGCATGTCCACATTCGCCATATCTGGCCCATGCCGAAAAACATGGCCGAGTTGCTGAAGAGCTTTGACAAGATCATCGTCCCCGAAATGAACACGGGCCAATTGAAGACCATATTGCGTGACCAGTTCCTTGTGGATGCGCAGCCCGTGAACAAAGTGTCCGGTCAGCCATTTACTATCGCCGAAATTGAAGCCGCGATTGGGAGTGCTTTATAATGAACGATATGACCCCCGTTAAAGCCACGACGCCCAAGGATTGGGAAACCGACCAAGAAGTTCGCTGGTGCCCCGGTTGTGGTGACTATGCGATTTTGAAGGCGGTGCAGCGCACCATGCCTGAAATCGGTGGTACGCCCGAAAACACCGTGTTCATTAGCGGCATCGGCTGCTCGTCGCGCTTCCCATATTATATGGAAACCTATGGCTTCCACACCATTCACGGCCGCGCACCTGCGGTGGCGACGGGTGTAAAGCTCGCCAATCCCGATCTTGATGTGTGGATTATCACGGGCGATGGCGATGCGCTGTCGATCGGCGGCAACCACACGATGCATTTGCTGCGCCGCAATCTGGATTGCCAGATCATGCTGTTCAACAACGAAATTTACGGCCTGACCAAGGGCCAATATTCGCCAACATCGCGCGTTGGCACCAACAGCCCGTCGACGCCTTATGGCTCGGTTGATCGTCCAGCAACGCCATGCGCGTTTGCGCTGGGTTCAGGCGCGCGGTTTGTTGCGCGCGGCTTTGACGTTTCAAAGAATCTGCCAGAAGTGCTGAAGGCGGCGCACGCCCATCGCGGCGCGGCGTTCATCGAAATCTTCCAGAACTGCATTGTGTATAACAAGGACGTGTTTGAAGACTTCGCTGCGCCAAAGGGTGCCGACGGCCATCAATTGTGGCTGCGTAATGGTGAGCCGATGTTGTTCGGCAGCGAAAAGTCCGGCGGCACCAAAGGCATCGCGCTCGACAATGTTGGTCTGACGCTGAAGGTTGTCGATGTCGTTGATGGCGACTGGCAGAGCGCGGGCGTCATCGTCCATGACGTGACCAACCGTTCGCTCGCGCACATGCTTGTGGAAATGCCATTTGGCGAATTTCCCATGGCACTCGGCGTCCTGTACGACGACCCACGCCCGACCTTTAACGACGCCGTCATCGCGCAAAACGAGTCGGCCAGTGCAGGTAAATCACCTGATCTCGGCAAGCTGCTGGCAAAGGGACAAACCTGGACGGTCGCTGAGGGCCATCCGGAGACTTAATTGATTTTAACGCGCACAAAGGCACGAAGGCACAAAGGAGGTTTTGGTGCAGGGCGACGTTGAAGCACTAGCAAAGGCAGCGATAGATTGCGGCTTTAAGCTTCACAAAGAGCTTGGACCGGGCCTGTTGGAATCGGTCTATGAGCTTCTTTTGTGTGAGGCGCTCAAAGATCGCGGGCTTTTTGTCGAGGTTCAAAAAGTCATTCCAATTTCGTATAACGGACGCGTCCTTGAGCAGGGCTTTCGCGCCGATGTGTTGGTTGAGCGCAGCTTGCTGATCGAAATTAAGTCTACGGAAAAGCATGCTGCGGTGCATGCAAAACAGGTTCTCACGTATCTGAGACTGATGAGACTTCCCTTAGGTTGGCTAATGAATTTCGGAATGAAAACATTTCGCGATGGCGTAAAGCGACTGGCGAACGATTATTACCGACCCTTAGCTTAAATCCTATCTTTGTGCCTTCGTGCCTTTGTGCGAGTAAATTTGTTATGGATAATCTCACACATAGCCTTGTTGGCGCGCTCATCGGGCAGATGGGGTTGAAGCGGCGGACTGGCCTTGCCATGCCCACGCTGATTATTGCTGCGAACATCCCCGATATTGACGCCGTGGCGACTTTGCTGGGCGGGCAGCAGCATCTAGCGATCCGGCGCGGCCTCACGCACGGGCCAATTGCGATGCTGGTGTTACCGCTGATCCTGTGGGGCATCATGCTGTGGTTAGATCGCTGGCAAGAAAAACGCGGAAAGCGGCCAGAGAAAAGGTTGCCGGTACATAAGGGCTGGTTGTTGGCGCTGGCTTATGTTGGGTGCTTGAGCCATCCGCTCTTCGACTGGTTCAACAGTTACGGTATCCGTTTGCTTGAACCATTTTCGAGCCAATGGTTTTATGGCGATACGCTGTTCATCATCGATATCTGGCTGTGGGCTGCGCTGATATGCGGCGTTTGGGTTTCGCTGCGTCGCGAACGTAAGGGGCGCGCAAACTGGCGCGCACCGGCATTGGCCAGCTTTGCCGCCATTTGCGCGTATATCTTGGCCAATGGGCTCATCACGGGCAGGGCGGAGCAATTGACCGCCCAAGCCGTTCAGAAACAGCATAAGATTATGCCAACTTTGGTTGTCGCCAATCCTGTCCCTGTGCAATTTTGGAAGCGTGAAATGCTTTGGCGCGACGATAGATATTATGGGCAGGGCACTTACACGCCGTTAAATGGCGCGCGCATCGATGACGTTGTGCGCGCCCATTATATGGGACGTGAAGATGCCCAGGCTTTTGAGGCACATATTGCCCGCGGTACGCCATTGTTGTTCTGGTCACGCATGCCGGTGGCCGAGATTGTCGGCGACGGCGCGGACAGGACGTTGAAGGTTTCCGACCAGCGCTTTTCTGACCCGCTGGTGGGCGACCGGTTCAGTATGTTCTTTCCCATTGGAGTTGAAAGCAAATGACGGCCCCGGTTATCCTTTGGCTGCGCCGCGACCTGCGTCTTGCGGACCAAGCTGCGCTTGCAGCCGCAGTGGCAAGTGGTGCGCCGGTTATCCCCGTCTACATCCTTGATGACGATACGCCAAAGCATCGCAAGATGGGCGCGGCGTCGCGGTGGTGGTTGCACCATAGTCTGACGGCGCTCGACGCAGATTTGCAGGCGTTGGGGTCGCGATTGATCTTGCGCGCCGGAAAATCCGACGCCGTTTTATGCGCGCTCGCTGAAGAGACCGGCGCGTCGGCCATTCATTGCATGCGGCATTACGAACCATGGTGGCGGAATGCGGAAAAGGCCGTTGCAAGTGGGCTAAGCACGGGTTGCGCATTTGTGTGCCATGACGGCAACTATCTCTTGCCCGCAGGCAGCGTCACAACAGGCACCGGCGGGCAATACAAGATTTACACGCCATTCATGCGCGCGCTTTGGCAGCATATGCCGCCCGCCGTGCCATTGGCAGCACCCGCGCACGTCGCTGCGCCCCAGACATGGCCAGAGAGCGACAATATAGATGATTGGGCCCTGTTGCCTACCGAACCCGATTGGTCCGGCGCCATGGTCGATATGTGGACCCCGGGTGAGGCCGGTGCGCGCGAACGGCTTGAGGCCTTTGGCGACAAGGCCAAATTTTATGACGAGAAACGCAATTTGCCATCGGTGGCGGGCTCGTCATTCCTGTCACCGCATCTGCACTTTGGCGAGATTTCGCCGGCGGCGTGCTGGCACGCGACCATGCATGCGGGCGGGTCGGTTGACGTGTTCCTCAAGGAACTGGTGTGGCGGGACTATGCGCAGAATGTGATTGTCCAGATGCCCGAATATGGCGGGAAAAATGCCCGCGATGCGTTCGACAAGCTGCCGTGGCGCGATCTATCCGATCCAGCGGTAAAGGCTGATTTCGTGGCATGGACCAAGGGTCGGACGGGTTATCCAATCGTCGATGCCGGGATGCGGCAATTATGGGCGACCGGATGGATGCACAACCGCGTGCGGATGATTGCGGCGTCGTTCCTGGTCAAACATCTGCTGATTGACTGGCGCGAGGGCGAGAAATGGTTCTGGGATACGCTGGTCGATGCCGATTACGGCAGCAACAGCGTCAATTGGCAATGGACAGCGGGGACGGGCGTAGACAGCAATATGTTCGTGCGCATCATGGCGCCATTGTCGCAGTCAGAGAAATTCGACGCCGCACCTTACATCCGCGAATGGGTTCCAGAGCTTGCTGGCTTGCAAGAGCCCTATATTCATGACCCCGACGAATATGGCGCACGGCCAAAAAACTATCCGCGCAAAATCATTGGCCACAAAGCGGCGCGTGAGCGTGCGTTAAAAGCGCATGAGGTGGTCAAATCATAAACCGTAGCCCTGAGCCGTCAGCGCGCAGCGCTGGCGAAAAGTCGAAGGGCGCTTCGCGGCCCAGCATAGCTGTTTACTGATGGGCGTCCTTCGACAGACGCAGTCGCAATGCGACTGCCGCTCAGGACTTCGGTAATATTAAAGAGTTAGCCCTCGACGACTAGTCTGTGCCCGGTCTCAAACTCGGTCGTCAGCATCGCGACGATTGCATCGGCCACAACCGATGGTTCTTTCACCGTCGCCGGGTCTTCGCCCGGATAGGCTTTTGCGCGCATTTGGGTGCGTGTACGGCCCGGATCCACGATTGCAGTGCGCACAGCAGACAGGTTCTTCACTTCCTCGCCATAGCTGGCCACCAGCGTTTCGAGCGCGGCCTTTGAAGCGCCATAAGCGCCCCAGAATGCGCGTGGTACCGCACCAACCGAGGATGTCAGCGCGACGAGGCGACCCGTATCTGATTTGCGCAACAACGCATCGAATGACGCGATCAGCACCTGCTGCGCGGTTACATTTAGGGTGAACAAACGCGCAAATTCTGCGCCATCAATGGCTGGAACCGGCGCGAGCGTTCCGAGCATTGCGGCATTTAATACCAAGACATCAAGCTTACCCCAACGCTCGGTCACTGCTGTGGCGAGCCGTGCAATGCTGTCGCCATCAGTGAGGTCCAAAGGCGCAATCGTCGCATTGCCACCTGCGTTGAATATCGCGTCTTCAACGGCTTCTAGGCCTTTGGCGGTGCGCGCTGTAATGATGACATGTGCACCTTGCGCCGCGAGCGCTTTCGCCGTTGCCGCCCCAATCCCGCGGCTTGCGCCGGTTACCAGCGCCACTTTGCCTTCAAATAGCTTCGTCATGATTTATGCAGACTTCCGTTCGCCCAGCATCATGAGGTCACCCGATTCATGTTCCTCATGGTCGGTGAGGGTGGTGGGATAGTCGCCGGTAAAACATGCATCGCAATATTGCGGTTGGTTTTTGTTGCGCGAATCTTCGCCCAACGCGCGGTACAGCCCATCGATAGACAGAAACGCAAGGCTATCGGCCTGAATAAACTGCCGCATTTCTTCCACATCCATGCGGCTCGCGAGCAATTTGGAGCGTTCGGGCGTATCGACGCCATAGAAACAGCTGTTCATTGTTGGCGGGCTTGCAATACGCATATGCACTTCCGCAGCGCCCGCTTCACGCATCATCTGAACGATCTTGAGCGAGGTTGTGCCACGAACGATGGAATCGTCGATCAGAACGATCTTTTTGCCGGCGACCAGATTGCGGTTCGCATTATGCTTCAGCTTTACGCCCAAGTGGCGAACGCCATCGCCCGGCTGAATGAACGTACGGCCAACATAATGTGACCTTATAATACCCAGCTCAAACGGAATCTTTGCCGCCTCGGCATAGCCAATGGCTGCAGGGGTGCCGCTGTCGGGTACGGGAATGACATAATCGACATCGACGCCATTTTCGCGCGCGAGTTCCGCGCCAATGGCCTTGCGGACCGAATAGACGCTGATGCCTTCCACAATGGAATCGGGTCGGGAGAAATATACGTGCTCGAAAATGCAGGGGCGTTGCGAAACGGGGATGAACGGCTTGTGCGACTGAATTTCGCTACCATGCACCACAACCAATTCGCCCGGTTCAACCGAGCGGATGAATTCCGCGCCAACAATATCGAGCGCGACGGTTTCCGATGCGAAGATTATTGTATCGCCAAGCTTACCCATGACCAATGGCCGGATGCCCAACGGATCACGGCATGCGATCATGCCCTCTGTGGTCAGGCAGATGAGCGAATAGGCACCTTCAACACGCTTCAGCGCATCAATCAGGCGATCCAGCAACGTGCGGTAACCCGACGTCGCCACCAAATGAATGATGACTTCAGTGTCCGATGATGACTGGAATATCGAACCGCGGCGGACAAGGTCACGGCGCAATGCAACTGCGTTTGAAATATTGCCATTATGCGCGACCGCAAATCCGCCGGTGGCAAGGTCAGCATATAAGGGCTGCACATTGCGCAGCGATGTTTCGCCCGTCGTTGAATAGCGGACATGGCCAATGGCACTGCGTCCGCCAAGGCCGTTGATGATTTCATCGCGGTCAAAATTGCCCGCAACATGGCCCATGGCACGGTGCGTGTGAAATTCATGGTCGTCGTAACTGGTGATGCCGGCGGCTTCCTGGCCACGATGCTGAAGCGCATGTAGGCCAAGCGCAACCATCGCTGAAGCGCCTTCGGCGTCATAGACACCAAAAATCCCGCACTCCTCGCGAAGTTTGTCGTCATCAAATGGGTCGGTGGTCAGCATAATTCGAATCCCGCTGCGCGTCGCTGGCTGGCCTATAGGCAACGCATCATCGATTGTCTCCCCCTTGTCGTAGCAATGTAACAAAGAAAATGTTGGCGAGCCACTTGCCCTTGCGTTAGGCCGTGGCAATGACCGACGAGATTGAGACAGGGCTTGCCCTCACACCCAAATTTGACGCCAATGGATTGTTGACCGCCGTGGTCACAGATGCGGCGGATGGTGCCCTATTGATGGTGGCGCATATGAACGCGGAGGCACTCGCCAAAAGCATCGAGAGCCGCACTGCGGTGTTTTACTCGCGCAGCCGGCAGCGGCTTTGGCAAAAGGGTGAAAGCAGCGGCAATGTCCTGCACATTGTTGATATGCGCATTGACTGTGATCAGGACGCCATTTGGATAATTGCGAAGCCACAAGGCCCGAGTTGCCATACCGGCGCGCGCAGCTGCTTTTATCGCCGGATAACGAAGGACGGATTGGAGCCAGTGTGACGCACAGGGCATTTCCAATCTTCGCGTCATGCGTGCTATTGGCGGGGTGCGGTGATAGCGCGCTTACGTCAAGCCTTGGGTCGGACGCGGGCGCAACGCTTGACGCACGCGCGGTGGAGACGGGCGTTCTTCCGAACCCAGATAAAATCGAATTTGCGGGCCGTTATGAAACGCGCAGCGATCTTGGCATCGATAAATTCTGTGCGGTGAAAACCGATGCCGATCGCTTTGATATCGGATTTCTTGCGGTCTTCGGGCCCGAAAGCACATGCGAAGGAACCGGAACAGCGTCCGTGCAAGGCGATGCGGTCGAAATCACATTGAACGGTAAAGGTGCTTGCACTTTCGCTGCCCGCTATGATGGCATTGAACTGCGCTTTGCCGGTGTGGTTGAAAGCGGCTGCGCACGCTATTGCTCAGAAAAGGCGAGCCTTTCCGGTACGCATTATTTCATGATTGAACCGGGCGATAGTGCGGCCCGCAATACATTAGGCCGCGAAATCGAGCGCCTTTGCGGTTAAGGCCGGTGCATCCGAATAGAAAAGTCCGACATCCCCGATCAGTGTTAACCTATTTTTAGCCCTGTTCTGTCACATCCCCATTTGAAACATTTGCAAAAGGGGAATGATGTGAGGGTACTCGCATTGGCATCACAGAAGGGCGGATCGGGCAAAACGACTCTGTCCGGCCATTTGGCGGTTCAGGCGCAGCGCGCAGGCGCTGGGCCGGTTGTGCTTATCGATATCGATCCCCAGGGGTCTTTGGCTGATTGGTGGAATGAACGTGAAGCTGACCTTCCTGCCTTTGCGCAGACAACCGTGGCCCGCCTCGCAACCGATCTCGCCATATTGCGGCAGCAAGGTTTTAAGCTGGCGGTGATTGATACGCCGCCTGCCATTACGATGGCTATCCAAAGCGTCATTTCGGTATCAGAACTGATCGTCGTGCCTACACGGCCAAGTCCGCATGACTTGCGCGCTGTGGGTGCGACTGTCGACTTGTGCGAGCGTGCTGGCAAGCCGCTCATCTTCGTCGTCAACGCGGCGACGCCAAAGGCCAAGATTACGTCTGAAGCCGCCGTCGCACTGTCGCAGCATGGCACCGTCGCGCCGATTACGCTGCACCATCGCACAGATTTCGCCGCATCCATGATTGACGGCCGCACGGTTATGGAAATCGACCCCAATGGCAGGTCTTCGCAAGAGGTTATCCAGCTGTGGACATATATTTCGGACCGGCTCGAAAAGAATTTCCGCCGCACCGTTTTCAGTGCGCCCGCTGCCGCAAACCAGCAAATATCCGTGGCGCGTCCCATGGGTGGCTTCGGCCGCCGGGTCGTAGGTTAAGCGAAGGAAGGGCAGGAAAATGGGTGAACCTAAACCAATCGCGTCGCTGTCGGGCATTTTGCTGGCACGCAAAGGTCTGGCACGTCCCGCGATGCGCCGTCCATCGATGGTTATGAGCAGTGGCAACGCTGCAATGTCGCAAGACGATCTGGGTTGGAACGACATGGGATATGATGTCGATCCCGATTTCACCACTCCGATGGATTATGACCACGGCTTTCACGGGGCGAACCCGCTTGCTGCGGCTGTTCCCGAAGTGAAGCATCAGCAAGATCGTCTCGCAGATGCGCTGTTCGCTGACGTTGAACCGCAGGTTGGCTTTGACGACTTGGCTGATGAGCCAGAATCGGTCGCCGATGCACCCAGTTTGGTTACCGTGACGCCGGAGCCTGTAACACCGCTCATTTCGCGTCGTGGTGGCACGGATGCGCCACGTTCGCGTGCCCGGTCAAAGCCTGGCTTGAAAGAGAAAGCCGCCTTCACATTGCGTCTTGATAGCGAACGGCATTTGAAGTTGCGGCTGGCATGCGCGGTGCGCCACCAGTCAGCGCAACAGCTTGTGACCGATGCGCTTGATGCACTTCTCGAATCCATGCCGGAAATTGACGACCTCGCGTCCCATGTTCCTGCGAAAAAACACTGATGCCGATATTTAGCTTTTTTGAGGTGATGTCATGAATAGCCGTTTTGTTGTAAAGCTGGCCTTGTCGATCGCGTGTGTCGCGGTACCGGCCATGACTGCATCGGCGGCCGGAGCCGGCAGTACGGCCCATTCTTCGGTCCACAAGGCATCGCCGCAAAAGGCCTTTGCCTGGGCGAAGAAAGCCGAACGGGCGCTAGCCAGCGGGAAGGCCGATAAGGCATTGGCCTTTGCTGAGTTCGCTGTTCAGGCCGATATGCAGAACCGCGATTATCGTGGGTTGCTGGCGCGTGTGTATATGGCGAAAGGGCGCTTTGCGTCTGCAGAGCGGACGTTGATGGATGTTATGGAGCTGGGCCAAGCCGACCCACGCACCGTCATCAGCCTCGCATTGGCGCGTATCGCCTTGGGTAAAACCGAATCTGCCGTTGTGCTTATCGATTCAAACCGGTCCATCCTGCCGATCAGCGACTATGCGCTGACGTTGGCTTTGGCGGGTCGGTCGGCGGATGCTGTCGATATTCTGACCAATGTAGTACGGACCGACGCCGCCACAGCCCGTACACGCCAAAATCTGGCATTAGCTTACGCACTTGACGGCCGCTGGCGCGATGCGCGGATCATGGCGTCGCAGGATATGTCGCAGGACAAAGTTAACGAACGGATATCCGAATGGGCGCAGTTCGCGCGTCCTGGTGCTTACGCGTCGCGCGTGGCAGGCCTTTTGAAGGTTCAGCCCGACATGTCAGATACGGGGCAGCCGGTGCGCCTCGCGTTAAGCAGCATCAATGCCATTGGTTTTGCGCAAGCTGATGTTGCGCCGCCTGCTGCACCAGAATTTGTAGATGTTTCGTCTGCACCTGCAGCAGCGGTGGAGCTGGCTGCGGTGGGTCCAGCACCCGTATCGGACAGTGCAGGTTTTGCCGCTGTTGATAAATATGTGACTGCTGCCGAGACAGTGCCGAGCGCGCCGGTTTACGAAGCGCCGCTTATCAAGGCATCGGACGTTCCCGCAAAGTCATTTGTGGCTGCACCGGTGAAGCTTGCAATGTCAGACATTCCAGCGGCAAAAACGCCAGCCGCTGCGGGAAGCCACTTGGTTCAGCTGGGCGCGTTTTCGTCTGTGGCCAGTGCGCAAGCGGCTTGGAACAAATATGCCAAACGCTACCGCGCATTGAACGGCTTTGCATCTGCCAGCTCGACCGTAACGGTCAACGGCAAGAAACTTGTTCGTTTGGCGGCAATGGGTTTCGGGGACGCAGCAAGCGCACGGGCAACGTGCAAGATGATCAAGTCGCAAGGCGGAGATTGCTTCGTGCGGACGAATGGCGGCCCCCAGAATATCCGCATGGCGAATGCCGCAGGGCGTAAGATCGCGGCACGATAAATTGTTAGATGTGAAGCGCTTAAGGGGCGGCGGGTTTAGGGTCAGGACCTATTAAATGACCTTGCCGCCCTTTAGCATATGGCGCACGCGACCCTGAACCGGCAGGCGGTCAAATGGCGTATTGCCCGCAAGTGCGGCCATGCGGTCGCCATCGACCTGCCATGGCGCATCCGGGTCGACGAGGATGAGGTCTGCCTCATATCCTTCTGCTATTTGACCGGCATTTAGCCCCAAGATCTTCGCAGGATTTGATGCCAGCAGTTCGAACAACCGTCCGGTGGAAATCACATTGTCCCGCACAAGGTTGAGCGACAGCGCGAGAAGCGTTTCTGCCCCCGCCATGCCCGGCGCGCTCTCGGAATAGGGCAGGCGCTTGTCCTCTGGTCCGCGTGGGTCGTGCCCCGATGCAATGACATCAATCGTGCCATCGGCAATGGCGGCGACACAGGCCAGTCGGTCGCTTTCCGAACGCAATGGCGGCGACAGATGGGCGAAGGTCCGGAAATCCGAAACGGCATTGTCGGATAGGAACAAATGCCCTGGCGTAATGCCGCATGTAATGCGTAAGCCCTTTGCCTTCGCTGCGCGAATAAGGTCCAGCCCGCGTTCGGTCGTCACTTGGCGGAAATGCACATGCGCGCCGCTTTCCTCCGCGAGCAATAGGTCGCGGGCGATGGCAAGCGCTTCGGTGATGGGGGATGCGCTGGATAGCCCCAGCAACGTCGCTGTTTCCCCGGCCGTTGCAACCGCGTTGCCCGATAGGCCTGCATCTTCGCTGTGTACAAAGACGGGCAGGTCGAGCGCATGGCAGTAGCGCATGATGCGCAGCAATATGCCGCTATCGGCAATCCATTTGCGGCCCGTGGCGACACCAACTGCGCCGGCTTCTTTCATCAGCGCGATTTCGGCCATCTGCAGCCCATTGAGGCCCTGCGTTGCCGCAGCGAGCGGGTGCACCCAAAGATCGGGTTTCCCTTTCAGCGCAGCAAAGCGCACCGTTGCCGGGTCATCATGCACAGGCGACTGGTCAGGCATTAATGCGGCGCGCGTGATGCCGCCAAAGCGGAAAGCGGGCTTGTCGGTCTTAAACACGCCCAGATCAATGATGCCCGGCGCGATGATGAGATCGCTGGCGTCCAACTGGTTCGCTATCGGGGCGGCTTTTCCAACTGAGGCAATTTTGCCATTTTCAATATGCACATTCAGTGGCTCTGCCTTGTCCGCGCCGGGCAAAATGGCGTGGCCATTCAGAATGCTGATTCCGGTCATGACCAACCCTCCTGACCGCGTGCTTTTCGGGTGAGTATATCGAGGCACGCCATGCGAACGGCGACACCCATTTCTACCTGTTCGGTAATGGCGGAGCGTTCAACATGGTCGGCGACATTGCTCGCAATCTCTACGCCGCGGTTCATTGGACCCGGGTGCATGACGAGCGCATCGGGCTTTGCCAGCGCTAGGCGGCGTTCATCGAGGCCATATAAATGGAAATATTCGCGGGGCGAGGGGATGAAATCCCCCTGCATACGCTCATTCTGAAGCCGCAGCATCATCACGACATCGGCGCCATCCAGCGCTGCATCAAAATTGGTAAATGTCTGCGCACCAAATGCCTCGATACCGCTTGGCATCAATGCAGGTGGCGCAACGACGCGGACTTCGGCGCCCAGAGTTTTGAGACAGAACAGATTTGAACGCGCAACGCGGCTGTGCAGCACATCGCCGCAGATGACCACGGTTTGGCCCTCAACCCGCCCTTTGCGGCGCATGATGGTTAGCGAATCGAGCAGCGCCTGCGTTGGATGTTCGTGGCTTCCGTCGCCTGCGTTGATGACAGGACAATCGACTTTGCTTGAAATCAGCTGCACCGCGCCGGAACTGCCGTGGCGGATGACAATGGCATCAGCGCGCATGGCGTTTAACGTCATGGCCGTGTCGATAAGTGTTTCGCCTTTTTTGACGCTCGATTGCGCCGCGTGCATATTCACGACGTCTGCGCCAAGCCGTTTCCCAGCAATTTCGAACGACAACAATGTGCGTGTCGAATTTTCAAAAAAGGCGTTGATAATCGTAAGGCCCGACAATCGGCCATCATGCTTTGCAGGGCCGGAGCGGTTCAAGGCCACCCATTGCTCAGCCTCTTTCAGGATGTAGAGAATTTCCCATTTCTGAAGTCCAGCGATACCAAGCAAATGCTTGTGCGGAAAAGCGCCCGACCCGCTTGGAAAGCTGTCGGCTGCAAAAGGCTGTGTCCATGTCATTAAAGCGATGCCCTTAAAGGGAAGGGGGGCAATACTCAATCATTTTGTCGGCTCTGTCTTGGCCGGGCAAAAACGTCACCCAATGGTCAGCGCATCTATTGCGCCTTGCAGAATGAATGCCGCTGCGCCGCTGTCGATTTTTTCGGCCCGTTTTGCGCGGCTCATGTCAGCGGCAATCATGTCGCGCTCAACGGCTTGCGTCGACCAACGTTCGTCGCGTAACAAAATCGGCAGGCCAAGATCAGCGATGTTGCGGGCAAAAGCGCGGCTTGATTGGCTTCGCGGACTTTCGCTGCCATCCATGTTGAGCGGTAAGCCAATGACGATACCGCGCGTGGGGCGGGTCGCAATCGCGGCGCTGAGCAACGCCTTGTCTTTGGAAAACTTGCTTCTGCGGATCAGGTCGGCGGGCGATGCGAATGTCCAGCCAGCGTCGCAAAACGCCGTGCCAATCGTTTTGGTGCCGATATCGAGCCCTATCAACACGCCGCCGTCGGGCAGCTGTTCCAGAAAATCGGCGACGGCATCAAAAATCATTTCTGAAGAAACTTCCGCAGCCGCAACGTGGCATCCGCCCGCACATTCGCCCAGAACAGCGGGAAATCATACACATGGTAATTGTTGCCGGGCAGCACATATGGCCCCACTTCGGGCGGATCGCCGATCAATAGAAAGCCCTTTGCGTCGCATCGTGCGGGTACGGCCCCAACGACCAGCTCGCCGGTGTCCAGCGTGGCGTCTGGTTTTAATGTACCCAAATTGGCCTTCATGTCAGCCGCAGCTGCTGCACCTCCATTCAACGGATTGGTGCACAACATTGCGGTGCCTTTGCGGCTTTCCCCGTTGAAACCGGTCGTTGCGTCATAGGCTTTTGATATGCGGTCATACTCGGCTGGCTCGGCGAAGCTCTGCCACGCCATGATGCATCCCGTTTCATCTGGCCCCGAGCATGCGGGCAGCCCCATCGCAGCGACATCATTGTCCACTGAAATGGGCCAGCCGACAACATAAGCGGCGACGATTCGTTTGGCTATTGGTTTGCCTGCAACGCGATCTTTCAGCAGATGTGTAAGGTGCAGCGCGCCTTGGCTATGGCCAGCCAATATTATCGGCCGGTCTTTTTGCACTTTCGCGACAAATTCATCGAACGCCAAAAGAACGTCTTGATATGCGGCATCCAAAGCCTGTTGACCCTCGGGCTTGGTGGTTAGGAACGAGCCAATAGCTGCCTGACGATAGCGGGGTGCCCACATTTCGCCGGTGCTGGCAAAGGGCGAGGCCAAGCCGCGCAGGAACAATCTCGCGCGATCCTGCGATTCCGCGTCGTCGAGCGGTGCATTCCAATGATCCCTGCCGATATAAGATGTCGGATGAATGAAAAATATCGCCGCGGGGCCCCGCACTTCGGGCTTGGCCGCACCCACAGGCAACCAGTCGGCTGGATTGCCGGTCTTGCCCGGCCGCGCAAACCACATATCGTTGCTGGCATATTTATTTGGTTCAAATGCCGCCTGTTTTTCGAACTTTGCCGTTGGCACGAATGCCAATTCGGTAAGCTCAGCCTCATAAATGCGGATAACGAAACCGCCCGCAATGACGAGGACGATGAGCGCTGCAACGATATAAATGAATTTACGAGCCAAGTTTATGTCCTGAAATTTTGATGCGATTTAGCCGATTGGGCAAAAATAGCATCGGAAAATTGAATAGAGCCTGAAAGATTAAGCTTTTCCGTTGAAGCGGGGCAGGTGCAATGCTAGCGGCTGGCATATGTCTGTAGATAAAGATACCGTGAACAAAATCGCACGGCTTTCGCGCATCGCGATTAGCGATGCAGAGGCTGACAAGATGGTCGGCGAACTCAATGGCATTCTTGCCTGGGTGGAGCAGTTGGGCGAAGTCGACGTCACTGGCGTTGAGCCGATGACGGCTGTCATCCCCAATAAGCTGCGCCTGCGTGATGACGTCGTCACCGATGGCGATGTCCGCGACAAGGTGCTTGCCAATGCGCCAGCGAGGGAAGGCAGCTTCTTTGGCGTGCCCAAGGTGATTGAATAATGACTGATTTTTCGAGACTGGGCGTAGCTGCCATTCGTGATGGCGTCGCCAACGGCGAATTTAAAGCCGTAGAGGTTGCTGAAGCGCTGAACACGCGCGTTGCTGCGGCAAAGGCACTCAACGCCTTTATCGTGGAAACGCCTGAAAAAGCGATAGAGGCTGCGCAAGCGGTTGATGCCGACCGCGCTGCTGGCAAGCCACTTGGCAAAATGGCCGGCGTGCCGATTGGCATGAAGGATTTGTTCTGCACCGAAGGCGTGCAGACGACCGCTGCAAGTCATATGCTAGAAGGCTTCGTTCCGACTTATGAGTCGACGGTATCCGCCAATCTTTGGAAGGCTGGGGCAGGGATGTTGGGCAAGCTCAACCTTGACCAGTTCGCCATGGGTTCGTCGAACGAAACCAGCTATTTCGGTAATGTCATTTCGCCTTGGCGTCGCAATGATGGTGACAACGCCGCACTTGCGCCGGGTGGTTCATCGGGCGGTTCGTCCTCTGCTATCGCCGCACGGCTGTGTCCTGCTGCGACAGGTACCGACACCGGTGGTTCCATCCGCCAACCAGCGGCATTTGTCGGCATTAGCGGTATCAAGCCAACCTATGGCCGCTGCTCGCGTTGGGGCGTTGTGGCCTTCGCCAGTTCGCTTGACCAAGCTGGCCCAATGGCGCGCGACGTTCGCGATTGCGCGATCATGTTGGAAGCCATGGCAGGCTTTGACCCAAAGGATTCGACGTCGCTCGATTTGCCTGTGCCCGCATGGGAAGCGGGTCTGAACAGCGACCTTAGGGGCAAGCGCATTGGCATCCCCCGCGAATATCGTCTTGATGGTATCGACGAAGATATTGCCAAGATGTGGGATAATGGCATCGCATGGCTGAAGGATGCAGGCGCGGAAATCGTCGACATCAGCCTGCCGCATACCAAATATGCGTTGCCTGCTTATTATATCATCGCCCCTGCTGAAGCGTCATCGAACCTTGCGCGCTATGACGGCGTGCGTTTTGGTTTGCGCGATTTGCCTGAGGGCGCTGGCCTGCAGGATATGTATGCCGCAACCCGCGCCGCCGGTTTTGGCGAAGAAGTGCGCCGCCGTATCATGATCGGCACCTATGTGTTGAGCGCTGGCTTCTACGACGCATATTACACGCAGGCGCAAAAGGTTCGCGCCTTGATCGCCCGCGATTTCGAAAATGCTTGGGCAAGCTGTGACCTCATCCTCGCGCCAACCGCACCAAGCGCGGCCTTTGGCTTGGGTGAGAAGAACGCCGACCCATTGTCGATGTATTTGAACGACGTGTTCGCGGTGCCTGCCTCATTGGCTGGCCTGCCCGCGATGTCGGTTCCGGGTGGCCTCGACAAGCAAGGCCTGCCTTTGGGGCTGCAAATTATCGGTAAGGCGCTTGACGAACAGGCTGTGCTTAACGCCGGCCTTGCGATCGAGCAGCGTTCAGGATTTACGGCGGAAGCCGGAGAGTGGTGGTAATATGAGCGAGTACCGCATCCAGGGAAATACCGGTGAGTGGGAAGTCGTGATTGGCCTTGAGGTCCATGCGCAGATCACCAGCGAGTCCAAACTCTTTTCAGGCTCATCGACCGGCTTTGGCGCCGAACCGAACAGCCATGTGAGCCTTGTCGACGCAGCGATGCCCGGCATGTTGCCCGTGCCAAACCGCGAATGTCTGCGTCAGGCTGTGCGCACTGGCATGGCAATCAATGCGCAGATCAACCGCTGGTCGCGGTTTGACCGCAAGAATTATTTCTACGCCGATTTGCCGCAGGGCTACCAGATTTCGCAGCTTTATCACCCCATCGTGGGTGAGGGTGAGATTGAAGTCACGCTCAACGAAAAAGACCCCGACAGCCCGACCAAGAAGATTGGTATCGAGCGCATCCATGTCGAGCAAGACGCAGGCAAGTTGATGCATGACCAGCATCCAACAATGTCATTTGTCGATTTGAACCGCTCGGGCGTTGCGCTGATGGAAATCGTGTCGCGTCCTGACATTAGCAGCCCGCAAGAGGCTGGGGCGTATCTCAAGAAGCTGCGTTCCATCCTGCGCTATGTTGGATCGTGCGACGGCAATATGGAGCAAGGCTCCATGCGCGCTGACGTCAACGTATCTGTCCGCAAGCCCGGTGGTGAACTGGGCACGCGCACAGAGACCAAGAACGTCAACTCCATCCGCTTCATGATGCAGGCGATTGAGTATGAAGCGCAGCGTCAGGTGGATCTGATCGAAAGCGGCGGCGCAGTGGTTCAGGAAACCCGCTTGTTCGACCCGAACAAGATGGAAACGCGCTCAATGCGGTCGAAAGAAGACGCGCATGATTATCGCTATTTCCCGGATCCCGATTTGTTGCCAGTCGAACTCGACGACGCGTTTCTGGAGGAATGCCGTGCGTCCTTACCCGAACTTCCCGACGCCAAACGTGCGCGTTATGAAGCATTAGGCCTTACCGCATATAATGCCGCTGTTTTGACGGCGGAAGCCGAAACGGCGTTTTGGTTTGAAGATTTGTTGGCCGAAGGCGTCGATGCCAAGCAGGCGTCGAACTGGTTGATGTCCGAATTGTTCGGTGCGCTCAACAAGCTCGGCAAGAGCTTGGACGAAAGCCCGGTCAATCCAAAGCAAGCTGCCGAGCTTCTTGGCCTTGTCGCCGATGGCACAATCAGCGGCAGCATCGCCAAGCAGGTCTTCGAAATCATGCTTGAGACCGGGCAGGGCGCATCTGCGATTGTCGAAGAAAAAGGCCTGAAGCAAACCAATGATACAGGCGCAATTGAGGCAGAGATTGCCAAGATCATGGCCGCCAATGAAGATAAGGTTGCCGAGTACCGGTCGGGCAAAGACAAATTATTTGGTTTCTTCGTGGGCCAGACGATGAAGGCGATGCAGGGCAAGGCCAATCCGCAAATCATCAACGACTTGCTGAAAAAGGCGCTTGGTTAACAGATGATAAGGGCGCAGCGGCGGTTTCGCCGCTTCTGCCCTTGCCCTAGCGGGGCTTTCCCGTTAGAGGCTCCCGTCGTTTGTGAAACGGCAGCTTTTTGTAAGCGGGCGTGGCGGAATTGGTAGACGCACCAGATTTAGGTTCTGGCATCGCAAGGTGTGGGGGTTCGAGTCCCTTCGCCCGCACCACGAAATAGGGAAGTTCCCGGCTGTCGTTGAGCCCGAAAGCCATTTAACGTTTAAGGTGAGGCCAGCCGCTTTGCCTGCAGATAGAGAAGATATTATGCAAACCGTCGAGACACAGAATGAAGGCCTGAAGCGCGCATATCGTATGACGATTACCGCGAAAGACGTCGAATCACGCATCGATGCCGAGGTGAAGAAAATCGCGCCTCAGGTGCGTATGCCCGGTTTCCGTCCTGGCAAGGTTCCCGCCAATCTGGTCAAGAAAATGCATAAGGACTCGCTGCTTCAGGACGCGCTGAACAGCTCGATCCAAGAAGGCGTCCAAAAGGCGATTTCCGACAACAAGCTGCGCCCTGCGACTCAGCCGCACGTGCATCTCGATAATGATTACGAGCCCGGCAAAGACGCGGTTGTTGATTTCCATCTCGAAGTCCTGCCCGCCATTACCGCTCCGTCGATCGATGGCATCACGCTTGAGCGTCTGACGGTTGAAGTCAGCGACGCACAGGTCGACGAATCGATCCTGAAGCTTGCTGCAGGTCAAAAAAGCTTTGAAGCGGCGGACAAGAAATATGCCGCAAAGATGGGCGACAGCGTCGTCATCGACTTTGAAGGCAAAGTTGATGGCGTACCTTTCGAAGGCGGCAAGGGCGAAGGCATGGCGGTTGAGCTTGGCTCAGGTCAGTTGATCCCCGGTTTCGAAGAGCAGCTCGTTGGCGTGAAAGCCAATGACGAGAAGGTTCTGAACGTAACCTTCCCCGAAGATTACAATGCCGAAAACCTGAAGGGCAAAGCCGCGACGTTTGACATCGTCGTCACCGAAGTGCGCAAGCCAGTTGAAGCGAAAGCGGATGACAATCTTGCCAAGATGTTCGGCCTTGAAGGTATCGACAAGCTGCGCGAGTTGATGAAGGTTCAGGTTGAGCAAGAACATAACGGCCTGACCCGCACCTACATGAAGCGCCAGTTGCTTGATCAGCTTGCTGCGGATCATGACTTTGACGTGCCGCCATCGATGGTCGAAGCAGAATTCGAACAGATTTGGGCGCAGTTGGAGCAGGAAGCTGCCCGCGAAGAAGACGTGGAAGCTGCGAAGAAGGAAATGGAAGCCGAGCGCGAAGAGTATCGCGATATCGCCGTCCGCCGCGTTCGCCTTGGTCTGTTGCTTTCCGAAATCGGTCAGGCAAATGGCGTTGAAGTCAGCCAACAGGAAATGAACATGCTGGTGCAGCAAGCTGCGCAGCAATATCGCCCTGAAGACCGTCAGCGTTTTGTGCAGTATCTGCAGGAAAACCCAATGGCAGCGGCCCAGCTGCGTGCGCCAATGTTTGAAGACAAGGTTGTAGATTTCTTGTTCGACAAGGCGACGATCACGGAAAAGACCGTCACCAAGGACGTTCTTGAAGCGGCGATTGAAGCTGATCCAGACGCAAAGCCAGCGGCCAAGAAGAAGGCACCTGCGAAAAAGGCTGCAGCGAAGGAAGAGGCGCCTGCAAAGGAAGCTAAGCCTGCTGCAAAGAAAGCCGCTCCTAAGAAGGAAGCAGAAGAAGCGAAGCCAGCGGCCAAGAAGGCTCCTGCCAAAAAGGCTGCGCCTAAGAAATAATCGTCCAGCTTTGGACAAACGAAAAGGCCTCGGGATTCCGGGGCCTTTTTTGTTTCGGGCGCGCTGACGTGCATCACATTTGTCGTTTAATCGGGTGGAGCGGTTAAAATCTCAAAACTAATCGATTTTACCATCTAAATCGCAGCATAATTTTGATGAACTCTCTGTGGATTGCACGCCAGTTTAACCTTTTCCTGCTTGAAACTTTGGCGGCCCGCGCCGATGTAGGCATCAGCGTAAAACAGAACAGCCCAGAGGTATTTCATGCACGTCCCATTTGATCCGGTACAAGCCCTAGTTCCCGTCGTTATCGAGCAATCGAACCGCGGAGAGCGGAGCTGGGACATATTTTCGCGTCTTTTGCGCGAGCGGATCATTTTTGTGACGGGTGAAGTCGAGGACAATATGGCGTCGGTTATCACCGCGCAGCTTTTGTTCCTTGAGTCGGACAATCCAAAGAAAGATATTTGGATGTACATCAACTCGCCCGGCGGCGTTGTCACCGCTGGCATGGCGATCCACGACACTATGCAATATATCCGTCCAAAGGTCGGGACAGTGTGCATCGGACAAGCCGCATCAATGGGCAGCTTCCTGTTGGCAGCGGGTGAGCCCGGCATGCGCGTTGCGCTGACCAATTCGCGTATCATGGTCCACCAGCCTTCGGGCGGCGCGCGTGGTATGGCGTCGGACATCCAAATTCAGGCGAATGAAATCCTGCGTATTCGCAAGCGTATGAACGACTTGTACGCCAAATATACGGGCAAACCGTTGAAAGATATTGAAAAAGCGATGGATCGCGACACGTTCCTAGAAGCCGAGGAAGCCAAGGCATTTGGTCTGGTCGACGAAGTCTTTGACAAGCGTCCGCTGAATTCTGAGGCAGGTGCAGACTGATCGCTTTCAGGCGGTTACTAAGATGGCATAGTCCGTTTGGGCTATTGCCAAATCGGAACGCATCTTTAGGATGTTGGTTCAATAAAGTACGCCCCGTTTCGGCGTGGTAGCAGGACATATTATGACGAAGTTAAGCGGATCCGACACTAAGAGCACATTATATTGCTCATTCTGTGGAAAGTCACAGCACGAAGTCCGCAAATTGATCGCTGGCCCGACCGTTTTCATCTGTGATGAGTGCGTTGAGCTTTGCAACGACATCATTCGTGAAGAGACCAAGGGAGCGCTGACCGGCCGCAAGGAAGGTGAAGTTCCGACACCGCAGGAAATCTGCGAAGTTCTCGACGACTATGTCATTGGTCAACCGCAGGCAAAGCGTGTGCTGTCTGTGGCTGTGCACAACCATTATAAGCGGCTTAACCATGGTGCCAAAGGCGCCGAAGTTGAACTGGCCAAGTCGAACATCCTGCTGGTTGGCCCAACCGGTTGCGGAAAAACCTTGCTTGCCCAGACATTGGCCAAGACGTTTGACGTGCCATTCACCATGGCTGACGCGACGACCCTGACCGAAGCGGGCTATGTTGGCGAAGATGTTGAAAACATCATCCTCAAGCTGCTGCAGGCGTCTGACTATAATGTCGAAAAGGCGCAGCGCGGCATCGTGTATATCGATGAAATCGACAAGATCAGTCGTAAAGCGGAAAATCCCTCCATCACCCGCGACGTAAGCGGTGAGGGCGTTCAGCAGGCTTTGCTGAAGCTGATGGAAGGCACAACCGCAAGTGTGCCTCCGCAAGGTGGCCGTAAGCATCCGCAGCAGGAATTCCTGCAGGTCGATACAACGAATATCTTGTTCATCTGTGGCGGCGCGTTTGCCGGGCTGGAAAAGATCATTGCCAATCGTCTTGAAGGCAAGTCGATTGGGTTCGGCGCACATGTCGCTGATCCTGATGAACGCGGAACGGGTGAAATCCTTAAGCAAATTGAGCCAGAAGATTTGTTGAAATATGGGTTGATCCCTGAATTCGTCGGTCGTTTGCCGGTCACTGCGACGCTGGAAGATCTCGATATCCCCGCGCTCGTCAAAATCCTGTCGGAGCCGAAAAACGCACTTGTGAAACAGTATCGCAAGCTGTTCGAAATGGAAAATGTCGGCCTGAGCTTTACCGATGACGCGTTGGAAGCGGTGGCGAAGAAAGCGATTGAGCGCAAAACAGGCGCCCGCGGACTGCGGTCGATCCTGGAAGCGATTTTGCTCGATACGATGTTTGATCTTCCGACATTTGACGGAGTCGACGAGGTGGTCGTGGATAAGGATGTGGTCGAAGGTCGCAAGACACCTGTCCTCGTTTACGCAAAATCGGCGAAATCGAGCAAAGAGGACGCTGCATAAGCGCATTTCCCAATGACTGTGGCAAACAGGCCACAAGTCTTAACAAAATGTTTAAATAGGCCAATTTTCACAGGTTGCTGCACTGCAATACTTTGCCTGTCCGGCGCGGTCGGTTAAGGGCGAATCATCTGCGGGGCGGGGTGTCATTTTATTGTCATTCACCAGCCCCAAGGGGATGGCACGGTTCAATTCATACGGATGATTCGGGCGAAATGCTTGGTTACCATTGGATTGGCATGTGAAAACCAAAGGGGCTTTAGAAATGAAAATTCGTTATCAGCTTGCGGCGAGTGCGGTTGCACTTTCCATCTGCAGCTTTTCAAGCGCTGCCTTCGCACAGTCGACTGGTTCAGTCGATTTCGAAGAAGAAGTAATCGTCGTCTCCGGTTCGCGTTCGCAGGACGTTGCTGGAATTCAGGCACCTGACGCGACCAAGGCAAAGGCGGTTCTTACGCAAGAGCTGATCGAACGTCAGAACCCTGGCCAGACAATTCTCGACACCATCAACGTCATTCCAGGCGTAAGCTTCCAGAACAACGACGCATATGGCTCGTCGGGCGGTACGCTGAACATCCGTGGATTTGACTCGTCGCGTATCTCGCTGACGTTTGACGGTATCCCGTTGAATGACTCCGGCAACTACGCGATTTATTCGAACCAGCAGCTTGACCCTGAATTGATTGAGCAGGTCAATGTTAACCTTGGTACGACTGACGTCGATAGCCCTACAGCATCAGCTGTTGGCGGCACCGTCAACTACCGCACGATGACCCCGACTGAAGATTTCGGCGTTAAGGTTTCGACCTCGCTGGGCGAATTTAACTTCGAGCGCCTTTTTGGCATGATCAACACCGGCAACCTGACGTCGTTCGGTACGCGTGCTTTCTTCTCGGCTTCAAAGGCTACGAACGATAACCCGTTCAACAACTACGGTGTCGTCGACAAGCAACAGTATAATGCGAAGATCTATCAGCCAATTGGCAGCGATGGTGACTTCATTGCGGTTGCAGCTAACTATAACGAAAACCGCAACAACTTCTTCGGTTCGCTGCCTTTGCGCAACGATGCAGGCCGTGTCGTTGGTTCGGGTAGCGGCAACCGTTTTCCTGCGAACAATGATGAGCGGGAATATCTGATTAACTTCCCCTGCACGACAACGGTAACCCCAGTTAATGGAACTGCTCAGTCGGCAACAACATGCGGCACGGAATTCGACCGTCGTTATAACCCTTCAAACACCGGCAGCATCCGTGGTTCGTCGAAATTTAGTTTCGGTGAAAAGCTGACGTTGACCGTCGATCCAAGCTATCAGTACGTGAAGGCAAATGGTGGTGGCACCGTTACTGCTCGTGAAGCACGTCGTGACATCGATCCGACTGGCGGCACAGCAAACTGCACGACCGTAGTAAGCGGTGCTGGCGTAAACTGCCAGGCAGGATACCTCTCCGGTGCGCCTTACTTTGGTAAGGATCTGAACGGCGATGGCGACATCCTCGATCAGGTTACCATGATGGCACCAAGCCAGACCCAAACACATCGTTATGGCGTGATCAGCTCGCTGCGTTATGAATTTAACGATGCGCATTCGGTTCGTGTTGCCTACACATATGACCGTGCACGTCACCGCCAGACAGGCGAAGTTGGCTTGTTGGACACCAATGGCGAGCCATTTGATGTTTTCCCAGTGAACAGCCCGCAAGTTGCTTCCAACGGCGTAACGCTGCAAAAGCGTAACCGTCTGTCCTATGCAATCTTGCAACAGGTTTCTGGCGAATATCGCGGTGAATATATGGACAGCAATCTGGTCGTGACAGCCGGTGTTCGTGCACCATTCTTCAAGCGCGACCTGACCAACTATTGCTTCACCAGCTCAGCTGGCGGCTTTGTGGAATGCTTCGGCGATGCGAACCAGAACACTTTGAATGCAACGCTGAACCCAACGCAGGCTGGCCCACAAAATCGTGTCTTCAAATATGACAAGGTTTTGCCAAACCTAGGCTTCAACTACAAGTTCACGCCTGAGTTCAGCATGTTCGCAAGCTTTGCACAGGGCCTTTCGGTTCCAGGTACAGACAGCTTGTACAACGCGTTCTTCTTCCCGATCACGACCGCGCGTGCGCGTCCTGCTCCAGAAACGACAGACAGCGTTGATGTTGGCGTTCGTTACCGTTCGGGCAACATCCAGGCTCAGCTTTCGGGTTGGTTGACGAAGTTCCAAAACCGTTTGGCTTCGGCTTACGATCCAGAACTGGACCAGAACGTGTATCGTAACCTCGGCAATGTCGACAAATACGGTGTTGATGGTTCGATTTCATATCAGCCAATTCCAGAACTCGCTGTGTATGTATTCGGTTCGTACATGAAGTCGGAAATCAAGAACAACGTTGCTATCGGTGAAAACACCGACGGTACGCCTGTTTTTGCTGCGACTGCTGGCCAGCGTGAAGGTGGTTCGCCGAAATATTCGTTCGGTGGAACTGTGCGCGGTGAAGTCGGACCAGTTGAACTTGGCATTACTGCAAAGCGCACTGGCCCACGGAACATCTTCGACACGGGTGAAGCAACCTACACTGGTACGTTCATTCCAACTGGCGCTGTTCCAACCGGTACTTTGGGTGCCACATCGCGGACCCAAATCTTTGGTGCAGCTGCGCCTGCTTATTGGATGGTCAACCTTGATGCGAGCGTCAACCTTGGCTTCTTGGGCGTAAGCGACAAGACACGCTTCCAACTCAACGTCTATAACCTGTTCGACCAATTCTATGTCGGCGGTTTTGGCGGTGGCTTGGCGCAGAGCGCAACATATAACCGTACAACCGGCGTTGCGACTTATGGCAGCCCTAACTTCGTTCAAATCGGTGCACCACGCACCGTGAGCGGAACGCTTACGTTCGTATTCTAAGTCATTGAACTAGAAAATTAAAAAAGGGCGGGGCTTCGGCTTCGCCCTTTTTTTCATGGGTAAATGCAGCTATCGAGGCCGTCGCGTTTGACGACGCGAATGCGGGCGGCGATGCTGTTTCCGTAGCGGCGCGTGAAACCGCCCACACCATTTACCGCGCGCTTTTTGGGCAATGGCAGAATAGCAGCCAATCGCGCGGCTTCCGTGCGGGTGAGATCTTTCGCAGATTTGTTGAAGTAACGCTGTGCGCCTTCTTCGGCGCCATAGGTACCAATGCCGGTTTCAGCGACATTCAAATACACTTCCATAATCCGGCGTTTGCCCCAGATTTTTTCGATCAGAAATGTGAAATAGACTTCGGGCACTTTGCGCAGGTAACGCGTCCAACCGGAACCCTGCCACAGAAACACGTTCTTTGCGGTTTGCTGGCTGATGGTCGACCCACCGCGGATTTTTCCGCCCTGCTGATTGCGTTTAAGCGCCTTTTCAATCGCTTCACGGTCAAAACCGTCATGGCTACAGAATTTGCCATCCTCGGCGGCAATGACGGCGCGGACAAGATTGGGTGAGATGTCGGAAAGTGGCGTCCAGTCGCGCTTTGCGCCATGACTGTCGAACAACATGGTCAGCGTCGTGGGCACGGGTACAACGGCATAGACGGCGGTCAACGCGACGGTTCCGCCGGTAAGATATATCGCCGTTTTCAGGCTGGAACGAAAGATACGGGCGGAAAACGAGCGCTTCGGTTTTTTCATTATCAAAAGCTAGCGCAGCGTTCTCCGCCCGTCATCTATTTTTACATGGGATTAAGCGGTGAGCAGTAACCGCTTTTCGCCGGCGATCCGCAGCATCGCTTTTTGCAGCTTTTCGAATGCGCGCACCTCAATTTGGCGCACGCGCTCACGGCTAACGCTGTACGTCTGGCTCAGCTCTTCAAGCGTTTGAGGCTCTTCAATCAGCCTGCGCTGTGTTAGAATATGCTTCTCGCGCTCATTGAGGCTGTCCATCGCTTCGGAGAGCAGGGCGTGACGCATATCGCCTTCTTGTGCGTCGGCAACGCGCTCGTCCTGCAACGGCGCGTCGTCGACCAACCAATCCTGCCACTGGCCATCGCCATCTTCGCGCATTGGGACGTTCAGTGACGTGTCACCGCCCATCGCCATGCGGCGGTTCATATTGTTCACTTCTTCCTCGGACACGCCAAGGTCGGTGGCAATTTTGCGCAAGGCGTCTTGGTTCAGATCGCCATCTTCAAATGCCTGAAGATTGTTTTTCATCCGGCGCAGGTTGAAGAACAGCTTTTTCTGCGCGGCAGTCGTGCCGATTTTGACAAGGCTCCAGCTGCGCAGAATGAATTCCTGCATCGACGCGCGAATCCACCACATCGCGTACGTCGCGAGGCGGAAACCGCGGTCTGGATCGAATTTTTTTACACCTTGCATCAATCCGATGTTTCCTTCGGAAATAAGCTCGGACACCGGCAGGCCGTAGCCGCGATAGCCCATGGCAATTTTTGATACGAGGCGAAGATGTGACGTCACCAGCTGCTCGGCAGCTTTGGTATCGCCATGTTCTTGGAAGCGTTTGGCGAGCATATATTCTTGCTCAGGCTTCAAAACCGGAAACTTCCGGATTTCGCTTAGGTAACGGTTTAGGCTCGCGTCCCCCCCAAGGGCAGGTATTGTAGCCGGAACATTCTTTTTCTCAGACATGTTTTCCTCTTTCATTGTGCTTCCCACCGGGCCTCATCAAGCACCCGCTAGCAAAGCGTTCCCTTCGAAACCTTATAATCGTAATTGGCTTAACAGAAGCTGCATATCTTCTGGTATACCACATTCGAACCGTAAGGTTTCTCCAGATATCGGATGAATAAACCCCAACGAGGCAGCATGCAATGCTTGTCGGTCGAACGGAGCCTTATCTGGTCCGATTCTGTAGGGGTTTTGTCGATTAGAATAAACGCTATCGCCGATTAGTGGATGGCCAATATGCGCCATATGGACGCGGACTTGATGAGTCCGTCCCGTTTCCAACGTGCATTCGACGACTGCGGTTTTTGAAAATGCTTCAGTCATGCGAAAATGGGTGACCGCATGCTTACCCTTTGAATCGGGCAAAACCGCCATTTTTTTACGGTTGGTCGTTGACCGGCCAATTTGTGTGCGCACCGTTCCGGCAGGCGGGGCAGGGATGCCGTTGACGATCGCGATATATTTGCGTTCGATGTCATGCGCAGCGAACAATTTGGCGAGTCCCTCATGCGCGACGTCGCTTTTCGCCACAACCAACAGACCGGATGTGTCTTTATCGATACGGTGGACAATACCTGGACGCTGCACGCCGCCAATGCCGGATAACTTTCCGTGACAATGGTGCAGCAGCGCATTGACCAATGTTCCGTCGCTATGCCCGGCTGCAGGGTGCACCACCAAGCCAGCGGGTTTGTTAACGATGATCAGATGTTCATCTTCGTAAACGACGTCGAGCTGAATATTTTGCGGGATTGCTTTGTCTGGCTTGGGGGCGGGGACATGTAATTCAAACTGCTGCCCGGACATTTTCTTGCTTGCGGCATCAACGAAGCTTTGTCCGTTGATGCGCAACGCTGCGTCAGCGATCAGGGCCTGAATACGGGCGCGCGAAAATTGCGGGAGCGCGGTGGCAAGCGCGCTATCGAGCCTTCCTTCGCCCAAAACGCCTGTAAATGTGGTATTTTCCCCAACCATCGCATATACATGGGTGATGGCCCTGCATTTATCAAGCAATGACCAAAAACAACTTTTGCGTTGGGCGGCGGACGCCGGCCATAATGAATGTTGTGGTGTGCTGCGTGGCAGGGACCGGAAGGTCATGGCCGTGGAATCGGCAGCCAATGTTGCCGCCGATCCGTCGCGGAATTTTGAAATCGATCCTGCCGCGCTTATCGCTGTCCATAAGGATGCCAGAGCGGGCGGCATGCCGCTTTTGGGCTATTTTCATTCGCACCCGAATGGCTTGGCGCGTCCTTCGGCGTCTGACATCGCGCAGGCCGCCCCCGATGGCCTGATATGGCTCATCATAGCGGGGGGAGCGGTTACGGCATGGCGACCTATAGCTACTGGCGCTCAAGTCACCGGATTTACCCCCGTGCCGCTGATCGTGGAGGGTTGAATCGCGTGAAAACACAGTCCATGACCGCCAGCAACATGCTAGCAAGCCCAAGGAACTATTTTTAATGTCGGACACGGAAATCGAATTTGCCAGCCTCCTTTGCTCGCGCCTGTGTCATGATCTTTTGAGCCCTGTCGGCGCCATGAATAATGGTCTTGAACTGCTGGCGGACGAGCATGATCCCGAAATGCGGCAACGATGCATGGACTTGCTGGCGGAAAGCGCCAAATCAGCGGCCGATAAGCTGAAGTTTTTTCGCCTCGCTTTTGGTGCTGCGGGCGGTTTTGGCTCGGAAGTCGACCCGAAAGAAGCGCGGGGCGTTATTGAACCGCTGATAACCTCAAGCGGTCGCACAGTGCTGGAATGGGCTGTTCCTGCGCAGATGATGCCAAAAAGGGCGGTCAAGATCCTCTTGAACCTGGTGCTGCTGGCGAACGAAGCATTGGTGCGTGGCGGCACTTTATTCGTGGGCGCTGAAGCAGGATTGAACGAGCAGGAAATTGTTATTCGGGCGAGTGGAACCAAAATTGTTATGGATTCCGCTGTGCGCGACGCGCTGACGGGGAAGCTTGATGCCGCGATGGTGGATTCCCGCACTGCTGCGGCCTGGATGGCGCACACGCTGGCCGTACAGGGTGGCGGGATGATCCAGCTTGCTGAGCCCGATGCCGAACATCTCGTGATCGGCGCGCTCATTCGCACGTCGTCGGTCTAGCGTTCTCAACATCTTTTTAACCATCTGATGTCACATGTCGTGTCCGTTATAACGGATCGGCAGATATGGACGACTTGATTGAAGACTTTATTGCTGAAACGCGCGAAACGCTTGAGGCGCTGACAAGTCAGTTGGTCGAGTGGGAGCGTCGGCCGCATGATCGTGCATTGCTCGACAGTGTATTCCGATTTGTGCACACCGTAAAAGGCAGCTGCGGCTTCCTGTCACTCCCAAGGCTGCTCCGCTTGAGCCACGCGGCCGAGGACGTGCTGAGCGCCGCACGCGATGGCGAGGTAGAGGTGTCGGCAGATCTCGTGACCGCGGTGCTCGCTGTTATCGACCGTGTCGCTATTCTAACCGAGGCACTTGAGTCCGGCGCATCTGTCTATGATGATGATGACGTCTTAACGGGTGCCCTGCGCCAATATTTGGGCGACAAACCCACAGGCCTCGTTACGGATCCCGTCGGTGAATCCGGTGACGTACTGGCGCATGAGGATAGCCAGTTACGCGGCAAAACGCGAACGGTGCGGGTATCGCTTGCGCTACTCGACAATTTGATGAGCGGGGTCTCGGACATGGTGCTCGCCCGCAACGAGGTGTCGCGTCAGCTTCGTAAGGTCAACTCCAACGCCGATCTTGCTTTGTCATTTGCGCGTTTGTCTTCGTCTGTGGCCGAACTGCGCGATGCCGTTGGCATGATGCGTATGCAGCATATCGATAAATTATTCTCGGCACTGCCAAGGCTTGTACGCGACATAGCCATTGAGCTTGGCAAAGAAATAGAATTGCGCATCGACGGAAGCGAAGTCGAAGTGGACCGCGAAATGATCGAGGCGTTGCGCGATCCGCTGACGCACATTCTGCGCAATGCGGCGGACCACGGAATTGAAAGTGCCGATGAACGCCGCGCTGCTGGCAAAGATCCCGTAGGCCATATTCGCATCTCGGCCCGTCAGTCGGGCAACCAGATCATCATTGATATTGTCGATGATGGGCGCGGGATCAATGTCGACAAGCTGGGTATTCGTGCAGTAGCCGCCAATGTGACGACCGTCGGCGAATGGCAGAAAATGTCTCGTCGATCTCAGCTGAACACCATTTTCACGCCCGGTCTGTCGACCGCAGACACTGTTACGTCGATTTCGGGCCGCGGTGTGGGCATGGACGTTGTTCGCAACAATCTGCAAGCCATTGGCGGCACGATTGAATTAGAGAATCATGAAGGTCATGGTCTGAAAATAACGTTGCGTTTGCCACTAACGCTTTCAATCATAGCAGGGCTTTCGGTGCGCGCTGGTGCGCAGATTTTCGGCATCGCGCGCAGTTCGGTGGTTGAGATGGTATCAACATCCAACCCCAACGCTATATTTGAAGAGTTGGGTGGGCGCAAAATTGTTCGTATTCGAAACAAGCGATATCCTTACAAATCACTTGAAGAGATATTGGGTATCGCCCACGACGCATATACCGCCGGAGAGAGCCGCACGCTCATCGTAATGCGTCCCGCGGTCGGAACCACATTCGTTTTGGAAGTGGCCGCCGTTATCGACAATGAGGAACTGGTGGTAAAGCCTGGCGCGCCATTGTTGATGGGCAATGGCCTGTTCGCTGGAACGTCGCTGCCCGACAATGGCCGACCTATGCTGTTACTCGACGCAAGTGGGCTTGGCACCGCTATGGGTCTGACTGCTACGGACAAAGACGATCGCGAGATCGACAGTCGTGCTGATGCCGAGCGCAAAAGTAACGGCCCATCTGCATTGCTGTTCATTGCCACGGACGGCCGCAAACAGGCCATTCGTTTGTCCGCAATTGAGCGCATGGAAGATATCGATGTCGCCCAGATTCAATATGTTGGCGGAAGAACACGGGTTTCTGCCGATGGCGGCTTGTATGATTTATGGGAATATGAATCTGCAGCTGACGACGGTTTGGTAAAAGTGTTGCGACTTAGCGATGGCGACAACACTTGCTATCTTGCAGTCAGCGACGTCTTGGACATTTTTAGCATCGCTAGCGATATCATGCCCAGCGCCGAACCGGAACAGCATGAAGGTGTCGTCTATGCCTTTGGGGAGCCTGTCGAGCTGCGCAACATGTTCTCATTTTTCGAAACATATGATCGCACGCGCCGAAATCGTAGTTCGGACGCATTGTGTTTCATTGATTGTCCAGAAGATTCGCAATGGGAGCGGACGATATTGGCGCCGTTGCTAACAGCATCGGGATATGCGGTGAGTTTTGATGAGCATGATCAATCGCGCGCCGCCATTATATTACAGCGTGATGTCGCCAAGGCGCGCGAACGGGCAACAGACCCGCGAACGCTCCACCTGCGCGATTCCAACCACAGCCTGACCGAGCCGATTGCAAGCATTTACCGGTATGATGGCGTCGGGTTGATATCGGCGATCGAAGAGAAGCTGGCGGCGCGCGCATGACCTACACCTTATATCTGATTGCGGATTTGGCAGGGTCGCGGGTTGCGATTGAGAGCAGCCAAGTGGAATCGGTCGTCCATGTTCCGGACGTCGTACCGGTGCCCATGTGCGACCCATCCATTGCTGGAATTTTTGCGCTGAGAAGCCGTGTCCTGACGCTTGTCGACACCCAGTTCTACATTACCGGCGCGCAGCAAGCGGCCCATAAAGGCTCTTTGGCGGTCGTCACAGAAATCGCGGGGCATCAATATGGACTGCTGGTCGACAAGGTTCATGACGTCGTTCCAATTGCGGTCGAGCAGGCCGACTCAAATATCCGCCCGCCTGCCGCGTGGAACCGATATGTTGATCACATTGCCACGCATGAGGGCGAACTGGTGATGATATTAAACACCGACACGTTGGTTTCGGGGCAAGCGGTTCCGGCGACCTAATTTCACCAGTTCGCTGCGCAAATTAACGTGTCGATAAGAAGGCGGAGATACAGTCTCCATTCTGGTCGGAAAAAGGGTGTTAGGTCACATGAAATCCTGTTTGATTGTCGACGATAGCAAGGTCATTCGTAAGGTTGCCCGTCATATTCTGGAAACCATGCAATTCGAAGTGGCTGAGGCGGCCGATGGTAAGGAAGCGTTGGACCATGTCGCGCAGGTAAAGCCCGACGTTATTCTGCTGGATTGGAATATGCCGATCATGAGCGGAATGGATTTTTTGCGTGCCTATCGTTCGATGAATGGCGTGTCATCCGCCAAGGTAATATTCTGCACAACGGAAAATGGCATCGGTCATATTCAAGCGGCGATTGACGCGGGCGCAGACGAATATGTCATGAAGCCTTTTGACCGCGAAACGCTTGAGTCAAAGCTGCAAATCCTCGGCTGTATTTGAAGCACCAGAATGCGCAGAAGATCGGCAGTATTGGGTGGCAGTTGGCCACATGTGGCGGCAACCCCGATTAGGGTGATGCTTGTCGACGATAGCGTTGTCGCACGTTCGATTTTTGCGCGCGTTCTGGGCAAGTGCGACGGCATCGACATCATTTGCGAAGCATCGGATGGGGACGCCGCCGTTGCAAGTCTCGACGAAAATGAAGTCGATATCATATTGCTGGATATAGAAATGCCGAAGCGTTCGGGATTGGATGCGCTTCCCGACATTCTTGCAAAGGCGAATGGCGCACGGGTGCTGGTCGTGTCGGCATTTGCTGAAGAAAATGGCCCCGCTGCCGTTCAGGCGCTTTCGCTCGGTGCATGTGATACTTTGGCAAAGCCCGGCCGCACCGGTTTTTCGGGACGCTTTTCAGAAATTTTGATCGACAAAGTATTGCGATTGGGTCGATCGGCGCAAGAACGCACCGACAGCAAATACGCAGCACGGCCTCTTCCGGATTATCGCGCATTAACGAAGCCACACTGTATCGCGATTGGATCGTCGACGGGCGGCATCCCGGCAATCCAGCACATATTGCGCAATTTGGATGACTCTCTCGACTGTCCCATTTTTATCACGCAACATCTGCCCGCTGCATTCATGAACTTTTTTGCGCGTCAACTCGCTGGTCTTACAAAGCGACCTGTCAAGGTTGCTGAAACCGGCGAGCGCGTAAAACACAATCACGTCTACCTCGCACCGGGGCATGCCCATCTGGTGTGCCACAGGGACGGCAACGATGTCATTATCGGCCATCAATCGCGTTATAGTGCAAGCAGTTATTGCCCATCGGTCGACGCCATGCTTGCATCGGTGGCGCGGGCCTATGGAAGCAATGCCTTGGCGCTTGTTTTCAGCGGCATGGGTAATGATGGGCTCGTCGGCGCGCGCACCTTTAACGCATGCGCAGCGCCCGTTTTCGTTCAAGATATGCAAAGTTCGGTCGTCTGGGGTATGCCGGGTGCAATCGTGAAGGAGGGATTGGCCGCAGCGATTATGACACCAGCCCACATGACCGACATGCTTTCACGGCTTGCAACGTCATCATGAGCATCGCTGAAGCCAACGCTTACAGGACGCTATCGGCGGCTCTGGAAAAACATACCGGGCAAACGGTTCCTACAAACCGGCATTGGCGAATTGATATGGCGCTTAAGCCTTTGATGCGGCGTAACTCTGTTCCCGACCTACAAACGCTGGCTGCGTTGATCGAGATGGATACGGACCCCAAATTGACGCGCGCGTGCGTGGAGGCAATGGTGAATAACGAAACGTCTTTCTTCCGTGATCAACCCAACTTTGCGCTGCTGGCTGGCCCCGTGCTCGACCATATTCGTGAATTACGTTCGGACACGAAAAGGCTGCGTATCTGGTCGGCTGCCTGCTCGACGGGTCAAGAGGCCTATTCTCTCGCCATTACAATATTGGAAAACGCCGAAAAATGGCGTGGTTGGACAATTCAAATATTAGGTACCGATGTATCTGCCACGGCCTTGGCACAGGCGCGGGAAGGGCGGTATTCGCAGTTTGAGATTCAGCGTGGCCTTCCCGTGGGCCACATGCTCCGCCATTTCGAGCAACAGGGCGAAGAATGGGTGGCCAAAGATGCGTTGCGCAAAATGGTGACGTTCACGGAGCATAATATGCTGACGCCCGTGCGCCATTTTGGCCGCTTTGACGTCATTTTATGCCGAAACGTGCTGATGTACCTCAGCGATGACAAGCGCACACATATTTTGGAAGCGATTGCGCCATCGATGGAAGAGGGCGGGCTTTTGATGCTGGGTGCCGCCGAAACCGTCATTGGGCAAACCCAGAAGTTTCGCGCGAGCAGAGCGTTTCGCGGTTTTTACGAGTTAGCGCCGGACCAGAACGGCGGGTAACCAGCAAAAGTTTCCCGCACCGGCTGATATTGCGTGCAACGGTGGACTTACCTATGGTCGTTTCATGACCATGATCTGGAACCCATCACCCAATTTTGGCGAACGCAGCTTGCCGATCACGATGCTTGTTTTGCATTATACCGGCATGCAGTCGGGTGCAGCAGCCATTGATTGGCTCGCCAACCCCGCGTCCAAAGTGTCTGCGCATTATGTCGTCGATGAAGATGGCCAGCTGGTCCACATGGTGCGCGAGGAACAAAGGGCGCAGCATGCCGGGCTTTCCTATTGGCGCGGTGTGACGGACTGTAACAGCGCCAGCATTGGTATTGAGATCGTCAATCCCGGGCATGAATTTGGCTATCGCCCGTTTCCCGAAGCACAAATGGACACCGTGACGCGTTTGGTCGCCGAACTTGTCCGCACCTACGCAATTGATCCGCGAAACGTCGTTGGTCACAGCGACGTCGCGCCGACACGTAAGGAAGATCCCGGCGAGTTGTTTGACTGGGAACGTTTGGCAAAGCTTGGGCTTGCTGTTCCGCGTCCGCGGGAGAAACTGGTTGATCCCGGTTGGCCCGACGCCGCGTTTCTTTTGGCGTTAGAACGTTATGGTTACAGCATTTCAGATGGACGTGCGGCCACGGTCGCATTCCAGCGTCGTTTTCGTCCCGAAAATATTGAAGGCGTGATCGACGGAGAATGCCGGGCAATATTGCTGAGCTTGCTCTTGGAGTATGAGGGCGGACCTGCTATCTAAGCCACGCCAGAGGGTTGGGCGACCGCCGCTTAGTGGGTAACTGCTATGGGGAGGAAAGTCCGGGCTCCAGCGAGGAACGGTGCCGGATAACGTCCGGCGGAAGCAATTTTAGGGAAAGTGCCACAGAAAACAGTCCACCGCATTTCGATGCGGCCAGGTCGAAACGGTGCGGTAAGAGCGCACCGCGCTTTTGGTAACAGAAGCGGCAAGGCAAACCCCACCGGGAGCAAAACCGAATAGGGGCGGCACATGGCATCCTCCTGCCAGTCGCCCGGGTTGGTTGCATGAGTGCCGCAGCAATGCGTCGCCTAGATGAATGGTCGCACATCCGCTTACGCCTCGGCCGCAGCGGAGGACAGAACCCGGCTTACAGACCCTCTGGCTTTTTACCCCATGCCCAATAAGCGACGCCCAATATGGCAATCAGGACTGCCTCGACGATGATTGGCGGGGCAACTGGGGCGCTGAACCAATCTATTGCTATGCTGACAAAGCGCCCAACCAAGGTTGCGCTCAACAGGACCATTGCGGCAATGAGCGCGCCCCGATGTTGGCGGATCGCGGCGAACAAGGTGAGGGCGCCGATGCCTAAAAATAGGCCACCAACATCCGCGCGCAGGTTCGCCCGACCAATATCGCCAACGGCCTGCATACCACGTTCTGTAAAAACTGCGTCGAGGCTAAACCAATGTTGGGCCACGCCAAGCAACGCAACTGCGCCAATTATGGCGACCAATACCCGCAACATTATATTCATGCCCCCTCCGTTTACGCGAACGTCAACATTTACATATTCGCGCCATTATGTTTTCCTCTGCCAAGGAACACATTTTTCAGGGGGAGAAGTCAATGTCGATTGTTGCTCGCGCGAAGAATATCATTTGGAAACCGGCCGACGAATGGAATGTCATTGCGGACGAGCCCGCAACGGTTGGCGGGTTGTTCACCGGATATGCGATGATCTTGGCCGCCATTCCTTTGGCAGCCGGCATAATATTCACAGGCGCATTGGGAATAAATACCGCAAGCCTTGGTGGCATGGGCGGCGGGGCTATGGAAATGGGCTTTGGCGCCATCGCCGCAATGGCGGTGGCGGGATATGTGCTTTCCCTCGTCACGCTTTTTGTGATGTCATTCCTCGTCAATGCGGTGTCCCCCAGCTTTAACGGCAAGTCTGACATGGTTCAGTCGACAAAGCTGATGACATATGCATCAACCCCAACTTGGGTTGCTGGGCTGGTTAGCTGGATCCCCATATTGGGCGGTCTAATCTCTTTCGCCGCAATCGCTTATGTCGTTTACCTAATCTATCTGGGGCTGCAGCCTGTGCTCGGCGTCCCTAAGGAAAAGGTCGCGGGGTTCACCGTTGTCATCGTGCTCATTTATGTCGTTCTGACTGTCATTATTTCCGGCATCCTGATCGGCATTGCCTTTTCGACCTTGTTCGGCAGCGGGATGATGGGCGGGGCTTTGTCCGGCGCATAAATTGCGTTTACGCCACTAGCAAAATGCGCGTGCCGTCGCTAAGTCGGCGGCATGGTGCGGTCCACAAGACGAAATGACTGGGGTTTTCCCCGCTGGCGCGGCTATGGAAGTAGCAACGAAGCGCAACAGGTGCGTCTGTGCGACCGCTATGGCTGTAACAAAGCGGGAACCTGCCCCGCACCGAAATCACCCAACAGCCCGGATCGCTGGATGTTCTGTGAAGAACATGCCGGTGAATATAACCGTGGTTGGGACTATTTCGAAGGCTTGACCAAGGAAGAAGCCGAATTGCGCGAAGCCAATGAGCGTCGCGATTCATCGGGCTACAAAGAATCCGCGCATTATGGCTGGGCCGGGTCCGGCGATGGCAGCCGCAGCCGTGATGAAATGCATGCGCTCGACATTTTGGGCCTTGAAAGCGACTCCACGTTTGATGACGCCAAAAAAGCCTGGCGCAAGATCGCCAAGGAAACACATCCTGACGTAAACCCTGGCAACGCCGACGCCGCGAAAGCGTTTCAGGCGGGGCAGGCGGCGTATGATGTGCTGCGCGTTGCCGAAGAACGGCGCGAGTGGAAGGGCTAATCACCTTGCGCGGACTATATTGCAAACGTAAACGGCACGCGTGATTCGGGCATCTTCGCCTTTCCGGAATATAGCAGCCGCACTGATAGTGTTGGCGCTGGCTTTGCGCGTCATCATTCCGTCCGGTTTCATGCCGTCATCGGAGCGTGGGTTTGCGCTGACCATATGTACGGGAATGGACACCCAGACCGTCTGGATGGACAAATCGGGTAAGCTGCACAAAGAAGACCCATCAAAAGGCAAATCGGTTGAGCATCAACCTTGTGCCTTTGCGGGCGCCGCGATGGCTGCGGACGTGCTTTCCGCTGATTTCCAAGTTGCAATGGCGCCTGTTGCCCTTGCCATTCCGGTTTTTGCCAAACGCGAAGTATCGGTTGGCAATGGCCTCGCTGCCCCGCCGCCACCAGCCATAGGGCCACCTTCTTACGTCTAAACCACAGGGCTGCTTTGCGGCCTATCTCTCGTTTAGATTTAGGAAAGTATCATGAAATTTTTGTCCATTTTGCGCGCGTCTGTCGCGTGCTCTGTTATTGCCATCATTACCCCCGCTGCCGCTGAAGAGGCTGCTGACGCCACGATAATTGTTACCGGCCGTGCCGCCGCTGACCAAGCTGAAATATTGGCGAACAACACCGCAGGCGGCACCGACGTCGTTAGCCACGAAGATTATGCAGACAAGACCGTCGTGTCGTTGCGCGATAGCTTGGCCTTTTCGCCAGGCGTGTATACCCAGCCGCGCTTTGGGCAGGAGGTCCGCATTTCCATTCGTGGTTCGGGTCTTTCGCGCGGGTTTCACATGCGCGGACTGACGTTGCTGCAGGATGGGGTCCCCATCAATCTGGCCGACGACAATGGCGACTTTCAAGAACTTGAACCCATATTTTTCGACCATTTAGAGGTATATCGCGGCGCGAACGCGTTGAGGTTCGGTTCCGGTACATTGGGCGGCGCAATCAACGGCGTTACGCCCACCGGCGACAATGCCGCGGGTCTTTACCTTCGCGGTGATGTCGGCAGCTCTGACTTTTATCGTGGCTTGGCGTCTTACGGAGTGGGTGACGGCGATGCCAATGCGTGGGCAGCGATCAGCGCCGATAGCCACAAGGGGGATCGGCAACACGCCCAGCGAAATTCAATCCGCTTTAACGGCAATGTTGGGCTTAGGATTTCGGATGTCGTGTCGACGCGATTTTACGCAAGCGCGACGACACTTAATCAGGAATTGCCGGGTGCATTGCCCCGCGCAACGGCGTTGACTGCGCCACGAACTGGTAATTTTGTCGGGGATCAGGCGCGCGATATCAATTCGGTTCGTATCCAGAACCGGACCCGTTTCGACTGGAGCAACAGCCGTCTGGATGTAGGCGCGTTCTTGAACGCCAAAGAATTATATCACCCGATTTATCAGGTCATTGATCAGACATCGACAGATCGCGGCGTGTTCGCCCGTTATGATCGCGAGGGAGACGGCTGGAGCGTTACTGTCGGCGGAGGGTCCCGTTGGGGAACGATTGACTCAAAGCGCTTTATCAATGTGAATGGCAAACGTGGAGCGCTCACCTTCGATGCCGACCAGACGGCCCGGACGTCGAATATATATGGAGAGCTGCGTGCAACGCCGGTTGCGGGCGTCACGCTTATTGCAGGCGGTATATATGCCGATGGTTTCCGAAAGCAGGTTCAGATCGTTCCGTCTGCCACAACGGGTGCAGCGTCGTTCGACGCGTTTTCACCGAAATTTGGCGTCCTCTGGGAACCGTCCGAAGACGTCCAAATTTTTGCCAATTATAGCAAATCCACAGAATTCCCGACCTTCGTGGAGCTCGCACAAATTGCGGCCTTCGTTCCTGTAAAGGAACAAACAGCATGGACAGCTGAAATCGGGACACGCGGGAAACTGGGATGGGTAAGCTTCGATGTTGCCATGTACCGCGCCAACATAAAACGCGAAATGCTGCAATTTACGGTAGGGCGGGACATTCCCGCCACAACGTTCAACGCCGATAAAACACGGCATCAGGGCGTCGAGGCTGCGTTTAGTGCAGCGCCGACCGATTGGCTGCGCTTCCGGCAGATCTGGCAATATTCCGACTTCCGCTTTGTCGCCGATGCCCAATATGGCAACAACCGGCTGCCCGTGGTGCCAAAGCATGTCCTGCGGTCGGAGCTTCGACTTGGCAGCGACGATTTGCATATTGCCCCGAATGTCGAATGGGTGCCGCAGGGTGCATGGGCCGACTATCGAAACACGACACGCACGACAGGCTATACCCTGTTAGGCTTATCTGCCGGCGCGCGCGTTATGGCGGGGGTTGATCTATTTCTTGATGCGCGGAACCTGACCGGAGAGAAAGCCATTGGCGACGTGTCTGCCGCTATCCTTGCCTCCGCAACATCCGCCATTTACTATCCGGTTGAACGCCGTGCCATTTACGGCGGCGTCCGCGCGCGGTTTTAGGAGAGCAGAGATGGAAAATACGTCTTTCTACCGCACGATCTGGCGTTGGCATTTTTATGCTTCGCTTTTTGTCATGCCGCTGATCCTTGTGCTTGCGACAACAGGCGCAATCTATCTTTTCAAGCCGCAATTGGACCGTTGGGAAGAGCGCGCATTTACGAACCTGCCGACTGAAAATGCGGTGTCGCCCAATGCGCAGTTAGCCGCTGTTATGGCGGCCAATCCGGGTGCGCAGTTCCAAAGCTATCGCTTGCCCGAACATGCAGGCGACGCCGCGATGATACATATCGGCCTCGCCGACGGCCAATCGATGCGCGACGTCTATGTGTCACCGCAGGGTAAAGTGTTGGGCAGCATAGATCCGGAAAGCCGGATATCGGCCACGGTGTCGCGGATACATGGGTCGCTGCTGATCGGCAAAATGGGTGATTGGATTGTTGAACTGGCGGCATGCTGGGCGATCGTCATGATCCTGACCGGTCTGTATATGTGGTGGCCGCGCGGGCAGCGCTTTGCCGGTGTCGTGTGGCCCCGGTTGGGGAAGGGCAATCGCGTGTTCCTGCGCGATCTGCATGCGGTCACTGGCTTCTGGGTTTCAGGGCTGGCGCTTGTTTTGCTGACCACAGGACTGCCTTGGGCGAGCATCTGGGGCGATGCTTTCCGGCTGGCTCGGACTGAGCTGGGCTTGGTGCAAGGTGCGCAAGACTGGAAAACGGGCAGTGCCGCACCGCATGCCGAGCATGATCATGATGCGATGATGAAAATGCAGGCTGCCGGCATATCGCTGGTTGGCTTGGCGGACATGGTCGCCAAAGCGAAAGCCGAACGGCTGCCGCATCCGGCGTTGGTGAAGCCGCCGGGCGCGCCTGAGCGTTTCGGCCCGCCTACGCCGATGGCTTGGACCGTTAAGTCGGAGGCGCAGAACCGGCCATTGAACCGCGAGATCACATTTGATGTTGCAACCGGCAAGGAGATGTCGCGGAGAGGCTTTGCCGACAAGCATGTCATTGATCGGGCGGTCAATTATGGAATTGCATGGCATGAGGGCCAGCTTTTTGGCTGGTTCAATCAGTTGGTCGGGGTGCTCACTGCGCTTGGTCTGATCACATTGGTTGTGTCGGGTTTCCTGATGTGGCGACGGCGCAAGCCCGATGACGCGCTCGGCGCACCGCCCGTTGCTGCGGTGCCACCGAAAATGCGCGGCGTTGCGGTGATCATCGGCGTTATGGCGTTGATCTTGCCTTTGCTTGCGGCATCGCTGTTCGCGCTGTGGCTGTTCGACCGGCTGCTGCTGCCGCGACTGCCGGCACTTGCGATGTGGCTTGGGTTGCGTCCGGCTCAGCCGGCGTAACGCGCTGCCGTCTCGCGGATAAGCGAAATCATATTGGGAATGCCCTGTGTCCGGTTCGAACTTAACTGATTTTTGAGGTCGAACGGCGCAAGGGCGTTCTCGATATCGGTCTTCAGAATATCGGCCGCGTTTTTATGCTCCACCGTTTTCAGAACCAGTGCGATGATGCCTTTGGTAATCGCGGCGTTGCTGTCTGCCAGAAATGTGAGTTCGTTGTCAGCGGTCACGGGATAGACCCACACGCTTGCGGAACATCCCCGAACCAGCGTCGCATCGGTTTTCAACGCGGCGGGCATTTCGGGCAATTCACGACCGAGGTCGATCAGCAACCGATAGCGGTCATCAGCCTCAAGAAATGCATATTCTTCGGTAATGTCGGCAAATGTTGTCATGCACTGCGCATATGGCCGCGGTGCTTAGATATCAATCCCTGCCGCAATGGCTTCGAGCCTTTTTACGCGCTCTTTCAAATCGGCGACTTCAATACGCGACGTGGCCGAGGGCACGGGTGCATCATTGCCGTGCCGCATGGTTTCAAGCTCCGCATGCTTAAGCGCAATCCAGTCGCGCCAGCCACGCAGGCTTAGTGACGAGACGATGCCGACACACAGCACCGCAAAGGCGCCGATGATGATGTAGAAGTTGGGATCCTGTTGCATGGTCCTTCCTTTCCGTCCGCGCGCCGTTACCGGCTGCGCAGTTCCTCAATCTGACGGTTGATATCACTCATATTATTGTTGTCTGTCGCGATGCGCTCCAAAACCTGAATGCGTTCCTTCAAGGCACGAATTTCGTCCTGCATCTGCTGCGTATCCGCATTGTTCAAAAGACGGTGGGTTTTCGTGCCCATGAAGTTTTCGTCTTCAACGATCCCGTGTTTTGCCTTTTGCTTCGTCTGGATAACCCTGCCGATCGTGATGATGGCAATGATTGCGACGACCATTTGAAACGGATCCATTACATTCTCCTCAGATAAGGTCGCGTTGTGGCGTCACCGTCTTTGGTGGCAAACGGCGGAGCTCTTCAATTTCTTTGGCCAGGCTGTAGCCCTGATCCGTGATGATCCGCTCAAGAACCGCGACGCGCTCTTCCAACCGCCCTTTGTCCGCGGCATATTGCGCAGCTTTTTCGGCGATGTTGTTCGCGTTCAACTCCATCTGGCGTTCTTTTAACTTCAGCCACGGGCGAACAATCGCACCCGAAAATATCGCGAGCAGACCGCAACTGATGCCGAGAATGGGGATAAGTAGTGGGTTGATATCCATTGTTTGCCCCTCAGTTTGAAGGCCCGCGGAGGGCCTCTATTTCAGATGTTAATCGGTGACTGTCATCGACAACGATTTTTTCGACATTGGCGAGGCGGTCCTTGATTGAGCCGATCTCTGCGCGCAGCTGCGCATTTTCTTGGCTCAACAGCTTTACGCGTTCGACGGCTTCCTGATCTGTCTTGGGGTATAATTTCTGGCCCCATGCACCATCAAGCGGATATCCATTTTTGATCCGCATCCAAGTTGTAACCACCCAGCCGGTCACGCCCACAACGGAGATAATAGTGATCGGCATTGCCAGTTGCATCAGGCCTTCAACTAAAGTCGGATCCATCCTTTTTCTCCAATGCGCCTCAGCGTAGTTTTTCGATTTCTTCTGAAAGGCGACCGGCCTTATCCGTGACGATCCGTTCCAAGACGGCGACCCGTTCTTCCAGATGACCAATCTTTCCATTCAGCGTTTCATTTTCATTGCTGAGCAGCATGATTTTGCGGTCGGCATCAGCATCAATGCGTGTTGATTTTCCGCCCCATTCGTCTTCCAATGGATAGCCATGTTTGGCGCGGATCCAGTTGCCTATGAGCCAACCGACTGTCATCACGACCACGATCGCAATGACGAAATTTGGGCCTGAAAAGCTCATTTGAATTCCTTCCATGGCAGGCGGCGTGTGACGGGCCGGATGGGGCTATTGCGGAAATCAACGCTCCAGTTGCGGCGATCCGCGTCGCGTTTCTTCTGCGCGAAGTGGCGATATGCAAACCACCCAATCAGCCCGAGAATGATAAGCGTGAACATGATTTTTCTCTCCAATATGTCGCCGTTTATCGAAGGCTCTCTATTTCGTCGGCCAGCTGCTTGTTGTTGCTGACATAATAGGTTTCCATTTCGGCCAGGCGGTGGTCGATTTCCCGGAAACGCGAACGAATGTCGCGTGTTGTGCGGGCAGGTGACTGACGCACGCCTTGCCAGAATTTCTGGTCTTGGCGGTCATCAGTATACAGATGCACTGGCTTCGGGTTGCCCATCCAAGCTGCCGCAATGTAAAGTATGGCCGGCCAACCTTGGCCTATAGTTAGCGCAATTAAACCAAGCCTAAACCAAATGGCATCGATACCGGTGTAATCCGCTAATCCCGAGCAGACGCCTTTCCATTTGGCATTCTGCTTATCCAGATAGAATTTCGTATGTGTACCAGCCATTTTAGCGGTTCCTTTCCAGCCTGCGGACATTTTCGGGGTCGAAATCTTTTGTTTCATGATCGATGCGACGTGCCTGCCATTCAGGATTTTCCTGTGCGACGAGACGCTCAACGGTATCGAGGCGATCTTCGAGACGACGGGCTAGTTCGTTCATATCGCCGAGCATCCGCTCGTCATCATTGGTCAGCGTTGCCGCGGTTTTCCAACGGGTGACATAATGCAGGATGAGCCAAGGCAGACCGACAAATATGGTAGGTATCACAATGATTTCGGAGCCAAATTCCATTTCAACCTTCCTTCTTTGCGTCTTGTTTCATGGCTTTTTTCATCGCTTCCAGCTCGGCATCGACAACGTCGAAGGATTCAAGCGCTGCGATTTCGTCGCCCAGACTGCGTGGGGCGTCTGAACCGATGGACAGCGAGTCTGCATATCCCTGCGCTTCATCCACACGGCGTTCGAGCACGTCAAAGCGTGAGAAAGCTTCGCGAACCTTGTCGCCATTATACATGGTGCGCAGCTTGACCTGATTTTCAGCGCTTTCAAGCCGCGTCATCAACGCGTTCTGACGGCTACGGGCGTCGGCGAGCTTTTTCTGCAGCTTGTGAATATCCTGCTCCGAAGCTTTCAACGCATCGTTGAGAACATCGACTTCGGCCGTCAGCTGGTCCTTCATATCGGTCGCCTTGCGCTTTTCGACCAAGGCCGCCTTGGCAAGGTCTTCGCGATCTTTTGACAGCGCGAGATGTGCCTTGTCGGTCCAGTCAGCTTCAAGCGTGTTCAGCTTGTCGATGTGCCGGCGCAGTTCTTTTTGGTCAGCAATGGTCCGGGCTGCGGAAGCGCGGACTTCAACCAACGTTTCCTCCATCTCCAGAATGATCATGCGGATCATCTTTGCCGGGTCCTGCGACTTGTCGAGCAAGTCCGTGACGTTGGCGGCGATGATATCGCGGGTTCGTGAAAATATGCCCATTGGGTAACTCCGGTTAAAACTGTTTATTTGCGTACTGAAAAAGGGGTGCGACCGGGTACCGTTAGGAGGTAGGGGGAGCCGGGGGTGCGCCGGTCGCAGGCTATCGACGTCAGGCAAGATAGCTGACAACGATTGGCCGATGGGTGTAATTTTGGACGTTCACGTCAATATGGTCATAATGGTTGAAAACCGACACTACATAGCTGGTGAAGATCATGGACAGGGACAGTGCGACTGCTAGCCATAAACGGCTTTCGCTTTCCTTTGCCTTGTCGCTGGTTCCGATATTTCTGCGCATCTTGTGTCTTCCCTTTTGCATGCCGGTGATGTTCCGGCTTGCAAGACCTATTGCAGGGAGCGTGCCAATTTGAATAAATGCCGGAAATCCGCCATTTGTGAAAAAATGTCATTTCACTGCGCTGGTAATTATTGCCACACTATGGTGAAATATGCCAATCTTTGAAAATGGAACGCGATAGTCATCAATTCATTGGACAATCGTCCGCTTTTCTTGATGCCGTCGAGCGCGCAAGCCGCGCCGCGCCGCTCAATCGGCCCGTGCTGGTTGTCGGGGAACGCGGAACCGGAAAAGAATTGATCGCGGAACGCCTCCATCGCCTGAGTTCGCGTTGGGACGGGCCTTTGGTCACGATTAACTGCGCCGCGTTACCTGAGACATTGATTGAAGCCGAACTGTTCGGCCATGAAGCCGGCGCTTTCACCGGAGCCACCCGTGCACGCGAGGGCCGGTTTGAAGAAGCCGACGGCGGCACGCTGTTCCTCGACGAACTGGGCACGTTGAGCATGGGCGCGCAGGAACGGCTATTGCGCGCGGTCGAATATGGAGAGGTCACGCGTATTGGTTCATCAAGGCCAATGCGTGTCGATGTCCGCATTGTCGCCGCCACCAACGAGCATCTGCCCAACATGGTGGATAAGGGACGCTTTCGTGCGGACTTGCTCGACCGGCTGTGCTTTGAGGTGATAACCTTGCCGCCATTGCGCGTTCGCGAAGGCGATGTTGAGGTTCTATCTGAATATTATGGGCGTCGGATGGCGGCCGAGCTCGGTTGGGCAGGGTGGCCGGGTTTCGGCGCGCTTGCGACCCAGGCTCTTGAAAACCATTTGTGGCCGGGCAATGTGCGCGAATTGCGCAACGTGGTCGAACGTGCGGTCTATCGCTGGGCTGACCCAGAACAGCCGGTCGACTATATCCAGTTTGATCCGTTCGATAGCCCGTGGCGTGGCGGTGTAGCTGCTTCATCGCCTGCGCAAGTGCAGTCCGATAATCAGGCAGCCACTGCCGAGCAGCGTGTCTCCACAGACTTAAGTCAGGCGATTGACGTTACCGACTTTAGAGAAGCGACCGAAAAATATGAAAAGGCGGTTCTGGAGCAGGCACTGGCGAAGTGTCGGTATAATCAGCGGCAAACAGCCAAAGCGTTGAACCTGAGCTACGACCAATTGCGTCATACGCTTAAGAAGCATGATCTTTTGGGATAAAAAAAGGGGCGGCGTTGGCCACCCCTTTTAACTTTACGGAGATCGTGACGATTAGCCGCCGTTAAAGCTGACCATCGTGTAGAGCATTGGGATCGAAAGCAATGTGTTCAAACGCGATGTCATCATCGCTGTCGTTGCTGCCTTTGCCTTTGTCGCATCATCGGCTTCAACAATGCCAAGAGCTTTCTTCTGGTTAGGCCAGATGATGAACCAGACATTGAATGCCATGATAACCGCAAGCCACATGCCAACACCGATCAGTCGGTAGGGATCCTGCAGCGTGAATGCCTGATGGGCGTAACCGGCCTGAACCGAAATGATCAGTCCCAGCAACACGGTCAAAGCCGCGGCCCAGCGGAAGAAAAACAGCGCCGATGGTGCGATATGCTTCGACACCGCTGGCTTAAGCTCAGCGGGAATTTTCGGCATGGTTGGAATTTGAACGAGGTTGAAATAGTACAACAGCCCAATCCAGACGATCCCGAAGAATGTGTGCAGCCAACGTGTGACAGACTGTGCTGTCAATGCGTCGCCATGCAAACCGAACATAACTGCCAATGACAGCACGAGACCGGCGACCAGCACCAGATGTAGATTTCCAAAAAATTTCGCCATTTTTTCCTCCTGTAGGCATTCAGGTGATTTTGCCCCTGATGCGTAGCAGCCTATCTTTGTGGGCCGCGCTTGTCACATATTTTCTGCGCAATTTGCGTGCGCCCAACGGAACGGGCGATGCGCCCGTTGGTTTGCGGTGCGGACTTCTCAAAAGGAAACATGCAACATGCCCTTCATTCTCCCGGAACTTCCTTACGACGAAATTTCCTTCGGCGGCCTCATTTCTGCGGAAACGTTCGACTTTCACCATGGCAAACATCACAAGGCGTATGTCGATAAAACCAATGCCTTGGTCGCCGACGATCCGGCCTTGTCAGGTGCGCCATTGAGCAAAGTTATCACGGCTGCCAAGGCGAAGGGCAACACACAATTGTTCAACAACGCCGCGCAAATTTGGAACCACAGTTTTTATTGGCAGTGTCTGACACCGGAAAAACAGGCGCCTAGCGGCCAGTTAAAGACAATGATCGATGAAAGCTTCGGCAATGTCGAAAACCTGCTGGCGAAGTTCAAAGAAGAAGCCGTCGCGCACTTCGCGAGCGGTTGGGCGTGGCTGATTGTCGAAGGCGACACATTGAAGATTACGTCGTTACACGACGCCGACACACCCTTGGTACATGATATGAAGCCGTTGCTCACCATCGATGTGTGGGAACATGCTTATTATATCGACTATCGCAATGCCCGCCCTGACTATGTCGATGCGTTACTCGCCAATGCGATTAATTGGGAATTTGTAGCCGAAAATCTTGATGGACAAGGCCTCTCACGCGCTGACCAAGCCTGAATTTACGCGTTGGGCGGTGTCTCTGTGTCGTCACCCAGTTTTAACCCGTGGCGCATCAGCATCGGGATATTGGCAAGCGCGAACAGGAATGTGCAGGCCGTTACCCCCCACACCTTGATGGATAGCCAGGTATCGAATGAGAACCACTCTGGCCGACGAAAAATCTCGTTCAATCCGGCAAGCGCCAGGAAAAACACGCCCCAACTCAACGACAGTTTTAACCAGCCGGTTTCGTCCAGACCTTGATAGGCATGCTCCAGAACATATTTGAGCATGGCCTTCCCGCGGAACCATCCCCCAAGCAGCAGAAGCGCAAAAAAGGCGTAAATGATGGTCGGCTTAATCTGGATGAAGCGTTCGTCATGGAACCAGATCGTCAGCGCGCCGAAAAACACGCCTAAAGCGGCCGTGAGCTTCAGCATCGGCGAAATCTTGCTTAGTTTCACCTTGGAGACAATGACCGCGATAAGGATAGCGGCCATGAATGTGGCGGTGCCGACAATCGCGCCTTGCTTCGGATCGGTGTCCGAACTGCCCAATTTTGACGCCACAAAAAACAGCAGCAGCGGTCCAAAATCGAGAATGAAGTTTAAGGTGCCCGACGGCTTTTTGGGCGTGGCTGCGTCGTTCACAACGAACCCCCGCTGATCGCACGGGCAACATCTTGCGCGTTGAAGGGGCGCAAGTCATCGATGGTCTCGCCAATGCCAATGGCGTGAATTGGCAGGCCGAACTGCTTGGCCGCGGCGACCAAGATCCCGCCGCGCGCGCTGCCGTCCAGTTTCGTCATCACAAGCCCAGTTACGTCAGCGACTTCTTTAAAGGTTTCGATTTGCGACAGCGCATTTTGTCCGGTCGTCGCATCCAGAACCAACACCACATTGTGCGGCGCTGCGGGATTGAGGCGCCCAAGCACACGGCGGATTTTCGCCAGCTCATCCATCAATTCGCGTTTGTTCTGAAGCCGCCCAGCGGTGTCGACGATCAGCACGTCTATGCCTTCTGCAGTCGCCTTTTTCACCGCATCAAACACGACACCAGCAGCGTCGCCGCCTTCGGGGCCAGTCACAATGGGTACGCCGATGCGTTCCGCCCAAACTTTCAACTGGCCTATGGCTGCCGCACGGAACGTATCGCCCGCGGCCAGCATCACGCCATAATCCTGTTCAAGGAAAAGGTTGGCCAGCTTTGCAATCGTCGTCGTCTTGCCGGACCCATTGACGCCGATGACCAATATGACCTGGGGACGCGGGAAGGCGTCAATTTCGAGCGGGGATGCGACGGGTGCCAACACGGCGGCCACTTCGTCCTCGACAATCTGGCGGATTCCTTCGGCATCAATGCCCTTGTCAAAACGTCCCGCAGCAATCTTGTCGCGGATTTGCGCTGCCATGGCTGGGCCAAGGTCTGACGCAATCAACGCATCTTCAATTTCGTCGAGGTCGCGCGCTTCCAGCTTTGCCTTGGTGACAAGCCCCGCGATATTATCCGTCAGCTTAACTGAAGTTTTCTTCAGGCCGCCAAACAGTCGGTCTTTCCACCCAGCATTCTCGCTCATTCTACAACCTCTGCCTGCAATATTCCGTCTGTTGACCGCAAAACCCGCGCGGCGACAATGCTGCCTTCGGCCATGACTTTATCCAGCTGCAAATAAGCGAAATTCTCCGCATGGCCACCCCTGCCGCCATTTTCGACCGCGACATTCTGGATCGACCCTAAAAGCCCTTCCAGCCAGCGAGATTTTTCTGCGGCTACAGCTTCGCGTAACGCCTTGGCACGGGCCTTTATAACGGGATGGGGCAGTTGCGGCATGCGCGCGGCTGGCGTGCCTTTTTTGGACGAATATGGGAATATATGGCCATGCACGATCCCGCATTGTTCAACGAGGTCAATGCTGTTGGCAAACATCGCATCGTCTTCGGTCGGGAAGCCCGCAATAATATCAGCGCCGATGGCGATTTCGGGTCGCTTTGCTTTAAGCCGTGCGACCAGATCGATCGCGAGTTCGCGGCTATGGCGTCGTTTCATGCGCTTCAGGATCATATTGTCGCCTGCCTGTAACGACAGATGAACATGCGGCATCACGCGGGCCTCACCCGTGAGCAAATCGAACAGCCGGTCGTCAATCTCGACACCATCAATCGACGACAGCCTAAGGCGGGCAAGATCGGGAACGAGTTTCAATATCCGTTCGACCAGTGACCCTAAATTGGGGCTGCCCGGAAGATCATGGCCATAGCTGGTGACATCAACACCGGTTAGCACCACCTCTTTAAAACCCGTGTCGACAAGCTTTTGGATATGTTCAATGACGCTGCCAGCGGGGACGGAGCGGCTGTTGCCGCGGCCATAGGGTATGATGCAAAATGTGCAGCGGTGGTCACAGCCATTTTGTACTTCGACAAAAGCACGGGTTTTCCCGGAATAGGCGGTGACGAGATGCGGCGCGGTTTGCGCGATGGTCATGATGTCCGAGACAATGACCGGCCTGTCCGAACGATCCATCAAATCGCGTAACAAGGTCGCGTCTTGTTTCTCATGATTGCCAAAGACGCCCGCAACCTCTGGCATGGCCCGAAATGTTTCGGGGTCCACCTGCGCAGCGCAGCCAGTGACCCACACAGATGCGTCCGGGCGACGCCGATGCGCCTGACGGATGGCTTGGCGTGTTTGCCGCACAGACTCATTGGTTACCGCGCAGCTGTTTATGATGACAATGTCATCGCGGCCCGCGAGTTGTTCAGCCAGCGCGTTGCTCTCCGCCAAGTTCAGGCGGCAACCCATGCTAATGACTTCAGGCTTTTTGACGGGCGCGTTCATCCAAATGCATCCCAGTCGGCCTGACCTTTGAACACATAAGTGGCGCTGCCGGTCATGATGACTGGCTGTCCCGGGCTCCAGTCGACGGTCAGGGTTCCGCCAGATTGGTGGACTGTAACCGGAGATGTCGCCTTGCCCTGACGGATAGCCGCAACGGCGGTGGCGCAGGCCCCGGTTCCGCAAGCGCCCGTCAAGCCGGCGCCGCGCTCCCAAACATTTAGGTGGATTTCATTCCCGGCAATCGAGGCGACATTTACGTTTACCCGTTCTGGGAACACGGAATCGTTTTCGATTGTCGGGCCAAGCTGGCTCAAGTCGATGGCATCAACATCATCGACAAAAAATACGGCATGTGGGTTGCCCATATTGATGGCCATGGGCGCGGCGAGATTGTCCCAAGCCAGAGGCATTGCGTCAGTATTCATTGGGAAAGCAAGCGGTATGTCCTGCCATCCAAAAGCCGCTTCCCCCATCGACATTTCGACGTCATTGCCCGACAACTTGCCCGAAATGATGCCGCCCAATGTTTCAATGTTGAGGTCTTGGTTCAACAGTGCAACGACACAGCGTGACGCATTGCCACATGCCTCAACCTCGCTGCCATCGGGATTGAATATCCGCATGCGGACATCCGCGATTTCTGAAGTCAGCAAAAGGATAAGCTGGTCACAGCCAATGCCGAACTTGCGATCTGCAATCTTTTGCGCGCGGGCAGGCGACATTTCGATGGATTGGAGGCGTGCGTCGATAATGACAAAGTCATTGCCGAGCCCATGCATCTTGTGAAATTCGCCCATCGTCATGGCGGCGATTTAGGCGCAGCCGGGCATCAAGTCTACCGTTGATGCCGAAAATGGCCAACCTATTGTTTATGGAGCCGCCGTGATCAGGCACAGGTCACAGCCGCTCCAACCGACGGAAAAACTTGATTTGCGACGCCAAGGAGGGTAGGGGCGCATCCAAGGCAAGGATATTGCCTTTCAAAATTTGTTGGAAATCTGTTGTTTCCAAGCTGGTCGGCGAAGATTCGCTCACCGGCTTTTTGTTCGTTTATGCCTCCAAAAGGGGCATGTTGGTAAGGAATGTCGATGTTTGACAAGCTGAGCGACCGGTTAGGAGGGGTGTTTGATCGCCTGCGCGGTCGCGGTGCGTTAAACGAAGCTGACGTTCGTGAAGCGATGCGCGAAGTCCGCGTGGCCTTGCTTGAGGCCGATGTCGCATTGCCCGTCGTTCGTGACTTCGTTGAGAAGGTCACCGAGCAAGCCGTTGGCGCGCAGGTTCTGAAATCGGTAACGCCCGGCCAGCAAGTCGTCAAAATCGTCAATGATGCCCTTGTCGAAATGCTCGGCGCGGAACAAAGTGACCTTGATCTCGCTGTAGCGCCGCCTGCGATCATCATGATGGTCGGTCTGCAGGGCTCAGGCAAGACGACAACCACGGCCAAGATTGCAAAGATGCTGAAGGCCAAGCAGGGCAAGAAAGTCCTGATGGCTTCGTTGGACGTCAATCGTCCTGCCGCACAAGAGCAGTTGGCGACGCTTGGTACACAGACCGAAATAGCGACGCTTCCGATTATGCAGGGGCAGCAGCCCGTCGATATTGCCAAGCGTGCGATGCAGGCTGCAAAGTTGCAGGGCTTTGATGTCCTGATCCTCGACACCGCTGGCCGCTTGCATGTTGACCAGCAGTTGATGGACGAAATGCAGGCGGTGGCAAAGGTCTCCGTCCCACAGGAAATCCTGCTCGTGGTCGACTCGCTCACGGGTCAAGATGCCGTCAATGTCGCCAAAAGCTTCGGTGAACGCGTCAATGTAACCGGTATCGTGCTAACCCGCATGGATGGCGATGCACGCGGCGGTGCTGCGCTGTCGATGCGCGCAATTACTGGCAAGCCTATCAAATTTGCAGGCGTCGGTGAAAAGCTGGATGCAATCGAAGCGTTTAACCCAAGCCGGGTTGCCGGACGCATATTGGGCATGGGCGACGTTGTCGGCCTTGTCGAGCGTGCGACCGAAATGGTCGAAAAAGAGGACGCGGATAAGCTCGCGGCCAAAATGGCCAAGGGCCAGTTCGACATGGAAGACCTGCGCATGCAGTTCCGCCAAATGTCCAAAATGGGCGGCCTCGGCGCGCTTGCCGGTATGATTCCGGGCATGAAAAAGGCCAAGCAGGCGATGGACGCCGGCGGCATGAACGACAAATTGCTCGTGCATATGGATGCCATCATTGGCTCCATGACGCCAAAAGAGCGCGCGAAACCAGAATTGTTGAACGCCAAACGTAAGATCCGGATTGCCAAGGGTTCGGGCATGACCGTTCAAGACGTTAACAAGCTGATCAAAATGCACCAGGAAATGGCAAGTGCCATGAAACGCATTCGCAAGATGGGCGGCCTCAAAGGCCTCGCCGCCATGTTTGGGGGCGGCAAAGGTGGCATGGGCGGCGGCGACTTGGGTGGCGCGATGGAGGGAATGCACGGACTTCCCCCCGGCGCTTTGCCACCCGGTTTCGGCGGTCTGCCCGGAATGGGCGGCGGTGGCGGAATGCCGCCAGACCTCGCAAGACTTCTTAGTAAAAAGAAATAAGTATCACATTTAATTTAAGAATATTTCAGAAAGGTGAGTTAGTTTTATGGCATTATCCATGCGTTTGTCACGGGGCGGTTCGAAAAAGCGTCCTTATTATAAAATCGTCGTAGCCGACGCCCGCGCACCACGCGACGGTAAGTTCATTGAGCGTATCGGCAGCTACAACCCACAGCTTCCGAAGGACAGCGCAGAGCGTATGATCCTCGACACCGAGCGTGCGAAGCATTGGCTTGCCGCTGGTGCGCAGCCATCGGACCGCGTTGCACGCTTCCTTGACGTCGCTGGCGTCAAAGAGCGGAAGGTTAAGAACAACCCTAACAAGGGTGAGCCAGGCCAGAAGGCCAAGGATCGCGCTGAAGACAAGGCAGCCAAGCTTGCAGAAGCCGAAGAAGCCGCAGCAGCAGCTGCAGCCGCTCCAGCACCTGAGCCTGAGCCAGAAGTAGTTGAAGAAGTAGCCGCTGAAGAAGCCGCACCTGCGGTTGAAGAAGCGCCTGCCGCTGAAGAAGCTGCGCCTGCTGAAGAAGCACCTGCAGCTGAAGAAGCTACCGAAGAAAAGGCTGAGGGCTAAGCCTTGGCTGACTCAACCGTCACGCTTGCCGCCGTTTCTGGCGCGCACGGCGTGACGGGTGAAGTTCGTCTCAAGCTGTTTGCAGAAAATGTGGACAGCTTGAAACGCTACAAAAGTTTTAATGATGGTGCGTTGACGGTTAAGTCCCTCCGCCCAACAAAAGACGGCGCGATTGCGCGCTTTGCCGAAATACATGACCGCAATGCAGCGGAAAAACTGCGCAGCACATTGTTGACCGTGCCGCGCGATGCCTTGCCTGAACTGGGTGAGGGCGAATATTATTATAGCGACCTTCTTGGCCTTCCTTGTGTTTCAACCGATGGCACTGACCTTGGCAGCTGCATAGCCGTCGAAAATTTTGGCGCGAGCGACGTTCTGGAAATCCAGATGCCGTCTGCTGATGGCAAGCCGGGCAAAAAGTTCATGGTCCCAATGACCGTCGAGGCTGTGCCTGAATGGGGCGTGCAAGCGGGCGGACGCATAATCATCGATGCCGACTTCGTCATATGACGTTCGCCGCCCAAATCCTGACGCTATATCCAGAAATGTTTCCCGGTCCTCTGGGGATATCATTGGCTGGCCGCGCGCTTGAAGAGGGCAAATGGTCCTGTGCGCCCATCCATATCCGTGACTTTGCGACCGACAAGCATCGGACTGTTGACGATACGCCAGCTGGCGGCGGGGCAGGGATGGTACTGCGCGCGGACATACTGGCCGCAGCGGTCGATCACGCGTCTGCTCAGCAGCCCAATGTGCCCGTTTTGGCGATGACGCCGCGTGGCAAGACGATCACGCAAAGCCGCATTCGCGAACTTGCTGCAGGCCCAGGCGTGACGGTGCTTTGCGGCCGCTTTGAGGGCTTTGACGAGCGTATTTTTGATGCCCGACCCCATATTGAACAGGTTTCGATGGGCGATATCGTGCTTTCGGGCGGCGAAATTGGCGCTTTAATGCTGTTAGATGCTTGCATTCGGCTGCTTCCCGGCGTAATGGGCGCGACTTCCAGCGGTGATGAGGAGTCCTTTGAACAAGGATTGCTTGAATATCCGCACTATACCCGACCCAATGATTGGGAAGGGCGTATGATCCCTGAAGTGTTGCGATCGGGGGATCATGCGAAAATAGCCACCTGGCGGAAACAAAGGGCGGAGGAAGATACTCGGTTACGCAGACCGGACCTTTGGGGGCGTTACAAAGACGCCCGGGTTCAGCCTGCCTCTGACGTGCGACAAAAGAATAAGGATTAAATGGGGCATGAACCTCATCCAAACACTCGAAGCCGAAGCTATTGCAGCTTTGTCAGAAAACAAAAAAATTCCTGCATTCCGTGCAGGTGACACCGTTAAGGTGGGCGTGAAGGTCATCGAAGGTGAGCGCACGCGTATTCAGAATTACGAAGGTGTATGCATCGCACGTTCGAACAAGGGCATGGGCTCCAACTTCACCGTCCGCAAAATGTCGTTCGGCGAAGGTGTTGAGCGCGTATTCCCACTGTACAGCCCAAATATCGACAGCATCGAAGTTGTCCGTAAGGGCGTCGTACGTCGTGCGAAGCTTTACTATCTGCGTGGTTTGACCGGTAAGAAGGCACGTATTGCCGAACGCCGCGACCCGCGTCCTATTAAAACCACCGAGGCTGCCGAATAAGGCAGGAGCCGCGTTGCGTTTCTAACCAAACACAAAAGGCCGGGCTCCTACAAAGAGCCCGGCCTTTTTTATTGTGTGTGCCCCGGCGCAGGCCGGGGTCCAGACTTAGGCATAGTCCTCCCGCGATAGCTGGACCCCAGCCTTCGCTGGGGAACACGAAAAGGAAGTTAACATGGGTTATCGTATCGTAGTTGCAGGCGCGACGGGCAATGTTGGCCGCGAAGTTGTCAATATTCTGGCCGAGCGCGCATTCCCTGCCGATGAAGTGGCTGTGCTGGCGTCATCGCGCAGCCAGGGTATCGAAATCGAATATGGCGATACCGATAAAATGTTGAAGGTCCAGAATATCGAGAATTTCGACTGGTCGGGATGGGACATGGCGATTTTTGCTATCGGGTCCGAAGCGACCAAGAAATATGCACCCATCGCTGCGGCTGCTGGCTGCGTTGTGATCGACAATAGCTCGCTGCATCGGATGGACCCCGATATTCCTCTCGTGGTGCCCGAAGTAAATCCGGAAGCGATCGACACCTACACGCGCAAGAATATCATTGCGAACCCGAACTGCTCGACAGCCCAGCTTGTCGTCGCGCTGAAGCCGCTGCACGATTATGCCAAGATCACGCGCGTCGTTGTCTCGACATACCAGTCCGTGTCTGGCGCGGGTAAAGAAGGTATGGATGAATTGTTCGAGCAGAGCCGCAACATCTTCGTCGGTGACAGCGCAGATGCGAAGAAGTTCACGAAGCAGATCGCATTTAACGTGATTCCGCACATCGATAGCTTCCTCGACGACGGCTATACCAAGGAAGAGTGGAAGATGATGGTCGAGGTCAAGAAAATCCTCGATCCCAAAATCAAGCTTACGGCAACGTGCGTGCGCGTTCCTGTCTTTGTTGGCCACAGCGAAGCGGTGAATATCGAATATGAGCGCGAAATGTCTGCCGAGACCGCGCAGAATATCCTGCGTGAAGCGCCCGGCATCATGTTGATCGATAAGCGCGAAGATGGCGGCTACACAACGCCCGTCGAAGCCGCTGGTGACGATGCGACCTATGTGAGCCGCGTGCGCGAAGATCCGACGGTAGACAATGGTCTTGCGTTCTGGTGCGTCTCCGATAACTTGCGCAAGGGGGCCGCGCTGAATGCGGTGCAAATCGCCGAACTGCTTGGACGGCGGCATTTGAAAAAGGGATAAGTATATGGGGCTGCAAGCTGATGTTTTTTGGTCGTTTCGCAGCCCCTATAGCTATCTGGCGACGCGCCGTTATCGCGCGCTTGCCGAACAATATGACCTGACCATCAACTTGCGTCCGGTCTATCCTTTGGCGGTGCGCGAACCCGACTTTTTCGAACGCAGCCACCCGAACTGGTTGCGCTATACCTTTACCGATATGTTCCGCGTTGCGCAGTTTCATGGCATTCCGTTCGGTCCCCCGCGGCCCGACCCGATTGTGCAGGATGTCCGCACCCGTCAGATTTCTGAAGAGCAGCCCTATATATTCCGCCTGACGCGCTTGGGTCAGGCAGCGGCGCGACGCGGCAAAAGCCTTGCCTTTTGTGACGAGGTATCACGTCTGATCTGGGGGGGCGCCGAAAATTGGCATGAAGGTGACCATCTCGCTGGCGCAGCGACGCGCGCCGGACTGGACTTGGCTGAACTGGATGCTGAAGCCCTCAGCGATGCTGAAACGCTCGACGCCGAGATTGCGGCCAATCAAGCGTCTCTCGAAGCATCGGGGCATTGGGGTGTCCCGACATTGGTATTCGACGGAGAGCCGTTTTTTGGACAGGACCGCATTGATATGGCGGTATGGCGGATGCAGCAAAAGGGGCTGGTTGCGCGATAAGCCTTATCGTCAGTCAGCCATCACGGGTTGCTGCCCTGGCGCGGTGGCACCCGGCTTCAAAAAGAAGATTAGCGGGCTGATGACGATCAGCAATATCATCATCAGTTTGAAATCATCGAGATAGGCAATCATTGCCGCCTGTCTGTTGATTTCAAGGTTCATCATGTGCAATGCGGCCTCTCCGATCCCGCCAAGGCGGTCGGCGCTCGCGGGGTCAATTGCGTTCATTGATGAAGACGTGACGTGCGATGCCAGGTCTTCGTGGCTTGTCTGCATGTTGCGCGCCAACATGGTTGTCATGATGGAGATGCCAAAGCTGCCGCCCAGACTGCGGAAGAGATACAGCAGGCTGGAGCCATCGGTGCGCAGGCGCATGGGCAATGTCGAAAACGCGACGCCGTTCAGGGGGATGAAGACAAAGCCCATGCCAAAACCCTGAAACAAGCCAGTGTACACAATCAAGTGCCAGTCCATATTCAAAGACCAGCTCGTCATGATCCACATCGATGCGGCTGTCATCAAAAAGCCGGCGAAGATTACGACGCGGGGATCTACCTTACCGCCAACTTTCGCCGCGATGAACATAGCGAGCACGATGCCGACACCTCTGGGTGCCAATAATATGCCGGTATCATATACCGAATAGCCATAGAGATTCTGCAGCATAGGCGGCAGCAACGCAAAGATGCCGAACATCATCATGCCAACCAACAGCATCATATTTAGCGAGATAAAAAAGTTACGGTCGGTGACCAAAAGTTTTTCAAACATTGGGCGATTGGTCGTCATCTGATGCATCGCAAACATCCAGAGCGCCGCCACGACAACCAACAGCTCAATGATGATTTCCCAACTTTGCAGCCAATCTTCCTGTTGGCCGCGATCCAACAGCAACTGCAAGGTGGCGAGACCAATGGCCAGCATTGCAAAACCGAAACGGTCCAGCTCGCGGCGATTGATGGGGCGCGCCGGCAATAGCCACCATAATAGGGCCAGCGTCGGAATGCCGATGGGCAGGTTAATGTAAAACACCCAGCGCCAGTTGTAATTCTCGGTCAGCCAGCCGCCAATCATTGGGCCCAATATTGGTGCAATCATGATGCCCATGCCCCAGATGGACATCGCGCGGGGTGCCTCCGACGGCTTATTAATATCCAGCATGATCGTTTGGGAAAGCGGGCCAATGAATGCCGCGCACACACCTTGGAAAATACGGAAAGCCACCATCTCTGTCAGGCTTGTCGCAATGCCGCACAGCATAGATGCGAGAATGAACCCGGCAACCGCGCTGAGAAATAGATTGCGTGAACCGATCCTGTCGGCAAGCCAACCCGTAATGGGCATGGCCACCGCGCTGGCGACGATGTAGCTTGTTAACACCCAGGTGATGGTGTCCATCGTCGCGCCAAGGCTGGTCTGCATGTGCGGGATGGCGACATTGGCAATCGTCGAATCCAGAATTTGGATAATCGTCGCGCCCATGACGGCAAGCGTCAGCAGCGCCTTGTTTTTGACCGGATAAGCGGCTTGATCGATCGGATTACTTGTCGGTGTCGATGCGGACATGGGCCGACAATCCTGCAATCATTGCACGCTTCGGCTTTTCGGTAATCGATATCCGTACAGGGACGCGCTGCGTGACCTTGACCCAATTGCCATTCGCATTTTGCGCCGGAAGGACAGAAAATTCGGACCCCGTGCCAGCGCCAATGCTTGCTACCTTACCGCGGACCTTTAGGTCGGGATAGGCGTCGAAGGTTATCTCTGCAGGTTGGCCAACGCGCATATGCGCAAGATCGGTTTCCTTGAAATTGGCTTCAATCCAGCTTTTGTTGCTGGCGACAATCGTCACACCGGGCAATCCCTGCACCATCATTTGGCCAGGCTGCAAACGATCCGCTTGACTTACGATGCCGGAGACAGGCGCGCGCACTTCGGTGCGCGAAAGGTTCAGCAGGGCCTGTTCGCGTTGAGCTTGGCCAGCCTTAATGGCTGGATTTACGCCGGGCGCTGCCGATCCTGTGGCGAGTGCGGCGCGTGCCTTGGTCGCGTCGGCTAGCGCTGAGGCCACGCGGCTCCTTGCGTCGGACAAGGCATGTTCTGCGGCCTGCAACCTAGCGCGGGTGGTGAAGCCAGCCTGCATCAAAGAGGATTGCCGCTGATATTCTTTTTCATAAAACGCGACATCTTCACGTGCGCTGTCAATGCCAACATTCGTGTTTTGATATTCCGTTTGAAGCGACGAAACCCGAACCTGCGCTGCGGCAATGGCGGCGTCGGCTTGCTCTATGGCGATACGATACGGTGCCGGATCAATCCGGAACAACAGGTCGCCTTCGTTTACCACGTCATTTTCATGGACAGCAACATCGATGATGCGTCCGCCAACCTCAGCTGAAATGGACACCTTGTCTTGCTGGACATAGGCATTGTCGGTCGACACATAGTGGTCGTTGGCAATGTAATAGGCGGTTGCTCCGCCAACGAGCAGCAACGGGACAGAAGCCATGAACGCCAATCGGCCCAAGCGCCCGGACTTTGTCTTGGTCGTTGTCCCAGAATCAATTTTTGCGTCAGCCTCAGCCATTCGACACCTCATGCGGTTTACGGGTTAAGTTGGCACGAATGACGTTCAACATTGCTTCCAATTCTGTTCGTTGCGTTGCGTCCAAGCCGGCCAAAGCATCGTCAAACAATGCAAGTGCGGTCGGCCGCAGAGCTTCAATTTTTTGTTCGCCTTCTGCCGTTAAGTGCAGCCGCCACGTGCGGCGGTCATTGGGGTCCGCACGGCGTTCGACGAGCCCCGCATCCTGAAGGCGATCCACCATTCTTCCAAGCGAGATCGGTTCGACGTCAAGCATATCGGCCATCGTGACTTGCGCACTTCCGTCGAAGCGCTTCAGCAGCGCCAGCACCCGCCATTGGGGCCGTGTCACGCCAACGGCGCGGGCACGTTCATCGAACGAACGCCGCAGCAAGCGTGCCGCATCACCCAATAGAAAGCCTAAATCATCGCTCATGTTGTCCATATAATAGCTATGCTTATTATGTGCAATAATTTTGGGTGCGGTGCGCAAAAATATGGAAAACACTTTCCGGATTAATCTACGCGTGCCAAACCAGAAACATCCTCTGACGACAGAAGAACGACCAATATATGATTAAATCCAACAGTTTCGAAACAACCGACGGCACGGAAATCGCCTGGCGTGAAACGGGGCAGGGGCGCCCCTTATTCCTCATCCATGGTTTCATGTCCGAAGCCGACACCAATTGGATCAAATATGGCCATGCGGCGGCCTTGGCGGACGCGGGGTATCGCGTCATCATGCCGGATCTGCGTGCCCATGGCCTCAGCGGTAAGCCGCATGTGCCAAGCTGTTACCCCGCCGATATATTGGCCGATGACCAATTCGCATTGCTCGCGCATTTGGGGGTCGAAGATTATGACCTTGGGGGTTATTCATTGGGCGGGCGAACGGTCGCGCGGATGTTGGCGCGCGGCGCGCAGCCCGGCAAGGCAATCATTTCCGGAATGGGGCTGCAAGGGCTTACGCAAACCGGAAATCGCGGCGCGCATTTCCGTCATGTCTTCGACAATTTGGGGCGTCATGAAAAAGGGACGGCAGCTTGGATGGCCGAGGCATTTTTGAAGACAACGGGCGGCGACCCAGTGGCGTTGCGCAATATATTGGAGACCTTTGTCGACACCAGCGAAACCGAGATTGCCAGTTGGGACTTGCCGGTGGGCATAGTGTGTGGCGAGCAAGATGATGATAACGGATCTGCCGCAGCTCTTGCGGCGCTCCTGCGCCACGGGAAGCTGTTCTCCGTCCCCGGCAACCACATGAGTGCAGTCACCAAGCCTGAGCTGGGGCAGGCGTTTGTTGCGGCGCTGACGACGACATGGTGATGCCCGACCACGCCGATTTGCAACCAACATTGGTTGGCGATAAACTGTTGCTGCGGCCATTGACCGAAAGCGATTGGGACGCAATGTATGCGGTGGCGTCTGACCCCTTGCTGTGGGAAGTCCACCCCGCATGGGATCGGTATAAAGAGCCGGTGTTTCGTGAATATTTTGTGGGCGCGATGGCATCACGCGGAGCATTGGCTGTGATCGACCGTGCCACGAACAGCATCATCGGTGGCAGCCGATATGCCAATTACGTACCCGATCGTAATGAGATTGAAATTGGCTGGAGCTTTCTTGCGCGCACATGTTGGGGTGGAGCCTATAATCGCGAGATGAAGGCGCTCATGCTTTTCCACGCCTTCAAATTTTTCGACAGCGTTCGGTTCAACATTGGCGCAACAAATGTGCGCTCGCGCCGCGCCATTGAGAAAATCGGCGCGCGCTTGGATGGTGAATATGTGCCGGAGGCGATTAACGGCGTGCCGCCAGTGCGGCATGTCATTTACCGAATGAACCTGGATGATGCCAAAGCTGCGGATATGCTTCTGGAATCAAAGCACAATGGCTGAAAGTAAATTGGAGCGCCGCTTCTGGCGGTTTTGGTTGAGTGGTCTGTTGCTGCTTGCACTGATGATCGCCATGGATCCGGCATTTTCGAACGAGATTTCGCCATTGGGCATGCGGGACCATCAAACCGCAGGAACTTCCCTGCGGGTGGATGCCATTCAAGGAGCCTGGCAAGCAGCCGGAGTTTTGAATCTTGCGAGATTCGGCATGGCTATCGACCTGTTCTACATCGCGATTTATGCGTTTGGTGCTTATTGCGGCGGGCGGCTATTTTTCCAATCATCAAAGCCTGCTTTGCGGCGGCTTGGTTGGGTCATTGTTGCTTCGGCAATTATTGGCGGCGCGGCTGACGCCATCGAAACATCATGCCAATGTGTTCAAATAATGATGCTGAAAGGCAGCGATCGTTTGGCTGGAGTCGCAGCCACTGCGCAGCCGGTTAAAACGGTCGCATTTCTCGTTACGTTTTTTGGTCTGCTGACGGCGTTATACATTCGACGAACAACGCGCCGGGCGGGTTGACGCCGCCACATGAAAGTTTCACCATCGGAATATATTGTTTTTCCGGGAACCCTTCATGAAAAATCTTGTATCAATCGCCGCATTGGCATTTGCCTCACTTTCCCTTCCCACCGTCGCCATTGCGCAGGATTCGGCGCAAGCTTCATCTGCCCCGACCGTGGCTGAGGCCGATGCCTTCGTCGCGGCTGCGGAAAAGGACCTTTTTGACTTTTCGATTGAGGCTGGGCGCGTTGCATGGATTAACTCAACCCATATTACCGACGACACCGATGCACTTGCGGCACGCTATGGCGAGATTGGTACCGAAAAATCGGTTCGGTACGCTTTGGACGCGGCGAAGTATCAGGCGCTTCCTGGCCTGTCTTACGACACCAAGCGCAAGCTTGATATCTTACGCGGTGGAATCGTTCTGCCCGCGCCGACAAAGGCGGGTGCAGCGGCTGAACTTGCCACCATCACCACAAAGCTGCAGTCCGCTTATGGCAAAGGTCGTGGCACGCTTAACGGCAAGGAAATCAACGGTTCCGATATTGAGGCTGCGATGGGGTCAAACCGCAACCCCGAAGAACTGAAAGAAATGTGGGTGAGCTGGCATGACAATGTCGGCGCGCCAATGGGCAAGGATTATGCCCGGATGGTTGAAATTGCCAATCAGGGCGCGGCCGAACTTGGCTATGCAGATGTCGGCGCGATGTGGCGTTCAGGCTATGATATGCCGGCCGATGACTTTGCCAAGCTGACGGACAAATTGTGGCTTGAGGTAAAGCCGCTCTATGACGAATTGCACACCTATGTCCGCACGCAGTTGAACAAGAAATATGGCGATGCGGTCCAGTCCAAGACAGGGCCCATTCGCGCTGATCTGTTGGGCAATATGTGGGCGCAGGAATGGGGCAATATTTATGACGTCGTCGCGCCTCCGGGGGCTGGCGATATCGGTTATGATATTGGCGAACTGCTGGTTGCTAAGGGGTATAAGCAAACCGAAGTTGGCGATTTCAGCACCAATCGCGGCAAGGCGGAAAAGGACATGGTCAAGGTCGGCGAAGGCTTTTTCTCGTCGCTTGGCTTTGCCTCATTGCCCAAGACATTTTGGGATCGCGCGCAATTTATCAAACCCGCCGACCGCGAAGTTGTCTGCCATGCCTCGGCGTGGGATATCGATAATGTCGACGATCTGCGCATTAAGATGTGCATCAAAGTGAAATCCGATGACTTCGTGACCATTCATCACGAGCTTGGGCATAATTATTACCAGCGTGCTTATAACAAGCAGTCATATTTATATTTGAACGGCGCGAATGATGGGTTCCATGAAGCGATTGGCGATGCCATCGCTTTGTCGATTACGCCGAATTATCTGGTGCAAATTGGCTTGTTGGATGCTGATAAGGTTCCCGGTGCCGACAAGGACAATGGGCTATTGCTGCGCCAAGCCATGGATAAGGTTGCGTTCCTGCCATTTGGATTGCTGATCGACAAATGGCGCTGGGGCGTCTTCAATGGCTCCATTACGCCAGCCAATTACAACAAGGGCTGGACCGACTTGCGTTTGCAGTATCAGGGCATTGTCCCGCCGGTGGAGCGCCCAGCGGATCGTTTTGACGCCGGTGCGAAATATCATATTCCCGGCAACACGCCATATACCCGCTACTTCCTCGCACGGATTTTGCAGTTCCAATTCTACAAGGCGGCCTGCGATATCTCGGGCTGGAAAGGCCCGCTCCACCGTTGCTCATTCTATGGAAATAAAGAAGTCGGCACGCGATTGAATGCCATGCTGGAAATGGGCGCATCAAAGCCGTGGCCAGATGCGTTGCAAGCGTTTACGGGAACGCGCGAAATGTCGGGCAAGCCCATGCTGGAATATTTCGCTCCACTCATGAAATGGCTCAAGGCGCAGAACAAGGGCGCGAAAAAGGGCTGGTAACCAAAAGAGGCCCCGCCGTTAAAGGCGGGGCCTATTTCGTTTTTGATTAAGCTGCAGTCTTAGGTGGCGTTTTAACCGGTGCCGCCTTTTTCGGTGCAGGCTTTGCGGCTGCAATTGGCTTCGGTGCCTTCGCTGTCGCCGGTTTCGCGGCAGCCTTCGGTGCGGGCTTGGTTACCGCAGCTTTTTTAGCAACGGGCTTTTTGGCCACTGGCTTCTTTGCCGGTGCCTTTGCTCCACCCGTTTTGCGATCATAAACCTTTTTGCCAGCGACGGCGGCTGCGGCAGTGGCGATAACTGCGCCCGCAACAGCAGCGGTCTTGCCGGGGTTTTCTTTGATCACGGATCCAGCCGTCGCAGCTGCGGTGGACGCTTGATCGACTGCAGATTTTGCCGTCGTCGACGCGGATCGCGCGACCGAACGCGCGCCGCCCGTCAAACCGTCGGCGAATGCGCGGAACTTATTTAGCAGTCTGTCGAGCGGTCCGGTGTTTTCGGGTTTCTTCGGCATGGGCCGTACCTCCTTGGTTATACTTTAGGGATAATCAATTGGTTCAGTATTCGTTCCTGACCCTATCTGAAGGGTGGTTCGTTAAAGGCGCGAAGTTTGCGACTGTGCAGGCTATTTCCGGCCTCCCGAAGCAGCTCGCATGTCTGGATACCGATTTGCAAATGGGCGGCGATCGCTTCTTCATAAAAACGGTTGGCTTGCCCCGGCAGCTTGATTTCGCCGTGCAGCGGCTTGTCGGACACGCATAGCAATGTACCATAGGGCACGCGGAAGCGGTATCCTTGGGCTGCGATGGTCGCGGATTCCATGTCGATGGCAATCGCACGGCTTTGCGAAAAGCGCAGGGCCGATGCCGAATAACGCAGCTCCCAATTGCGGTCGTCGGTCGTGACAACTGTGCCGGTGCGCATACGCCGTTTCAGATTGGCACCGCTGGTCCCCGAAACATGCTCTGCTGCACTTGCCAGTGCTTGCTGCACTTCGGCGATGGGCGGAATTGGAATTTCGGGTGGAAGCACCTCATCCAAGATATGGTCGTCGCGCAGATAGGCATGCGCCAGGACATAATCGCCAATCCGCTGCGTTTCACGAAGGCCACCGCAGTGGCCAATCATCAACCATGCTTCGGGGCGTAGCACCGCCAAATGGTCGCAGATGGTCTTCGCATTGGAAGGCCCAACGCCGATATTAACAAGGGTAATCCCCGACCTGTCTGGCGCGATAAGATGGTAGGCAGGCATCTGGTGCCGCCGCCATGTGCTGTCGGCAACCAGCTGCGCCGCGTTGTCGGTAGGTTTGTCCACATATAGGCCGCCAGCGCCCGACAAGGCTGTGTAGCGGCCATTGCCAACTTGCGTGCATGCCCAACTGACAAACTCATCCACATAGCGATGGTAGTTGGTAAACAGGATGTAATGTTGCACATCCTCGGCTGGCGCGCCGGTATAATGCCGAAGGCGCGCGAGCGAGAAATCGGTGCGCAGGCCGTCAAACAAAGCAAGCGGGGCGCTGGTATTGCCCTTGATACGGAGCAATCCGTCGGCGATTTCATCGCCAATGTCGGCAAGCTCGGTCGTGGGGAAGTGGCGTGCGAGCTCGTTGGGGCTAACCGTGCCCAGTTCCAAATCGGCCGACCCGTCGAGAACATAAGGAAAGGGAATTTCCTGTTTGCTGCGGCCAACGGAAATCTCCAGCTCATATTGCTCCATCAGCAGATCGAGCTGCTCGCCAATATATTCTGCAAACAAATCTGGCTTGGTAACTGTGGTCCGGAATGTTCCGACTTTTTCAAGCTTGCCAAATGCGAGGTTGGACTGCGTCTCGCGCTGTTTACCGGCGTAGGTTATGACCAATTCGGGGTAACAGAAATCATTGTTGGCGCGTTGGTCGGATGAAGGCGGAGTTCGGTCCTTCAAATAATGTGCGAGTGCGGTTTGTAAGCGTTTTACCGAGGCGTCATATTCGGTAACGAGTTGATTAATGATGTTTTGAGCGTGTTCACTAGGCATAGATACACATCACCGAATTTTCCTATTATCGCAACAAAAAAAGGGAGGGTTGCCCCTCCCTTTAAATACCCAAAACGGCAGATTTGCTAATTATCAAAGCTGACCGAGCATATATTCAGCGGAGCTAACATTGAAGTCACCGGGGGCTTCGACATTCACATGTTCCACGACGCCGTCATTGACGACAAGCGAGAAACGCTGGCCGCGCTTGCCCATGCCAAATGCCGAACCGTCCATTTCGAGGCCAAGTGCAGCGGCGAAATCGCCATTGCCATCTGCCAACATTGTGATCGCGTCTGATCCGCCAGACTTGTTCCATGCGCCAAGTACGAAGGCGTCATTCACGGCGGTGCAGGCGATTTCATCAATGCCCTTGGCTGCAAGTTCATCCGACTTTTCAACAAAGCCGGGAAGGTGACGTGCTGAGCAGGTTGGTGTGAATGCACCGGGTACCGAAAACAGCGCAATGCGGCGGCCTGCGAAATATTCTGCGGATTGAACGGGTTGCGGGCCTTCGGCGGTCGCTTTTACCAACTTAACGTCAGGGATTTTGTCGCCAACGGAGATGCTCATATTTGGATTCCTTTTGAAATTGGGGTTGGTTGCATATTCCGGGACCCGCTCGGGCAAGTCAAGTAGCGGTTCCTCTGCGATCGTAAATTGGGTTCCTCAAATCACGAAATAGCCGGTTGCATTGCCATATAAAGCAATCTTTATATTTGATTTCGTTGAAAGCTACAGCTAAGGGCGGTCGCATCAAAAACCTCCCGGAGACCAAGCCTGTGGCTTTCAACGATTATGTCATTGCCGATATTAATGAGGCCGATTTCGGTCGCAAAGAAATAAACATTGCCGAAACCGAAATGCCCGGCCTTATGGCGCTGCGCGAAGAATTCGGCGCATCGCAGCCATTGAAGGGCGCGCGGATTGTCGGTTCGCTGCACATGACCATTCAGACGGCAGTTCTGATCGAGACGCTGACAGCGCTTGGTGCAGATGTCCGTTGGGCCACATGCAACATCTTCTCGACACAAGATCACGCCGCTGCGGCAATTGCTGCGCAAAATATTCCAGTGTTCGCAATTAAGGGCGAAAGCCTTGCCGATTATTGGGATTATGTCGGTCGCATCTTCGATTGGGGTGACGAAACCACGGCGAACATCATCCTCGACGATGGCGGCGACGCAACGATGTTTGCGCTTTGGGGTGCAAAGCTTGAGCGCGGCGAAACCTTTGGCGAGCCTGAAAATGAGGAAGAAGTTGAATTCCAGCGCGCGCTGAAGGCATTTGTTGCCAAGAAGCCGGGTTATTTGACGGAAACCGTGAAAAACCTGAAGGGCGTTTCGGAAGAAACCACGACGGGCGTGCATCGCCTTTATGAAATCGCAAAGAAGGGCGAACTGCCTTTCCCTGCGATCAACGTAAACGACAGCGTTACCAAGTCAAAGTTCGACAATCTTTATGGTTGTAAGGAATCGCTTGTAGACGCCATCCGCCGTGCCACCGACGTCATGTTGGCTGGTAAGGTTGCATGTGTTGCTGGCTTTGGCGATGTCGGCAAAGGTTCGGCCCAGTCGCTGCGCAATGGTGGCGCGCGCGTGATGGTTACTGAAGTCGACCCGATTTGCGCATTGCAGGCCGCGATGGAAGGTTTTGAAGTCGTCACCATGGAAGAGGCTGTACAGCGCGCAGATATTTTCTGCACCGCCACGGGCAACGCGGACGTCATCACCGCCGAGCATATGATGAACATGAAGCCTATGAGCATCGTGTGCAACATCGGCCACTTTGACAGCGAAATCCAAATTTCGGCTTTGTCCAACTACAATTGGACGGAAGTTAAGCCCGGCACGGATCTGGTTGAATTCCCAGACGGCAAGCAGATCATCGTTCTTGCAAAGGGCCGCTTGGTCAACCTCGGCTGTGCAACCGGACATCCAAGCTTTGTGATGTCGGCAAGCTTCACCAATCAGGTGCTCGCGCAAATTGAGCTTTGGACCAACGGAGCAAATTATAAAAACCAGGTCTATGTTCTGCCAAAGCATCTCGACGAGAAGGTCGCGACGCTGCACCTCGAAAAACTTGGCGTTAAGCTGACCAAGCTGACCGACAAGCAGGCGAATTATATCGGCGTATCGACCGAAGGTCCGTTTAAGCCAGACCATTATCGTTATTAATTCGACGTCGTTCGACACTTAACAAAAGCCCGCTGCGGAAACGTGGCGGGCTTTTTTCGTTGCGCGGCGCAAGCATTTGGGCATTAGCTTGTTCTGGGTAAATTAAAGGGCTTCATGACGATGACAGGCACCGGCCTGCCAATTGCACTGATCGGGGTTTTAATGGCGCTTTGGCTGGTAGGAGCCATAGTCGCTATCTGGATTGGGCTGTCCCTGCGCAATGAATCGCGCAAAATTTTAGGTCAGTCGTGGCGGCTACGAAGGCTGCTGGAAACCGCTCCGGCATTTCCGGTCGTGGTGAAGAGCGATGGGCGAATTGAGGCGCCAGACCGTTTTTCGAGATTGCTTGGGCTGACAACGCCAGCGACAACGTTTTCGGACTTGGGCGGTCTTGATGACGCTGGCCTTGCCATAGACGATGTGGCGGCACTTGATGCAAAAGTGCGCGAGACCCAGCGTACAGGAAAATCCTTTGTCCTTGCGTTGGCCATTAACGGTTCCGAACGGCGTTTGACGGTTGTCGGAAATATCGCGGATGTTGCGGTCTATCCCAATGGCGCAGCTTTGTTATGGTTTTTTGATTCCACCGACAGTTTGCGAGAGCTTGAGAAGCGGACGCAGGAATCAGAAGAGGCCCGCACTGCATTTGCGGCACTGGCTGGCCTCATCGAAGCCGCGCCGCTTCCGATGTGGCATCGACGCCCCGATATGCGCCTGCACTTCGTCAACCATGCATATGTTGATGCGGTTGGCGCAACCAACGGCGTTCAAGTGGTTGAAGAGGGAATCGAACTGCTGGAACCTGAAAAGGGTAAGAGCCCCGCCGATTGGGCCGCGGAAGCCGCTGCTGCGGACGCTCAGCGTGAGCGGGTTGTTTCCGCCACGTTAAACGGTGAACGCCGCCAGTTGCGCGTATTTGACATTCCCTTGGGCCAATCCGGCGTTGCGGGTTTAGCGATTGATGTTCAGGATTTGATCGATGCAAGGTCGGAGGCCAAGGAAATCGCCGAGGCGCAGCGCGATTTGCTGAACATGATGTCCGCCGGCGTTGCCCAGTTTGACGCGCGCCATGGGTTGAGCTTTGCAAATTTGCCCTTCCAAAGCATGTTTACCTTCCGTGACCAATGGTTGTCTGAAAAGCCCGAATTCGCGCGTGTGCTGGACCGTATGCGCGAAAACGGAAAAGTGCCTGAAGTCCGGGACTTTCCAGCCTGGCGTCAGGAGCGTGAAGATTGGTTTAGATCCTCCGACACCACCGAAGAAAACTGGCTGCTGCCGGACGGAACGCATTTGCGGGTGCTTGCGCAGCCCATTCCGGACGGCGGCCTATTGATGATTTTTGAAGACCGCACCGAACAGGCACAATTGGCCAGCGCGCGGGACATATTGCTGCGCGTGCGGACCGCGACCTTTGACAATTTGTTCGAAGCGATTGCGGTGTTTTCGGCGGATGGCCGGCTGAGCATCTGGAACCGCTTATTTGCCGAAACATGGGAACTGAACGACGACTTGCTGCTTCAACATCCGCGTTTGGACGAACTATTGCCCTCGCTCGCGCGGCATTTGCATAAGCCATCGCAAATTAGCATCTTGGATGAACTGATCCGGACGACATCGTCAAACCGCGAACGGCACAAGAGCAAAGCGGTATTCGCCGACGGACGTATGTTCCAGATTGCGACGATCCCGCTACCCGACGGCAATACGCTTTTCACAATGTTGGATATGTCGAACAACCTTAAAATCGAGCAAGCACTGCGCGACCGGAATAGCGCATTGCAGGAGGCTGACGCGATTAAGGGCAAATTTCTTGCAAATATGAGTTATGAATTCCGGTCGCCACTTACGTCCATCAGCGGATTTGCAGACTTGCTAAAGGCAGGCATTGCGGGCGAACTTAGCGATCAGGCGAAGGTATATGTGGATGCCATTCTGCAATCCGCTGACCGCTTGTCCGACCAGATTAACACCGTTCTGGATTATAGCCAGATTGAAGCGGGCGCGTTGCCGCTCGCGCTCGAACAAACCGATATTCCAACATTAGTCGCGCAAATTGCGGGCGGCAAAGCGGCGATGGCACAGGCGGCTGAGGTCGATCTGCAAGTCGACGTGGGCAACGGTGCTGGAGAGATGGCGCTCGATCCGAAACGGATTACGCAAGCGGTCGGGCAGGTTTTGGACAATGCGATCCGCTATAATAAAAGCGGTGGGCAGGTTTTAATGCTTGCACGTTGGCACGGTGATGTCCTTGAACTCGTCGTGTCAGACGATGGGCCGGGTATGGGCGAGGCAGACGTTCGGCGCGTCTCGTCGGACAATGCGGTTTCAAAGAGGTGGGATAGCAACGGTTCAATCACGCAGGGTTTAGGCTTGCCTTTGGCGCGTCAAATTATTGAATCGCACGGGGGCACGTTGCAACTGCATTCTGCGCCGGGCGAAGGCACCACCGTTATTATGGCGTTGCCGCGGCCATGATCATTGCGACCGATGTGGATATGCGGGAATATGGCCGCGCATTGGCGAAGACATTGTCGCCATCCGATTGGGTCGCCATCAACGGACCGCTGGGCGCGGGAAAGACCGTATTGTGCGCGGGCATATTGGCAGGCCTTGGCTTTGAAGGCGAAGTGGCGAGCCCATCCTACGCCATCGTGCATAGCTATGAACCGCCAGAGGTTTTGGTTGCCGTTGCCCATGTCGATTTGTATCGCTTGGACAATATCGACGATTTGGATGAATTAGGGCTCATCGCCGAACGCAGCGATCGCGTCACGCTGGTGGAGTGGGCGGAACGCTTCGGCGGCGGCTATGTGCGGCCCAGCCATGTAATCGATATCGTACCGCAAGCGGACGGCAGCAGAATTTTGACTTTGAAAATGGATAATGATGACACCCGTAACTGATATGGTTCCGCCCGCTGGACTGGACGAATTTTTAACGCGCCACAGCTGGACTGATGCGCAAATATCTCCGGTGGCGGGCGATGCGTCTTTCCGGCGCTATTTCCGTGTGAATTCGGCTACGCGCGGCAAGGCTATATTGATGGATGCGCCGCCGCCGCATGAAGATCCGCAACCCTTCCTCGATATTGCCCAATATTTGACGGGGCATCAATTTCGGGCGCCAGAGATTTATGGCACGGACTTGACCCGTGGACTGGTGTTGCTTGAAGATTTTGGCGACCGCAGGATGCGCGAGCATCTCGATGATCATCCAGAGGATGAGGCCAAGATATACCGCGCGGCAATTGATACGATTGTGCGATTGGCAGGCACCCCTGCAGCGGATGCGCAACCCTATGACATGGCCACCTATCTGCGCGAAGTGCAACTGCTCACCGAATGGTATATGCCGGCGATGGGGCTTTCCTGTGACGCGAACGCATTTGACCAGATGTGGGTTGATGCGCTCACTCCATTGGCATCCTGCCAAGATGTTACAGTCTTGCGGGATTATCATGCTGAAAACATCATGCTGCTTGACGACGGGGAACAAGGCATCATTGATTTTCAAGATGCGCTGGTGGGGCATCCTGCATATGATTTGGTATCGTTGCTGCAAGACGCGCGGCGCGATGTCCGCCCCGAGCTTGAGGCAGACATGCTGGCTTATTATCGGACGGCGGCCAATCCGGGGCCTGACTTTGATGCGCATTATGCGTTGCTGGGTGCGCAGCGGAATACCAAGATTATCGGCATATTTACGCGGCTGTGGAAGCGCGATGGTAAGGAGAGATATTTGTCCTTCTTGCCACGCATGTGGGGCTTGCTGGAGCGCGATTTGGCGCACCCGGTACTTGCGAACGTCAAGCAATGGTTCGATGCCCAGATACCGACTGAAGTCCGCAGCCTTAGCCCATTAGACATTACGCATGGTTAAGCATGTGAACACCGCAATGATTATGGCTGCGGGTAAGGGGACGCGGATGATGCCGTTGACCGCTGACCGCCCGAAGCCATTGGTTGAGGTTGGCGGCGTTGCTTTGCTCGACCATGTTCTGGATCATTTGCGTGATGCCGGCGTTGGCAAGATTGTCGTGAACGCACATTATCGCGCCGACCAGATTGAAGCGCATCTTGCCGCCCATGCGACGGATTTTGACGTGTCTATATCCGATGAGCGCGATTTGCTGCGCGATACAGGCGGCGGGCTGGTTCAGGCATTGCCGATGATTTCCGACGATCCCTTCATCTGCGTGAATGCCGACAATTGGTGGACCAACGACGGGCAGAATGCGATCTCGCGCCTAATGGCGCATTGGGATGCTGCACGCATGGATGTGCTGATGTTACTCGTCCCGTTGGCGACAGCATATAACAGCCAAGGCACTGGTGATTTTCACATGGATGCAGATGGCCGGCTGTCGCGTCGCGTGGGTGACGCGCCAGCGCCTTATGTCTGGACAGGTATTCAGCTGCTTTCCAAAAAGCTGATTATTGCCCCCCCGTCGGACGTTTTTTCGACCAACGTCTTTTGGGATCGTGCGATTGCAGAGGGCCGGTGCATGGGGTTGGTGCACGAAGGAATGTGGTTTGATGTAGGCTATCCCGCGGCAATCGCCGCCACCGAAGAACGTTTGGGCCTGCATGGCGCCTGTTAACGCCACGGCACAGCGCGTGCGCGTTTTTAACGTCCCGCTTGGGAACGATTTATGCGACGTAACTGCGCAATGGATATTGCAGACATCGGGGCAGGACCCGCTCACGGTTAGCAGCACAATATTGCTGTTACCCAATAACCGCGCCATCAAGGCCATGACGGAGGCGTTCGTCCGGCAAGCCGCACCGGGTTTGCTTTTGCCGCGCATGGTCGCGGTGGGCGATATGCAACTTGGCGAGGCATTGGGGCCATTGCTGGATCCCATTGCATCGGAAGAAACCATTTGGCCCGTCATTGGTTCGTTTGACCGGCTGATGCTGTTGGCGCGCTTGGCGCAGGAACATCGGCCGCTGGGCACATTTCTATCGTCCGCTGAGGCCTTGCGTTTGGCGCGCAAACTGGCCGAGCTGATTGATGAACTTGAAGTTGATTTGGTCGACTTCGATGCGTTGTCAGACATTGCAATCGAGGCAGATCTCGCCGGGCATTGGCAACGTGCTTATGGTCAGCTTTTAACAATCTTGCCCGCCTATCGCGCCGAACTTGCTGCGCGAAAATTGATGGGCCCTGCCGAACGCCGAAACAAGCTTTTGGCCGGGTTGGAACGCCGTCTGGCCGAAAGCAGTTTTGACATGCCGATCATTGCGGTTGGCATAACTACATCAGCCAAAGCGGTCGCAAAATTGCTGCGCCGTGTTGCCCTTATTCCAAATGGGCATGTCATTTTGCCCGGTGTCGACCTCGACTTGGCTACGGATCGCTGGGACAGTCTGTCTGCCTCGGTTGAACCCGATAATCTGCCAACGCGCCGCCGGAATTTTGAGGTGCATCCCCAATTCCACCTGAAACATCTTCTAGACCTGATGGCTATCGACCGAAGCGAAATCGATATCTTGCCAACTGCTCGCGCTGAACGCGTGGCCGACACTATTTCGGAAATTTTCTGCCTGCCTGAACATAGCGTTGGTTGGCAAGAACTCGCACCTGCGCGCAAGGCGCTATCACATACGCAATGGTTTGAGGCTGACGACAGCGCGCTGGAAGCAAAGGCGATTGCGGTGCGCATTCGCGGCGAGTTGGAACAAGCGGAAAAGCGGATCGCACTGATCACGCCTGACCGTGAGCTCGCGGTCCGCGTTGCGGCGCAGTTGCGTCGTTGGGACATATATGTTGACGACAGCGCGGGTATACCGCTTTTGCAAACGCCAAATGGTTCGCTCGCGCTCGCATTAGTTGACGCGATTTCGGGGCGGTTTTCCGGCACGTCGCTATTGGCGATTGCCAAGCACCCTTTGGTGTTTGCAGGGCCCGACAGGCTTGATTGGCTCGACATGGTGCGGCTGTTAGATCTGGAATTGCGCGGAACAGCCAACGGCGTCGGGCTGGGTGCCATTACGCGGCGGTTGGAAAATGCCCGTAAAGTGAAGCCAGAGCTGCTTGAATGGTGGCAGGGCTTTGTTCAAATCCTTGCGCCGCTCGAAAATGTTGACGGGCAACCGTTCAGCTTCATCATCGATGCACTGCGCGACGTTGCAACGAATTTGACCGATGGCGCTGTGTGGCGCGGGGCAAGTGGCCGCGAACTTGGGCGGATGTGGGAGGAAGTGAGCGGCGGCGACCTGTCGACGCTTGGCCGTATCGATGCCACGGGCTTGGCGGCGACGTTTAACGAAATCTTCTCCTGCGCGGTGGTGCGTCCCCCATATGGCGGGCATCCGCGCGTTGCCATTTACGGTTTATTGGAAGCAAGATTGCAGCAGGCGGACCTCATCATCTGTTCGGGGTTGAATGAGGGCACATGGCCGCAAATAGCGCAGCCTGACCCTTGGTTGGCGCCCGCCATCCGGCGGCATTTGAAACTGCCAACCTTGGACCGGAATATCGGATTGTCGGCGCATGATCTTGCGACCGCATTGGGTGGTCGCGAAGTGCTGTTAACACGCGCGCGGCGTGACCGTGGCGGGCCAACGGTTGCCTCACGCTTTTTGCTGCGGATAAAGGCGCTGACGGCGGACGCGCTGGAGCAGGACCAACAGTCGCTTGCGTTGGCAGCGCAGCTGGATGAACCCGCCCATAAGGTTCCGTTTGAAAGCCGACCGTTGCCGCGTCCCTCGGCGCAGCAGCGATTGGTTAGCCTGTCCGTTACGGATTTTGACCAGCTAAAGTCCGATCCTTATTCATTTTATGCGAAACGCATTCTCGGCCTGCGTGTGCTGGAAAAGGTCGATGCCGAACCCAGCTTCGCGTGGCGCGGATCGTTGGTACATGACCTGTTGGAACAGTGGTTCAAACAAGACAATTGTGCCGTCGATAAGCTCGTGCAGCGTGTGGATGACTTGCTGGCACAAGAGGCAACGGATCCGTTGTTACGTGCATTGTGGCAACCACGCATAGCTGCTGGCCTGCGCTGGGTGGCCGAAGAAACTAAGCGGCAGATGCATGACCATGGCCGCGTTGTTGCGGTGGCCGAACAACCCGGCAAGGTCGACATCATGGGCATAACCGTGAACGGCCGCGTCGACCGGATCGACAGGCTTGCGGACGGAAGTCTGGTGATCGTTGACTACAAGACGGGCATGCCCCCATCGACCAAGCAAGTGAATGCGGGCTTTGCCCTCCAGCTTGGCCTCATCGGCTATATGGCCGAGCAGATGGCGATCAAAGGAGTGGCCGGCCACGCGACCAAATTTGAATATTGGAGCCTTGCGAAAAACAAAGACAAAGGCTTTGGTTATGTCACTGTGCCGACGAGCACGCGGCCGAGCGATAACAAGCCTGCAAGTGACGACTTTGTGGCCTTTGCGGTGGCCCAAGCAGAAGAGGCTATCGCGCAATGGATTTTGGGCGACGCGCCCTTCACCGCAAAGCTGCACCCCGAATTTGCGCATTATGGTGATTATGACCAATTGATGCGGTTGCAGGAATGGAATGGTCGGCAGTCGATTTCGGAGGAACACGCATGACCTCTGAATCATCGACGCTGAAGCCACTGATTCCGGCGCAGCGTAGCGCCGTCATCCCCGGTGATAACATCTGGCTGAGTGCCTCTGCAGGAACCGGCAAAACGCAGGTTTTAACCGCGCGTGTGATCCGGTTGCTGTTGGAAAGCGATGTCGAACCTGAAAATCTGTTGTGCATCACTTTCACCAAGGCTGGCGCGTCCGAAATGGCGGACCGGATTAATGAGCTTTTGGCGTCTTGGGTGCAGCGCGAAGATGGGGCGTTGTTTCACGACCTTGAAGCCATTGGCGCGAACGCGGGCCCAGATGCCCGAAAACGCGCACGCCAGCTTTTTGCAAAAGTGTTGGACGCGCCCGGCGGCGGCTTACAAATATTGACCATCCATAGTTTCTGCCAATCGTTGCTGGGCAGCTTCCCCGAAGAAGCCGGATTGGTCCCGGGATTCAAACCGATTGAAGGACGCGAGCAGCAAGAATTGTTGCGCGAAGCATTGGTTAACCTGGTGCTTGAAGCCGAAGCGCGCGGCGACACGAAAATGGTCACGGACCTGCAGGAACTTTCGCTTAATATGGGTGAGGACGCTGCGCTGCGGTTCCTGCACAGGGCGGCAGCTTCGCCCGATGTCATGACCATGATACCCAATGATGCAGGCGCGGTGGTCTGGGCACGGCGATTGGCAGGCGTTCATTTCGATGGCCCTGTTGAGGATATGCTGGAAGACGCCTTTGCCGATGCGCGCATTCCACGTGCGACATTGCAGGCGATCATTGATGCCAACCTTTTGTGGGGCAATAACAAGGCAGATAGCCGCGGCGGCAAGCGTGCGACAGTCATTCAGGATTGGCTATCGCGAACACCAACCGAACGCGCGGCGCTCTTGCTCGATCTGCATCGCTGTTGGTCAACGGCCAAGGGTGATCCCCAGATTTCGACGAGCGGGCATACACCGACGACGGAGGTCTATGCTGAACACGCGCTCGAAATGTTCAACTGGACCGAACAACTATTGGGCGAAGTGACACGTGCGCAATATGCCGACCGGCTGGCGCGCGCATTGTGCATCGGCAAGGAATTTGCGGCGCAATATAGCCGCGCCAAACATGCCATCGGCGCAGTTGATTTTGACGATATGATCCGGCGCACCGCCGAGCTTTTGCAGCATGGCCAAATGGCGCAATGGGTCCGGTTTAAACTCGACAAGCAGATAGACCATATCTTGGTGGATGAGGCGCAGGACACCAACAAAGCGCAATGGGATATCATCAGTGCGCTGAGCGACGATTTTTACAGCGGCATGGGTGCCAACCCCGAAAAGAACCGTACGCTGTTTTCCGTTGGCGATTTCAAACAAGCGATATACGGATTTCAGGGGACCGCGCCTGAACGATATGAGGAAGCGGGCCGCTATTTTGCCGAACGCATTGATGCCGCCGGCAGCGAACTGAAACGGCTTACCTTGTCGCGCAGTTTCCGTTCGACCGCGCCGATACTCGATTTTGTAAACGCCGTCATCGATGGGTCTGGGCCTGCCGAATTTGGCATCACCGATATCATTGACCCGCATTACAGCGAAAAACCGGACATCGGCATGGTTGAGCTTTTGCAGCCCATATCCGCAAAGCCGAACGCAGCGGGCGACAGCGATGCGTCGGATGAGGAAGAAGACTGGTTCAGCGACGAAAAGCGCGCACTGGCGGAACGATTGGCCGATCATGCAAAAGCGCTCATTGATGAGAGGCCTTGGCTTGAAAGCCAGGGGCGTCATTTGGAGCCGGGTGATATCATGTTCCTGCTGCGCAGCCGCGGTGACATGGCGTCGCTATTGGTCGCGCAATTGCATGAACGCAACGTTGCGGTTGCGGGCATCGACAGGCTGAAGCTGTTGCAGCCGTTGGTGGTGCAAGACCTTCTGGCGGCAATCAAATTTGTGCTTCAGCCAAATGATGACCTGAGCCTTGCATGCTTGCTGGTATCGCCCATCATCGGGTGGACGCAGGAGCAGTTGCTGGCGCACGGCTATGTTGCCGATCGCGAAGGCAGCCTGTGGCAGCATATCCGCGGGAAGCCAGAACTTGCCGATGATCTTGCGCCTTTGCGCGATATGCTGGCCGCAGCTGATTTCACGACCGTGTATCATTTCCTCGAGCAAATTTTGTCCGGACCCATTGGCGCGCGGCGCAAATTCACAGCGCGTTTGGGACGCGAGGTTTTGGTGCCAATCGAAGAAATGTTGAATTCGGCACTTCAGTTCGAACAACAGCATGGCGGCGGCCTGCAAAAGTTCATGGCGTGGTTCGACCGCGGCGAAATTGAAATCAAACGCGAAAGCGACAACAGCACCAAGGAAGTCCGCGTCATGACCGTCCATGGTGCCAAGGGGTTGCAAGCGCCCGTGGTCATTTTGGCGGATATTACGTCTGATCCCACAAAAAAGCCCGATCAGTCGGTTGAGCTGTTGATGGATGAGGGGCAACGCACGCCATTGCTGCCCATTCGCAAAAGTGAACAGTCAGGCCGCTTGCAAGACATTGTCGAGATGCAGAAAACCCGCGAACTGCAGGAGCATAAGCGGTTACTATATGTGGCGATAACGCGCGCGGAAGAGCGGCTGATTATGGCGGGGTCGTTGGGCATTAGCCGCAAGGGTGAGCCGCCTGCCGAAAGCTGGTGCGCCGCGATTGAAAAAGGCATGACGGCGCTTGGCTGCAGTTGGGAAGATGATCCGCGCTGGGGCAGGGTGATGCGCCATGTGGGCGCGGAAGGCGCGTCAATGGTGGCGCCGGTAACTTCTGCGAAAAAGCAATCGCCTACGGTACCTCAGCCAGCCAGCCCCGAATGGCTATTCGCGCCTGCACCCATGGAGCAGCGCCCACCGCGTCCTTTGGTGCCATCGCGGCTTGACGATGACGATTATGGCGATGCCCCTGCAAACGCAGCGATGCGCAAAGCCGCCAATCGCGGGAAGCTGATCCACGCATTGTTCGAACGCATCACGGATAGCGAGTCGCTCAAAACTGCGGAGCAATGGCTGGCAGTTCAGGCACGAAATGACGATATCGATCCGGCTTTGTTATTGGCCGAAGTGAACGCCGTTATCAGCGATCCGGCTTGGGCGGCCTTTTTCGGTCCGCTTGCGCGCGCTGAGGTTCCGCTTGTGGCTGTTGTGGGCGAAACCGTTATCAATGGCCGCATCGACCGGCTGCTCGTTGAACCGGGATTGGTGCGCGCGGTTGATTTCAAAACGGGCAGAAGCATCCCCGGCGATGCACATAGCGTCCCCGTTCCGCATTTGCGCCAAATGGCACATTATCACGCGGCGCTGCGGACGATTTTCCCCGATTGCAAGATTGAGGTCGCTTTGCTGTTCACGCACGCACCCCGGTTTATCACGCTTTCGGACGAGATATTGGCGCCTTATTATCCTACCTCTTGACGGCAGAACAAAAACTATCTGCCTTGGCGCTTGTCAGCATTTGGCAGTGGGCATACATGGGTGGCAACAAAGGAGACAAACATGGCTACCAAATCCGTAGGCGATAATGATTTCGCATCAGAAGTACTGGCATCGGGCAAACCCGTATTGGTCGATTTTTGGGCCGAATGGTGTGGTCCATGCAAAATGATTGGCCCAAGCCTTGAAGAAATCAGCGAAGAGCTGGCTGGGCAGGTTGAGATTGTGAAGCTGAACATCGACGATCACCCCGATACGCCAGCAAAATATGGCGTGCGCGGCATCCCGACGATGATCCTGTTCAAAGGCGGCGAAATTGCGGACACGAAAGTCGGCGCTGCGCCAAAGGCTCAGCTGAAAAGCTGGTTGGAAGCCGCGCTTTAACTGCGATAATCGGCGTTGATGCTGATGTAGCCGTGGGTGAGGTCGCAGGTCCAGACCGTTGCACGCCCGGCCCCGATACCAAGATCAACGCCGATTTGAATTTCATTCTGCTTAAGATGTTGCGCCACCGGCGCTTCGTCATATCCGGCGACCGCTAGGCCATTGCGCGCCACTTGCGTTGCCCCGAAACTGATGGATAGGCTGTCGCGGTTTGCAGGCTCTCCTGCTTTGCCAACCGCCATGACGACGCGGCCCCAATTGGCATCTTCACCCGCAATCGCGGTTTTGACCAAGGGCGAGTTGGCAATTGCCAAGCCGATCCGCCGCGCGCTGTCATCATTCGCAGCGCCGGACACGTTGATTTCGATAAACTTCTGCGCGCCTTCGCCATCGCGGACAACCAGATGCGCGAGCTGACGGCAGATGTCGTTAAGCGCCGCAGCAAACGCGTCCGCGCCAGCATCGTCATAGGACGTAAGCGGACTATTGCCTGCTGTGCCTGTTGCAAATGCCAACACGGTATCGCTGGTCGATGTGTCGCTATCGACGGTGATACAGCTGAAGCTCGTTTTGTTGGAAGCCGATAACATCTGCTGAAGGAAAGCGGCGTCCACGGCGGCGTCGGTGAAAATATAGCCAAGCATAGTCGCCATGTCGGGCGCGATCATGCCTGAACCCTTGATGATACCCACGAGCTTCACTTTGCGGCCATCGACCATGGCGCTCGCGGTTGCGCCTTTGGCAAAGGTGTCGGTGGTGCCAATCGTGTGCGTCACGTCTTCCCAACTGCATGGTGCGGCATCAAAAACAGCGCGCAATCCGGCCCGTGCTTTGTCGATGGGCAGGGGAACGCCGATAACACCGGTGGACGAAACGAAAATTTCCGAAGCATCGCAGTTCAGATGGCCTGCAACTTGCGCGGTAATGGCGTCCACTGCGTCCTTGCCCCGCTGTCCGGTAAAGGCATTGCTGTTCCCGGCATTCACCACCAAAGCGCGCGCGCGGCCATGCGCCAAATTCGCGCGGCAAAGGTCGACCTCGGCAGAGCAGCATATATTTTGTGTTGTGACGCCAGCGACCGTTGTGCCTTCGTCCAGCGCGATATAGCTTAAGTCGCAGCGACCCCAATCCTTATACCCAGCACGCGCCACACGGGGCGTTGCACCCGCGATTTCGGGCATGTTGGGAAATGGTTTGGCGAGCGGTGATTTTACTAACACTTAAGAAACCTTTTGCTAAACTCCCGTCAGATCAGGGAGAACAAAGACATGCTTGTTTATTCGGTGTTGGCGCTAGCATCAATTGTGGTCGAAACAAACGCCGAAAAACCTGCGCCGCCGCTGCCGGTTGTCATGGTCCCCACTATTCCTATGCCCGCACCCGAAAAAGGGCGGGAAAGCCCGCCGATACCCAAAAATAATCCCGGAACCTGGGCAAACACAAGTGATTATCCGGCCCTCGCGCTGCGCGAATTCCGTGAAGGAATAACGGCATTTAAGGTAGATGTGTCTGTCGATGGACGTGTGACCAATTGTGCGATCACCAGCAGTAGCGGACATGCTGACCTCGATAAGGTAACGTGCGATAATGTTGTGGCGCGCGCCCAATTTTATCCGGCGCAGGATAAAAAGGGTGTTGCGACCACCGGCAGCTATTCGAACCGTGTTCGCTGGCAAATACCGGAAATGTTGAGCATGGCATCAATGCCTAGAATAACCGAAAGTCTACCGCGCCCGCCAAAGCCTTCAAATACAGCGCAGCTAGTGATCCCTGCTGATAAATACCCTGCTGCGGCTTTGGCCGAAGGAAAGCAGGGACAGACAACGTTTATGCTCAATGTCGACAGCACTGGAAAAGTTTTAGATTGTTCGATCACCGTCAGCAGCAACGCTCCGGAACTGGACCAACAGGCATGTGCACTTGCACGCGATTGGAGTTTTGAGCCGGCGTTGGACGTGAATGGAACGCCATCTCCCGGAAAGAGCGCGCATACGCTGTCTTGGCGTCTTCCGAAAGGCGTTGCGGCTGCATCGGTTACCGCTGAGCGTGTACGCCCAAATCCGTTTGAAAAGCCGGGTTCCATTGGGATTACTCTGGAATTTGACGCGGCAGGTAAGCGTACGCGTTGTGAAACGCAGAGCGAAGGCGCGCTCTTTGCTCAAATCCCTGATAAGAGCTTCTTGGATCTCGTCTGCTCAGCTAGTGGGAAGGGTGATGTCGCTCCATTTCTGGATAGTGACGGCAAGCCACAGGCCAAACGCATCAAGTTCCGGCTGTCACTGGAGCATGAAGACTTGAAGACCAGCGCAGCCAGTGATTAGGCCGCGCGGCTTCGGTGTGGACTTTGCCGCTGCGGCTAACTATATCCGCCACAGCACCTAACAGGGCCTTATATGCGCATATTGATTTACTTACTGGCGATGTTGAGCGGGTTTTCCGCTGCGGAGGCTGCGCGCCCCGTTTCTTCATCGTCCATGTCAGTGGATTTGGCCGCCGTTCAGGCTTATGTCGACGCTTCTGCGCAGGAAGCCGATAAAGCATTTGAGCAGCCGGTGCATGTGACGCCGACGACCCGCGTGCATCTGATGCCCGTCGAAGGCAGCATCGCGTTCGTTGCATTGGCACCCGACACACCCGTCTACCGGCACGATATTATTTTAGGGTAGGGGTTCCGCACCCGCTGCGGTGCGCTCTTTAACACCCTATTTCGCGCCATTTTGCGCGCGTCTCCCACATGATTTTAAAGGAATTAGTTATGCTCGGCGGAATTGCCAAAGCCATTTTCGGTTCGTCCAACGACCGTTACGTCAAATCGATCATGAAGATCGTCGACAAGATCAACGCGCTCGAAGACGAAATTTCGGTCATGGATGACGAACGGTTGAAGGGGCAGACCCAGATTTTCCGTGACCGCCTGACCGCCGGCGAAACGCTTGATGATATTTTGCCTGAGGCATTTGCGACGGTTCGTGAGGCGTCGAAGCGCGTCATGGGTATGCGCCATTTCGATGTGCAGATGGTCGGCGGCATTGTGCTCCATCGCGGCGAGATTGCCGAAATGCGCACCGGCGAAGGCAAGACACTGACCGAGACTTTGGCGTGCTATCTGAACGCGATCGAAGGCAAGGGTGTGCACGTCGTAACCGTGAACGACTATCTTGCGCGCCGTGACGCCGAATGGATGAGCAAGATTTACGGCTTTCTTGGGCTGACCACGGGCGTGGTTGTTCCGAACATGTCCGAGCATGAACGCCGTGCCGCTTATGACAGCGACATCACCTATGCGACCAACAACGAGCTTGGTTTCGACTATCTGCGCGACAATATGAAATATGAACGTGCACAAATGGTGCAGCGTCCATTTAACTTTGCGATTGTCGACGAAGTGGACTCAATCCTGATCGATGAAGCGCGCACACCGCTGATTATCTCCGGCCCGACTGATGATAAATCAGAGCTGTATAAGTTGGTGCATGCGATTGTCCTTCAGCTCGATGACGGCGATTATGAAAAAGATGAAAAGAGCCGCAACGTCACGTTGACCGAAGACGGCACCGAAAAGGCCGAGCGCTTGCTCGAGAGCGCCGGGTTGCTGACCGGCACCAACCTGTATGATTATGAAAACACCTTGGTTGTGCACCATCTGGATCAGGCGCTCAAAGCCAATGTGATGTTCAAGCGCGACATTGATTACATCGTCAAAGAAGGCAAGGTCATCATCATCGACGAATTCACAGGTCGCATGATGGACGGACGCCGCTGGTCAAATGGCCTGCATCAGGCGGTCGAAGCCAAAGAAGGCGTTGAGATCGAACCAGAGAACCAGACGCTCGCAACGATCACCTTCCAGAACTATTTCCGCATGTATCCCAAATTGTCGGGCATGACCGGAACCGCGGCTACCGAAGCTGGCGAATTCCACGAAATTTACAAGCTGAACGTCGTCGAAATTCCCACCAACTTGCCCGTGCAACGTATTGATGAAGACGACCAGTTCTACAAAAATACGCAGGACAAATTTGGCGCCATCGCAAAGACCATTCGCGAAGCAAATGAACGCGGCCAACCTGTTTTGGTCGGTACTGTTTCCATTGAGAAGTCCGAATTGCTTTCCGAGTTCCTGGAAAAGGAAAATGTGAAGCACAGCGTGCTCAATGCGCGTTTTCACGAGAGCGAAGCGCATATTGTGGCACAAGCTGGTCGTTTGGGCAGTGTAACCATCGCCACCAACATGGCAGGGCGCGGCACCGATATTCAGCTGGGCGGGAACTTTGAATTCCGTTTGGAAGATGAATTGCGTGATGTGCCAGAAGGCCCAGAGCGTGATGCCGCAATTGAAGCATTGAAAGCCGAAATCGCTGCGGAAAAAGCCAAGGTTGTCGAAGCGGGCGGCCTGTTTGTTTTGGCGACCGAACGGCATGAAAGCCGCCGTATCGATAACCAGCTGCGCGGCCGTTCAGGCCGTCAGGGTGACCCCGGTCTCTCGCGCTTCTATTTGTCGCTCGACGATGATCTTCTGCGCATATTCGGCTCGGAAACATTATTCTCGCGCATGATGAATTCCAGTCTGGAAGACGGCGAGGCCATCGGTGGCAAATGGTTGTCAAAAGCCATTGAAACCGCACAGCGCAAGGTCGAGGCGCGAAACTACGATATCCGCAAGCAACTGGTGGAATATGACGACGTCATGAACGACCAGCGCAAGGTTATTTACGACCAGCGCAGCGAAATTATGGATGCCGAAGCCGTCGACGATATCATTGAGGATATGCTCAACGACACAGTCAACAATCTGGTTGGCGATCACTGCCCAGAAGGTACCTATCCTGAGCAATGGGATGTGGATGGACTGAAGCAGCAATGTGCCGAAGTTCTGGGGCTTGCTCCGGACATTGATAGCTGGTTGCAGGAAGACGGCCTTGAGCCCGAAATCATTGAAACCCGAATTGCCGACCTGGCGACCGCCAGGTTTAAGGCAAAGGGCGCTGATCTTGACCAAACCGTATGGCGTCAGGTGGAAAAAAGCATTTTGCTGCAAACGCTCGACCATCATTGGAAAGAGCATTTGTCGACTTTGGATGCCCTGCGTCAGGTTATTTACTTGCGCGCTTATGCGCAGAAGAATCCGGTCAACGAATATAAGCAGGAAGCATTTGGCCTGTTTGAACGCATGTTGGCTGCCATTCGTGAAGGCGTGACCAAGACAATCGCCACCAACGAATTCCGCGCAGAAGAAGAACTTGTTTCGCCTCAACTGCCTGAATTGCCGGATTTCCTGACGACGCATATCGACCCGTTCACCGGTGAAGATGACACGAACGACATCGACGCAGGTTCGCTTGGGTTGGTGACGACGACAATTCCCCGCCCGGCTATTCCAGCGGGCCTGAGCGATCCATTCGCGGGCAACCCGGACTTGCGTCGCAACGACCCATGCCCTTGCGGTTCCGGGCAAAAATATAAGCACTGTCACGGCGCTTATTAAAGGCATTGAACGGGGAGGGCGGGGATGATCTGGTTGGCTGGACTCTTCGCTCTCGTCGCTTTTGTGTACGCCTCGGTCGGCTTTGGCGGGGGGTCGACCTATACGGCGCTGCTGGCGCTGTGGGGCGTTGATTATCGTCTAATCCCGGTCATTGCCTTGTTATGCAATATCATTGTGGTGACAGGCGGCAGCATGCGCTTCATACGCGCTGGGTTGGTGTCTTGGCCGCAAGTCATGCCATTGTTGCTGGTATCTGCGCCACTCGCGTTTCTGGGCGGGCTTGTGCCGCTGAAACAATGGATTTTCCTCACGATATTGGGCGGGGCATTACTTGCATCTGCCATTGCCCTGCTGCTTCAGCCTGAAAAGCTGTCGGCGCGTATATTGCCCAAGCCATTGCTGTTGGCGATTTCTGGCGGCGTTGGTCTGCTGGCTGGTCTATCCGGGATTGGCGGCGGCATATTCATGGCGCCGATACTGCACCTTATCCGCTGGGCAGAGGCGCGGCGCATTGCCGCCTTTGCTTCGCTCTATATATTGATCAATTCGGCCGCAGGGCTGGCAGGGCACGTCATAAAGGCTGGGGCACAGTCGCTTGTGGCGCCCGCGATGGAATATGGCCTGTTACTCGCTGCGGTGCTGGTCGGTGGGCAGATCGGAAGCATATTCGGAATGCGCTATTTATCGCCGCGGCTTCTGCGCGCATTTACCGCGATATTGGTCGGCTACGCCGCGCTGCGGCTGCTTTGGCAGGCGCAGGGGCTTTCGTGACATTAGGAGCAAGCAGACCTACAGAATAATGTCGGCAGCTTTGGCACAACCCCGCCTTCAACCGTGAAGAGTATCAGGCAAGAACCAGCATATTTTTATCGCGCATGATCCGCTTCGCAAGACTGAGTTCCATCGCCTCGTGGCCCCCGACATGTTCAATGAGCGCACTCAGTCGTTCGCCTGCTTCGCCTGCGCTGTTCGCCGCCAGCTCTTGTGCTCTGGCGAACATCCAGAGCATATGTGGCGCGCTACCCCGCTTCATAGTCACGCCGCGCCACGGATATTCCACTTTCCCGACATTGGGATGAATTTGTGGTTCTCCCGATCGCGAGACCACATCGCCAGTTTTCTTGTGCGCCGCCCATGCATTGAAGCAGTCGGCATCGGCTTTCAATCCGGGCGTCCAGTCAGCAAAGACAATTTTGAGCACGGCAATAAGGGTTTCGGGAACGGCGTCCTGACCGCAATAGTCCTCACCATAGCCCGGATATTCCCCGTCGCTGATGGGCACAGCGTTCATCCGTTCCGTCCAGCGGAACAGGTTGGGCGCCTTTGTCTTCATCAACATGGCTGGTACAGGATCGCGGCCGAGATGCGCGAACAAGGGCGCCATCATGCCAAAGTCCCCGCGGCACGGCCTGCCACCCAGCAAATAGGGATGATGCTGAAAATGGTTATCCAGCGCGTCGATCAGCGCCAGATAGGAATCTTCCATTGCAGCGATGACTTCTGGAAAGACACCAAGATTGGGTAAGAAACCGGCAAAAAATTCCATCGTCCGTGCTGCAGATTCGCGCCGTGCGGAGCGATCCGTTCCCGCGACCATTGCGCGCCCGAATTCTGCACGCAAAAATGTCTCCTGCTCACTGCGATAGGACCAGCGATAGTGCATCGCCAGCGGCAGCAGATATTCTGAACCAAAGGCATCAAAAATCAACGACACCCACTGTTGCACTGGGGATTGGGGCTCGAGCAGGGGTTCAACATGGCGCTGCTCCAGAAAGTCTATGATATCGCCGCTGTCTTGGACAATCTCGCCATTGTCTGCTTCGAGCACGGGCACAACAAAATGGCCGACCGCAGGCAGTACCCTGCTGGCAAACTCGGGATCGGACGGATAGCGCTCGCGAAAAGGCAGGCCCTTCTTGATGAGATAGGATCGCGCCTTACCCGTATAGAGGGAATGGGCTGAGCCCCATAAGGTATATGTCATGCGCAAATCCTAATTGACGAAAATCTAGCGTTGAATAGGTGAGATCAAACGGCTTAGCTGAAAATGTACCAAGTCATTAGACGGCGATTAATATACATATTATTCAATGCCATCAAAGGCATAATCGGCTCCGCGGGAGAGAGCTTCACTCGTCCTCAGTCAAAGATGATCGTCGACCAAAGATATGCACCATTATCCACCAATTGTGCGGGAACGAATGCTGGGTGATATGGGGCAAGTTATCAGCACTCAAGGTTAATAATGCGCGAGCGCGGCGTCATGGCGACGGCCAAATACTGGTCGTGAAGTCTACAGGCGGATGTGCTTGCGTTCTGCGCCCAGTACCGGTCCATTAAATGACCCGCGAGTAGGCGCTTTAACCAGAAGTTCAATCGAAAGAGTAATCACCGAATGGCACAGCAGATATGTTATCGACATGCCCCTGCGATGGGCTGGCGGGGCAGCGGGCGGCCCGCGGCCACGCCTGTCGGTGCGCCGTTTTCGACCGCGACTTGGCCATTGACCACTACCATGCGCATCCCTGTCGCCAGTAAAAACGGATTGGCATAGTCGGCGCGCGACGCGAAGGTTTGGGGGTCGAAGGCGATCACGTCAGCAAACGCCCCGACCTTCAGCTGTCCGCGGCCTTCAAGGCTAAACATCGCCGCCGTCGCTGCCGTCGACTGGTCAATGAAGGCTTGCAGGCTCATCACCTTCTCATCGCGCACATAGGTCGCATATTTGCGCGCAAATGAACCATAATAGCGCGGATGCCCCAGCGTCGCGTCGGAGCTGGTCACCACCCAGGGCCGCAGCATGAACGCGGCAATGTCAGTTTCGCTCTGGTTGAACGAAGCGACGCGCGCCTCGCTCTGCCTGAGGATCGAAATTGTCGCCGCGACCGGATCTACGCCTTGTTCTTTCGCGAAGGCTTCCAAGGTCTTGCCTTGCGCGTTCGCAGGGCCGGAGGTGATAAGGAGCGAACCTGCACCGCCACGACGGCGAAGATTTTCAAGTATCTCTAGACGCATCTTGTCCATTGTCGGAGCATCGTCGAACCGCTTGAGCATTGCGGCGCGCCCGCCATCCTGCGCACTGCGGGGGATCACCGCCGCTGAGAGGCCGGTGTGCGACGCCGACCATGCATATTGGTCGGCATGAACCACTTGTCCTGCGCGTTGCGCCGCCTCAATCATGGCAATGATCGCCGGTGTCTGTCCGTGCACGTCGACACCAAGTGCCTTGATATGCGCGATATGGACCGGAATGCGTGCCTCGCGTCCAATCGTCAGCGCCTCATCAACCGCGTCATGCAGTCCGATGGTGTAGCTCGATTCATCGCGCAGATGGCTATCATAGATGCCGCCCTTGGCCGCCGCTGCCCGCGCCAGTGCAACCACCTCGTCGCTCTTGGCAAAGCTTTGGGGCGCATAGAATAGCCCGGTCGAAAGCCCCAATGCGCCTTGGCACATCGCGTCGGAGACGAGGCCCGCCATCTGCGTCATTTCGGCTGCTGTCGGCGCACGATCCGTTTCACCGATCACCTGTTTGCGCACGTCACCAAATCCGACATAGGAAGCAAAATTGATGCCGACGTCTCGCTCGGAGCGCGTGGAAGATGACCCAGCGGTGGTTTCGTCGGCAACCGTGCGTCCCAAGGTGCGGGCGATGTGCGTGTCGCCATGTCCGTCGACGCCGATGAACGCCGTCGTCACGCCTTGCATGAGGAATGGCAACACCAGCCGTGCGGCGGGATCGCGCGACGCCAGTGCCTCGTCGGCATGGGTATGGGGGTCAATAAACCCCGGCGCGACGATCAGGCCGGTTGCCTTGATGACTTTCTTCGCGCCGCCGGGGGCCTTGGGGCCGACATAGATGATGCGATCTGCGCGGATAGCTACGTCGCCCCGGAACGGTGCCGCGTTGCCGGGGTAGATAGTGCCGCCGCGAATGACGATGTCTGCGGGTGGCTCCTGCGCTGCGGCTGCCACCAGCCCTGCTGCTGCGGCCATTGCCAGCGCTATCCGGGCCACTCCCTTCATGAACTTCGCATCCGCCATCACGTAACTACTCCTGTTTCATTTCGCCTTTGGCAAAAGCCTTATTGGCTATCCTTATAGGCAATGGCCTCAATCTCAACCATGGCATCAGGCGCAACCAGCGCCGACACAATTGTGGAACGCGTGGGATATGGCTCCGCAAAAAAATCGCGATATACCAAGTTAAAATCAGCCATCGCATCTACATCGGTAATCCAGGCGGTAACCTTTACGACATCGGACAATTGCAGGCCTTCTGATTTCAGGACGGCCTCAAGGTTCGCGAGGGCTTGGCGGCTTTGGTCCTGCATATTCCCTGCGATAATTTTGCCATCTGCCCCGCGCGGCAGCTGACCTGAGATATATGCGATTGATCCAGCGAAACGCACGGGGGAAAGGGGTGGTTTGCTTGACATTTTAAATGCTCCGGCGATGGGGAAAGTGTTCAAGCATATGCCCTTCGGCACGCGTATTCCCATAAACAACTTATGATTAGTCCATAACCATATGGAATGGACTAATCACAAATTTGTAATGACTATTGCTTGTCAATGTTGGGGTTTGGTGCAATTCGGGCTTAAATGCATAAGCCGCAAGGGGGCGGTAAAGGGAGGCAATTTACAGTGTCCAAAATTTCAATGCGTGCCGGTTTGTTTATCGGCTGTTCCATCATCATATCCACACCATCGTTCGCGCAATCTGCGAGCCAATCTGAAGCAGAAGCGGAATCGACCGAAGCAATCGTGGTTGTGGGCAGCCGCATCGAAGGCTCGAAAATTGCTGAAACCCTGCCGGTTTCGGTGCTGAGCGAAGACCGTATCGCCGCCACGGGCAGCGTTTCGGGTGACGATCTGTTCCGGTCCATTCCGCAGGCAGGTGATGTCCAATTCCAAGAGGCCCGGACGACCGGCAACCTTAACGATGCGCGCGGCGACAATGCCTCGATCAACCTGCGCAGCGTCGGCACCGGCAACACGTTGGTTCTGGTCAACGGACGCCGCATGATCTTGACGCCGGGTACGCAGACCGAGAATTTTGTTCCCGTACAGACGGCCAACACCAACTCGCTTCCCGTTGGCGCGACGCGCCGGATCGAAGTTTTGCGCGACGGTGCGGCCGCTGTGTATGGCGCGGATGCCGTCGCCGGTGTGGTCAATGTCGTCACGGACGATAGATATGAAGGACTGCGCTTTGACACGCGTTACGGCTCTGCAGACGGAACGAATGAAAAAACCGGCGCAATCAAGGCCGGTTTCAAAACCAAGTCCGGCGGGCGCTTCACATTTTTTGGCAGCTTGACAAAGCGGACGCCTTTATTCGCAAGCGAGCGTCCATTTTCGGCAAGTGAAAACCATATGCCCGCGCTGGTCGGGACACCTTGGGAAGCCGATACTGGCTTCGACAACCGTTCAACCTCATCGCCTTGGGGCGCATTTACGGTAACGGCCGTTCCGTCACCCACCATCCGTCAAGGCACATCGACGACAGCATTGACGACTTCGGGCGTTTTCCACATCGAACCAATCGCAAACACTGCGGCTGGCTGTTCAAGCGCCGTCTTCAATGGCAATCTCTGTCTGAAGAGCGGGGGTATCACAGGGACCACCAGCCGAGTGCTGCGTTATGATGAAAACCCCGATCGCACGATCCGCGGTGGTCTTGACCGCATCAATCTTTTCAGCACCTTCCGTCAGGAAATTGGATCGGTCGAACTGTTTGGCGAACTCGGCTATTATAATGCCAAGCTTGAAGGACAGCGTGAACAATCCGCGCCGATTTCCAGCGCAGTCATTACGGTCCCGGCCACCAACTATTACAATCCGTTCGGTCCAACGACGTTCAATGGCGTGGCGAACCCCAATCGCTTGCCCGGACTGACCGGCGTACCAACGACTGGGCTGGCACTGCGTATCACAAACTATCGTCCAGTCGATACTGGCCCGCGTACGTTCGTCGTAACCGATGACAGCATCCGCTCGCTGATCGGCGTACGCGGAGAGTGGGGTAATTTCAAATGGGACTCGGCTGCCTCTTATTCGTGGGCGCGCACCGACGATCATACAAAAAATGCCGTCAGCAACACGCTGTTTCAGGCCGCGCTCGCACGGTCGACCCCCGATGCGTACAACCCGTTCAATGGTGGCAATCAACTCAATTATTCGCTTGGCGATGGTACCCCGAACAGTGCAGCCACCATTCAGTCCTTCTTGGTCGATGTACACCGCATCAGCACGACGTCGCTTGGCACATGGGACTTCCGTATTTCCAACGCCGATATCTTTAGCCTTCCTGCAGGTGGCGTAGGCTTCGCCAGCGGTCTTGAAGCGCGGCGCGAAACTTATTCGGATAACCGGGATAAACGTCTGGATGGCACCACGACGTACACGGACAGCGTTTCGGGTATTCGCTATGGCACCGACATCATGGGCGCCAGCCCTGCGCCCGATGTAAAGGCAAGCCGTCGCGTATTTTCGGCATATGCTGAACTCGCCGTGCCGTTGATTTCGGAAGATATGGAAATTCCGCTGATCCAATCAATTGATCTGCAAGTTGCGGCGCGCGATGAGCATTATTCCGACTTTGGAAATGTGTTCAAGACCAAGGTTGCTGGTGCATGGACCGTGATCGATGGCATCAAACTCCGTTCGGCATGGTCACAGAATTTCCGCGCACCCAACCTTGCGCAATTTTACAGCGCCGGAACACAGGTCGCAAATACGCGTACTGACTTTGCTGCTTGCCGCCTGAACCCGGCGACAACCTGCAGCGGTGTTAGCACCCTTGAAGTTCGTTCAGGCAATCAGAACCTGACGCCTGAAAATGGGGAAACCTTGTCGGCAGGTGTCATTATACAGCCTTTCCGTAACCTCACTTTCACGGCCGATTATTGGTCACTGCGTTCCAAGGGCGTCATCGGCCTTCAAGGCGCGCAGAACCAGATTTTGTTCGACCTTCTCGAGCGGCTGGGCGGACGCAGCAACCCGAATGTCGTGCGTCTGGCGCCGGTGGGTGCGCAGGTGATCGGCACCATCGACTATGTGAAGGATGATTATTTCAACCTTGGCCTGCGCGAGTTGGGAGGCCTGGATTTCGGCGTCAGCTATGATGTACGCAATACGCTGATCGGCAGCTTCAACATCGACATCAACGCATCGAAGCTGCTGAAATATGAACAGTCGGCATCTGAACTGCAGGCGAAACTGATCGCGGCAAACGCGGCCGGCACATTGGGAACAGGCGTGACGATTACGCAAGCCGGAAGCCAAATTCAGGTCAACGGCAATCCCGAGTGGCGCGTGAGCGGGAATCTGACATGGAAATCAGGTCCCGTCAGCGCGGGCGTCTTGGTCAACTATGTCGGCGCTGTTTTTGACACTGGAACGTTGCAGGTAAACAACGAGTTTTTCAAATTGCCTAGCGTCACCACAGTTAACACCTATGTGCAATATCGCGCCGGAGATGATCAGGGTGCATTTTCAGGCACACGGTTCCGCGTAGGCGCGCGTAACTTGTTCGATAAGCAGCCACCGCTTGCATCGACGAACTATGGTTTCCTCGGGTCGTTGCACGATGCCGTCGGCCGGTTCGTCTATTTCGAACTGTCGAAAGAGTTTTGATAAAGCGGTCTGACATGACGACTGCTTGGCAATTAGCGGCGCAGAAATTGCGCCGCTAACTTGCCCAAATGAGACTGAGGCAGATTGAAGTTTTTCACGCCGTTTATGCAAACGGCTCAATAAGCGCGGCCGCGCGCGGATTGAATGTGTCGCAGCCAGCGGTCAGCAAGGTACTGCGGCACACCGAATCGCAGCTGGGCATCAGCCTGTTCAATCTGGTGCGCGGACGTTTGGTTCCGACCGACGAAGCGCACGCACTATTTCGTGAAGTAGATGAGGTCTTTAACCGCATCTCATCGTTGCAGGTTACCGCCAACAATTTGCGCAACACAGGCACGGGCCATTTGCGGATCGGCGTCGCACCATCGCTGGGACTTGAAGTGGCGCCCCGCGCCATCGCGGCATTCCGCACAAAATATCCCAACGTTACCTTCGACGTCAAAACCCTACACCATAACGACACATCACGCGCGTTGTACGAACGTGAATGCGACCTTTCGATTGGCTATGATCCGCCAGAACATCCCAGGCTGAAACTCGAAAAGCTATCGGCCGCGCGGCTTTATCTTATCTGCCAGCCGGGGACGTTTCCATCCGGTAGAACCACCCTGAAGATTAGCGAATTGAACGGCCTGGACATGATCAGCGTCAACGGTAGCGGACCCATTGGCGATCTTGTGGAAGCCACATTGGAAAAAGCGCAGGTTGATGTGCGCAAGATCATATCGGTTGGCACTTATTATATCGCGGCAGCCTTGGTCCGTTTCGGGTCGGGCATTGCGATTGTTGATCAGTTCACGGCGCGATCAATGGTGAGCGACGGCTTGGAAGCCCTATCCATTTCGCCCGAAATGCAGTTCGGGGTCCATGCGATCTGGCTCGAGGATCGGCCGCCGTCGCGGTTGGGACTGCAATTTGTTGCTGAGGTTAAAAAGGCATTGCAGCCATAGAGCGAGCACCTGTGCAACGGCACGCATATACTTAACCCAAAGTTATGGGAGAGATGTATTATTGTTCGGCAACGACGCTTGCTCTTGCCGGGTGCATCTTTAGCTAGACCGGATGAATTGGTCCAAAAATTCCAGTGACGATGTGTTGCCCCGCCGCGCGATTGTGTTGGGTGCAGGGGTGGTGGGTGTAGCCACGGCATATGCATTGGCGCGACGCGGTGTTGAAGTCACCATCATAGACCGCGCGGCTATCGCGGGGAGCGGTGCTTCTTTCGCAAATGGCGCGCAACTCAGCTATATTTACACCGATGCCTTGGCGAGCAACGGTTTGCTCAAACGACTGCCGTCCCTTGCTTTGGGTTTGGATTCCAGCTTTCGCTTGCGGCCGAACTTAGACCCATGCCAAATTGTCTGGTTCATGCGCTTCTTGCGCAATTGTACGCACCAACGGTTCCTTGAAAACAGTCTTGCCGGTTTGCAATTGGGCCTTGAATCTCAATTGGCCATGCATGCCTTGCTCGAACAGCATCAGATCGAATTTGGACATCAGTCAGCGGGCAAGATGTTGGTCTATGATGACGCTGCGGCATTTAAATCGGCGTGCGATATGGTTTCGGTACGGCAAAGCCATGGGGCCGAGCAAGAGGTCCTTAACCCGACAGAGGCGGTCAATAAAGAAGCTGCCCTTGCTGAACGCACCGGCGGCTTTGTCGGCGCTATTTATTCGCCGCAGGAGGAACTGGGCGACCCGCATAAATTCTGTAATGCCCTGCTATCGCAATTGGTCACGACCTATGGTGTGCACGTGCGGCTGGCGACTGAGGTTGAAAGCTGGAATGCTGATAACCATACGGCAATTGTAACGACAAAGGCGGGCGAAACGATCAAAGCGGATCAGCTTGTGATATGCGCCGGGATGGACGCGGCCAAATTGCTGAAAAAGCATGGCCTTGGTTCATCGCTTATGCCGATGAAGGGCTATTCCTTTACGGCCGCACCGGGCCAGGCATCGCCCAAGATGAGCATTACCGATGTCTCCAGAAAAGTCGTTTTCTGCCCGCTTGATGGTGCTGTCCGTGTTGCCGGGCTTGCCGAATTGGGCACCCGGGATACCATAGTCGACCAATGCCAGCTTGCGGCGTTGGTATCGACTGCAGCTGGCGTCCTGCCGCGCGCCGCGGATTATGCGGCGTCATATCAGGGCTGGGCCGGTATTCGCCCCATGACGGCCAACGCGCTTCCGATTATCAGGAAGATTGCGCCAAGGGTTACAATCAACGTAGGACATGGCATGCTGGGTTGGACATATGCGATGGGATCGGCCGAACGGGCTGCGCGATTGCTGGGAGGAGTTTGAAGGTGAAGATTATCGGAAAATGGTCACGTGCGGGCATCATATTGCTGTCCATGGTCGCGTTGACGGCATCCCCAGTCGTTGCGCAGAAGAAACAGCTGCTCGAATATCCCAGTATCCATTCCCCCGTCGTTGGTGAACAGGGCATGGTGGTGTCGCAAAATGCCATCGCGTCAGAAGTCGGCGCGGGCATATTACGCCGCGGCGGCAATGCGGTGGACGCCGCTGTCGCCATTGGCTTTGCTCTGGCTGTTACGCTCCCGCGCGCGGGCAATATCGGTGGCGACGGCTTCATGCTGGTGCATGATGCCAAGAGCGGGGAGCAAGTCTTTTTCGATTTCCGTTCGGTCGCGCCAAAGGCGGCAACGCTTGCGATGTTTGTCGACAATCAGGGGCGGGAATCCGAAATCGCAGGGCGTGGTTATTTGGCCCCGTCTGTGCCCGGAACGGTTGCGGGCCTCCATATGGCGCATAAGAAATACGGCAAACTGCGTTGGGCAGACGTCGTTTCGCCTGCGATTGCGCTCGCCCGCGACGGTGTGGTCCTGACCCCGGACGAAGCCTTTGTTTTTGGTTGGGGCAAAGAGCGCCTGTCGACCAGCACGGCTGCCAAAGCCGCGTATTACAGGCCTGACGGCGCGCTGTATCGGGCAGGGGAAAGGCTGAAGCAGCCAGACCTTGCATGGACACTTACACAAATCGCAAAACGCGGGGCGGACGGTTTTTATAAGGGGCCGGTTGCGGCACGTTTTGCCGCTGACATGAAAGCCAATGGCGGGTTGATTACCACAGAAGATTTGGCCGCCTATCGCGCGATTGAGCGCAAGCCATTGCGCGGGACATATCGTGGCCTTGATATTGTAACGGCGCCACCGGCCAGTGCAGGCGGTGCGACGTTGCTCAATATGCTCAACATCGTTGAGAATTTTGACCTGAAACAGAACGGCGTCGGTGCGGCCAAGTCGCTGCACATCATGGCCGAGGCGATGAAGCTGGGATATGCGGATCGCTATGCTGTTTTGGGCGATACCGATTTCGTCACGACGCCGATCAAGGGTTTCATTTCAAAACCCTACGCCCTGTCACGCGCCAAGCTCATCGACCCTGACAAAGCCAAGCCCGCCGCGCAAACGGGCGTTGGCGATCCCTTAAAATATGAAAGCCCATCGACCACCCATTTCTCGGTTGCGGACGCGCAGGGCAATGTGGTGTCAACTACCTACACGTTGGGTGCCGATTTCGGTTCGGGCGTGATGATCGCCGGAACGGGCGTGCTGCTGAACAATCAAATGAACAACTTCTCGCATGCACAGGCAGCAAAAGCCCTGCGTGAAGGATTGTCACCACCGCTCAATGCGATGGCTCCGGGGAAACGGATGCTGTCGACGATGATGCCCACAATTGTCATGAAAAATGGCAAACCTTGGCTCGTAACCGGTACCCCAGGCGGCAGCACGATTATCGACACGGTGATGCAAGTGATCGTCAACGTCGTCGATTTCAATCTTAATGTGGAAGAAGCCACCCACCAGCCGCGTATCTTTCAAGATGCCAGCGATAAATTGCGCGTTGAACCAAATTTCAACCCCGATACGGTGCGTGTTTTGCAGACCTTAGGGCACACCATTACCTCCGATGAAACGATGGGCAGCGCGCAATCCATCATGATCGAGAACGGCCTTTTCTTGGGTGCCGCAGACCCAAGACGCCCCGGCGCACAGGCCATTCCGCCGGAACGGAGGCAACCGCGTTGAATTGACGAATGAAAAAGTGTGATGTGAACAACGGTTTTTCGCTGGATAGCGCCTCGTTTGAAACCCAACATCGGTCGGTAATTTTACCATCCTAATCGCCTTGCAACAGGCGTCTAAACTTACATAAAGAATATGGAATCCGAGCGATCAATTAGCACGTTTTTCTAATCGTTCCTCATAGCCCCAAGTGCTACGGTTCACTGGATAACCAATTCGGCTAGAGCATTTTCGAGACCAACATGACATCCAGCAAGGCCGCGAACTACATCGAGCGCGCAACTATGATAATCGCCAGCAGCTGGTGGAATATGACGACGTCATGAATGACCAGCACAAGGTTGTTTACGTGCGCGCCTATACGCAGACGAAGCGTTCGTTTCGCCTCAACTGCCTGGAATACGGAATGTTCTGACGACGCATATCGACCCGTACACTGGTGAAGACGACATCAATGGCATCGACCCAGGTTCGCTCGACGGCTTCTGCGTACATTTACCGCGATATTGGTCAGATGTGGCGCGCTGGGGCTGCTTTGGCGGCCTCACGGTTTACCGCAACATTATGAGCCAGAAAAAATGGCTCCCCGGGAGGGATTCGAACCCCCGACCAATTGATTAACAGTCAACTGCTCTACCACTGAGCTACCAGGGAACAGCCCGATATGCTCGGGCAGAGGCGCGCCTATAGCAGCGCTTTTTCGCATTTGGCAAGCGCCCATTGCCAGTTCAGACAATAAATTGTTCCATTGCAATGCGATCATCCAGTGCATGTTCGGGATCGAACAAAAGCGTGAGTGATCGATTGCGGTCTAACGCCACTTCTACTTGCGCAATGTCGCGGATCTCGCGCTGGTCGGCAACCGCGCTGACAGGGCGTTTGCTCGCCTCCAAAATGTTGATTTTGATGACATAGCGGTCGGGAAGAATGGCACCCTTCCAACGGCGGGGCCGAAAGGGGCTGATCGGCGTGAGTGCCAGCAACGACGAATCGAGCGGCAAGATGGGGCCGTTGGCTGACAGATTATAGGCGGTCGAACCTGCGGGCGTGGATACCAATATGCCGTCACTGATAAGTTCCGGGATCACCGCCCGGCCATTGACAGAAATCTCCAGCTTGGCCGCTTGCCGGGTTTCACGCAGTAACGACACTTCGTTGATCGCGGGCAATGTGAACTTCTGACCGCTGACGGTTGTGATATCTGCCGTCAGGGGACGAACCGAGAAAGACTTCGCGCGCTGCAGCCGGCTGTGCAGGTCTTGCAGATCCCAGCTGTTCATCAGGAAGCCGATCGTGCCCAAGTTCATGCCATAGGCCGGAATGTCGCGGCGGCTTTCCAACAATTGATGTAGAATCTGCAACATGTGGCCATCGCCGCCCAGGACGATTACGGCGTCTGCATTATCCAGCGAGACAAAGTCATGGACTTCACGAAGCTGCGCTTCGGCCTCGCGCGCCTGTGGCGTCGCCGACGATATTATCGCAAGTTGCGTATATTGGGTCATCCACCTGTAGCATTCATATGTCGCTTCAACCTCAAGTTAGGCTGTGCGAATTGGTTTTCGAATTCATGGCGTTGGGGTTTAAGCCGCAAAGCCGTCTGAAGCAAATGGTCGACGTCGGAAGGCACCCCTTCGCGCAGTGCTTTGCGCAAATCGACGTGCAACTCTGACCCAAGGCACATATAAATTTTACCATCGGTGGTAAGGCGGATGCGGTTGCATTGATCGCAGAAATTCTGGCTCATTGGCGTGATCATGCCCAAGCGTAGACCCAATGGTTCCACCCGCCAATATCGGGCAGGGCCGGCGCTTTTATGCGCGAGCGGATGCAGGTCATATTGTTGGCGGATGGGCGCGGTGAAGGCGTCGAGCGAGATATATTGCGCCTCGCGTTCCGATACGCCCGTTCCAAGCGGCATTGTTTCAATCAGGGTGAGATCAAAGCCATGCTCCGCGCAAAAGGCCATCATGGGCACCAGCGCGTCTTCATTATCGCCTTTTAAGGCAACCATGTTGATTTTGATGGCGAGGCCATTGGCTTTCGCAGCGTGAATCCCCTTCAATACCGTGTCGAGGTCTCCCCCCCGGCTAATCGTCTTAAACTGATCCGGGTCGAGCGTATCCAGGCTTACATTGATACGCTTCATGCCCGCGCTGGCAAGTATGGGCGCGAATTGTTCCAACCGGCTGCCGTTGGTCGTCATCGTCAACTCTTCAAGCGCGCCGCTTTTCACATGCTGCCCAAGGGCGTTGATAAGAACGGCAATGTCACGGCGCACCAGCGGCTCGCCACCCGTTAGGCGAATTTTGCGAATGCCATGGTCTATAAACCGAGCAACCAGCGTTGCGATTTCATCATAGCTGAGCAAATCGGGATGTGGCAAAAAGCTCTGCATTTCGGGCATGCAATATGTGCAACGGAAATTGCAACGGTCGGTCACCGATATCCGTAAATAGTCGATACTGCGTCCAAATCCGTCGATCATTTTTGCGATGTAAGCGGAAAAGCTTGCGCTACCAAGCTGAATTAATTTGCCGAAAGGGTTCGGAAAGTTTTTCGCTGCTATGGTCGTGACATGAACAGCCCGTCTACAACCGCCGGAAAATCAAAATCGCGCCGCAGGTTTCCGATGCACCGTGCATGCGAAGTCCGCCAATGGTTGGCTGGCGAGCCCGGCGGCCCAACAACGGTGCTGATGCTGGGCATCAAAGACCTGAAACAGATAAATGACCGGTTGGGGCGCGAGGCAGGCGACAAGGTTATCCGCCGGGTGGGGGAGTGTCTGCACGCATTTGCGGCGCAGCAGCTTTCGCCCGTGTGCTTCATGGCAAAGCTTTCGGGGCCCGAATTCATGCTGGTGGTGAAAGGCAACCATCCCGGAGAGCATATCGAGCTTGCCGCGCAAACGCTTTTGGACATGGTATCGGCGGATTGCGGCGATGCTTCCATGTCGTTGCACGTGAACGCCCGTGTGGCGATTGCTCTATCCCAACCACGTGAAAGTCGGCAGCAACTGGCAGATCGCGCTGCTCAAGCGCTTGCGAAGGCTTATGAACGCAAGGGCAAACGTTTTGCGATTGCGGACAGCGCTGCGGTGCCGGGAATAGCTGACAGGTCCCGAATCGACGCCGCAATGCGGTTAGCGTTGGCAGAGCGGCGAATTGCGATCGTGCTGCAACCGCAATTTGAAGTCGCGTCCGGAAAGTTGGTCGGTGCAGAGGCGCTCGCGCGGATGTACCATCCAGAGCTTGGTGAAGTTAGTGCAGGGGACTTATTTGCGTCGGCTGATCGCTGCGACCTTCGCGAAGAATTGTCTTGTCATATTCAGCAGGAAGCGATTGCTATCGCCGCACAATGGCCCGCAGCATTTGGACATTTGCGACTGGCGGTGAATCTGGGCGCTGAGGAAATGACCGATAATTACGGCGCACGCTTGCTTCAGTTGCTTCGCCATCAAGGCTTTGACGCCAGCCGGCTGACGTTGGAACTTACGGAAGAAAGCCTTGTCCGCGATGTGCAACTGGCGGCGGGACAGCTCGAATTGCTGCGCAGCAACGGCGTGCGCATTGCGGTTGATGACTTTGGCACGGGCTATTCAAGTCTCGCCTATCTGAAGGCTTTGCCGCTCGACTATCTTAAAATCGACAAAGGCATGACTCCCGATATCGCCGGCGGGAGCAAAGACAGGATCATCTTGCGTGCGATTATCGCGATGGCAAAGGCGTTGGGCCTTTTGATTATCGCGGAAGGTGTCGAGAGGGCAGAAGAGCTCGAAATGTTGAAAGCCGAAGGCTGCGACTTTTTTCAGGGCTATTTGCGCGCGCCGCCCTTGAACCCCGAAGCGTTCAAAGCCATGGCGCTGCAGCTCGTTTAGCCTGCTTTACGGGCAAGATTTGCAAGGCCACGCGAGAGCTGCAAACAGCCGTTGAGCCGCGCTGCGGGGTCGCCCCATATGCGGTTGATAACCAACTTGCTGTCCGGACGCAGCTTTGCGGTCTCGCCCAATTTGTCGACATAGGCCAGCAATCCTGGGACATTGGGCGGCGTGTCCTGATGGAAACTGACCAACGTACCACGGGCGCCAACCTCAATTTTTGCGACCTGCGCAACGAGCGCATTCTGCTTGATCTGGATAAGCTTGAGCAGGTTCTGCGTTGCTTCCGGTATCGGGCCAAAGCGATCGGTCATTTCTGCGGCAAAACCTTCGACATCCTGACCTTCTTCGAGATCGTTCAAACGGCGATAGAGCGCCATGCGGACCGACAGATCGGGTACATAATCTTCGGGAATGAGGATTGGCGCATCGATGGTGATTTGCGGCGAGAAGCTGCCGCGTGGTCTCGCGAGGCCATGCGCGCCAGCGCGCGCCTCCACGATCGCCTCTTCCAGCATCGATTGGTACAATTCAAAGCCGACCTCTTTGATATGGCCGGACTGTTCATCGCCCACCAAGTTCCCCGCACCGCGAATGTCGAGATCGTGGCTCGCAAGCTGGAACCCGGCGCCAAGGCTATCGAGATCACCAAGTACCTTCAGGCGCTTTTCGGCTGTTTCGGTCAGTACGCGATTCGGCTCATGCGTGAGATAGGCATAAGCGCGGGTTTTCGAACGCCCGACGCGACCGCGCAGCTGATATAATTGGGCAAGGCCAAAGCGGTCGGCACGGTGGATGATCAAGGTGTTGGCGCTCGGTATGTCCAATCCGCTTTCGACAATCGTCGTCGACAGAAGGACGTCGTAGCGTTTTTCATAAAAAGCGCTCATGCGTTCTTCGACCTGCGTCGGTGACATTTGCCCGTGCGCGGTGACATATTTCACTTCAGGCACTTCGGTCCGCAGATATTCCTCAATCTCGGTAAGGTAGGTTATGCGTGGCACGACAAAGAAGCTTTGCCCGCCGCGATAATGTTCGCGCAGCAACGCTTCGCGCAGCACCACGGGGTCCCATGGCATAACATAGGTACGCACCGCCAGACGGTCGACAGGGGGCGTCTGGATGACGGACAGCTCGCGCAAGCCAGACATCGCCATTTGCAGCGTCCGCGGGATCGGTGTCGCCGTCAGCGTCAGCATATGCACGTCGGTCTTCAGCGCTTTCAATTGCTCCTTATGATTGACGCCGAACCGTTGTTCTTCGTCAACGATAACGAGGCCAAGCCGTTTGAACGCAAGCGACTTTGCAAGAACGGCATGCGTCCCCACCACTATGTCCAAAGTGCCATCCGCCAAGGCTTCGCGCGTTTGTGTCGCTTCGGCGGTTGGAACGAGCCGTGAAAGCCGGCCGAGCTTTAACGGCAGGTCACGGAAACGTTCGGCAAAGTTCGAATAATGCTGCCGCGCCAGCAATGTCGTCGGCGCAATCACCGCGACCTGAAGACCCGCCATCGCCGCTGCAAATGCCGCGCGCATGGCGACTTCGGTTTTTCCAAACCCGACATCGCCGCACACAAGCCGGTCCATGGGTTTGCCCGCGGACAAATCCTGAAGGACCTCTTCAATCACGCGCAGCTGGTCTTCGGTTTCCTCATAAGGGAAACGGTCGACAAAACCGGCATAAGCCGGACCGTCGACTTCAATGATGGAACCCGGACGAAGCGCGCGTTCGGCAGCGGTTTTGAGCAATTCACCCGCGATTGCGCGGATGCGTTCTTTCAGCTTCGACTTGCGCCGCTGCCAAGCCTCACCACCCAGCTTGTCGAGTGATACATGCTCGCTGTCGGAGCCATAACGTGACAGAACGTCGATATTCTCAACGGGGACATACAGCTTGTCTCCGCCCGAATAAGTCAGGGCAACGCAATCATGGGGACTGTTGCCCACGGGTATCGAAATCAGGCCCTCATATCGGCCAATACCATGGTCCTGATGCACCACGAGATCGCCGGGGGTCAGCGCGGCAAGTTCGGCCATGAAGGCATCGGCGGATTTACGGCGCTTTTGCCGGCGCACAAGCCGGTCGCCCAGCATGTCCTGTTCGCTTAAGACCGCTATGTCCGGCGTTGAAAAGCCATGGTCCAATGGCAACACAACCATCGCCGTCCGCCCTGCGGCCACGCCCAATGCCTGCTGCCAACCGTCCGCATCGACGATGGACGGCGCGCCATGATCGGTCAGCAAACCCTTCAACCGTTCGCGTGCGCCAATGGAATAGCTCGCGATGATGGTTTTCGTTTTCTTACTGTGCAACGATTTTAGATGCGCCGCGACGGCTTCGTAGACATTGGCTTTTTGCGTACGTTCCGGTGCGAAATCGCGCGCTGCGGTGATGCCGAAATCAATGACGCTCGCGGAATCAGGCTGCACGAATGGTGTAATCAGGTGCGCGGCATTGTCGTCGAAAAGCTGGTCGAGTTCGCCGCCGCTTAAATAGAGCATCTCGGGCGGCAAGGGGCGATAGCTGCCGGGTTCTGCGGCCTGCGCCTTCACGCGATTTTCGTGATAATCGGTAATGGAGTCTAGCCGCGATTGGCCCGCGGCAATCGTGCCACTGTCACGAATGACAAGCGCGTCGGCCCCGACATGGTCAAAGATCGTTGCCATGCGCTCTTCAAACAATGGCAACCAATGGTCCATGCCCGAAAGCCTGCGGCCTTCCGAGACAGCCTGATAGAGCGGGTCGCCCGTTGCGGTCACGCCAAAGCGTTCGCGGTAGCCAACACGGAAACGCTTAATCGCGTCTTCGTCCATAAGGGCTTCAACCGCGGGCAAGATATCGAAATGTTCTACTTGGTCGATGCTGCGCTGATCAGACGGGTTGAAACGGCGGATGCTTTCGATTTCGTCGCCGAAGAAATCGAGGCGAAGGCCGACTTCGCTTCCGGCGGGAAACAGGTCGACGATGCTCCCACGGATCGCAAATTCGCCTGCGTCGGCCACGGTATCTACGCGGAAATAGCCGTTCGACTGCAGCAATGAGGCAAGTCGTTCGCGGCTGATTTCGCGGCCAGCGGCCAAGCGTTCGCCCGTCTGGCGAATGCGGAAGGGCGTGACATATTTTTGGATGACTGCACCGATGGTAGTGACCACCAGCTGCTTCTTTTTTGCAGGCTGCTGAAGCGCTTGCAATGTCGACATGCGCTGCGACGTGACCGCAACCGAGGGCGATGCGCGATCATAGGGCAGGCAATCCCATCCCGGCAGAATCAATATTTCAAGTTCAGGCGCAAAAAACGGCACGGCGTCTGCGATTGCGCGCATCGCGGCCTCATCAGGCGCTATGTACAGCGTGCGGGCTTTGGCCGCGCGCGTCAGGTCGGCAAGCAGAAGCGGCGCAAAACCCTGCGGCACCGACGCGAGCGTCAGCGCGTTGCGACTCGTTGTGATCCGCTGCAAATCAATCATGATGTTTGGGTGCTAAGCCCTTCAGGCAGCGTGATGAAATTCAGCTGCATCAGTTGGTCCATCAATGGCCCTGCAAAGGCAGGATCGGGCGGCGCAGTGCCGAGAGCCCACGCCATGATGTCGACATCTTCCTCTTCGATCAAACGTTCGAACCATTCATATTCGGTTTCGCCCCAGTTGGCGGAGCATTGGTCGAAAAAGCCGCCGACCATGGCGTCCGCTTCGCGCGTGCCGCGGTGATGTGCACGATAATGCAATTTGCGACGATAGGGGTCAGCGTCCATGTAACGCATCCTTTATGCTGGTGGCGTGAAATGATTATCGGGTTATAAGCGGCCCTAGTCATGCGTCCCGATATACTCAATCCGTTATTTGCAGAAGTTCGCGCCATGAAGGGCGTCGGACCTGGTCTGGCAAAGCCTCTCGAGCGCCTTGGGCTCGAGCGGGTGAAGGATGTGCTATATCATTTTCCGGCCAACTGGACCTATCGCAAAGCGGTTTCCGTGCTGGATGTCTCCGATGTCGGCAGCAACATCATTGTCACGGTTACAGTCATGGACCACCGCAACAGCAACAACGCCCGCGCACCGTTGCGGATATTCGTTGCGGATGTCGCCGGAAACTATCTAACGCTCACTTTTTTCGGTCGAAATGGTGGTTGGGCGCGCAAGCAACTGCCGGTTGGTGAGAAACGGATCATTTCGGGCAAGCTCGAACGCTATGGCGACGAACTGCAAATGGTGCACCCTGATCATGTCGTTTCCGTCGACAGCGATACATCACCTGGCCTTGCGGAGCCGATTTATCCGCTATCGGATGGACTGACCAACAAACGCATGGGGCAACTTGCAGGGGCCGCGTTGCAAGATGTGCCGGACCTGCCCGAATGGATTGAGCCAAGCTTGGTCGCTGGGCGGAACTGGCCCAGCTGGGCAGCAGCGATGGGAACTGTGCACCGCAGGGACGACCAGTCGGTGCGTGACAGGTTGGCCTATGATGAACTGTTCAGCAATCAACTCGCCATGCGGCTTATCCGCGCGGCGATGGACAAACGTACCGCTGTGCCCGTGGCGGGTGATGGCTCGTTAATCTCGCTGTTAAAACTGCCATTTGCACTTACCGGTGCGCAGCAGCGCGCTATTGCCGAAATTGAGGGGGACTTGGCACAATCACGGCCCATGTTGCGTTTGCTGCAAGGCGATGTCGGCGCGGGCAAGACGATGGTTGCGCTCATGGCATTGCTGCGTGCGGTGGAGTCGGGGATGCAGGCGGCGATGTTGGCGCCAACCGAAATTCTGGCGCGCCAGCATTATGCAGGCCTGCAAAAGCTGTTGGCGGGGATGCCCGTGAATATTGCCATCCTAACGGGCCGCGAGAAAGGCAGCCTGCGCGAAGCAACGCTGATGGGGCTGGCTGACGGTTCGATCCACATCCTCGTCGGCACCCATGCGATTTTTCAAGAGGCCGTGACCTATAAATCGCTCGCCGTGGCGGTTATTGATGAGCAGCATCGTTTCGGCGTTTCCCAGCGGCTCATGCTGTCGCGTAAGGGCAGGGGTGTTCCGCATCTGCTGGTCATGACGGCAACGCCTATCCCGCGCAGCCTCGCGCTTGCGGCTTATGGTGAAATGGACAGCTCGATCCTTGATGAACTTCCGCCCGGTCGTACGCCCGTTGAAACACGCGTTATGTCGCAAGACAGGCTGGCTGAATTGATTGACGGGGTTGCGCGCCATCTCGCTGCCGGGAAACAGGCATTTTGGGTGTGCCCGTTGGTTGAAGAAAGCGACAAGAGTGACCTTGCCGCCGCCGAACAGCGCGCAGAAATGCTCCGCTTACGTTTTGGACCGCAGGTTGCGTTGGTGCACGGGCGTATGCGGGGCGTGGAAAAAGACGCGGTTATGGAACGCTTCGTTGCGGGCGAAACTCGGTTGCTTGTGGCGACGACCGTCATCGAAGTCGGCGTGGATGTGCCCAATGCCAGCCTGATGGTGATAGAGGCAGCGGATCGTTTTGGACTTGCGCAATTGCATCAGCTTCGCGGGCGCGTCGGGCGCGGGTCGGAGAAATCGGTCTGTATTCTGGTCCGCACGACGCAAATTGGTGAGACGGCGCGCGCGCGTCTTGCGCTGATGCGCGAAACCAATGACGGATTTCGTATCGCCGAGGAAGATCTTAAGCTGCGCGGTGCCGGCGAAATGCTGGGAACGCGTCAGTCGGGCGACAGCCCGTTTCGCGTGGCCACGCCAGAGCAAGTGCGCGAGCTTATCGGCGTTGCGGCCGACGATGCGCGGCTTTTGTTGGAACGCGACGGCGGACTTGATGGTCCGCGGGGGCAGGCTGCCCGTGTTGCGTTGTATTTGTTTGAACGAGATGCCGGGGTGGCGACGCTACGTGGGGGTTAGCGTAGCTTCGGCGAGATGATTTCCAGCAGCCCAAGAAAATTGGGCAAGCTTAACACGCGTTCAAACTGAAATCCGGCGCGGTTGTCGGACGTCCAGATAACCAGAGCCTCGATTCTACCAATGACCGGCAAGCGAAGTTCGACGCGTTCGCCACGTTCGAAGCCGGGGTTATCGTCAATCATGAAGCCATGTGCCGAGACATTAATGATGTGAATGTGCGTGTCCCCGCGCAATTTACTCTCGGCTATGACGGTGTGGTTTGCGCGGTGGCGGGCCGCGATGCGGAGATCCAGATCAGAGTTCGTAAGGGCATGTGCCATGTTTTCGGCCTCGTGCGGTAATTGATGTTGGACAATCACCGTACCGCCAAGTTCCAAAGATTTGGTAAAGTCACGCTCCGTAAATTTACCGACCCATTTATCCGAAGCGAATGAGGCCGTGCTTTTTCTTACCCGCGGAAATTTTCACAGGCTCTGATTGCGCTGAAATCACCGCATTTTCGTCCGTAATAGCCGCATCAGCGACTCGTGCGCCGCCGCCTTGAATCATTCTGCGTGCTTCTTTTTTGGACGCCACGAAATTCAGCGCCACCAACGCATCAATCACCGAAATCTCTGTACTGACGTCAATCGTCGGCAAATCCCCGCCTGACGTTCCTTCTTCAAAGGTCTTTCGTGCGGTTTCAGCCGCGAGCGCAGATGCCTCGGCATCACGGCACAATTCGGTTGCCGCGTTCGCCAGTGCTATCTTGGCGATGTTGATTTCGGAACCTTCCAACGATTCCAAACGTTCGATTTCGTCGAGCGGCAAATCGGTGAAAAGGCGCAGGAACTTACCGACATCACGGTCGTCCGTATTGCGCCAGAACTGCCAATAATCATAATCAGGCAGCTGTTCGCGATTGAGCCATACCGCGCCAGAGACGGACTTGCCCATTTTCGATCCATCGGCTTTGGTGATAAGCGGCGTTGTCAGGCCGAACACCTCTGCACCGTCCATCCGGCGCGCCAATTCCATGCCGTTGATGATATTGCCCCATTGGTCCGATCCGCCCATTTGCAAACGGACGCCCATCGTCTTGCTGAGATGACGGAAGTCATATCCTTGCAAGATCATATAGTTGAATTCGAGGAAGGTCATCGGCTGCTCACGCTCAAGCCGCAGCTTGACCGAATCAAATGTCAGCATCCTGTTGACGGTAAAATGGGTGCCAACCTCTTGCAGCAGTTCGATATATCCAAGCTGACCCAGCCAGTCATGGTTGTTGACCATAACGGCATCGGTCGGGCCATCGCCAAAGGTTAAAAACTGCTCAAACGCCGTGCGTATCGACGATATGTTGGCTTCGATGGTTTCATCGGTCAGCATTTTGCGGACTTCGTCTTTACCCGTCGGATCACCAATACGCGTCGTGCCGCCGCCCATGACCACGACGGGTTTATGTCCAGCCTGCTGCAAGCGGCGCAGCAACATGATGGACACCAGATTTCCGACATGAAGCGATGGCGCAGTCGCATCGAAGCCGATATATCCCGGAACAATCTCTTTGGACGCAAGCGCATCAAGCGCCGCCGCGTCGGTTGTTTGGTGGATGTAGCCGCGTGCATCAAGCTGGCGAAGGAGATCAGATTTATAAGCAGTCATAGCGCGTTCGCGCCTAGCATGGAGTTTCGACATTGGCCAATATTTCGATGACGGAAACGGCGCTGCAATGTCATCCGCTTAGCGAAATAGGCTTTGTTGACGGTATAGCCGTGCAAATTGATCGCGCCGAAGCCGGTCGTTTGCAGATAAAATACACGCTGCACGGGCTAATCGACCAGATACACTTCCCTGAAGTTGCAAAACCGGAACGCACGGACGAGCTTTGGAAAGACACATGTTTTGAATTGTTCTGCAGCCGCGCCGATGACGGCAGCTATGTCGAATTCAACTTCGCGCCGTCGAGACAATGGGCGGCATATGCCTTTACCGGATACCGCGAAGGCATGAGGGATCTTTCCTGCGCGCCACCGCACATAGATTGCACGGCGGGGGAGGGCATATTCGAAATGACGGTCACAGTAGCGCTGCCCGAATCTTTGCGCGCGGTGGATGTGATGGCCGGGTTCAGTGCCGTTGTCGCGGACAAGGACGGACGTACCGCTTATTGGGCACTCGCGCACCCACCGGGGAAAGCGGATTTTCATCATAAGGATTGCTTTGCCCTGCAACTGGAGGCACGAAGCGCGGCATGATATTTGGAATTGATCGCCTCCTGACGGAGCCAGAACTTCGCAAGCCATTGGCGGGTAAACGTGTCGCGTTACTGGCCCATCCAGCGTCGGTGACAGCAGATCTGACGCACGCATTGGATGCGCTGGCTGCGCTCGAAGATATCAATATCACCGCTGCCTTTGGCCCCCAACATGGTCTTCGGGGTGATAAGCAAGACAATATGATGGAGTCGCCCGACTTCACCGACCCTGTGCTTGGGATCCCGATATTCAGCCTCTATGGCGAAGTGCGGCGCCCTACCAGCCAGTCGATGGAGACCTTTGACGTCATCCTGATCGATATGCAGGATCTGGGTTGCCGGATTTATACGTTTATTACGACGCTGCTGTATGTGCTTGAGGCATCTGCCGCGCATGGAAAAACGGTGTGGGTATTGGATCGCCCGAACCCTGCCGGCCGCCCCGTAGAAGGCCTGACGCTGCAAAAGGGTTGGGAGAGCTTTGTTGGTGCTGGCCCGATGCCCATGCGGCACGGCATGACTCTGGGTGAGATCGGGCATTGGTTTATCGATCATTACAAGATCGACGTCGATTACCGCGTTATTGAAATGGCGGGTTATGAACCAGATGCGGCACCCGGATATGGTTGGCCTGCCGATCGGATATGGATCAACCCCAGCCCCAATGCACCCAACATCAACATGGCGCGCGCTTATGCGGGTACCGTGATGCTTGAAGGGGCAACATTGTCAGAGGGCAGGGGAACGACCCGTCCGCTGGAGATATTCGGCGCGCCGGACATTAACGCGCGTGATGTAATGGACGAAATGCGGGCGTTTGCGCCGCAATGGCTGAATGGCTGCACGCTTCGGGAAATTTGGTTCGAACCGACATTCCACAAGCATGTGCATCAACTATGTCATGGTGTGCACATCCACGCAGAAGGTCCATCATATAACCATGACGCGTTCCAACCGTGGCGGATACAGGCTTTGGCATTCAAGGCCATCCGGCGGCTCTATCCCGCATATGATCTGTGGCGCGACTTCCCGTATGAATATGAATTCGGAAAGCTCGCCATTGACGTGATCAACGGCGGGCCCGCCTTGCGTGAATGGGTGGATGCACCCGACAGCACGCCAGATGAACTGGACGCAATGACGTCAGCTGACGAACAGGATTGGCTACAGAAACGCGCCCAATATCTGCTATATTAGTGGCCGTGCTTCCGGCTTAACTCGCGCATCGCGTCATCGAGACCTTCCAGCGTCAGCGGGTACATACGGTCGTTCATCAATTCCTTGATGATTTTGGTGGATTGCGAATAGCCCCATTGTTTTTCGGGCACGGGGTTAAGCCAGACCGTGGCGGGATAGGTGTTGGTAATCCGGTTCATCCAGACGGCACCGGACTCTTCGTTGAAATGCTCAACCGATCCGCCCGGGTGCGTGATTTCATAGGGGCTCATTGACGCATCGCCGACCATGACCACTTTATAGTCATGCGGGAATTTGTGCAGCACATCCCACATAGGCGTGCGTTCGCTGAACCGGCGCTTATTGTCTTTCCAAACGCCTTCATAGGGACAGTTGTGGAAATAGAAAAACTCTAGGTTTTTGAATTCACTCGTGGCCGCACTGAAGAGTTCTTCGCAAAGCTTGATAAACGGATCCATGGACCCGCCGACGTCAAGCATCAGCAGCACCTTTATCGCGTTACGGCGTTCGGGCCGCATTTGAATATCCAACCAGCCTTTGCGCGCTGTGCCGTTGATTGTGCCGTCAATATCGAGTTCTTCAACCGCGCCGTCACGGGCAAAGCGGCGCAGCCGGCGCATCGCGACCTTGATATTGCGGGTGCCAAGCTCGCGCGTGTTGTCGAGATTCTGGAATTCGCGCTTGTCCCACACCTTTACGGCGCGTTTGTGCTTGGATTCGCCGCCAATGCGGACGCCTTCGGGGTTATAGCCCGAATTTCCATAAGGTGACGTGCCGCCGGTTCCGACCCATTTGTTGCCACCTTCGTGGCGCTTTTCCTGCTCCTCAAGCCGCTTTTTCAGCGTCTCCATCAGCTCGTCCCAGCTGCCCATTTTTTCGATCTTCGCCATTTCCTCAGGCGACAGATATTTCTCGGCAATCGCTTTCAACCAATCGGCGGGTACATCGACGTCGTTCTGGCCATATTCTGTAAATATGCCTTTGAAAACCTTGCCAAATACTTGGTCGAAACGGTCCAAAAGCGCTTCGTCCTTCACCAGCGTGGCGCGGGCCAAATAATAAAATTCCTCGGGGCTTTGGTCGATAACATCCGCATCCAAAGCGGCGAGCAGCGCAAGATGCTCCTTCAATGAAGCGGATATACCGGCGGACCGCAACTCTTCCATGAATGAGAAAAACACCGGTAGGCTCCTGTTTAATTGACCAGTTAAAGCTTTTGGCTGTTTCGAAACGCCCCGTCAACAACCGGCGGTTAACTCCCTGATAACCATATTGCGATAGGCCCCGTTTCGAACGACAGAACAAGGTGCCAATCCCATGAAAATGGAAAAAATTGCATTGAGTGAAAACCACTGGATCCATGAAACCGCAAAGATATGCGGTGAGGTTACCGTTGGCTGTGCCGAAGCTGCAGGTGTGCTCGAACAGGCGCTACAATCCGCAGACTGGCTCAAGGCAAGGCACGGCGAGATGACCGAGCTTACGCAAGCACTTGATGCGGACATCGCGGAGGTTGCGCAGGCGACCCGAGATGCAAGGAATTTGGCCGAAGCTGCTGTCGCAAAGCTGAAGACGGGGCACGACACGGTTCAGCTATCGCTGGCGAGCTTTTCAGACCTCATCAGTCTCATCATGAGCCTTGGTTCGCATATCACCGGTTTTGCAGCAGCGATGGAGCAAGTGAAACGGGTATCTCAATCGATTGATTCGATTGCGCGCACGACCAACATGCTGGCGCTCAACGCAGCGATTGAGGCGGAAAAGGCGGGGGCCGCTGGGCAGACGTTCGCGGTCGTTGCGGCTGAAGTCAAAAAGCTGGCGCATGATACGCGGCGCGCTGCGGTGGAAATAACCGGAACGGTGAACTCACTTTCGCATGAAGCCGCAAAATTTGTCGTGGAAATCGAGGAAGGTGTATCGACAAGTGGCGCCGCGCAAGAGCAGTTTGCGAGCCTTGAGGAGCTCATTTATGGCGTGAGCGATGTCGTTGCCAAGGTGGGTGATCACAATCGTGAGATTGCGGACAGCACCGCACAAATTCACCGTGGGCTGGTCGATTCGCAAAATGTGCGTGATGCGGTCGAAGGCGCCAATGGAGAAATGTTTGCTGCTGTTGTGCGTGCGCATAGCCAGATCGGTGGTCTGGAAATGCAGGCAAACAAGATGTTTGACCATATTGTGCACAGCGGTTTGTCAAAGCGCGATAGCGAATTTGTCGCGCTTGCCCGCCAAAAGGCCGAAGAAGTGAAAGCATTGACCGAGGCCGCAATCGCGGATGGCACGCTGACGCTCGAGGCGTTGTTCGATACCGATCTGCGTCTCATCGAGGGCAGCAATCCGCCGCGCTTTACATCGAAGCTTACACCATGGGCGGAACAACATTGGCAGCCATTTATTGAAGCCGTCAAAGACAGCAATCCCGACGAAATAACGTCGGTGGTGTGCAGCAGCCTTAAAGGCTTCTTACCCGTTCAGTTGAAAGAGCTCTCGCGACCACCCACGGGCGATATTGCGCATGACACGAAATATTGCCGCAACGGCCGCGTCATTCAGGATCCGGTGGATATTCCGGCGAAAACAAGTGAGCAGGATTATATGATGGCCGTATTTCGCCACGAAGGCGACGGCCATTCATATAAGGTCATGCGGAACGTATATGTTCCACTGCGCATAAATGGACGCCGTTGGGGCGATTTCGAAATCGCTTACAGCGTCTAAACAAAGGCGCAGCTTAGTTGTTTGGACGCCGTGCCATAAAGGCCAGTCGTTCAAACAGCATGACGTCCTGCTCATTCTTGAGCAGCGCGCCGTGCAGTGGTGGAATGGCCTTGGTTGGGTCGCGTGACTGCAGAACATCCAGTGGCATGTCTTCGTGCAGCAACAGCTTTAGCCAATCGAGCAGTTCGCTCGTGCTTGGCTTTTTCTTGAGGCCGGGGACGTCGCGAACTTCGTAAAAAATGTCCATGGCCTTTGACACCAGCATTTTTTGGATGCTGGGGAAGTGGACATCAATGATGGACTGCATCGTCGTGCGATCAGGGAATTTGATATAATGGAAGAAACAACGGCGCAGGAATGCGTCAGGCAGTTCCTTTTCATTGTTCGATGTAATGATGACGATCGGGCGCTCGACGGCTTTTACGGTTTCTTGCGTTTCATACACAAAGAATTCCATGCGATCGAGTTCCTGAAGCAAGTCGTTCGGAAACTCGATATCGGCTTTGTCGATTTCGTCGATCAAAAGAACGGGCAACTGAGGCGCGGTGAACGCTTCCCAAAGCTTACCCTTCTTGATGTAATTTTTGATGTCGTGAACGCGCTCATCACCCAATTGGCTATCGCGCAAACGGGCAACTGCGTCATATTCATACAGGCCCTGATGCGCCTTGGTCGTGGATTTGATGTTCCATTCAATCAACGGCGCATTGAGCGCAGCTGCGATTTCCTGCGCAAGAACGGTTTTGCCGGTGCCAGGTTCGCCTTTGACGAGAAGTGGGCGACGTAGCCGCGTCGCTGCGTTTACGGCAACTTTCAGATCATCAGTTGCGACGTAATTATCAGTGCCTTCAAAGCGCATGGACGAACCCCGTTTGTTAATCGAACGATTAATTCGTTAAGTGGGCCCACCGCGTTATGCAATACAATAGTTTACGCCCGGGGGGTACGGGCGAAGTGGCGCGCATTTCGTTTTGTAACGTTGGCCCCGCCAGATTGCGCGCACAATAGTCCTGCCATGGCTACCGGAAACCCGCACATAAAGGCGCGTATCCGGTCCATAACCTCAAGGGTTCAGAAATAGATATGCGGCAAACTGTCGCTTATTGGTCGAGGAAGCTGCGCATTTTGCGGCTGCGGCTTGGGTGCTTCAGCTTGCGGAGTGCTTTTGCCTCGATCTGACGAATACGCTCGCGGGTAACGCTGAACTGTTGACCAACTTCTTCCAATGTATGGTCGGTGTTCATGCCGATACCAAAACGCATGCGCAACACGCGCTCTTCGCGCGGTGTCAATGACGCCAGAACGCGGGTCACGGTTTCCTTCAAGTTCGCCTGAATAGCGGCATCGACAGGAATGATCGCATTTTTGTCTTCGATGAAGTCGCCAAGATGGCTGTCTTCCTCGTCGCCAATCGGTGTTTCGAGTGAGATCGGTTCCTTCGCAATCTTCATGACCTTGCGCACTTTTTCCAGCGGCATGGAAAGGCGCTCGGCCATTTCCTCAGGCGTCGGCTCGCGGCCTTGTTCGTGCAAGAACTGACGGCTGGTCCGCACCAGCTTGTTGATTGTTTCGATCATATGCACGGGAATACGAATGGTGCGGGCTTGGTCCGCAATCGAACGGGTAATCGCCTGACGAATCCACCATGTCGCATAAGTGCTGAACTTGTACCCACGGCGATATTCAAATTTATCGACCGCCTTCATGAGGCCGATATTGCCCTCTTGAATGAGATCAAGGAACTGAAGGCCGCGGTTGGTGTATTTCTTGGCGATGGAAATAACGAGGCGCAGATTGGCCTCGACCATTTCTTTCTTTGCAATACGCGCTTCGCGTTCGCCCTTTTGTACCATGTTGACGATGCGGCGGAATTCACCAAGTGACATGCCGGTATTCGCCGCAATGTCCGCTATCTCACTACGAATGCGCTCAACGCCTTCGGCTTCGTTCGTCGCGAAGGCCGTCCATTTTTTGTCGAGGTTTGCAACATCGGTCAGCCAATTTTCGTCGAGCTCATGGCCCATATAGCTGTCAAGGAATGCCTTGCGTGGAACCTTGTGACGCTCGGCCAAGCGCAGCATTTGGCCGCCGAGCGCGGTTAAGCGACGGTTGAACGAGTATAATTGGTCGACCAGATATTCGATCTTGTTCGCGTGGAACTGGACGCTTTCGACTTCAGCCGTCAATTCTTCACGTAATTTGTGATACTTATTTTCGGAAGCTGAGGAAAACTCTTCGCCGGCGTTCAAGGCGCGCATCCGCTCAAGCTGAATGTTCGAGAATTTCTTGAACAATGAGGCTATCTTGGCAAAACGCTCCAAAGCCGCTGGCTTCAACGCCTCTTCCATCTGCGCGAGGCTAAGGGTGTTGTCTTCTTCCTCTTCTTCAACCGGGCGTGAACGCCGTTCGGTCAAATCATCGTCATCGTCGCTCGCCGATTCCGGCTCTTCGTCGACCTCGTCTTCTTCCTTGTACGAGACACCAGCGGTTTTTTCGCTGATTTCTCCGTCGCCTTCTTCTTCCTCGTCGTCGGTCAGCGTTTCAGGCGCCTTTGACAACATGGCGTCAAGATCAAGGATTTCGCGCAGCTGCATTTCGCCGTCGTTAAGCGCGTTTGACCAGTCAATAATGGCGTGGAAGGTGATCGGGCTCTCGCAGAGGCCCAGGATCATCGTGTCGCGTCCGGATTCAATCCGCTTTGCAATAGCAATTTCGCCTTCGCGGGACAGCAATTCAACCGCACCCATTTCGCGCAAATACATGCGCACAGGGTCATCGGTACGTTCGCCGGTTCCGGTTTTATTGACCGTGCTGGTCAGCGAGCGCGGGTCGTTTTCAGAAATATTGTCGACGGTTTCGACTTCTTCCTCTTCCTGTTCGTCCTCGCCATCTTCGCCGGCTTCGTCATTTTCGACGATTTGCACGCCCATGTCATTAATGGCCGACATGACGTCTTCAATCTGTTCCGAAGACATCTGATCCTGCGGCAAAGCCGCATTTAATTCGTCATAGGTCAGGAAACCGCGGCGCTTTGCCCTGGCTAGCAGTTTTTTGACGGTCGCATCATTCAGGTCAATCAGCGGCGCATCACCGTTTTCGACCATATCTTCTTCATTCTCGTTTACGCGACTTGCCAAAATAATTCCCCGATACTCTCATAAATCGTCCGCATCTCGCCGAAAAAATGCGATGATACGATCGTCAAATGCTTTCTTTTCGTGTCGCAACCTTTGCTGTTCGGCAAAAGTTTCTTCCGTCATCTCTAAACTCGCCAACCGTGTAGCGCGTTCCAGTGCTTCTTCGAGCGCGGGACGCTGCTTCATCAGCCTGATTGCTTCACCCAAATCTTTTGAAACGCTGGATAATCCGTCGCCCCCCGAACCGAACTCCTCACGATTGAAGGCAAAGACCTTGTTATTGCTGTGGAGAAGCGTCGATGCGACATTATACAACTTCTCGTCCAATATGGTAATTAGGCCGTCGGTATCAAGCGATTCTTTGGCAAAAGATTCATTCAGCATGATGTTGAGCAAAGCGGCGTGATTCGGGTCAGTCGGAACGAAGTCACTCAATGCTTCATGATGCTGCCGTATCATGGACGGATTACGCAGCAATGCACCGAGCACACCTTGCACCAGGAAATCCGATCCCTTTGCATTGAAACTCTTGGTCTCTGCACCGGGCGGCAAAATCTGCGGCTTTCGCCAATCGCGTTTTGGCGTGTTGGCGAAGCGGGCCGGCGGCGCGTTTCTGCGCTGTGCAAAAAGATTATCGAACCGTTCGCGAAACGCATCCGCATAATGCCGTTTGATTTCTCCGTCCGTGATCGTTGCCATATGCACACCAAGGCGCTGTTTAAGCCCCGCACGGTCCTCTGGCGTGTCCAAGGGGGATGCAGACACCTCCGCCTTCCACAATCGCTCCACAAGCGGCTCAGACGCCTCCAGCAGCGCGGTGAAGGCCTTTGCACCCGATGTCTTCACTAGGTCGTCTGGATCCTGCCCATCGGGCAGCGTCACGAACTGAAGGCTGTGGCCAGGTTTTAGCAAGGGCAGGGCACGCAACGCCGCCCGCATAGAAGCTTTTTGGCCAGCCGAGTCTCCGTCGAAGCACAGCAACGGTTTTTCGGTCATGCGCCAAAGCATCTGGATTTGCTGCTCGGTCAGCGCGGTCCCCAATGGCGCAACGGCGTCAGCAAAGCCAGCCTGCGCGATTGCAATGACGTCCATATAGCCTTCGACCACGATAACGCGGCCTGTCTGGCGCGAAGCGGGCGAACATTTGTCCAGATTGTAGAGCGTGCGCCCCTTGTCGAACAAAGGCGTATCGGGTGAATTGAGATATTTGGGTTCACCATCGCCCAATATCCTGCCGCCGAAAGCAATCACGCGGCCGCGCGGGTCGCGAATGGGAATCATCAGCCGGCCGCGAAACCGGTCGTAAGGATCCTTGCCCTCAACCGCGATCAGCAACCCCGCCTCAACCAGCATGGCATCGCCATATTGTTTCAGCGCTGATTTCAATGCTGTGCGATTATCGGGTGCCAGTCCGAAACCGAAATCGCGGATAGTTTTTTCGGTGAACCCGCGCTTTTTCAGATAGGCCCGCGCACCTGCACCATCGGGGCTTTGCAATTGCGCAACGAACCAGTCCTGCGCTGACGTCATCACGTCATACAGGCTGTTCGCTTTTTCGGCGCGCTGGGCGGCTTTGGGGTCAGGGGCAGGGACCTCCATTCCGGCTTCGGCGGCAAGTTCCTTGATCGCGTCCATGAACGACAGGCCGCGTTGGTCGGTCATCCACCGAATGGCATCGCCATGCGCAGAGCAGCCAAAGCAATGGTAGAAGCCTTTTTCGTCGTTGATCGTGAAGCTTGGCGACTTCTCATTATGGAACGGACAACATGCCTTAAATTCGCGCCCCGCCTTGGTGACCTTTACGGTGCGGCCAATCAACGCGGAAAGCGTTGTCCGCGACCGCAGTTCATCAAGCCATTGCGGGGTGAGGGTCATGCGAAGTTATTCCCCTCACGCAGACGGGAAGGCAGCATCTTTACGACAACGCCGCCTTCACAAGGCCGCTTGCCTTGCTCATGTCGAGTTGTGGGCCGTGGCGTTCCTTTAAGGTCGCCATGACACGGCCCATGTCTTTCAGGGATTCTGCGCCGAGTTCGGCCTGGATACCTTCTATGGCTGCGCTGGTTTCGGCATCGCTCATTTGCGCGGGCAGGAAATCTTCGATGATCGCAAGTTCGGCGGCTTCAATCGCGGCCAGCTCAACGCGTCCGCCCTGTTCATATAGCGCGATAGATTCGCGGCGCTGCTTGATCATCTTTTGCATGACCTCAACCACCATCGCGTCATCATCGGGCTGCTGCGATGCAGTGCGCAGTTCGATATCGCGGTCTTTGATTTTGGCAAGGATCAGACGAACGGCGGCGAGCCGGTCTTTGTCTCCAGCCTTCATCGCGGTAATTTGGGCGGCCTTGATGGTATCACGAATCATAATGTTCTTTCCGAATATGTATTTTGCGCAGATAGCCAATCCGCGCCAAACCGTCACCCTGAACTTGGTTCAGGGTCTTAATGTCATTTCATCCACAAGTAAGATGCGGAAACAAGGCCGGCATGGTGAGTTTGAGATTGACGCATCCCCCCGCCGTCTCTAGGCGCAATCCCTTAGCGACATTGCTGTAATCCGTCTCACAGGAGCGACCCCATCATGGCCGACCCCATTTCTTCGCGCGCGCCTTCTGGAGCGACGGGGGTATTGGTTCTGGCGTCCGGGGAAGTCATCTGGGGCAAGGGCTTTGGCGCTGAAGGTCAAGCCGTCGGCGAAGTCTGCTTCAACACTGCAATGACCGGATATCAGGAAGTCATGACCGACCCGTCTTATGCGGGGCAGATCATCAACTTCACCTTCCCGCATATTGGCAATGTCGGCACCAACCCCGAAGATGTTGAGGCGCTGAACCCGCATGCCCTTGGCGCAATCGTGCGTCAGGACGTGACAGACCCATCCAATTTTCGCAGCACACAGCATTTTGATGCTTGGATGAAAGCCAATGGCCGTATTGGCATTTCGGGTGTTGATACCCGTGCGCTGACCCGGCTTATCCGCGTGGCCGGCGCGCCAAACGCCGTGATTGCACATTCGGCGAGCGGCGATTTTGACGTGCCTGCATTGTTGGCACGCGCAAAGGCATGGGCAGGCTTGGAAGGTATGGACCTGGCCAAGGACGTCACGACGTTGCAGACTTATGGTTGGGATCAGGGGCTTTGGAAGCTGGGTTCGGGCTACACTTCTCCCCTTCCGCAGGCGGGAGGGGCCGGGGGTGGGCCTTTGAACGATTCGACCGCGGAACAGCCCACCCCTAACCCCTCCCGCCTGCGGGAGGGGAATAAAAAACCCCGCGTCGTCGCCATCGATTATGGTATAAAGCACAATATCCTGCGCAATCTGGTCGATGTCGGTTGCGACGTCACGATCGTGAGCGCGACCGCAACGTTCGAAGAAATCATGGCCCATGCACCCGACGGTCTGTTCCTGTCGAACGGCCCCGGCGACCCTGCTGCGACGGGCGTATATGCCGTTCCGGTGATCAAGCAGTGGCTGGACACCAAAAAGCCGTTGTTCGGCATTTGCCTCGGGCATCAGATGCTTGGCCTCGCGGTCGGCGCGAAGACCGAGAAGATGCATCAGGGCCACCGCGGCGCGAACCATCCCGTCAAGCGCCTGAGCGACGGCGCGGTTGAGATTACCAGCATGAACCATGGCTTTGCCGTGGATGCAGATACCTTGCCCGCCAACGCGAAGGCGACGCATATCAGCCTGTTCGACGGCAGCAATTGTGGCTTCGAACTCGCCGATCAGCCAGCGTTTTCAGTGCAATATCACCCCGAAGCCTCACCCGGCCCGCAGGACAGCCATTATCTGTTCGAGAAATTCGCGGGGATGATGGGAGATTAAATTATGGCAGTTGTGAAAAACTTTTCGGTGGAAGATCAGAATTCTCGCGTCGGTCATTCCGAATGTTCCGGTACGATCAGGGCAGTTGAGGTCAATGGAGAGAAGTACATCCAAATAGACACTTATGGCTCCAAAGAACGCGAATTTCAAAATAAGCTCTCTCAGTCCCTTCGCCTGACGGAAAACGCCTTTAACCAGTTGAAGAAGCTAGGTGAAAATCACTTCTAATGCCCAAACGTACTGACATAAAATCGATCCTCATCATCGGCGCGGGCCCCATCATCATCGGGCAGGCGTGCGAGTTCGATTATTCGGGGACGCAGGCGTGCAAGGCGCTGCGCGAGGAGGGCTATCGCATCATCCTCGTCAATTCCAATCCGGCGACGATCATGACTGATCCGGATATGGCCGACGCGACCTATGTCGAGCCGATTACGCCCGAAATCGTTGCCAAGATCATCGAAAAAGAACGCCCCGATGCGGTCTTGCCAACTATGGGTGGGCAGACCGCGTTGAATGTTGCTTTGGCTTTGTTCAACGACGGCACGCTGGCGAAATATGGTGTCGAGATGATCGGTGCGGATGCCGAAGCCATCGACAAGGCCGAGGACCGGATCAAGTTCCGCGACGCGATGACCAAAATCGGTCTGGAATCGGCGCGGTCTGGTATCGCGCATTCGATGGAAGAAGCGCTTGAGGTGCTGGAGCGTACCGGCCTGCCATCGATTATTCGCCCAAGCTTCACCATGGGCGGCACCGGCGGCGGGATTGCGTACAACCGCGACGAATTTATCAAGATCGTCACCGGCGGCCTTGATGCTTCGCCGACGACTGAAGTGTTGATTGAAGAATCGCTGCTCGGTTGGAAAGAATATGAGATGGAAGTCGTGCGCGACCGCGCCGACAATGCCATCATCATCTGCTCGATTGAGAATATCGACCCGATGGGCGTGCATACCGGCGATTCCATCACGGTTGCGCCGGCGCTGACGCTCACCGACAAAGAATATCAGATCATGCGCAATGCGAGCATCGCGTGCTTGCGCGAAATCGGCGTAGAAACAGGTGGTTCCAACGTACAGTTCGCAGTCAATCCGAAGGATGGCCGCCTGATCGTGATTGAAATGAACCCGCGTGTGTCGCGTTCGTCGGCGCTTGCATCGAAAGCCACCGGCTTCCCGATTGCGAAGGTCGCGGCGAAATTGGCGGTTGGCTTCACGCTCGACGAAATCACCAACGACATTACCGGCGCAACGCCAGCGTCGTTCGAACCGACGATTGATTATGTCGTCACCAAAATCCCGCGCTTTGCCTTTGAAAAGTTCAAAGGCGCCGAGCCATTGCTGCACACGGCGATGAAGTCCGTGGGCGAAGTGATGGCGATCGGCCGCAATATTCACGAAAGTCTGCAAAAGGCGCTTCGTGGTCTGGAAACCGGGCTTTCGGGTTTCAATTATGTCGACGCGCTGAAGGGGGCATCGAAAGACCAGCTTTCTGCCGAATTGAGCCGTGCGACGCCAGACCGGCTGTTGGTCGCAGCGCAAGCGCTGCGCGAGGGCATGAGCGTTGCCGAAATTCATGGCATTGCGAAGTTTGATCCGTGGTTCCTTGAACGGCTGGAAGAAATCGTTGCGGCGGAAAATGACGTCAAGACGAATGGCTTGCCCAATAGTGCCGAGGCGCTTCGTCGCCTAAAGGCCATGGGCTTTTCGGACAAGCGGCTTGCCTATCTGGCGCTGGAATCGGTCAATATCCGCCCGGGCATGGAAACCGCTGTCCGCCGTGGTTCCGGCATTGCGATGCAGGCTGCGCGCGCGATTGCTGGCGCCGTGACCGAAGATGAAGTGCGCGCGCTGCGCCACAAATTGGGCGTGCGCCCCGTGTTCAAACGCATCGACACCTGCGCTGCGGAGTTCGAAGCCAAGACACCTTATATGTACTCTACCTATGAAGCCCCAAGCTTCGGCACGCCGGAATGCGAGAGCCAGCCCACGGATCGTGAGAAGGTCGTTATCCTTGGCGGTGGCCCGAACCGCATCGGGCAGGGGATTGAGTTCGATTATTGCTGCGTCCATGCCTGCTTTGCATTGGCGGACGCGGGTTATGAAACCATCATGGTCAACTGCAATCCGGAAACTGTGTCGACCGATTATGACACCAGCGACCGTTTGTATTTCGAGCCGCTGACGGCGGAAGATGTGCTGGAAATCCTGCATGTCGAACAGCAGAACGGCACGTTGAAGGGCGTTATCGTCCAGTTCGGTGGGCAGACTCCGCTGAACCTTGCAAAGGCGCTTGAATCGGCAGGCATCCCGATTTTGGGCACATCGCCTGACGCCATCGATCTGGCCGAAGACCGCGAACGCTTTGCCGCGCTTATCAACAGACTGAAGCTCAAGCAGCCCGAAAATGGCATTGCGCGCAGCCGCGAAGAAGCCATTAAGGTTGCCGAAAATATTGGCTACCCTGTGCTTATGCGGCCGTCCTACGTCCTTGGCGGACGTGCGATGGAAATCGTCGATACGCAGGCGCAGCTGGAAAATTACATCCAAACGGCAGTGATCGTCTCGGGCGACTCGCCGGTATTGATCGACAGCTATTTGCGGGACGCCATTGAGGTGGATGTGGATGCCTTGTGCGATGGCGACGAGGTAGTCGTTGCCGGTATATTGCAGCATATTGAAGAAGCTGGCGTGCACAGCGGCGATTCCGCCTGCACCATTCCGCCGTATAGCCTGCCCGATAACATTGTTGCGGAAATCCGCCGCCAGACCGAATTGCTTGCGGTCAACCTGCATGTCTGTGGCCTGATGAACATTCAGTTCGCGGTCAAGGATGGTGAGGTGTATCTGATTGAGGTCAATCCACGGGCCAGCCGGACCGTGCCTTTCGTCGCAAAGGCCATCGGCGCACCTATCGCCAAGATCGCCGCGCGCGTTATGGCGGGAGAAAAGCTGAAAGACTTGCCACCCATCAACCTCGACATCGATTATATCGCGGTCAAGGAAGCGGTATTCCCGTTTGATCGTTTTCCCGGTGTTGACCCCGTCCTGTCGCCTGAAATGAAATCAACAGGCGAAGTCATGGGTATCGATCGCGACTTTGCGACAGCCTTTGCCAAATCGCAGATCGGCGCGCGGATGCCGCCACCGATGGGCGGGAAGCTGTTCGTTTCGGTAAAAGACACAGACAAGCCGGTTATCGTCCCGGCCGTCAAACAAGCGATTGCGTGCGGCTTTACCGTATGCGCAACAGATGGAACGGCAAATTATCTGCTGGCGCAAGGGATAGAGGTCGAGCGCGTGAACAAGGTCGCGCAGGGCCGCCCGCATATCGTCGACAAGATTAAAGATGGTGAAATCCAGCTGATCTTCAACACCACCGAAGGTTGGCAGAGCCTGAAAGACAGCGAAGAAATCCGCCGTTCCGCGTTGGTTAACAAGGTTTCGCAATATACAACAGCCGCAGGAAGCATTGCGGTTGCACAGGCGATTGCGGCGCTGCAGCAACGGCAACTTGAAGTTCGGCCACTTCAAGACTATTATTAACACGAGCAGTATCTTTCCCCGACAATTGAACTGCATATCGGATTGATGTTTACCATTTCTCCGGTCGGGATGTTTTTGTGACGAAGGGTTTTGCCTGATGGCGAGTTTTGAGAAATATCCGATGTTGGCTGAAGGCTATGAAAAGCTGACAACCGACCTGAAGCGCCTTCGGGATGAGCGGCCATTGATTGTGGAAGCAATTGAGGAAGCGCGTGCGCATGGCGATCTATCGGAAAATGCCGAATATCATGCCGCCAAGGAACGCCAGGGTCAGGTTGAAGCTGCGATTTCAGAAATCGAAGACAAAATTGGCCGCGCGCAAATTATTGATCCGACGACTCTGTCGGGCGACAAGATTGTTTTCGGCGCAACGGTGACCTTGTTGGACGAAGACGACAAGCCTGTGCGGTATCAACTGGTGGGTGAAACCGAAGCCGATGCGAAGGCGGGCCGTATTTCGTACAATTCGCCATTGGGCCGCGCGCTTATCGGGCGTGTCGCTGACGATGAAGTCGAAGTGACGGTACCATCGGGTGACAAATTCTATCTCGTATCCAAAATCGAGTTCATCTGAACATGCGTTTCGTCATGAAGCGCCGTAATATTTGACATGCAGTTTCCCCGCGGACCTGTCACCAACGCACTGGTCGTCATCAATCTGGCAATAGCTGCCATTTTGTTGGTGCCGTCCTTGTGGCAATATGCGGTCGTTGCTGGGGGGCTTTTTCCGGCCCGTTTAAGCGGTGATAGCTCCGCGTTTGCGGATATAACATTTCTCGTGCCCGCGTTGCTTACACCGCTTACGGCCGCATTCCTGCATGGCGGGATCGCGCATGTCATCATGAACATGCTGATGCTTTTGCTCATCGGCAAAATGGTTGAGCGCGTTTTGGGCGGCGGTCTCTTTTTGGCGCTGTATATGGTGTCCGCTTATGTCGCTGCAGCTACTGAGTGGCTGGCTGCATATCTGCAATTGCCGATGTCACTGGACATGATGGCGCCTGCCATTGGCGCAAGCGGCGCGATATCGGGTGTCATCGGGGCGTATTTATTGCTGTTCCCGAACAAGCAGCCAAAGCGGTGGGGGCCGATTCCTGCAGCGATCGCACGGCCGCTGCATCTGACGCTGGCTTGGATCGGCCTGAACCTCGCAATGGGCTTTGTCGGACCGGGATTAGGCATCGCTATTGCCATCTGGTCGCATATAGGCGGTTTTGTGATGGGATTAGCTCTGGCACGGCCATTGCTGCTGTGGCGTTATCGTAACGCCTGAGGCATTGACGTCACCCTGATGGGGTCAGTGTAACGTCCAATGCAGGATTTACGCGTCCGGTTGCAGCAACTTGTGCAAATGAACGACGACATATTTCATTTCGGCATCATCAACCGTGCGTTGCGCCGCGCCACGCCATGCTTCTTCTGCGCTGGCATAGTCCGGAAACATGCCAACAATGTCCAATTTTTCTAAATCCGTAAACTTCAAAGTCTGTGGGTTTTCAACCCGTCCACCAAAGACGAGATGCAATTTTGTGTCGGTCACGCTGTTTTCCAATTATTTCTCTTTGGCAGCATCCGTTGCCGCCTGACTCGCGGCCTTTACAGCGACAGCGGCTTTGCTGACAAGCTCCCTAAATTGCAAACGTAACGCGTCGCCGTTCAGGCCAAGGCTTTCGACCTGATCCTTACCGGCGGCTTTCGCGGCTTCAGCCATTTTACGGGCCTTTTTGTTCAGCTTTTTACCGGCTTTGCCCAAAACTTTCGTTTCACGTTCCGTGCGTGGCAAAAGCGCGCCGACGATTGCGCCGATTGCCATGCCGCCCAAAACGATGGCCAACGGATTTTTATCAATGCCGTCGCTTGTTTTGCCCTTGGCTTTGCGTGCGAGTTCGCGCGATTGCTGCACACCGCTGGCGGCTGCGTCCTTGCCCTTTTCAAACACTTCGGACGCCTTCACGCGTGCCGCGGCAGTGGATTGCGTCGTTTTCGCCTTCGCGCTTGCAAGGCTGTCTTTCGCGCTGTCAGCTGCGGTTTTGATGCTGTCGCCAATCTTGCTCATGTTTCGTTCCTATATCAATCGCCAACGGGCGTGTTTGTTTTACTCTTTCGCAGGCTTGAAATCCAACGCGAAATCGGACGCCGGGCGGCCACCAATAATGTGGCTGCGCCGAGTATGCCGATAAGCGGTGCTTTTTTCTTCACGACTTGGATGGTCCCATCCGCAGCCTTTTTAGCCTGCGATTTTTTCAACGCGACCAGCTTGCGAACCTGGTTGCGGGGGTCGAGAACATCCTGAGCAACGTTGATGCTGCCCTTAAGCTTACGCCGAAGATTACGCCGTTCTGCGTTCGACAATATGACGCTTTCGCGGTCTGTGACAACCGGGTCTTCAGGTAAGATCGTCGACATTCTCTTGCATTTCCGGAAAGTAAACTTTCCTCATCCATTTTCGTGCCAGCCACCCGAAAATGATCCCAACGACGATAAACGTGAAAGTGACAACCAACGTCGCCGCCAGCGGACCGATTAACGGGGCCAACGTAAGTACCAGCCCCAACACGAACGCGATTGATGCGCCGATGAGTGCGAACGCCGCAATCGCGCCATAGAGGAACGCCGACCGGAACACGTGTCGGGTGTAATCAAGACGCGAACGGTAATAGCGCATTTCTGCCTTCACCAGCGCGCGCAGATCTTCCATCACCAACGAAACCTGTTCGCTCGCGGTCGCCTCGGCTGGTTTCGGGCGGTCCTCCACCGATTGGTCCTGACGCTGATCCATACTCATTGATTTCACTTATCGGCCAAAAGCGGCCTTTTGCAAAGCCGCTAATGCTGTCTAATTAGGCGTCCTTGCCGCCAGAGCGAATGAGGCGTGCAAGTACAAAGCCAATGGCTGCTGCTGCGCCGACCGCAACTGCCGGGCTTTTGCGAACAAACTGGCGGGCATCATCGGCCAAGGCGTCGACATCCTTTGCGTCCATCTTGCCAGCGAAGCCTTCGACCATGTCTGCTGCGCTACGGGCATAATCGCCATATTGCTTACCGACATTGTCATCGATGGTCGCAGCGCTGTCGCGAATAAGTTTACCAATGCTATCGACCGCTTCCGTCGCGCGGTCCTTGCCCTTTTTAGCTGCGGCGCGCGCGCTTTCCGCTGCTTTGGATTTGAAATCGTTCATTTCTGATTTGACCTTGGATTTAACGTCGTCGGTTTTGCCTTTGGCAGGCTGCGCCTTTGCCACGGCCTTCGGTGCTGAAGTCGACGCAGCGGGCTTTACGGCTTTGGACGCGGCTGGCTTGACTGCTGCTGTCTTCGCGGCCGCTGGCTTGGCGGTTGCTTTTTTTACGGGCGCGGGTTTCGCTGCCGCTTTTGGCTTTTCAGTTTCGGCCATGGGAATATGCTCCTATCGGTTAAGTGCGGGCACTCAAATGGGCGCCGCTATATCTCATATTTGTACGGGCGGTGCCTTAGTCAACTATAGCACCATAATATTACATTTAAAATCCATATGTCTTAGCGTCGTTGCCAAATCCTCAACACAACGATAGACGCGCTGGCATTGTTCCCATCACGATTTTACTGGAGCCTTCCATGACTGCGATCCTCGACATACATGCCCGCCAAATTTTGGATAGCCGGGGCAACCCCACGGTCGAAGTGGATGTGTTGTTGGAAGATGGCAGTTTTGGCCGCGCCGCTGTTCCATCGGGTGCTTCTACAGGCGCATATGAAGCCGTCGAAAAGCGGGATGGCGACATGTCCAAATATATGGGCAAGGGCGTGCTGCAGGCGATCGAGGCGGTTAATGGACCGATTTACGAAGCGCTCTTGGAACTCGACGCCGAAGATCAGGAAAATGTCGATGCCGTGATGATTGACTTGGACGGTACCGATAACAAGTCGAATCTTGGCGCAAACGCGATCTTGGGCGTTAGCTTGGCCGTGGCAAAGGCTGCTGCGGACGCGCGTGGATTGCCGCTATATCGTTATGTTGGCGGCGTGAACGCACATGTCCTGCCAGTCCCGATGATGAATATCATCAACGGCGGTGAGCATGCTGATAACCCGATTGATTTTCAGGAATTCATGGTCATGCCCGTTGGCGCTGGATCAATTTCCGAAGCCGTTCGCTGGGGTTCCGAAATTTTCCACACGCTCAAAAAAGGCCTGCACGAAAAGGGTTTGGCGACATCGGTTGGCGATGAAGGCGGATTTGCGCCAAATCTTGCCTCGACGCGTGACGCGCTTGATTTCATCATGACGTCCATCGACAAGGCCGGGTTTAAAGCCGGTGACGACGTTGTGCTTGCGCTCGATTGCGCGGCAACTGAATTTTTCCGCAACGGCAAATATGAAATTTCGGGCGAAGGTCTCTCGCTTTCTCCACACGAAATGGCGGATTACCTCGCTGCGCTTTGCAAGGATTATCCCATTCGTTCGATTGAGGATGGCATGAGCGAAGACGATTTTGAAGGCTGGAAAGCCATTACCGACAAGATCGGCCACGAGGTTCAGTTGGTCGGCGATGACTTGTTCGTCACCAACCCAGAGCGTCTGGCAATGGGCATTGGCAAAGGTCTTGCCAACTCTTTGTTGGTGAAGGTTAATCAGATTGGTACGCTGACGGAAACATTGGCTGCTGTATCGATGGCGCACCGTGCTTCTTACACGGCCGTGATGTCACATCGCTCTGGCGAGACGGAAGATGCGACCATTGCCGATTTGGCAGTGGCAACAAATTGCGGCCAGATTAAAACCGGAAGCCTCGCGCGCTCCGACCGGTTGGCGAAGTACAACCAGCTCATCCGTATTGAAGAAGAGCTGGGTGCCTCGGCGCAATATGCAGGGCAGAGTATATTCCGCTGACCCCTCCTTTCTTGCCATTTTTGCGAAAATATGATTCTGTCTGAATATGGTGCGCTCAAACCGAAAGCCTGAATATGTGAAGTCGGTGATTGGGCCTGCTTTGGCGCTTGTCGCTTTGCTTGGTATTGCATCTTATGCGCTTCTTGGGCCGACCGGGATCATTGCTTGGACCGATTATCGGGCCGCGCTGAGCGAGCGCAAAATTGAACTGGCGAAATTACAAAAGGAACGTGATGCTCTGCGGAATCGGCAGTTGCTTCTGGACCGCGATAATGTCGACCCAGATTTGGCTGGCGAATTAATGCGCAAGGAATTGAACGTTGTTGCCCCGGATGAGGTTGTCGTTCCTTTAAAGTGATACACTCTTCATAGAATGAATAGCTATGCAGTGCATTCCGTTGCGGAAAAGCGCTTTTCACCTTGGTCGATTTTGACTAGGCGGCAATGCATTCGCATATAGAAATTCCACTAAAGGAACTTGTTTTGGCAACCACCCCAGCGAAAAAGTCTGTGTCGAAGAAGGCCAGTGTGAGCGAAGACGCCGCGCGTGCCAACCGCGAGCGTCCGACCGAACCAAAACCATATAAGGCGACCAAAGAAGAGCTTTTAAAGTTCTATCGCGACATGCTGTTGATCCGCCGTTTTGAAGAAAAAGCGGGGCAATTATATGGCCTGGGGCTTATCGGTGGTTTTTGCCATTTGTACATAGGGCAAGAAGCTGTCGCGATTGGCCTCCAATCCGCGCTGACGCCCGGCAAAGATAGCGTCATCACGGGCTATCGTGACCATGGGCATATGCTGGCATATGGAATTGATCCCAATCTGATCATGGCGGAACTGACTGGCCGTGCGGCGGGCATTTCGCGGGGCAAAGGCGGGTCGATGCATATGTTTTCGACCGAGCATAAATTTTACGGCGGCCACGGCATCGTTGGCGCGCAAGTCTCGCTGGGCGCGGGCCTTGCTTTCGGTCACAAATATTCGAACGATGGCGGGGTGTGCCTCGCATATTTCGGCGACGGTGCATCCAACCAAGGGCAGGTCTACGAGAGCTTTAACATGGCGGAATTGTGGAAGCTTCCGATCATATTCGTCATTGAGAACAACCAATATGCGATGGGCACCAGCGTAAACCGCGCGTCGTCCGAGGACCAATTATACCGCCGCGGCGAAAGCTTCCGCATTCCCGGCATTCAGGTTGACGGTATGGACGTTTTGGCCGTGCGCGGTGCTGCCGAGGTCGCATTGGATTGGGTGCGCAGCGGTAAGGGCCCTGTATTACTCGAAATGAAAACATACCGTTATCGCGGCCACTCCATGTCCGATCCGGCGAAGTACAGAAGCCGCGATGAAGTGCAGTCGGTACGTGACAACAGCGATCCTATTGAGGGATGCAAGGCGTATCTTGCCGACCTTGGCGTGGGCGATGACGAGTTGAAGGCCATTGAGAAGGAAATCCGGAAAATCGTGAATGAATCTGCTGATTTTGCGGAAGCATCGCCTGAACCGGATTTGTCCGAACTATATACTGACGTGTTGGTGGAGCAATATTGATGGCAATCGAACTGAAAATGCCCGCGCTTTCGCCAACAATGGAAGAAGGCACGCTTGCCAGATGGTTGGTTAAGGAAGGCGATAGCGTCAAGTCTGGCGATATCCTTGCCGAGATCGAAACCGACAAGGCGACAATGGAGTTTGAAGCCGTTGATGAAGGCGTGATTACCTCCATTTCCGTGCCTGAGGGCACTGATGGCGTGAAGGTCGGCACCGTGATTGCGCTTATCTCCAGCGACGATGAGGCTGCGGCTCCCACGAAAACCACCCCGGCGCCAGCCGTCGCACCGACGCCCGCACCTGAGGTCGTGGTTGCGGTCGCCCCCATCGCTCCCAAGGCCGCGCCCGCCACAACCGATGGCGCTGCGATGCAGTCTGTTACCTTGCGTGAAGCTTTGCGCGACGCAATGGCTGAAGAAATGCGCCGCGATGATCGTGTGTTCGTCATGGGTGAGGAAGTTGCCGAATATCAGGGCGCTTACAAAGTCACGCAGGGCTTGCTCGACGAATTCGGCGCTCGCCGCGTTATCGATACGCCAATTACTGAATATGGCTTTGCAGGTATCGGCACCGGAGCCGCGATGGGCGGGCTTCGCCCCGTCATCGAATTTATGACGTTTAACTTTGCGATGCAGGCGATTGATCACATCATCAACTCGGCGGCAAAGACCAATTACATGTCGGGTGGCCAGATGCGCTGCCCCATCGTGTTCCGTGGTCCAAACGGCGCCGCAGCACGCGTTGGTGCGCAACACAGCCAGAATTACGCGCCATGGTATGCCAGCGTGCCCGGTCTGATTGTTATCGCACCCTATGATGCCGCAGATGCGAAGGGTTTGCTCAAAGCCGCAATCCGTTGCGAGGACCCCGTTGTTTTCCTCGAAAACGAGCTGCTTTATGGGCGCACGTTTGAAGTTCCCGCAGGGGGCGACCATGTGCTGCCGATTGGTAAGGCACGCATCATGCGTGAAGGCACGGACGTTACCATTGTGAGCTATTCCATCGGCGTGGGACTGTCATTGGAGGCAGCTGACATGTTGGCGGCCCAAGGCATCAGCGCTGAGGTCATCGACCTGCGCACCATTCGTCCGCTGGATACGCAAACCGTGCTGGCAAGCCTTGCAAAAACCAATCGTCTGGTCGTTGCCGAAGAAGGATGGCCGGTGTGTTCGGTTGGCAGCGAAATCCTTGCGGTGTGTATGGAGCAGGGCTTCGACGATCTCGATGCACCCGTCTTGCGTATCACGAACGAAGACGTTCCGATGCCTTATGCAGCGAATCTTGAAAAGGCGACGCTCATCAATGCCGACAAGATCGTCGCTGGAGTCCGCAAAACGCTAGGTCTTTAGAGGGATATCCGCCGTCCCCGCTTTAACAGGCGGAGACGGTTGCCTTCTCATTATTGTATATCCCGTCACTTCCAGTGGGGCCAACAGTGTCGCGGTTCTCGCGTACCACCATGGATGCGACTTGGCTGATCGTCCTATCGGTCAGGTTCGAAAAGCCTTTTACGATCATTGGCTTAAAATAATATTGCAGCTCAACGAACATTAACACGCCTCCAGGGGGCGGGGATGCTTGCTGTCCAGGGCCAATTCCGGTGATGCTTTTCGCTGTCGACGGGGTGCCGTAGTTTGATTTATAAAAATCAGCCGAGCCCGCGCAGCGTTGCCACCTAATGCGGTATCGCGGCGCCGAAGCGTCAAATGCAGCGACCTCTTCCACACTGGATAAAATGATCCGGGCGTTGCCGCGCGTAGACTTCACGCCGGTTGAGGAATCGGTGTACGCGTGATTTCCGCCAAGGTTGATGCGTTTGCCCTCACGCAAAGATCCTTGAAAAACGTCATTGATTTGCGTTTCGGAAATGGTTTTGTTCGCCGATGACGTTGTTGTCCCAATGCGTGCTGCAGCATCGGCGGTGTGGAGTGTAACCTGGTTAAGCTGCATGACGACAGAGGCATAGTTTGCGGTTTCTACGCCGCCTACGACCAGACCGAGGAAGAAGGGCAACGACACCGCAAGTTCGATCATTGCCACGCCACTTTCGTTACGCTTTATCTGGCGGAATGTTCTGAGAAATTTTTTATCCATAAATTACACCGATGGGCAATTGACCTGAACAGGTGTGCCAAAGCCTGTCTGGTCGCCATAAGGCTGGTTTGCGAGAATAGAGTCTGATTGCATTTCGACCTTGGCAGGCCAGCCAAGCAATGCCGCCAGCGGAAAAAGGCGCGGGTAGCTCACCTTAAATGTGATGATGACGATATCCCTTGCGCCACCTTGCCCGTTGGAACCACCGTCGGCGTCCCAAACACCGTTTCCGTTTGCATCCATAAAGCTTTCACCCGGATCGCATTTCATATTACCAGGTGATTGTTCGGTAACCTTTTCAGCGCGTGCCAGCGCGGCCGTCGAAAAGGTCTTATAATAACGTCGGCTTACCGTGACGTTAGCATCTGGTGCGATTTCGCGGATCGCCGAAGCTACCTCTTCATCGATAATATCTTGCTGCGTAAGGGAAGTTGCACCTTCCAACGACGAACTTCTCGCCGCGTCCTGCACGGCGCCGTCTAAGGTCGCACGGACGAAAAGGGAGTGCCCGATATCCAAGGTGCCCAGCATCATCGCCATGACCACAGGCGCAATTATGGCGAACTCCACTATGGACACGCCATCTTGATTCGATCTGATTGCTGCGGTCATCAGACGCCCAATCCTCATTGTGTCAAACGGAGTGCTGAAATTTTAGCGGCGATCTCTTTGAAGTTACTGACCAACGACGCAACACTGGTGGCTTGAAAAAATTTACCCGGTGTCGCGCACGCTCTCAACCTGTCGTTGGTTGGACCACTAACGCTTCCGTAGGACACGACCCACAGATTGATGTTTTTGTTTTTGATAGCCTTGCAAAGCGCCGCTGTGCGGGCGTCCGTTAGAGCGTCCAACTGGCTGTTGGTTGGCGCGGTTCCCGTCGGCGTTTGTCGGCGGTCATACCAATGCACACCATAAGCCGAATAGTCATCATTGGCGACGTTCGTATCACCATCGGTCATAAACACCATGTGGCGCTCAATCGTCATGTTTGTTGGCGCATTTAATGCGGCAAAGATACCGGTCGGCGACATGATCCGGGCGCCCCAGAGCAGTCCGATATCGTGATATGTATAGCCATCCGTTGTCAGGCTGTTCACATATTCCCGAAAAGCGGAAGCTGTCCAAGTTTGAAATTTTCTTGCAGCGGTCGGGCAGCTTTCATCAATTGTTGGCATCGAGACCCCGTCGTCTTTTCCTACCCATATATTTGAAGTCGTGCGCGTGGACGAACGGCTCTTGCCTCCGGACCTGTCTGTGTCGACAAGGTAGCGTTGCCATATGACGCTTGGCAGCATCGGCCCCCATTGGGATGCAACGTTTGATTTCGTCGGTACCAGATCAATGTCCATGTCCAGCGCGGTTGAAGGAATCGGGTCCCAGTCGTTAGAAGGGTCGCTGTCCGGCCCACGGAAGGTTTGCCGTTCTTCAATGCACCCGTTCCAGTTGACCGTGGTGTTTGTACCATTGGTTCCGATGGGCAATTGTAACGAGAGCCGCCAGGAATTTGTGCCGGTATCCTTCAGGCTGCTTACGTTGAACGTAACCGGCTTGTAGGTCCAACCCGTAAAACTGGTATTTTGTGGCCAAGTGATGGGCGTTGTAGTGGTCGTCGTATGCGTGCTTTTAGTTATTGACCTATCGCGAAACTGCAAGACGCAGTCGCCCTTTTTCTTGTTGCCGTCCTTAACAAAAACATATTGGTAAGATCGCGTGGCTGTTCTGGTTACCTGTTGATACGTTTTTGTCAGTATGGCGTTGGGCGCAACCGGATTGGCGGGAGACTGCGACACAAATTCGGTTGGTCCGACTTCATTGATGCTTTGCGATTTCGGTGCTTCTAGTTTGCTGCAGTCGTCCTCCGTCATTCTAGAGGTCCATTCGTATGTATCGTTACGGACAACGATATCTTCTTCGGTATCGGCCCAATCGGTGTTCGCAACCGACGTGTTTTTTGTGCCGCCGTTGACGGGGCTGCTCTCCTGTCCATAAACTGGTACCGTGTCGGTGCCAGTGCCGGTTGTCGCCTCGCGCGACTGGTAGGTCCACTGGTCCGCCATATAATCGAGCGGCAATAACCGGCCGACGTTAACGTTTACGGCATAAGGCACAAAACCAAATCGCAGTTGCACATTGCCTAAGTTGGACGCAACGGGGTCTCCCGTTTCACCACAGTCTGACGGCGCAACATCCGTGATGTTCTGCTTTGCCAGTGCTTCGTAAAAGCATTTCACAGCCTTTCGGAGACCATCAATCTTTCGTTCTGATGACCCTGAATTTGGGATTGATTGGTCCATCGACCCCGTTGTATCCAGCACGAACATAACGTCGGTGTTCGGAACACGCAGTTCTGCTTGGCAGTTGACTGCAACAACTTGCGATTCTTGGCCAAGTACACGCATCAACGTCATCGGAACGGTGACAGATGCTGTCCCTGTAACTTTTCCGTTGGACTCGGCGAAGCTGCGGACACGGTCGGTCGTTCCATAAACATCGCTTGGGAAGTTTTGGTCAAACAGCTTTTCCGCCTTGGTTTTTGCGGCGTTATTGTTGGCGGCCCATGTGCCAAGTCCCATCGTTTTACGGCCTATGAGCGCGCCGGCATCACAAGCACCTTGCAACCGCGTTTGAGTTAGATAGATGCGGGTCATGTCGACACCGCCGCCCACAAGACCGAAGACCGGAATGACCGACGCGGCGAACAGAGCAAGGATATTGCCTTCTTCATTCTTGAGCAGGCGCGACATCACGCCGGACACTTGGTTGGCCTCGACATTCTTGCTCACAGTGGTTGTTCCCTGGTTTCCAAAATGGATTCTCGACACCCTGTACGTGCGTCGTAGTAAGTGTTTTTTGAAGGAGCAGGGTTACCCAACGGTTAACTATAGAAAATTTATTGGCGTGAAACGGATGACGGCATGAATGGTATCGCATCTCAACTGGCGCCTCCGGCGAACCTCGCTGTGGCCTACACGCCGATTGTATTTCGGCCTGCTCTCAACCTGTTGCTTCAATTGGATGCGCGATTTGCCGATATCGTGCGCAAAGCGCGTGAGCCGATGATTGCGCAAATCAAACTGGCATGGTGGCGTGATGCTTTTGCCGCTGAACCTGCGCTGCGACCAAAGGGTGAACCTTTGCTGCAATCGCTCGGCGCGTGTGGAGATGTCATTTCATTGTCGGCATTGCAGGAGTTGGTTTCGGCATGGGAGTTGCTCCTAGGTGAAGGGGAGTGGACCGCACAGGATGTTGCAAAACATACCGTTTTGCGGGGGAGCGCGATTTTTGGATCTTACGCCGCTTGGATAGGCGAGGGATGCGATGTCAGTTCTGTGTCACATCAATGGGCTCTTGATGCGTTGCGTGTGGAATTCCCGTCAAAGTTCGTTGCGTTTAGTAATCACCCACTTCCGGCGTTGCCTAAGGGCCGAAAACTTCGTCCCTTGTCCATTTTGGCGATGTCGGTTCGAAAGGTGACGGGATTGCGGCTTATCGGGCATGCCTTGACGGGGTGGTAGCTTTGTGGCCCTATTGCCATGATGTCATCATGGGGGAAGGTCATGCAGCGGATATTGGTGGGCGGTGTAGCGGCATTGTTGCTCGTCGTTTCAGGGCTTTGGTTCTGGCAGACGCAGGCTAACCAGCCGAACCTGATCCCCGCCGCGCCGCCGCCTGAGGCGATCTTGGATGCCTTGCCCCAAGCGGGTGCCAATGCGCCTGCGTTCGGCCCTGCGCCGCCGACTCCGCCCGAAGCGCCAAAGGCAAGCCGTGAGGAAATGCGTTTCAACCGTTATGATCGCAACCGGGACGAGCTTATTTCCCGCCTCGAAATGATGGGCAGCCGAACGAAGGCGTTCAAGGCATTGGACCGCGATGGCAATAATTTGCTCACTTTCGAAGAATGGGCGGCGGCCACCGGAGAGCGCTTTGCCGGCGCGGACAGGAACAAGGACCAGCTGCTCACCCGCAAGGAATTTGCGCAGACGCGGCCGAAACAAGCCGAAAAGCCCGGGTGCCGCTGTTAAGCCGCAACCTTTTGCGCGCTGATCCAACTGTTTAAGTCCGCTCGCGCACGGCCCGTCATCGCGGCCTTGCGCGATTTTTTGTGCACTTTTTCATTCAGCGGCGCGAACAGCCCGAAATTGATATTCATGGGTTGATAGTCATCGGCCAGCGCATCCCCCGTGATATGCCCCAAAAGCGCACCAAGCGCGGTGGTCGGCGGTGGTGGCGCGACGGTACGCCCCGAAATTTCGGCCGCTGTCATAATCCCGGCCATCAGCCCAACCGCGCTGCTTTCGACATAGCCTTCGCAGCCTGTGATCTGTCCGGCAAAGCGGATATGCGGCGATGATTTCAGGCGCAGCTGACGATCCAAGAGGATGGGCGAGCGAATGAATGTATTGCGATGCAGGCCGCCAAGTCGCGCAAATTCCGCCTTTTCAAGCCCGGGGATGGTGCGCAGCAGTTCGACTTGCGCGCCATGTTTCATCTTGGTTTGAAACCCGACCATGTTCCACAATGTGCCCTGCTTATTGTCCTGACGCAGCTGCACCACGGCATGGGCCCAACGCCCCGTGCGCGGATTATCCAAGCCAACGGGCTTCATCGGGCCAAAACGCAGCGTATCGAGCCCGCGTGACGCCATCACCTCAATCGGCATGCATCCTTCGAAATAGGGGGTGTTGGTTTCCCATTCTTTGAATTCGGATTTCTCGGAATCCAGCAGGCCCTGATGAAAGGCGCGATATTGCGCTTCATCCATCGGGCAATTGATATAATCCTTGCCTTCGCCCTTGTCCCAGCGTGAGGCATACCATGCGATGTCCATGTCGATGCTGTCATGGTACACAATCGGCGCAATTGCGTCGAAAAAGGCAAGGCGATCTTGGCCGGTTTTCGCCATGATGCTTTCGGCAAGGTTGGTCGCGGTCAGCGGACCCGTGGCGATGATGACAGGGCGGTCCGCCGGAATAGCATCCACACGTTCACGCACGATGTCGATATTTGGATGACTTTCCAGATGCTTGGTGACGGTTTCTGAGAACACATCACGATCAACCGCGAGCGCCGATCCGGCGGGAACCTTCGCGACTTCAGCGGCCTGCATGATCAGCGATCCCAAATCGCGCATTTCCTGATGTAGCAGGCCAACGGCGTTGTTTTCCGCGTCATCCGAACGGAAGCTGTTTGAGCATACCAATTCGGCAAGCCCATCGGTCTGGTGCGCTGGCGTCATGTCGCCCGAACCGCGCATTTCCGAGAGTTTCACCCGCATTCCGCGCTGCGCCAATTGCCAAGCTGCCTCGCACCCTGCCAAGCCGCCACCGATAATTTGAACGTCATATGATTTGGTCATGTGGCGCGGCTATCAAAAATCTTTGACGCTGCACAGGTAAAAGCGGCAAGATGGACTATGGGATTTACGCTTAACCTTGCCGAAGACCGCACGATCACCCGGCCAACGCTGGCCCCGCCGCCGTCCGACGCGCATAAATATAGCCGGGGCCATGCGATGGTCTGGAGCGGGCCGCCGCTTCGAACGGGCGCATCGCGCTTGGCGGCGCAGGCGGCTTTGGCGGTCGGGGCAGGGCTGGTGACGATCATCGGCGATCGCGCGGCGCTTGTGGAACAGGCCGCGCATGTCACCGCGATCATGCTGCGTGCGGCGGACGATATGTTGGCGTGTATCGACCACCGCGTGACAGCGCTCGCCATTGGGCCGGGGGCAGGGGCGGGCATATCGGATATTGTCTGTGCTCTGCTGAAGCGCGATATACCGATGGTGCTGGATGCGGACGCCATCACCGTGTTCGCGGCCGATCCTGCGCGGCTTTTCCAACATCTCGGCGCAAATGACGTCATGACCCCACATGCCGGCGAATTTGCCCGGCTGTTTCCCGATATCGATCTCGCCGATCGCGCGGCGGCAGCATATACTGCGGCGCGGCGGTCGGGGGCGGTGGTTCTGTTGAAGGGTCCGCACACCCACATCGCCGCGCCCGACGGGCGTGTCGCCGTCAACCGCCATGCATCGCCATGGCTGGCAACCGCGGGGTCGGGCGATGTGCTGACCGGCCTGATCTGCGGATTGATGGCGCAAGGCATATCCGCCTTTGACGCCGCCTGCATAAGTGCGTGGTTGCATGGCGACATCGGCGTGCGTGCGGGACCTGGGCTGACCGCGGATAAGATGATCAATTACATTCCTCTTGTGCTGACTGCGTCTCTTGCTTAGCCAAGCATTTGAAAGTCGAATGTTCGTCACCCTGAACGTGTTTCAGGGTCCATTTATCCTCTCGGCCCTCCGGTTTGCGTGGCACGATGGATGCTGGAACGTCAGTCACCGAAGGTGAACCAAGTTCAGCATGACGAGGTAAATAAGTTGGGGAAACAATTTGACACAGGACCTCGCACATAAACGACCATATCTGTTGGCCAGCCTGATCGCCGGGATAAGCTTTCCGGCAACATGGCTCTTCCTTCCCCTTGAGGGCGGATTGATCGCCCTCGTCTGGAAAATGGCGGCCGTCGGCTTGCTGGTGCCCTTTGCGCTGCACCGGCATCATGTGGGCGAATTTGTGCCGCTGGCCATCATATTGGCCTTTTATGCGCTGGGCGACGGTTTGATTGAATTCAGTATGGTTGCAGGGGCGCTGGCCTTTGCCGCCGGTCATCTGGTCGCCATCTGGCTGTATTTCCGGCACCGGCGTGTGGCGCCGACGTTCAGCCAGAAACTGCTCGCAATCGCGATTTTCCTGCTGACGCCGGTGATTGCTTATGGCCTTCCGCCGACCACCGACGAAGCGGTTCAGGTTGCGGCCTATAGCGTCATTTTGGCCGCGATGGCGGCGATGGCGTGGAGCAGCAATTTTCCCCGTTACCGTGTCGGGTTCGGCGCGGTTTTGTTTGTCATTTCGGACTTGCTGATATTCGCGGAGCTTGGTCCGCTCGCAAATTCGAAGGTGTCGGGCATCGCGATCTGGTATCTGTATTATTTCGGCGTGTTGATGATTGCCGTCGGCGTGGCGCAAACCTTGGTCAAACGCGGGCATTATGCGGAAGGTGAAGAGCGCGATTAAGCCTACGCCCGTTCGCGCGGCGTTCTAAAGCGACAAAAGCGACCAGCGACGATGTTTTGATTGTCTCGTTTGTCGCTTTAACGATGCCAATACGCTTTGGCACATTCACAAAATATCGACATTGAGAAAGAGCGGCCGAGTCAGTTGGTTGCGTGCAGGATCTCAAATCAAATCCTACATTGCAAGTGTCGTTACAAAGCTGTTCTTAACGGTCGCGCGCTTTCCATGCCGCCAACTGCACGGGCACCAGATCCACCATATCCTGCATAACCAGCGACACGTCGATCAGGTGAAGTCCCCAGTCCTGCGCGACAAATGCGCCAAAGCGGACATCACCGCCGACATCGTCAATGCGGGGGTCGGCAGGGTCTGCGTTGATGCGGACTGACAAGACATTTGCACCGTTTACCGTCACGCACTGCGCTGCGTATAGTCCCGGTACCGCGACGGTTGGCGTGGTAATAGGGGCATTGTCTTTGGTCCAGCGCGGGCTATCTGTCACCAAGTCGCCAATCCCTGCACCAGAGGGAAAACGTGCGTTCACTGTGGCCATGCCGCCGCCAAGCGCAGCGGGGTTGGCGCAAATGGTTTCCTGCGCGGGGTCTGGCACACGGCCATAACGGCCGTTTGCAGGTGGCGGCGAGGTTTCACGAAAGCTTGTCCAGGCAATGACGCAATTGGTCTGCGCTGCTTTCCGGCACACCGGCGTCTGTTTCAAATCGGCGCCCCGGTCCTTACCCTTTGGCACTGCGACATTGGTGCCCGCAAGCATAGCCGACAACATCTGCGTCGCGGCGGGTTTTCCGTCGATTTCCTCTGCAATCAGGCGCTTGAGTAGTCCCGATCCTTGCGAATGCCCAACAAGAACAAATGGTCGCCCCTTGTTATCGGCCGCCATGTAATGCCGCCACGCATCGCGTACGTCATTATACCGCAGCTCCGGGTCCATAGGAATGGGATTCCCGATCATGTTGGAACGCAACCAGCTTAAGGTCGATTGGCGATAGATCGGCGCGAAAGTTTGGCACACAGTGCCAAAACGCGCAAACTGCGCCTCAACGACGCGACGTTCTTCGTCATTGGCGATCATGTCGCTATTTCCGCCCGGATCATATGACAAGGTCGGGTATACATAGAAGCAATCGGCTTCAGGTGCTTTGGCCCGCGTTACCGTGCGGACCGTGCGCGTTCCATCTGGCGCAACCTCGGTGACGTCGAGGCTAGGCGTGCTGCACGCGTCGCGGCGGCCTGGGCGGCAAAGCCAATTCTGTTCGAGCGCATAGTCATTCGGCGCAGCGGCGGGAGCAGCAGGAGCAGCAGGTGCGCTTTGCGTGGCGGCTGCAAGGACTGCGGCAATCACATGCGCTGTGCTCATACGGGTTCGTTTCCTTCGGACACGTCGGCTACTGCAGATGCAACCTCGTTCGTGTCGTCGATTGCGCCGTCCCCCTCTTCATCACTCTCGTCAATCTTCGCTGCGCCGACGACATGTTCATTGTCGCCAACGTTGAACAAGCGCACGCCTGAGGTGCCGCGGCCAAGGACGCGTAAGCTGTCCAGTGGCATACGGATCAGCTTGGCCTGGTCGGTGACGAGCATCAACTGGTCCCCCTTGGTTGCGGGGAAGCTGGCGACAACGGGGCCGTTGCGTTCGATATTGTCGATATTGGTGATGCCCTGACCACCACGGCCCGTGCGGCGATATCCGTAAGCCGACGACAATTTGCCATAGCCATTGGCGCATACGGTCAGGATGAACTGTTCACGCTCCGCCATCTCCGCGATGCGTTCCGCGGATATTGTGGGTTCGCCTTCCTTCTCGGGCTTCCATGGGGCGAAGCGCAGATAATCTTCGCGCTCTTCAGGCGTGGTGCCCACGCGCTGAAGGATGGATAGCGAGATAACTTCGTCGCCCTTGGCCAGCTTCATGGCGCGAACACCCGTTGAAGCGCGGCTTTGGAATTCGCGAATGTCGTCGGCGGCAAAGCGGATCGCCTTGCCATTGCGGCTGGCCAGCAAGACGTCGTCTTCGGGGCTTAACAATTCCACGCCGATCAGCTTGTCGTCGGCATCTTCGCCTTCAAACTTCATGGCGATTTTGCCGTTGCTTGGGACATTGGCAAATGCGTCCATGCTGTTGCGGCGGGCATAGCCCTTGGCCGTGGCAAAGACGACGCTGAGGCCGCCCCATTCGGCTTCGTCCTCAGGCAGCGTCAAAACGTTGGAAATCACTTCGCCTTCGCCGAGTGGCAGCAGGTTGACCATGGGCCGACCGCGGGTCGACGGGCCACCTTCGGGCAGCTTCCAAACCTTTAGGCGGTAGACCTTACCAATGTTTGAGAAGAACAATACGGGTGTGTGCGTGCTGGTGACGAACAGTTCGGTGACGGCGTCTTCGTCCTTCGTCGCCATACCCGCGCGGCCCTTGCCACCACGGTTCTGGGCGCGGAAAGCCGCCAGTGCGGTGCGTTTGATATAGCCGCCATGGGTGACGGTGACGACCATTTCCTCACGCTCCATAAGGTCTTCGTCATCAAGCCCGTCCCAGCTGGCGGTGATTTCGCACAAGCGGGGCGTCGAAAATTCGGCGTCAATGGCGACCAACTCTTCACGCAGAACCGCGTACAGCTTTACGCGGTCGCCCAAAATTGCGAGATATTCTGCGATGCTCTCTGCAAGCCCCTGAAGTTCCTTACCAATTTCATCGCGGCCAAGCGCCGTCAGGCGGTGCAGGCGCAGTTCGAGAATGGCGCGAACCTGAAGCTCCGACAATTGGTAGCTGTCGCCGGTAATTTCGGTTTCAACCGCTTCCACCAATTTGATGTACGACGCGATTTCGGCGATTGGCCATTTGCGCGCGATCAACGCGGCGCGCGCTTCGGCGGGGCTGGCAGAACCGCGAATGATGCGGACGACTTCGTCCAAATTGGTGACGGCAACGACAAGCCCAAGCAACAAATGCGCCCGTTCGCGCGCTTTGTTCAGTTCGAACTTGGTTCTGCGGGTGATGACCTCTTCACGGAAACGGATGAATGCCTCAATGATGTCGCGCAGGTTGAGGACTTCAGGCCGTCCGCCGCGAATGGCGAGCATATTGGCCGGGAAGCTCGATTGCGCCTGTGTATGGCGCCACAATTGGTTGAGCACCACATCTGGGGTCGCATCACGCTTCAGATCGATGACGATGCGCACGCCCTTGCGGCTGGATTCATCGCGAATGTCGGACACGCCTTCAATGCGCTTGTCCTTCGCAGCTTCGGCGATTTTTTCGACCAAAGCGGATTTGCCGACCTGAAACGGAATGCTGGTCAGGACGATAGAGCGACGATCGCCTTTTCCTTCCTCAATCTCGTGGCGGGCGCGCTGCATGATCGAGCCCTTGCCTTCGCGATAGGCCGAACGTGCGCCGCCGGTGCCAAGGATCAATGGCCCAGTGGGGAAATCAGGGGCAGGGACGATCTCGATCAGCTCATCAATAGAGATGGCCGGATTATCGATATAGGCCAGGCAGGCCTTGATCACTTCGCCAAGATTATGTGGCGGGATGTTGGTGGCCATACCGACGGCGATACCGCCAGCGCCGTTGACCAACAGGTTGGGGAAGCGTGCAGGCAAAACCTGCGGTTCTTCGCGGCTGCCGTCATAATTGGGCTGGAAATCGACGGTGTCTTTGTCGAGATCATCCAACAGCGCGTTGGCGACCTTGTTCAACCGTGCTTCGGTGTACCGCATCGATGCTGGCGGATCAGGGTCCATCGACCCGAAGTTACCCTGACCATCGATCAATGGCACGCGCATCGACCAATCTTGCGTCATACGGGCAAGGGCGTCGTAAATCGCGCTGTCGCCATGCGGGTGATAGTTACCCATGACATCGCCGACAATCTTTGCCGATTTGCGATAGGGTCGGCCCGCGACAAAGCCGCCTTCCTGGCTTGCGAACAATATGCGGCGGTGAACGGGTTTCAGGCCGTCACGCACGTCGGGCAGGGCGCGGGATACAATGACCGACATCGCATAATCGAGGTAGCTCGACTTCATTTCATCGACGATGTCGACGGGCGAAATGTCCGATGGTTCCATTGTAACTATGTCGTCGCTCACAGCGCGAAAATCCTTATATTTTTTGGGTCACTAAGCCATAGACCCTAGTCGGTCATATGGCCACAAGCGACTGCCCAATTAGGGCTGTTGTCTACAGCTTATCCACAGATTCACGCAGCGGTGTGGATTAAGGAGCGATGACGCTGCCGTCATAAGCGAAAATCTGGCCGCTTTGCTCAGGGCGCAGGCTTGCAAGCACGTGCAGCATATCCGCAGCAGCGCGGGCAGGGACGAAGCGTTCGTGCGCTGGATTGCCCTTAAATGGCGCGCTTAGTGGCGTTTCGACGGTGCCGGGATGCAGGGCAACCACAACTGATTGTGCATTTTTGCGCTGCCATTCGATCGCAATGTTGCGGATGAACATATTGAGCGCGGCTTTCGATGCGCGATAGCTATGCCATCCGCCAAGGCGATTGTCCGAAATACTGCCCACGCGGGCGGAAAGCGCCGCGAAACAGACCGGGCCTTGCTTTGCCATAATCGGCAGAAAATGTTTCGCCACCAATGCGGGGCCAACGGCATTGATGCGGTAGTTTTCCATCATCCATTCAGGATCAAGCTCGCGCAGGCTTTTTTCCGGCCCCTTATTGGCTGTATGCAGCAACCCTGTGGCCACGATGACCAATTGCGGCGTTGTGTCCGCCAAATCGCGTGCTGCGGCGGCTATGCTTGCCTCGTCCAATAGGTCTATCGCCGGCGCGCTTGCACGATGCAGCCGGATGACGCGGTCATATTGATCGCCCGCATCCAAAGCATCGGCGAGCGCGGCACCAATGCCACCCCGTGCGCCGATTATCACTGCGGTACGTTCAGGCACTTGAATTTTCCTCTGGTTCGTTCAACGGGAATTCATGCGACCGCGCTATGTCAATTGCACTGAAGATGGCAAGGTCCTATACACGACATTAACCAAAGCCCACGGCAATACATCTATAGTCCCGGAGAGTTACATGAAGCTGGTTTCAAAATTTGCCCTTGCACTGTCATTGGTCGCTATGACCGCTGCGCCTGCTTTTGCGCAGTCCGATGAAAAGCCCAAAAAGGAAAAAAAGGGGAAGGAAGCCACTGCTGCGGCTCCGAAGAAAAATTATTCCAAGCCGTTCATCGCGGCCTATATGCCCGTCGCTAATCTTTTGAACAAAACCAAGGATGCAGCCGCAGCGAAGGCTGAATTTCCGAAGATTCTTGCGGCCATTGCCAATGATGATGACCGTTATGAAGCCGGCATATTGGCAATCAATATCGGCGTGTCGGCAAAAGACACGGCTTTGCAGGATCAGGGTATCGATCTGTTGCTCGCATCGGCATCAACGCCTGTCGAAATGAAGCAGGCATATACGTTCCGCAAAGGTGCGATTGCCTATGATGGCAAGAAATTTGCCGACGCTGAAAAGAATATGATTGATGCGTACAACCTTGGTTACCGCGCCAACAATATCGAGTTTTTGATCTCCAACGCCATGTCGCAGCAGAATAAGGATGCTGACGCTATCGCGTGGATTGGCAAGGCCATTGCCGCGAGCAAGGCAGCCGGACCGGTCAACAAAGCTTATGTCATTCGCGCCGCAAACCTCTCGGCAAAAGCGAAGGATTATGCCGGTGCCGCCAATTTCTACAAAGATTTGGTGATTGCCGAAAATAACCCAGATTACTGGCATGATGCCCTGGCGTTCTTCAACCGCTCGCTCAACACGAACCCAGAAGAGTCGCTTGATCTTATGCGTTTGATGCGCGTGACCAATGGTTTGCGCTTTCAACAAGAATATGCCGAATATCTCGACAGCTTAAGCTATGTCGGCGTGCGCTATCCTGCAGAGGCCGTGTCCGTCTTGGACGAAGGCTTTGCAAAGGGTATCATCTCACGCAACAACGTGACCTTCAGTGAGCGTTATAACGAAGCAAAGGGCCGTTTGGCCGAAGATACCCGTACATTGGCGGGAACGGTCGCCCCGGCAAAGGCGAGCCCGAAAGCTATGTTGGCAACGCTGACCGCTGACTCATTCTTCTCGCACAAGGATTATCAAACAGCCAAGGACCTGTACGAGACAGCGTTAAGCAAGGGACCGGTGCTGGATAAGGATGGTGGAAACCAGACCGACCGTACCCGCTTCCGCCTTGCCATGTCGAAAACCATGCTCGGCGATTATGCTGGCGCGAAAGCCGATTTTGCCCAGATCACCGGTGCAAACCGCAAGGCAATTGCCGAATATTGGCTGATGTACATCAACCATCTGGAAAAGCCTGCACCCGCGGCTGCGCCTGCAGCAACGCCAGCGACTTAAGCTTTGCGATAATTGATTGAAAAGGGCCTGAGCAATCGGGCCCTTTTTTTTATGCCATCGGTATTGGCACGCCCGGTTCGTCTTTTGCGGTGCGAATGGTCAGCGACGTTTTTACGCTGTTTACATTAGGCGCGGACGTCAGCTGCGATGTCAGAAATTCCTGAAATGACTGCAGATCGCGCGCAACGATTTTGAGGATGAAATCAATTTCGCCATTCAGCATGTGGCACTCGCGCACATCGGGGAGTGCCCGAACATGCTGCTCAAATGCCTTCAGATCTTCTTCGGCCTGACTTTTTAAGCTGACCATCGCAAATACGGTGATTGTGTAGCCCAACGCGCTGGCGTCCACATCTGCGTGATAGGATTTAATCGTGCCCGATTGTTCCAGCGCACGCATACGGCGCAAGCATGGCGGGGCGGTCAGCCCTACCTTAGTTGCAAGTTCCACATTGGTGATGCGACCGTCCGCCTGCAATTCCGCCAAAAGCTTCATATCTATCGCATCTAGGTTCATATTAGCCATGATCGTGTTATTTCCATTTCCATTATGCCTCTGCGTTATAATATAATTATATTATATTGCAATTGTCCCATAGTGTGACGCACCAATTTTGCTGCTTTCGCATGTCCCGATATCGGTTTATTTCGCGCGAATTGCATGGATAATTTCCCCTTAGGATTTGCTGACTTTGCGTTTTGACGATCGCCTTGAAACCACTTTGCGTCAGGCGGGCGATGATGGCGTTGGCTTATCGGCGAAATGGCAACAACTAGTGGATATATTGGCGCAAAATCCGTCTGACTTTGACCCGCCGGCGGTCGCCTCTGGCTTACAAAAAGTGCGGCAGCTTATGGACATTGTTCCCGCAACGGTGCGCGAACAATGTGTGCGCGCCCTGTCGGGGCGACTGCGTTCTGCGCCTTTGCTTTTGCTGCTGTCGGGTGATGTGCCGGCGGTTGCCGCAGCGGCGGTCAGCGGTGCGCGGTTGAGTGATACGCAATGGGCAGATATCGTCCCCCATATGCCGACGCGCGCGCGCGGATTCTTGCGCAACCGCAGAGACATTGGCCCCATGACCGTGCATGCGCTTGAGCTATTGTCTTCGGCAGATTTCGTGCTGGCTCTCGACAAAAGCGAGGCCGAGACAGTCGTGCCCGCACAGCAAGGTTCGCAAATCCGCGACATTGTTGAACGGATCGAAAAATTGCGGCTTGAGCGGGAACATCACGAGCTGGCGGAAATCCCGGTCGACACCGCAGCCGAACAGGTCGTTTCGTTCCCCGAACCCATTGACCAATTACGCTTCGAAACCGACGAATATGGAACCATCAGCTGGGTTGAAGGTGCGCCAGCGGGGGGCGTTGTCGGCGTGGATATTGCGGAGCCTGCATTTGACACTGGGCCGGGACCAGATGCGTATGGCGCGGCTGCCTTTCGGCAGAAAATGCCGCTTGAAAATGCGCGCATGCGCCTTTGCGGCGCGCCTGCCATTGCAGGGGACTGGCGGATCAATGCGGCACCGTTTTTTGAACCTGCAAGCGGCCGGTTCAACGGCTATCGCGGCATATTGCGGCGGCCCAATCTTGCGGAAGTCGCGCATATTGCGGAAGGTGACACGCATGACGCCGAAAACATCCAGCAATTGTTGCATGAACTGCGGACACCGTTAGGCGCCATTATTGGCTTTTCCGAAATTATTGAACAGCAACTTTTTGGGCCTGTTACCGAAGAGTATCGCACAATAGCCGGTAACATCCTGCACGATGCCCAGCGCTTGCTGGCGGGATTTGATGATCTTTCCACAGCGGCAAAAATTGAAACCGGCACCTACATCACCGAGGTCGGATCAACCGATTGCGACTGGCTTTCGCAGCGGTTGGCAGAGCGGCTTCGCGAGTTGAGCGACGTTCTAAATGTTACCCTGAACTTGGTCCATGCCCATCCGGTCCGGCCATTTGCGTTGGATAACCATGTGGCAGAACGTCTGTTTTCGCGGTTGTTGTCTGCCGTCATCATCGGCTGCGAGCCGGGCGAGGTCCTGGATGGTCGTTTCCGGACGGAGCCCGGGTTGAACGCGGTTAACCGTTTCGTGCTGAGCTTGCCTAAAAAGCTTGCTGACATGGACGAGACCGAACTGTTCGGTTCTGGTCCGCTCGATGATTCTTATGACGCCCCGTTGCTTGGGCTGGGCTTTTCGTTACGCCTTGTGCGGAGCCTTGCACGAAATGTTGGCGGGGATTTACGTTTTTACAATCAAGCGCTGATCGTGTCCCTTCCAGCCGTCAACGACGGGCGAAGCGGATTAAAAGACGAAGAACGATAATGACATGGCAGGGCAGTGGGGGGCGTGCGGACCAGCATGAGCAGCTATATAATTGGCCGAAGGGCGTATTTTGCCACTGGCACATTCGCGGCATTCGACCGACAAGGATGGCACAAATCGTCAAGCCGGGCCGATTTAAATCTTTTAGGTGAGATAAAGGCTTGCAACCTCGCCCAAAGTTCGGCTATCGGCGCGCAGGCGATTGGCGAGCCGGTCAGGGCCTGTAGCTCAGTTGGTTAGAGCTGGCCGCTCATAACGGCTAGGTCGGGGGTTCGAGTCCCTCCGGGCCCACCAGCTTTCGCTCTTGCGGGAACTGGCAGGCAGCCAGCCGCGCGGACATTGTTGTACCAGTGATCCCATGTCGGGGAGTAGCGCAGTCTGGTAGCGCATCTGGTTTGGGACCAGAGGGTCGCAGGTTCGAATCCTGTCTCCCCGACCATTTCTTCCAAAATATCTATTTTAACCGCTGCAGTTGGGAGTTCGGGCATTTATGCCTGTCGCGCGAATGAGGGGGCTGCTGAGCGCCGATCCGCCCCGTCAGCCTTCGTAAAATGGGCTTTCGCTCGGTTTATATATCGACCTTGCGGATGGTCAAAGGCAGCTTTAAATTCAGTTTCAGGCCATCGGGCGCCCACAAGAAATCGACGCTGCTTCCCGCTTTTTCCTGTCCAAAGACGCCAATGACTGTGGTGCCAAAGCCCTGCCGGGTGGGTGGCGTGACCAATGGTCCGCCTTGTTCGATCCATTCGAGTTCCAGCAATTGCTCGCTATCCGACATTGCCTGTAGCGACCAGTTAACGTGAAGCTGGCCGCTTACCGACGACAAGCTTCCATATTTGGCGGCATTGGTGGTGAGCTCATGGGCGATCAGCGTAACCGATTGCGCGGTGGCGGGATCGAGCATGACCGGGGGGCCGGAAAGTTGAATATTGGCGCCGTCATCGCGCATATAGGGTGCCAGTTCCGTCACGAATATGCCCTGAAGTTCGGCTCCGTTCCAGTTTGATTCGGTGACGACTGCATTTGTCTGCGCCAGCGCACGAATGCGTTTTGAAAGGCCATCTTTCATGTCCTTCACGGTGTCGGCGCGCATTAGGGCGACGATGCCCTGAACCACTGCGAGCAAGTTGCGCGCGCGGTGTTCGACTTCACGCACAAGCATTTTTTCGCGCGCCTGGCTTTTTATCAGGTCGGAAATGTCGACGGAAACGCCTGCTAATCCGGCAAGCTGTCCCTCGCTGTCGTACAAGGGCGATTTGGTGGTGCGGTATACGCGCCGGACACCGCTTTCGTCCGTGACCACTTCTTCTGCGACGATCGTTTGTTGGGTCGTCAGGACCTGTTCGTCATTCGCATGAACCGAATCAAACTCGTCAGCTTGTGGGTACATCTGCTGTTCCCCGGTTGCTGTGAGTTCATCCAAATCTTTTGCGTTCAAAACCCGCAAGGTGGCACCATTTGCATAGATTACCGAATAATTGAGGTCTTTGGCGTAGATCAGATCAGGGCACGCCTCGCCAATGGCCGATAGCAGATTAGCCGTTTGCTTTGCCTTCGCTTCCGTAGCGGCAAGGATTGCGGAGCGTTCAGCGACGCGTTGCTCCAACGTCAGGTTCAATGCGTGCAGATCCCTGATACCTTTTCGGTTTTCTTCCGCGATCGCGCCCATCATTAAGCACGCAGTCGCTGCCACCATCAAAAACAATTGAAGCGCTTCATTTTGATAATGGACGTAAATCATGGATCGCGCAAAGGGGCCTAAACCCCCCAAGGTGAACAATGTGGCAAACAATGTGACGGCGGTAATGGCGACGACCGCGCCGGGAATTCGAAAGCTTAACGAAGCCCACAGCAAGGGGGGGATCATCAGATATGCAAACGGCGCGATCCCGCCTAATGAAATGCCGGCAAAGGTCGCGAATATAATGGCGAGCAAACTTATCTCACGCAATCGCCTGTTCGAAACACGCAGGCGCGGGGCTGCTGCATTCAGGAGCAACAATCCAAGCGGCGCGGCGATCATTGCACCTGTGGCGTCGCCCAGAAATATCCGTAACCACGCAGCCGACCATGGCTTATTATATGACAGCCCAAGCGCAAAACTTCCGTTTGTGGCGCTCAAGAGAGGTACGCAAATGCCCGCAACGGCAACAAAGATGGCTGTGCTGCGAACGGTTGTGAGAAGGTGGTGGTGCTTGACGTAAAACCGAATGACACACGCGCCCAGCAAAACGGCCGCCGCATTCCCGAAGGACAAAATGAGTGCCGGCAAAATGCTGTGATTGTACCAGATCAGGTTGCCGGTGAGTTCTGCGCTAATCGCCGCTGCGGCCCAAAGCGGCCATTTTGCGTGAGGCGAGGCGAGCGCTGCGGACAGCAATATCCCTGCCGGCAGCCATATGGATATGCCCGATCCCGGTACCGTGCCCAAAACTTCGGTCAGCGCGGCGGCCAACAAACATGCGCAATATAGCAACAGTGCCAGCAACACTGATGTACGAAAACGTGCGTCGACAGCCATAGATTTCCCGCCATCCGTTTTGTGCCAAGCGGGAAGAATACATCTCAATTTGTGATTTTCCAGTAACTTCCACCGGTAATGATGATAAACACCGCGTGATTTAACGCGTGGCGATCAAAGCTGCGGCCAACCGGCTAGTGGGCGAATATCATTAATCGCGCACGAAAAGCGATGCGGCGCGTGAAGCCGCAATCGCTTTGCATGAATTTCGTTGGGTCTACACCGATAGCTCGGCTTTACGCGCAGCCAGTTGTTCCCCAAGTCCCTTTAGGTCCATGCCGGCATCGCGGCATTCGGGAAACATTTCGGTTTCCTCTTCTTCCACATGGTGCGCGATATATTCACCGAGCACTTTTACTTTGGCGTCGAACAAGGGCTCGCCAACTGACATCGCCTGAATTTCGGCGATGAGCACTTTGGCCGAATCATGCTCGACTTGCGCTTCATCGAGCAAATCGTCACCATCATCATCCAGCGCATCATAAGCAGCAGGGTAGAAAATTTCTTCCTCGATCTGGGCGTGAACGATCAAGGCGTTGCATATCTGGCTTGCCAGATCCTGCTTTTTTGAATCGTCATCGGTCTTTTCAAACGCCTTGAACATGGCGTTTACTTCCTTGTGGTCAGCCTTCAGCAAGGCGATTGCGTCTTTCGGCCGTTTTGCTGCCGCGGAATCACGGCGCGTGCTGCGCGACCCTGTTTTTGGACGTGCTTTGGATTTTGGCGAAGTACTCGACGTCTTTTTGGGGGAGGTGGCCATGTCACGTTTCCTTCATTGTAGGTTGAAATGTCAAACATCTGTGGAATTTAAAGGTTCCCAAAGCACGGGTTGCCGCTCGTTTTCATCAGGCCGGTTTGGAAATGCGTCTGTCCGCAAGCGGATAATCTTCTGGTTTTACCGTCGATACATTTTCACGGTCCTCGACGTCTTCCTGCGGAAGGCTCCTATTCGCCCGCGGGTCATCCTTTTGATTGTCGGGCCGCGCATCGCCAAGGATATTCCTGTCCATTTCGGGCACCTTGGGCGCTTGATCAGGTGGCCCATTCATACCGATAGCTCCGCAGCGTTCGGATTAGGCGTTTTCGGCGCGGCCGCGACGTGCTGGCTATTTCGGCCCGCGTTGCGCTCGTTACGCACGGCCATAAGCGCGAACCGGACAATCGCAGCACCCGCAATCGCCCCGGCGACGGTGAGTGCCTTGGGATATTGCTCCATCTTGTCCTTCGCTTGGGCGACGAGAACATCTCCGTCGAGGGTGTCAAGGCGCCCGCGCACCTTTTCGAGCTGATGTGCCGCATATGGACCGAAGCGGTTTGCTCCGTCCGCGGCGTCCTCTGCGGATTGTAGCTGCTGTCCGAACGTGTCGATGGCTCGGGATATCTTTGAAATATTGGCGTCGACAAACGCAGCTGCTTTCGCGGAATAGTCGTGTGTGCGGGACGTCTTCATGCGAATTTCACTCCCTCTTTGTTCAAGGCGGTGGTGATGCTGGCATTTGCGGTCTCGCCCAGCTTCTCACGCAGGCGGGGGAACAAGACATCTTCTTCCTCACGCATATGCGCTTCGATTTGCTCGCGAAACTCGCTAACCTTACTCGCCCAACGCGCGTCGGCGGGGTCCATATTGCCCAGTTCAAAAAGAAACTGCTTCACATAGCCATGGTCATTATTCAGCTCATCCGCTTCATCGGAAAAGCCGTTCTCGCGAAGCGTCGGGTACACGACATTTTCTTCTTCAAGCGCGTGCTTGGTGAGCGCATGTTTTAACTGCGCCAAATATAATGTCCGCTTGGCGGTGTTTTCAGGTCCGGTGTCTTGCATCTTGTCAAAGATCATCAGGGTCGCTTCATGCTCGGCTTTCAGGATCTCGTCCCATTCGCCCGCGCTCGAATCCATAATTTGCATGACGACCTTGCGGCCCGCATTTGCCATAAGGCCGACCACGAGTCCGCCGACCGCTGCAGTCATCATCTTTGACGTATTACTGCTGCTGCTGCTTTTATTCGTCTGAGCCATTGTTCTTCTCCATGAATGATATGGAGAGGAACAGCGCGTTGGCGATGAGGTTCCGGAGGTCCGCACATCGGTGCGAGAAACGCGACCAACGGAGGCTGCGCTTGGTCGGCTGTGCTCTGCGGCTAGTGTGAAATGGACGTTCCAAATTTGCCCAGCGGCGGAACCATCTCAGCATGTGTTGGTTTTTGAGTTTCCTCTGTAGGGCTTTCAGATGCAAGATTGCGTGATCATCGGCGGCGGCCCTGCCGGTTTGACTGCGGCAATCTATCTCGCCCGGTTTCATTTCAAGATAACGGTGATCGATGCAGGGCGCAGCAGGGCATTGTGGATCCCGACAACACACAATCATGCCGGTTTCCCCGACGGAATTTCCGGCGCGGAGTTGCTTCAACGCATGCGCGAACAGGCGATCACATATGGCACGAAAATCGTCCAAGGGCGCGTTGGTGGCATCACCCAAAACGAAGCATCATTTACCTTAGAATATGGGCATGGCGATGTTGCGGCCGCGACGGTCATCCTGGCAACCGGGGTTGTTAATCGCCGTCCCGCGATGCCCGAAGAGCTGCACGCGCGCGCCCTGGCAGAAGGGCGCATACGGTATTGCCCGGTGTGCGATGGCTATGAGGTCACTGACAAAAATGTGGCTGTCATCGGCACGGGACGCCGCGGCGTTACGGAGGCGGCATTTCTGCGCGGTTTTACCCAAAGGGTTACGCTAATCGCACCCGATGGCGCGCATGATCTTGATGCGGCCGCGCGCGCAAAGGCCGAACAACATGGGATCGTCTGTCTCGACGGACCTGCGACGGTTGCGGAAATCGAAGGGAACAAGATTTTTGTAACTATCGCGACAGAGAAGCATGCGTTTGACAGCATCTACCCCGCGCTGGGTTCGGATGTGAACAACCTGCTCGCGCAAATGGCGGGGGTAGAATGCAACGATGGCGGGTGCGTTGTCGTCGATTCCCATCAGCGAACATCGGTTGAGGGCATCTATGCTGCCGGAGACGTGGTGCTTGGATTGGACCAGATCAGCCACGCCATGGGGGAGGGCGGCGTCACGGCCGTTACCATTCGCAACGATTTGGCAGAAAAGCGCCCGATATTGCGCTAAACCGCGACCTGCGCCGCCAGCGATTGCCCGTGGAACGCCGCGACCTGTTTACTGCGCAGCGCCTGCATCTGCATGGGCAGCGTCAATTTCGGCCTTCGCATCCGCCTCAATCAGCTTTGTCGCTTCTTCGGCGGCTTGTTCAATGCTCAGCTTCTGCTCGGCCAGTTCATCTGTCCGCGTGACCGCTGGCGTGCCCGCGTCACCCGCCTTGTCAGCTTCGGTTGGGGCGGTGTCACCACAGCCCGCAACCATAAGCATGAGCGCCAAGACAAAGGCGTGTTTCAACGCGCCGCCTCTGGCTTCAGTTCGCCGTCATAATTTGCAACGCGTGCCAAGGTCGCAACCCATGCCGCGACGTTTTGGCGCAATTCGGCTTTGTCGATCTTGTCGAGCGTATCGTCGGGCGTGTGGTGCAGGTCGAAATATTTCGTACCATCTTGCTGCAGGTCAATGATGCCCAATTTCTGCGCCGCGATGATCGCGCCCACATCCGCGCCGCCGCCGGCCAATTCCTTGCGCGGTACCACGCCCAGTGGGGCCAATGCGGAGACAATCTGAGCGCGAAGCGCCGACGCGCTTTCGGGCAGGCGGAAATCGACGGCCCAGACTTTGCCAGCGCCAAAATCCGATTCCATCGCGAGGGCATGGGGTTCATTGGCGTGCTTTGCGCCATAAGCCCGGCCACCCCAAATGCCGACTTCTTCCGCGCCAGCCCACAATAGGCGCACGGTGCGCTTGGGTTGACCCATCGATTGCAAATGCTTGGCCGCGGCCCCGATGATAGCGCAACCTGCGGCGTCATCAATGGCGCCAGTCCCAAGGTCCCAGCTATCCAGATGGCAGGCGATGACAATCATGGGAAGATCGGGGTTCGAACCCTTAACCTCGGCCAAAACATTGCCCGACGTCTGCATCCCGACATTTTTTGGGGTCAGCTTTAACTTCAACCGCACAGGCTTGCCGCGCGCAATCATCCGCTCCAGATTTTCAGCGTCGGGTATCGACAATGCGCCTGCCGGAATGGGCGTGACGCCGGGATCAAAGTTGGTGTTCCCGGTATGCGGGTTGCGATGATAATCGGTTCCGATTGAACGGATGACGATGGCCGCCGCACCCTTTTTCGCGGCAATGTTCGGGCCGACAAAGCGGGCAGGGCCAAATGCGCCGTAGCTGCTGCCATCCTGCGTGGCTTTCATATTGTGACTGACAAAGGCAATCTTGCCTTTCAAGCTGCCATCGGGGGCTGCGCGTAAATCATCAATCGTCGGGAAATACACGATTTCAGCTTCCAGCCCGGCATCGCCTGTGCTGCCGCTATTGCCCAATGCGGCTATCGCGAGTTTCTGCGGAAAGGGGGCAACGACGGATGCGGTTTCTTCGCCGCGCACCCATGTGGGCATCTGATATTCTTCGATGCGGACATTATCAAATCCAAGCGCCTTCAGCTTGCTGACCGACCACGTCCGTGCGCGCGCTTCCGCTTCGGTGCCGCCCTGCCGTGGGCCGATTTCGGTCGTGAGTCCTTCGACGATTTCATAGGCGAAACTGTCACTCTGGTGCGCTTTGTCGCGGATCGATGCGACTGAGGCACTGTCCGGCGACGCAGGCGCGCCCAGTGCAAGTGATGGCGAAAGGAACAGCGTGGAGGCTGCGGCGAGCAATAGGATGTTTTTCTTCATGCTTGGCAGGCTTAATCGCATCGTCGGGATTTGCAATCCCACCTTGCGGCGAAACGCGCAGATAGCTAGGGAAGCGGCCAAATCAAAAGTAATGCAACACAGGAATTAAAGCCCATGGCAGCCCAATATAGCTTCGTAATGAAGGGAATGACGAAAACCTTCCCCGGCGCAAGCAAGCCCGTCCTCAACAACATCAATCTGCAATTCTATCCGGATGCAAAGATCGGCATCGTTGGGCCAAACGGCACGGGTAAATCCACGCTGATGAAAATCATGGCCGGAATGGATACAGAGTTTACGGGCGAAGCGTGGCCCGGCGAACATATCCGCGTTGGCTATCTGGCGCAGGAGCCAGAGCTTGACCCGAACAAAACGGTCAAGGAAAACGTCATGGACGGCGTGCGGGCGGTTGCCGATCTTGTGGACCGTTTTAACGAGATTTCGGCTATCATGGGCGATCCGCCCGAAGATGCCGATTTTGACGCGCTCATGGAAGAAATGGGCACGCTTCAGGAAAAGATTGATGCCGTTGATGGCTGGTCGCTCGACAGCCAGCTTGAGCTCGCGATGGACGCGTTGCGCTGCCCTCCCGGCGACAGCCCTGTCACCAGCCTTTCGGGCGGTGAAAAGCGCCGTATCGCGCTGACGCGGCTTTTGCTCGAAAAGCCCGACATATTGCTGCTCGACGAACCGACCAACCATTTGGACGCAGAGTCCGTTGCGTGGCTGGAAAAGCATTTGGTCGATTATAAGGGCAACGTCATTCTGGTTACCCACGATCGCTATTTCTTGGATAATGTCGTCAGCTGGATCCTTGAGCTCGATCGCGGTCGTTACTTTGTCTATGAAGGCAATTATTCGACCTATCTCGAAAAGAAGGCGAAGCGTCTGGAGCAGGAAGCGCGTGAAGACGCTGGCCGTCAAAAGGCGATTAAGGACGAGCTGGAGTGGATCCGGCAAAGTCCAAAGGCCCGGCAAACCAAATCGAAAGCGCGTATCAAATCCTTTGACCAGCTGGTCGAGGCGCAGGAAAACCGTGCACCCGGTAAGGCGCAGATTGTTATCCAGACGCCCGAGCGTTTGGGCAGCAAGGTTATTGAGGTGAAGAATGTCACCAAAGCTTATGGTGACAAATTGCTCTTTGAAAATCTGTCCTTCACCATTCCGCAGGGCGGCATCGTTGGCGTCATTGGCCCCAACGGTGCGGGTAAATCGACCTTGTTCCGCCTCATCACCGGTCAGGAAGTTCCGGATTCGGGTGAAATCGAAATCGGCGACACCGTCCGTTTGGGCTTTGTCGACCAAAGCCGCGATGATCTCGACCCCAACAAAAATGTGTGGGAAGAAATTTCCGGCGGCGCCGACTTTATGAAATTGGGCAAGCATGAAACGCCAACCCGCGCTTATGTTGGTGCGTTCAATTTCAAGGGAACTGATCAGCAGAAAAAGGTTGGTTTATTGTCCGGTGGTGAACGCAACCGCGTGCATATGGCCAAGATGTTGAAGCAAGGCGGTAACGTGCTTCTGCTCGACGAACCGACCAACGATTTGGACGTTGAAACATTGTCGGCTCTTGAAGAAGCCTTGGAAAGCTTCGCCGGTTGCGCCGTGGTCATCAGCCATGACCGCTTCTTCCTTGACCGTCTTGCAACGCATATTCTTGCATTTGAAGGCGACAGCCATGTCGAATGGTTCGAAGGCAACTTTGAATCCTATGAAGAAGACAAAATCGCCCGTCTTGGCGACGAAGCCACCCGTCCACATCGTGCAACCTATAAGAAGATGACGCGTTAATGGTGACATGAAGCGTACCCTCCTCGTCAACAACAGCAATAGCGGCAACGCGAATGCAGTAGAGGAGGGCGCTTTGGCCTCTGCACTAGAGGCTGCGGGTTTTGGCGTCGTGGGTACGGCGTCCTTGCCCGACGATGATTTGCCGTCGCGATCGGACCTCATGGCGCGTGATATCCAGACGTTGGCGATCTGTGCCGGC
>Ga0187843_10000008_pt1 | contig 181208 bp, 154 predicted proteins | sample SpaLakP09_SKY_43_FD_134516 | JGI IMG/M metagenome (GOLD analysis project Ga0187843, IMG submission 134516) | Oligotrophic lake water microbial communities from Sparkling Lake, Wisconsin, USA - SP09_SKY_43 | ecosystem: Environmental > Aquatic > Freshwater > Lake | place: USA: Sparkling Lake...
CCGTGTAGACACCGCCCAGCAGCGCACGCATGGCCTGCGCGGCCAGTTCCGACGCCTGCGGCACGGCCAGTCCGTCGGCCTCGGTGCGATTGGTCAGGCCGATGTCATAGACCGACGCGCCCGGCGAAAGCATTTCCACCAGGAAACAAGGCGATTGCGTCGGCTCGGCGAAGAATGCGTGGACATGCGGACCGTAGAGCTGGCGCAAGCCAAACGCGATACCGGCCGGCGCGCCGCCCACGCCGCACGGCAGGTAGACGAACAGCGGGTGCTGCGCATCGACCTGCACGCCGGCGGCGGCCAGTTGATCGGCCAGATGCAGCGCGGCGGCGCTGTAGCCAAGCATCAGTGACAGCGAGCGCTCGTCGTCGACGAAATAGCAATAGGGATCGGCGTCGGCCTCGCGGCGGCCAGCGGCGACAGCGGCCGCGTAGTCGCCGGTGTGCTCGACCACCTGCACGCCGCGCGAGCGCAGACGGTCCTTCTTCCACGCCTTGGCGTCCGACGACATATGGACCGCCGCGCGAAAACCCAGCGCCGAGGCCATCACGCCAATGCTCAGCCCGAGATTGCCGGTGGACCCCACGGCCACCTGGTAGCGGCCGAACAGTTCACGCGCCGGCGCGTCGGCCAGGCAGGCATAGTCGCCGTCGAGCGCAACCAATCCATGCTCGATGGCCAGTGTTTCGGCAAATTCCAGCACTTCGTGGATACCGCCGCGCGCCTTGATCGATCCGGCCACGGGCAGGCTGTGATCGGCCTTGATCCACAGGGTGCCGGCGGTCGTGGGCAGGTTCAGCGCCTGTTGCATGGCCGGCGCCGCCAGCAGCGGCGATTCGATCCGGCCCGCGCTGTCGGCCAGTTCGGGAAACAGCCGCGCCAGCAACGGCGCAAAGCGCTCGAAGCGCGCCTGTGCGGCACGTACATCAGCTAGACTAATGACGCGGCCATCCACCTCGGTTGGTATCCGGGATGCCGCGCTACGCTGGGGATTGGCCCAGAAAACCGGGCGGCCGGCCTGCAGCGCCGTGCGCAGGGCCGGGGTAAATGCCGGGACGCGGGCGGAAATGCCGGAAACTTCGACGGATACATCGCTTGGCATGGCAACTCTGTGTTTGCAAAGGTTGATCCCATTCTTGTCCCATCGGGCCACAGTGACAAACCATTTGTACTGATCCATGCATTAGCCTGACTAATGGCCAACACACTTTCTGCATCATTATTGGGCTGGCTGCGCTGTTTTGAGGCGGCGGCACGACATTGCAACTTCACCCAGGCCGCCGCAGAACTGTGCGTCACCCAGGGTGCGGTTAGCCAGCAGGTCAAGCAACTGGAGCAGTGGCTGGACCGGCCGCTGTTCTTGCGCACGCCGCGTGCGCTGGTACTGACGCCGGAGGGCGAGCGGTTGCGCTTTGTACTGCGCGAATCGTTCCAGGCCATCGAAGGCACGCTCACGCAACTGCGCCGCCCGCGCGACAAGCAGCCGATCGCGTTGTCGTGCTCGCCATCGTTCGCGATGGTGTGGCTGACGCCGCGGCTGGGCGGCTTCTTTCGCCAGCATCCGGACATCGGCCTGCGTGTCTATGGCGAATTCCACGCGCTGGACCGCTCGCGCATGATGCGCGACGGCACCGAGGCGGCCGTGCGTTTCGATCCGGGCGGCTATGCCGATCTGAAGGCGGACCGCTTCCTCGACGAATGGCTGATCCCGGTGGCCAGTCCGGCCTATGTGGCGGCGCATCCCGAGTTGCGGTCGCCGGACGGGCTGCGCGGCAGCATGCTGCTGCATGACGTCACGCCATGGGACGGCGCTGGCGAATTCGAGGAATGGCAGGGCTGGCTGCGCCATGCGGGCGTGGACTTGCCCGATGCCGCGGAGGGGCAGCGCTTCAACTTATCCCAACTGGCGATCAACGCGGCGCTGGCCGGTCAGGGCGTGGCGATGGGACGCTCCGCGCTGATCCTTGAGGAGCTGGAAGCCGGCCGGCTGGTGGACCTGTGGGGCATTCACGCGCCCAGCGTGGCGGCCTATCACTTTGTCTGCGCACACGGGCAAACCGCGCAGGTTGCCGAAGTGGAAGCCTGGCTGGTGGCCGAAGGCGCGGCATTCGATGCCGCCCGCCGACGCATTCTGCGCGCGGTGTGATACGTGGGTAAGCCCGCAGCAAATCTGCGGCCGCCTGAAGCGATGCAGTCGCTTTGGGATGCGATAGGCCGTCTGCCGATGCGATACGATGCCGATGGTTTTTTAGTATCCGAACCCGAATCGCAAGGAATCCTCGCGTGCCCGACGCCCACCGTCCTCGTTCCGCCGCCGCTGCCGTTGCGGCCACCGATGTCTCCGCCGATACGTTCCCGATCTTCGAGACGTCGGCGTTTGCCAGCGACGGCGCGTTCTATTTCGATCTGGTGCGGCTGCAGGACCGTGACGATATTCCGCGCGGTTTTCTGCATCGGCACAACTACTACCATCTGCTGTGGATGACGCGCGCAAGCGGCACGCACATGCTCGACTTTGCGCATTTCGACGTGCGCGACCATTCCGTGTTCTTTCTATCGCCAGGGCAGGTCCATGCCTGGACGTCGTCGATCAAGCCGCACGGCTATGTGCTCAACTTCAGCATCGATTTTTTCGCGCGGATGTTCCCGCGCGCCGAAGACGTGGCGCGCTTTCCGTTCTACCATCCCGCGCGCGGCAACGGCGGCGCGAACAGCGCACTCTATCTGACACCGCAGCAGCACGACGCCTTGCTGCCGTTGTTGCGCGAGATGGAACACGAGGCGCGCGACCGGCAGCCCGGCTATGCCGATGTGGTGCAGGCCAGCCTGCTGATCCTGCTCACACGACTGCGCCGCCTGTGTGCGGACAGCGAGACGCCCGGCGCCACGGGGCCGCAGCAGGCGCTGATGCGCCGCTTCACGATGCTGGTGGAAACGCACTACCTGCGCTTCGACACCATCGGCCAGTACGCCGAAGCGCTTTGCGTGAGCGAACGCCAGCTCAACGACGCGGTGAAACGCACGCTGGGCCGTACGGCCAGCCAGGTGGTGCAGGAGCGCGTGGTGCTGGAGGCCAAGCGCTGGCTCAGCAACACCGAGACCGGCATCGCCGAGATCGCGTTCCGCCTCAACATCGAGGATCCGGCGTACTTCACGCGCTTCTTCAAGAAGCAGACCGGCCTCACGCCGGGCGACTTCCGCCGCCAGCACTGCCGTCCGCTCGACTGACGCGCGGAAAAGTCCAACACAACGTCCGATCTGTCCTAACGCTGGCGTCGCGCGCCTGCGTAAAGTGCTGCGCATGACGCCGATCGCCCGCCAGCGGTCGTCGCGAAAAACACAGGCACAGGAGACAGACATGCACAACGCAATCGCCCGCTTGCGGGGCCTTGCCGTGGCCGCCGCATTGGGCTTCACGACATTTCACGCCATGGCCGACTATCCCGACCGCCCCTTGCGCGTCATCGTGCCGTTCGCGGCCGGCGGCGCCACCGACGTGATCGCGCGCACCGTGGCGCAAGCCATGTCGGCACGGCTGGGCCAGTCGGTGGTGGTGGAAAACAAGGCCGGCGCCAACGGCAATATCGGCGCGGTTGCGGCGGCGCGATCGGACCCGGACGGCTACACGCTGCTGATGGCCACGTCGAGCCACGCCATCAATGCATCGCTCTACCAGAAGCTCAACTACAGTCTCACGCGCGATTTCGTCGGCCTGTCCAACCTGGCGTCAGTGCCGTTGCTGCTGGTGGTCAATCCATCGGTGCCCGTCAATTCGGCCAGCGAACTCGCCGCCTATGCGAAGGCCAACGCCGGCCGCGTCAACTACGGATCGGGCGGCACCGGCACCGCGTCGCATCTGGCCGGCGAGCAGTTCAGCACGCTGGCCGGCGCGAAGATGACGCACGTGGCCTACAAGGGCGGCGCGCAGGCGCTCAACGACGTGATGGGCGGCCAGGTGCAGGTCATGTTCGCCAACCTGCCCGAAGTGCTCGCGCAGGTGCAGGCCGGCAAGCTCAAGGCGCTGGCGGTGACCGGCAACAAGCGCCACGCCGCGCTGCCCGATGTGCCCGCGTTTTCCGAGACGCCGTTTCCGGGCATGACCGCGCGTTCGTGGTTCGGCCTGTTTGTACCGGCCGGCACGCCGCCGGCAGCCATCCAGAAGCTCTCGCAGGCCATCGTGCAGAGCGTGGCCGATCCCGCCGTCAGGGACCGCCTGAAAGGGCTTGGCGCCGACCCGATCGGCGACGACCAGCCCGCATTTCAGAAATACGTGAACCAGGAAGTCGCGCGCTGGGCCGTGCTGGTCAAGCAGTCCGGCGCCACCGTCGATTGAATCGCCGCATCATCCAAGGAAAACCCATGCTGTACGACGTACGAACCTACACCTGCCGTCCCGGCACTATCAAGAAACACCTGGCGCTGTATGCCGAGCACGGCTTTGCGGTTCAGAGCCGCCATCTGGGCAAGCCGCTGGCCTACATGCAGACCGAGACCGGCAACGTCAACAGCTATACCCATATCTGGGTCTACGACAGCGCGGCCGATCGCGAGGCCAAGCGCCAGGCGCTGCAGAAGGATCCCGCCTGGGCCGACTATCTGCGCATGAGCGCCGAGGCCGGATACCTGATCAGCCAGGAAAACCGGCTGATGACGCCGGTGTCGTTCTTCCAGCCGTAGTGGCCGTAGCCGAGCGGAACGCGGCCGGCTTCAGTCCCGGCTGCTCACGGGCGCGGAAAGCCGCTCGGGCAATGGTCCGAAAAACATTCTCTTGAACTTTTCGCGGCCAATCACGCGCACCAGCTCGGCAATGACGCAATAGGAAAAAATCAGCGTCAACAGCAGGATCTGGATGGCCCAGAAATGGGCCCAGTTGATTTCCAGAAGCAGCTTCTGGTTGGCTGCCGCCAGGCCCGGCGTCTCTTTCCAGTACTCGTACAGCCTTTCAAGGTAGTGCACGAGCAGCGCCACCAGTGCGTAGATCAGCGTTTTCCACGCGACATTCCAGATCAGCGGCTTGTCCGGAAATCGATTGATGAACGGCAGCAAATTGGCGATCAATACCGCTTTACCCAGAATCAGCGCGGCAAGCAGGATCGAAGCCGACGTCTGGATTTCGATGCCGGCACTGCGGACCATCAGCGCGCGAATCAATGCAACGATATGAAGCGCCACCAGGAAAAAGATGGTCGGCGGCAACATCTCCATAAATTCGCGTTTGATGGTGGAAAACACATTGCTCATGCAGCTCCCCTTGCCTGTGGAATGGCGCCGCCCTCCAGTGGTGCGCAGCGATGCCTCGCATAGTTCTCGCAGCAGTGGAATCCCGGAAGTGAATGATTCTGCAGCCAGAAATTAGATCTTTCGCGATACATGAAAATGCGCCGCTTTTGCCACTTTTTATGAAAAGCGCGAGCTGCGCCAAAGCCGCCGTATTGTCAGACGCTGACAGCGATGATGGGGAGGCAATCAGATATCGAAATATCTAATATCGCCGCCGAAGAAAGATTCACTTCCGCCACTTCTCCGAAAGCAGAACGATTCACGCTGTTTCCGCCCCCCATATCGCCATGCGTCAACTGATCAGCCATCCTGCGGTGCTGTTTCTCGTCATGCTGGTGCTGCTGACCGCCTCCGCGGCGCTCGGCGCGCTGGTGCTGCGTCGCCGCAAGCCGATCGCCGCCGATGCACGCGAGGACTTCAACCTCGTGCAGGGTGCAACACTGACGCTGTTGGCGCTGCTGATCGGCTTCACGTTGTCGATGGCGGTCGGCCGCTACGACCAGCGCAAGAACCTGGAAGAGGAAGAGGCCAACGCGATCGGCACCGAATACCTGCGCGCCGACCTGATCGAAGGGCCCGATACGGCGCGCGTCAAGGCGCTGCTTGCGCGCTACCTGGATCAACGGCTGCTCTACTACCGCACCCGCGACGCCGACCAGCTTGCCGAAATCGCCACCGCCACGGCGCAAATCGAAAACGAGATGTGGCTGCTCGCCCGCAACGTGGCGCGCGAAAAGCCAACGCCGATCGGCGCGCTGGTGGTGTCCGGCATGAATGACGTGATCAATTCCCAAGGCTATGCGGAAGCGGCGTGGCTGAACCGGATCCCGGTTTCGGCGTGGTCGCTCATGGTCGTCATTGCCTTCCTCAGCACGCTGATGCAGGGCTACGGCTGCCGCACCGATAGTTCGAAGGCGGTGCTGTTCTTTCTTCCGCTCACCGTGTCGCTATCGCTGACGCTGATCTCCGATATCGACAGTCCCCGTGGCGGCCTGATCCGCGTCGCACCGCAAAATCTGATGAGCCTGGCCGCTTCGATGCAGCGTTAGGCGCACCGCCATACAAAGGCAGCTTTCCATCATGCAATGCTCGATCGGGTTCTTCAACGACATCCCCATGGCCGTGCTGTTCGTCACGGTTGCCGGCGGCTACGCGATCGGCAAGCTGCGCGTCGGGCCGATCGGACTGGGCGGCGTGTGCGGCACGCTGATCGTGGCGCTGCTGGTCGGTCAGAGCGGCTGCCACATGCACGGCGAGTTAAAGGAAGTCGCCTTCGCGCTGTTCATCTTTGCCATGGGCTACTCGGGCGGGCCGCAGTTCTTTGCCAACCTCAATCGGTCCAGCCTGCGCTTCATGCTGCTGCCGCTGATCGAGGCCGTCGCGGTGCTGTCGATCGTGCTTGCCGCCACTCACTTCCTGCATTTCGATGTCGGCACGGCAGCCGGGCTGGCGGCCGGCGCGGCGACCGAATCCGCGGTGGTCGGCACCGCTGCCGAAGCGCTAAAGCACCTTGGCGTAAGCGATGCCGAAGCGGCGCGCCTGGAATCGAATATCGCTACCGCCTACACGCTGACGTATCTAGTGGGCCTTGTCAGCATCGTGTTCTTCACCAGTCAGTTGGCGCCGGTGCTGTTGCGCCTGAACCTGCGCGAAGCATCGCACGAGCTGGCCAAGCGGATGGAGGCGGCGTCCGACGATGACGTGGCCAGCCAGCCCGCGCTGCCGCGTCTGGTGGGGCGCGCGTATCGCGTGGACGGCGCCGCAGGCCTGACCGTCGGCGAGCTGGAGCTCGGCATCGGCGGCCGGACCACCGTGATGGGCCTGTTTCGTGGCAACGAGTCGATCGAACCGGCTGCCGATCAATTGATCGAGCGCGGCGACGTGCTGGCCTTGATCGGCGTACGCGAGAAACTTGTGCGCGCCGGCGAACTGGTCGGCGCGGAGGTGTTGCCGCCTTCGGTGCACGCCGACGTGCTCCAACTCGACGAGCGCCATGTCGTGATCAACAAGCCCGGCATCAACGGCCGCACGCTTGGCGATCTGGGTCGCTCGGCCGCACAGCAGCGGCTGCGCGCGGTGTGGATCCAGCAGATCGTCCGCTCGGGCATGAGCCTGCCCATCACGCGCGCCACGCGGCTGCAGAACGGCGATCGCGTGACGCTGGTTGGCACAGACCCGGCGCTTGCCACGGCCGCCAGCAACCTGGGCACCGAGCTGCGCCACACCGACGCCACCGAACTGGTGTTCCTGTGCATCGGCATCCTGGCTGGACTGGCAATCGGCTCGCTGTCCGTGACGGTCGGCGGCATTCCCGTTTCGCTCGGCAGCGGCGGCGGCGCACTGCTGAGCGGTCTGCTGTTCGGCTGGCTCAGCTTCAAGCGTCCCGGCATCGGCGACATGCCGCCGGCGGCCGTGCAATTGCTGAAGGATTTGGGGCTTGCCGTGTTCGTGGCTTGCGTGGGCCTGTCCGCCGGGCCCGATGCGATCGTCCTGATCAAGGAGCACGGTGCGATGCTGCCGCTCATCGGGCTGGCGGTTTCGCTGGTGCCGGCCTGCCTGTCGTTGTGGATCGGGCACCAGTTCCTGAAGATCGAAGGGCCGCTGCTGGTGGGCGCCATCGCCGGCCAGCATGTCAGCACACCGGCCATCAGCGCCATCCTGGCAGCAAGCCAAAGTTCCGTGCCGCTGCTGAGCTATACGGTGACCTACGCCATCGCCAACGTGATGCTGCCCGTACTGGGGCCGATCATCGTTGCGCTTGCCTACCGCGTGGGATGAGCGCGCCATGCCGTGCGCGATACTTGGCATGCCCGACTATCGGTAAATGATCGACGGCTGTCCGCAGGCCTAAAGTTTTCGGCGTGGTGGCCGTCAATGCCGTGATGGCGTGTTCCGCGAATCCCGATGCCAACGCGCATCGGCGTAACCTGGACATGACCATTGCAGCCGTAGCGGCTGCCCGTCCGGGCAAGCGCAGATGACCCGACATACGCGATACCACTACGTGGAGTTGAAATGCTGAGGTTCACCGCGATCATCCTGATCGCAACATTCGGTTCTGTGGCGAATGCCGCAGCGGAAACCGGAAGTCGGCCACAGGTCTTGAGCACCCAGCGCGGCATCGGTGATCCGCAGCGCGACGCGACGGTATTGCGGAGTGCTCCGCCCGCACATGCCGATGTCAATGCAACGCAGCCGCGGCCGCCCGCTTATGACCAGCAAGGCAATGGCGCTGCGCAGTACCCGCTTATCATCGCGCCATACATCGAGGTGCCCGGCGTTACGCCGCCACCGAATCCTCCGCGTCCCGCGCCGCATCGCAGATAGGCGCGGACAGTCAGGCCATGTAGATCTGGGCCAGACCTTCCTTGAGCGCCGCCGATATCTGGTCGTGGCGCCGTTCGATATGCTTGCTCAGGATGGGAATGCACCGGTCCGGATCGCGCGCCTTGAGTCCCAGCAGGATGTCGCGGTGGTCGTTCTGGCTGACGCGCCGGTCGCAACGCTCCATGTCGATCCAGCGCACAAAGCGGATGCGCGCATTGATGTTCTTTAGAACGCGCAGCATCTCCATGTTGCCGGACATCGCCATCAGTCCTTCGTGGAAGGTTTCGTCGAGCCTGACCAGTTCCTCCACGCTCCGATCGCCGGGCTCCGGGCCCGTGCTTTCGAGGAAAGCCAGCAGGGCGTCGATGTCAGCGTCCTTCGCACGTTCGATCGACAGGCGCAGCGCTTCGGTCTCGACGATCCGGCGCATCTCGTACAGTGAGAAGACCTCCTGCGCATCGAGATCGCGGCAAAAGAACCCCTTCCCCGGAGAAAATCTCAGCAGCCCTTCGGTGGTCAGCCGGGTCAGCGCTTCGCGCAGGGGCGTGCGGCTGACGCCGAGCGCGCTGGCGAGCACGCCCTCGTTAAGGCGCTCGCCGGGCTTGAAGTCATAGCCAACACTCATTTGCTTGAGCTTGTCGTAGACCTGCTCGACCACGCTGTCCGTTACTGCGGCTGCCACGGTATTAAATCCTTATCTCGGGTAAATCGGCGGTCGCCGGAATATGGCGACGGCCGAAATATACCTGAATTCGGCACTGTAGACGGCGGTGTATACAAGACCGGCAACCAGTGTCGCACGCTGGCACTCAGTCGACGTGTGCGCCGGAATCCTTGACGATCTGCGCCCAGGTTTTCATATCGGCCAGCTGCGTGCGGCGGAACGCTTCGGGACTGCCGTCCTTGATCGGCTGAATGGCCTGGCTGACCAGCCATTGCTCGAAGCTGTCGGTATGAATGGCCTTCAGCACGGCCTTCGACATGCGATTCTGAATGTCAGCCGGCAGATCGGCGGGGCCGAACAGGCCATACCACGTAGTGCTCTGGAAGCCCGGCAGGTTGCAGGCTTCCGCCGCGGTCGGCACATCCGGCAGCACGGTGACGCGCTGCGCGGATGTCACCGCCAGGGCGCGGACCTTGCCGGACTGGATCGCGCCAAGGCTGGGAGAACTCTGGTTGAAGAAGAAGTCCACTTCGCCGGACAGCAGCGCCGTCATGGCCGGACCTTGCCCCTTGTACGGAATATGCACATAGCTGGTCTTCGATGCCGCGGCGAACTGGGCGCCGGCCAGATGGCCGGACGCGCCGTTGCCAGTGGAAGCGTAGTTGAGCTTGCCCGGCGCCTTGCGGGCGGCGGCGATCAGGTCCTGACAGGTCTTGATTTCCGGATGCTTCTCGGGGTTGATCAGCAGGATATTGGGCAGCGTCCCCAGCAGGGCGATGCGCGAAAAATCTTTTACCACATCGAACTGCAGTTTCGAATATAGCGCCGGATTAATTGCATGCGTTCCGGCGGTGCCAAGCAGGAAGGTATAACCATCGGGCTTGGCTTGCGCCACCAGACTTGAAGCGATATTACCGCCCGCGCCAGGTCGATTATCCGAGATAATCGGCACGCCAAATTCCTTATTCAACTCGACCCCCAGCTTGCGGGCGTACAGGTCGGTCGCGGCCCCGCCGGGGAAGCCGCTGACGATCGAAATGGTGTTGCTTGGCCACGACTTCGCGTCCTGGGCCAGCGTGCTGCCAGACATCACAAAAACCGCGGAAGCCAGCACGGTGGCGGCGAGAGAGGACAGCTTGCGCATCGACATAGGGGGCGCTCCAAGGCAGGGTTCAAGGGCCGGCGTGAGTGCAAGGGCAGGCTGGCCGCATCTGCACTCCGTCCTGTATACAGACTTTAATTATTGATCTGTATTCTGTAAAGCGCTATGCTGCGTTCACCGCTTGCGACCAACAGCATCCCTGTTTTGGTTCATCGGCACCATAATCGCGCCATCCCTCTTATTGCAGAGAAAAAACAATGACTTCTAGCATTTCCACGCTGGCGGACCGCCCTGCCGCCGAAAACCAGACGTCCAGCCGTGGTGCATGGCGGGCGGTTTTCGTCGATGCCAATCCCACACTGTCCGAAGTGTCTTTGCGTCTGCACCGCGCCGACGACCTGCCGCTGCAGATCAACCGCCAGCCCGATATCCGGCCGGAGGAATTGCCCGCCGTGCTGGCCGGGGCGCCGATTGCGATCATCGACCACACCCACCTGCCCACCGACATCGCACGCCAGTGCCAGGGACTGCGGCACGTGGTGTTCCTTGGCACCGGCGCGCGCAGCTACATGAATCCCGAGGAGCTGGCCGCACTCGGCATCACGGTCCACACGATCAAGGGCTACGGGGACACCGCCGTCGCCGAATGCGCGTTCGCGCTGATGTGGGCGGCAGCGCGCAACTTCGCGCGCATGGATCGCGAGATGCGGGCGGGCAATTGGCTGCGCTCCGACGCGGTGCAGCTCACCGGCAAGACGCTGGGTCTGGTTGGCTTCGGCGGGATCGCCCAGGAACTGGCGCGGCTGGCACACGGCATCGGGATGCGCGTGATTGCGTGGAACCGCTCGCCAAAGTCGCATGCAAACGTCGAGTTTGTCGAACTCGATAGCCTGCTGGCGCAAAGCGACGTGGTGTCGCTGCATCTGCTGCTCACGGACGAAACCCGCGGCCTGATCTCGGCCGAGCGCATTGCATCGATGCGCGACGGGTCAATCCTGGTCAATACCGCACGGGGTGCGCTGGTCGACGAAGACGCGATGATCGCCGCATTGCGCAGCGGCAAGATTGCGCATGCGGGCCTTGACGTGTTCACCGTGGAGCCGATGCCCGCCGGTCATGTGTTGACCACGCTGCCGAACGTCACGCTGTCGGCCCATTCGGCTTTCCGCACGCCCGAGGCCAACAACAATCTCATCGATGCCGCGCTGAACCACTGCCGCCGCATCGTCACCGAGCACAACTAAGGCGCCGATATGACCGCGACTCACGCTCCGATCGTGCGACTCGATCAAAACCACCGCCGCAGCCGTGCCGTCATCGCGAACGGTATGGTGTTTCTGGCAGGACAAGTGGCCGATGACAAATCCGGCGATATCGCCCAACAGGCGCGCGAAGCCCTGGCAAAGGTGGACGCGCTGCTGGCCGAGGGCGGCACCGACAAGCGTCGCGCGCTGACGGCGCAAATCTGGCTGGCCGACATGGCCGATTTCGACGGCTTCAACGCAGTGTGGGACGCCTGGGTCGCGCCGGGGGAAACGCCAACGCGCTGCTGCGGCAAAGTGGAACTGGCCGATCCGGCCTACCGCGTCGAAATCGTTATCTCGGCGCTGCTTCCCTGACTTCGAAACTTCCGAGACATCCGAGACATTCCCGATCATGATTTCCACGACCGATCCCCATCGCAACCGCAAGCCGCGCAATATCGGCGACGAAGAATGGGCCGTCCGCGTGCAACTCGCCGCCGCATACCGGCTCGCCGCGAAGTTCCAGCTGACGGACCTGATCTACACGCACATCTCCGTGCGCGTGCCGGGCACCACGGACCAGTTCCTGATCAATCCCCACGGCTGGTTCTTCGACGAAATCACGGCCTCGTGCCTGGTGAAGATCGATACCGAAGGCCGCCCCATCGGCGATGATCGCTTCGAGGTCAACGCCGCGGGCTTTACGATTCACAGCGCGCTGCACCAGAGCCGGCATGACGTTGAATGCGTGGTGCATTTGCACACCGACGCGGGCATGGCAGTGGCGGCGCTGGAATGCGGATTGCTGCCGCTGAACCAGATCAGCATGCAGTTTTATAACCGCGTGAATTATCACGACTACGAAGGCATTTCGCTGGACCTCGACGAACGCTCGCGCATCGTGAGGTCGATGAAGGATGCCAATTTCCTGATTCTGCGCAACCACGGTCTGCTCACGACAGGACGCTCGGTCGCCGAGGCCTTCACCCGCATGTTCTACCTGAACCGCGCATGCGAAATCCAGGTGCAGACATTATCGATGGGACAGAAGGTGACCCTGCCCTCGCCCGAAGTCTGCGAGCACGCGGCCAAGCAACACGACGACTACGCATATCTGGATACCGTCCACCTGGACCGGGAATGGACGGCATTGCTTCGACTGCTCGATCGGGACGGCGGAGAGTATCGCTGTTGAGCAGGCGCTGGGGGGGGGTGCGGGCGGTTTCGGAGCGAATGCAGGCATCTGCCATGGCGCATCGGGTAGGCGCGGGCATTGCCATTTTTATGGACGCGCCCCCCCTCCCTCAACTGACTGCCAGACGGCAACGAACGGCGGCACGTCTCGACGCCGGACACGCCCAAGGGGGCCGTCGAGAAGCGCTTCCCGGACGGTACGCTGCAGTTCGTGCGCCTCGACCTCCAGGGCGAGCATGCCATCAGCGACATCATGCAGTCCGACGCGTAGTCCAGAAACGACAACGCCCGCACTGGGCGGGCGTACTCGTACTAAGAGTGCGGAGGAGCTAGCACTTCGCCTTCGTCGTGCGTGCGCGCGAGTTGATCAGCAAGCCATGTGCGCAGGGCAAGTGTGTCGGCACGATCGCGCACGTGGGGCGCGAGCCAGAGCACCAGCTTGTGGGGCCCATCGACGAATCCGAATGGAGCGACGAGTTTACCCGAGCGCAAGTCGTCCAACACAAGCATCTGAGGCACAGGAGCAATTCCAAGTCCGCAGATCGCCGCTTGGATCATCAGGTAGAAATGGTCATACGAGTCATGGGTAGTTAGCGTTGGGCCTTCGTATTCAACCGCAGCGGCCCATTCGTTCCATGCGTTCGGACGTGTCGCCGGCGCCAGCCGGTGGGCCGCGGCGACATCTGCGAAACGTTTGATCCCCGTATCACGCAAATACTCCGGCGAGCAAACAAGACCAATACGTTCAGCCCGACCCAACTCCTTCACCACAACGTCCGCGGGCGGTTCGACCATCGTATTACGAATTGCGATACCAATGCGGTCCCTTACCGCGTCGAATTGGCCGTAATTCATATTGAATTGGAGCTGTACTCCTGGGTGCTGGCGGTGAAAGTCAGCAATTCGGGGAATCAGCCAGTACATCATGATCGACGCAGAGCACGAGAGCGTGAGGGGGCCCGGCTTTACCTGCTCTATCGCGGTATCGATCGCGGTGAAAGCGGCCGCCAGCCCTTCCGCGAGTCGCAGACCATCCGGAGTAGGGTCTGTTGACAACGGCCCGCGTGTCAGTAGCGTAACGCCGAGGGTTTCTTCAAGCGCACGAATGTGGCGGCTGATCGCGCCGTGTGTGACAGAAAGCTCGTTAGCTGCCGCGCTCATGCTCCGCAGCCGCGCCGCAGCTTCGAAGGCCCGCAGGGCATTCAAGGAAGGGGTTGAACGAGCCATTAATTTGTCAGAGGTGTGAGCGAAACTCACGTTCTAAGGAGTATATGCCGCTCGCGACCCGATAGGACCAAGTAACCGGATCGACGCCGCTCTGGGGATAGCCCGGGTCGTGGGATGCTCAGGGAGAGCAATGAATCGATTTGCCTGCCCGGATTCGCACAAGCCACCGGTCCGTCTCGACCGCCTGGACTGCCGGCAGATCAGTCTGGCCAACCTGCCGCCGAGATTGGACAGGCCATTGACTCGAATTGGCGGTCTCGGACGTCGGTCCATCGCGACAGGAGCTTGTCGGCGCCAGAGGCGACTTCCGACCCATTGCAGACGGTGATCTGCTCCGAAAACGGCCATTCCGTTCTGCCGTCCTAACGACACAATAGATCGCATAAGGCTGCGATCCGACCAAATCTATCGACCCGCGTCGTTCAAGTGAAATTTCGAATTCACCGTCATTATTCACTGCCTAGAGCAAAGTCTACTGGCCAAACGCTGATGAATTGGCTACCCTCGCGGGTCGACACTACCAATCCAGACGCCAAGATAACTGAGCTCTTCTACACATGATTCAGATACTACAAGTAGATGCCAGCGGAAGGGTTCCTTGCCCAGAGGTAAGCAATCCGACGCGTTCAAAACTGCTTGGTCTGAAGACCATGGGCGGCATAAGTTTGGCCGGGAAATTCCCAGAGCTTACCCTTGTGGCTCAAGATGGCCACGAGGCTCCGCCTGGGTTGGTTGATTACTTCAAAGTTGGCCTACTACACGTGGTATCTGAAAGACTCAAGGCGGTTTTTTCGTCTCACAACGCCGAGCTGGAGTATTTTCCTGCGGTGGTCATATACGACGGGTCGACCACGGAAGCTAGATATTTCATCGCAAATCCGCTAAAGCGAATCAAAGCGGTTGATTTTGGAAAATCAGACATCGAACTTGACGGCGAGCTAGGCGACGCTCTTTGGGTGAAAAGGCTGGTTCTCGATGAATCGTGCTTTTCTGGTGTAGGGCTTGCCGTGATAGACGAAGTTCAGAGAATTGGGGTGCAGCCAGAGATCGCGCTTGCTGTTGAACTAGCCGGATGCAGGGGCTGTACGTTCGTTAGTCCGGCCACGGTGCGGTACGGGTACCGATAGCCGGCAGCTAGGTCTTTTACTGCAAATAGCGCGCTGCGGGAAGGGGGCGTGCTCGGGTGCAACCACGCTGCCCGACTGCGCCGAAGGGCCGCTCCTGGCAGCCGGTTTTGGCCCTTTGCCGATTCAGGTGAAGGCTTTCCAGCGCCAAGGGCAACTACCGACATCATGCGATGGAGGTAGCTCTAGTCAACATTCTGCCGAGTTGTAAGGAAACGGGGTCTTCCGCTGAGCGCCCCTCCAGGAATCGATCTAGCTCCCTACGTGCGCCATCAGCATCGCCTGTCCTCGCGAGCACGAACGCGAGCGCTATCGGATGCTGGGCGTAGTTGTAGAAGCCCAGGCCTCCATTCGACAGATAGCTTCGCAGCCATTCGAAGGCCCCGACGACATCCTCGACCGAGTTGACTCGTCGCCAAAATTCGTCTGCCCGTGCGATTGCGGCTTCCACGACCGTTGACGATTTCTCTGCAACGAAGCGCTCTCCGCGAATAAGACTGATGTCCAAGTCCCTGTCGCGGGCATCGACGGCAAGATCAAACAACGCAGATTTGTTGGTTCGGTGCCAGCGAACAGAGCTACCCGATACGTGCGGGACAAAGTCAATGGACAGACCCCATCGTGGCGCGATTACACCGCCTTTCCATGCAAGGAACGAAAATATCTGGCGGATAGGTGACTCATCAAATCGCACCCACTTTAGCGGCGCAACTACCTCGAATCCTCGCGCATTCAGAGCGGCATCGACCACGGGGGAGATGACCCTATGCGCCACCTCCAAATTCACCGTGTTGAATCCTTCGCTACTGTTCGCATCTTTCCGAAAATGCGCTATCCAATTGCTGATGCTCATCGTCGCAACACCATGAGAGAAATGGAAGGCCACCGTCATCAGTCGGATTAAACGGCGCGCGGGGCAGTGGCTTAGGGCATACATTGTCGACCATCTAGGTCAGAAGGTCGAGCGACCGCTTCTGGCCGAATCCGGAAGTCCGCCGGCCACTAGGCGCCCCTGCCGGGGCCCGACTTCCGTAGCCGACCCTTAGCGGACTGCCGCGTTTCCCAGAAACGGACGTTGCCCCGCTTGGCGTCACCGCGATAGTGCGCCACATCTGTCCACGTCAGGGGTGGAACGCTTCCGGATAAAGACGTCGCGCCTCTGCTTCATCGACTATGTCAGCGAAGCGCTCATGCTGCTCCCAATACGTTCCACAGGCTGCGCAACGATGCAATCGGGAGTGCAACGTACGACTAACGGCCAATTCAGGGGGCCTCTGGCCCGATTCCCACTGTTTCCGACACGTCGGGCATCCCTTCTCAATCCATGCTGTGGACATGTATTTCCTTGGTTCGCGGTCAATACGGAAGAGCTGCAGCTCGTCGGCTGGCGCCGACTCAGGCGGCGGTGTCTGGCCGATAGGAGATAGCCTTAGCAGGTGCTTCCGATCGCGGCAATAGATGGCCTAACCTCCGATGAGCAGGCGTAGCTTACTTAAATCTGGGTTCTCTGATTCGACGTGAAAAAGGTCGTCGGCCACACCGCTTGAGTTGTCCGCAATGCCGATGACGAAATCGCGCCCGAACTTCGAATGCAGGCGGACCAAGCACGCCACAACTCGCCCGACGTCAGCAAACCATTCGCGTCGCTCGCGTCCGGGGTCGGGTAGTGCCAAGTTGATTCCAAGGTCCCAATCCGGAAAATCGCCAGAGCGACTGCCAACGACCACGCTCTTCTGGTTGACTACGACGGGGCGTGAAAGGACCCAGCCCTGCGAGGCAACGAGCTCCATGAGCTCCCTCTCAATGTCCACGACGACGTCGTCGAGATCTGAACCATCTACGTATGCATACAGGGTGCGTTGCTGCATGGCACTCTGGACAGTTAAGGACACGATCTATGCATTGTGTGCAATCTAGCCGTTGATGTCGACTGGGGGCTTCTGGCCGTGTGCCGTCAGCGATCTCATTCGTGGGTTGGATTCTCTATCGCCCGACGCTCCCAAGGCGCGCCGCGATCCTTTCGCCATGCCATCCATCCAGGTTGAACATCAGCGAGATGCAGCAAGGTTGCATCCAGTAGAGCCATGCTCCTAAGGGAAACCACCATCGCCTCTGCCGTGTTCACGACATCCCCGGTTAGAAACTGCCACATCCCGTCGTCTGCGTCTCGTGTCACAACGAGGATAGGGTTGGTGCCATCTACGATGGACTGGACGGTTAAACAGGCTACGTTGGGCGGGCTGTCAAACGGCCATTCAGGGTTCTCGTTCGGCATGTTTGTTCGTTGAATTATTGCCTGGCTGTGACCGCGGAGCACAGCAGAAATTGAGGCGTAGGGGGCTTCGTTCCCATAGCTTCGTCGACTCTCCGCTGACGCGCGGAAGAAAGTGTACTTTCAACGACGATTGCACACAATCCAGTGCGAATCTGATACGACCGCTTCTGGCCGAAGCCGGAAGCTCGTCGGCCTCTAGGTTCCGCTGCCCGGCCGGACTTCGGTAGTCGACCCTTAGCGGCCTGCCAGATTTCTCCGAATCGGACAATCAGACCGCCTCGTTGAGGAGCCGTTTGTGAGGTGCGGAGACCAGTCGCTTGTACGAAGACATCATCAGCTCAATTTTCGGAGCAAAGAGCCGTCAACTGCTCCGTATCGACAACTCTGGATAACCTTATGGCTGCGATGGGCATAGGCATAGGAATGGCAAGAGGAGTGGGTATCTTGAGGACAGTAGCGGCCACCGCCATCGCCCTATCTCTCACAGCCAATGCTCAAAGCTCCCATTACGACGAGAAAGCGCGTCTGACCGCTCACGTCACCAACTACCTGGCCGGCTCGTACTTGAAAGAGCTAGCATCAAATGGAGCTTGTACGCAGGATCGGGGTAAGGGGGAACGCTACGATGCGGCTGTCAGTGCATTGCGGACAATTGTTCCTGACCAGTACGTTGCCGAGGTCGAGCAGCTTGTTGAGTCAGGGCAAGTCGAAGCAAGTCTCGGAAGCGTGCGTGAAATCGAACTCGGCTCAAAACTGAAGGGTGCCGACCCGTCTAGGAAGCAATATATCTGCGGCGTCTACTTCGGCTATGGCACCGCGCTGCAGATGTACGGATCAGAGGGTCTAAGGACACTTTCTTCTAAGACTCCCGGGCAGTCGCAATTGATTCCTCGGTAAGAGGCATCGTCCAAGGAGCGTTTCGACGAACGGTTGAATGCGCAGCCGCATGCGGCCCGACGCTGGACGTAACCGAGCGTGCCTGCCGGCCCGCGTCGGGCAGAAGACGACCCAACGCAGTCAACCACCCACCCGAATTCTTATGGCGGCTTCCGGAGCCGACACGGCCTTCAGGTGTTGCGACCCTCCACCGTTTCGGAGTGTCAAAATTGGCTAACCTGCGCCGTTAGTGCTAAAAGAGAGACCGGCTTGGGCCAACAACCACTCGGCGTACGCTCGCCACCATAACTCCAACCCGCACATGATGCCAACGACCAAGACCACGCCCATGGTGCGCAGTGAACATCCAATCGACCCGACAGTCCGTGAGCGAATCTTCGCGGAGATCGATGCGATCGAGCGTGCCCACGGCGTGCAGGTCCTCTACGCATGCGAATCAGGTAGTCGCGGCTGGGGCTTCGCATCACCAGACAGCGACTACGACGTGCGCTTCCTGTATGTGCATCCGTTGGACTGGTATCTTCGAGTAGAGCCTCAGCGCGATGTTATCGAGAAACCCATCGACGACGAACTCGATGTCAGCGGCTGGGAACTGCGTAAGGCGTTACAGTTGCTACATCGGTCGAACCCTACACTGTTGGAGTGGCTGAACTCGCCTGTTGTTTATCGACAGGATGCTCATATCATGAGCGACCTGCGTGGACTCGCCCCGTCATTCTTCTATCCAATCAAGGGTCGGCATCACTATTTGTCGATGGCGAAGAAGAATTTCCGCGGATACCTGCAGGATGAAACGGTGCGCTACAAAAAATACCTGTATGTGTTGCGCCCTCTACTAGCGGTGCGCTGGATAGATGCCGGCAAAGGCATGCCGCCGATGCGCTTCGCGGAACTTGTGGCCGGAACCGTCGACGATCATGCCTTGCTTTCCGAGATCGACGAACTGCTGGCAATGAAAATGCGCGCTGGGGAGGCAGAGTATGGGCCACGGCGCCCTGCCATTCATGCTTTTATAGAGGCCATGCTGGCAGAGGCGGACCACGATCCGCAATACAAGCAGCCGCAGGGTGATCCCGGCGATCTGGACCGTTTCCTGCAACGAGTGGTGTGTGGCTAGTAGCAACAGAAGTTCATGGCGAACTCAAGGAAGACTGTTGCGACCGACGGCTTCCTGGTCTGAAGCCGTCATAGCCGCAACTGCTGCTTGGTGACAGCTTATGGCCGAACTGAGACATGCCCCCCCCTACTGCAGTGGAAACTGGCATGGCACTGGCGCCACAGACAGCTATCCGGCCAACAAGCGTCATTCGCCCGCGCTTTTGGTCGGACGTTCGGGCGTCGTCGGCTCTACCTCTAACCGGCCATCCGGTTCTCCATGAGCCTTGACCCAGTCACCCGCGTCTTCAGTCGCTAGGGCAAGCTCCTGCACAGTCAACCGGTTGGCCAATCACTTGATCTTCACGACGACCTTGCCCTTCGCGCGTCCCTGGGCCAAGTATTCAAGCGCTTCCTTTGCTTGCTCGAACGGAAAAACCCTGTCGATCACCGGACGAATATGTTCCGACTCGAGAAGTCCTCCAATTTCGGCGAGCTGGGCGCCGTCGGAACGGACGAATAGAAATGAGTAAGAGACGTCCCGTTTTCTTGCAAGGCGCATGATTTTTCGGCTCATCAAGCCGAACACGAATCTTAGAAAGAAATTCAGGCCTCGTGCGCGTGCGAAGGCTGCGTCCAATGGACCGATGAGCGAGACAACCTTGCTCCCTGGTTTGAGAATGCCGATGGCTTTCTCGATCGCATCGCCCCGCAGTGTACCGATCACCACGTCGTAGCCCCGCAGCACTTTTTCGAAGTTCTCCTTTTTATAATCAACCACCTCGTCTGCGCCCAGCGTGGTGACCAGTGGGACATTACCCGTGCTGGTAGTCGTTCCTACCTTGGCACCGAGGTACTTTGCTAGCTGGATCGCGAACGTACCGATGCCGCCCGACCCCGCAGGGATGAACACCTTGTGGCCAGCTCGAACCTTGGCACGCTCCTTCAATGCTTGCCACGAGGTAAGGCCAACCATCGGAACGGAGGCGGCCTGCACAAAGTCGAGCTTCGCCGGCTTCGGTGCGGCAACGCTTTCCGGCACCGCCGCGAATTCGGCGATCGACCCTCTGCCAAGATCGAAGAGGCTGGCAAAAACGGCATCGCCAGGCTTGAAGCGCGTCACACGACTGCCAACCTCAACCACCACGCCGGCAATATCGCTGCCTAGCGTGGCCGGCAATTCGAACTTCAGGACGGGCCTGAACGTACCCGCCGGAATCATGTTGTCGATTGGGTTCAATCCGGCCGCGTGGACCTGCACCAGCAACTCGTCCGCCTTTAACGTGGGGCGCGGAACGTCGGCGAACCCGATCTCAGGTGATCTGCCATAGCGTTTGAATGTGAGTGCTTGCATGTTGCTCTAACCAAGGTAGGGGGCTGCCAGGAACGCCAGAGCCTTCGACACGAAGTCGGCGTGATATTGAAAGATGCCGCCGTGCCCAGCGTCTTCGTAGATGACCATGGTCGATTCTCGTCGGGGATGACGCCCCGGTCATTGTGGCGGTCAGACTTCGGGCCGATAGCGTTCGGCCGCCTGGGCTTGTCGAATGTCCGATATGAGCCCTTGACGCGCGCCATCCAATGCGTCCCAGCGCGCCGCTACATGCAGCGGCGGGATAGTCACGAGTTCGCGGCGATCGAAGCCGACCAGTGCCGCATCGACCAATTCGCCGACTTCCATCACCTCGGGAAGCGCATTGACATCGATGCCGGCGCGCCCCCATATTTCCGTGCGGGTCGCTGCCGGGAGCACCGCCTGCACGTAGACGCCGCCGGGCGACAACTCGAGGTTCAATCCCTGCGACAGGAACAGCACAAACGCCTTGGTGGCGCCGTAAATCGACATGCCGAACTCGGGCGCGAAACCGACCACCGAGCCGATGTTGACGATTGCGCCGGTACCCGACTCCAGGAAGCGCGGAGCGGCGGCGGCGGCAAGCCGTGTAAGCGCCGTGGTATTTAGCGCGATCAGGCGTTCAATGCCCTCGGCGGTCTGCTGCACGAAGCTGCCCGACTGAGCCATCCCGGCGTTGTTGATCAGGATGCCTATCCGACTATCCTCGCGTAGACGAGTCTCGACCGCTCCAAGGTCGGCGGGCTGAGTGAGGTCGGCCTGCAGAACTTCCACGGCCACCCCACTTTCTTCATGCAGCCGTGCGGCCAGCGTATTTAGGCGTGCCTTGTCGCGTGCAACTAGCACGAGGTCGTGGCCACGGCGGGCGAAACGCTCGGCGTAGGTGGCGCCGATGCCGGAGGAGGCGCCGGTGACGAGAACAGTCGGAAGCGTGGTCATCAATAATTTCCTTTTCAAGGCGTTTCGAACGCGCACGCAAGCAGCGCGCACCTCAGACGGTGATGGGTGGGTAATCGGTGTAGCCCGCAGCGCCGCCGCCATAGAGCGTGGCCAAGTCGGGCTGGGCCAGCGGGGCGCCGGTCTTCAGGCGTTTGACCAGGTCGGGGTTACTGATGAAGGCGCGCCCGAAAGCGAACAGGTCTGCCTTGCCCTCATTGAGCCTGGCCGTGGCGAGTTCGAGGTCGTAGCCGTTGTTGGCCAAGTAGGTTTGCCTGAAGCGGCGGCGCAGCGCGTCGTAGTCAAAAGGTGCGACATCGCGCGGGCCGCCGGTCGCGCCCTCGACCACGTGCAGGTAGACGATGCCCAGCGCGCTGAGCTGCCCGGCGATGTAGTCGTACTGCGGCTGAGGGTCGCTGCTCGAAATGCCATTTGCCGGTGACACAGGCGAGATGCGCACACCGGTTCGGTCGGCGCCGATTTCCGCCACCACTGCCGCGACGACTTCCAACAATAGTCGCGCGCGGTTCTCGATCGTGCCGCCGTAGGCGTCAGTGCGCTGGTTGGCCCCATCTTTGATGAACTGCTCCAGCAGATAGCCGTTGGCACCGTGGATCTCCACGCCGTCGAAGCCTGCAGCCATTGCATTGGCTGCGGCTTGACGAAAGTCGCCAACGATGCCCAGTAGTTCGTTGAGTTCGAGGGCGCGCGGCTGCGATACGTCGACAAAACCGTTGTTGACAAAGGTCTTCGTCGCCGCGCGGATGGCCGACGGTGCGACCGGCGCAGCGCCGTCAGGCTGGACATCGACGTGCGAAACACGGCCGACGTGCCAGAGTTGCGCGAAGATGCGCCCCCCCTTGGCATGTACAGCCTCGGTGACCTTGCGCCAGCCGGCGATTTGCTCAGGCGTGTACAGGCCCGGGGTGTCCTGATAGCCCTGAGCCTGGGCCGACACCTGAGTGGCCTCCGAGATGATCAGGCCGGCCGAGGCACGCTGGGCGTAGTAGATCGCAGCCAGCTCGCTGGGTACCAGCCCCGCGCCTGCACGATTGCGGGTCAGCGGCGCCATGACAAAACGATTGGCGAGTGTCAGGCGCCCAAGGGTGTATGGCTCGAAAAGCGTCTTTTCAGTCATGTCGCGTTAGCCTTCGCGTTGAAATCACAGTCAATGATGATGTTCATAATCATAACTGTCAAGATTTTGATGACGACTAACATCAATGTAGAATGAAGCCTTCACAGTCACGAACCCACCACCGTGGCCAGCAAATGAAGATCACCAAGGCACAGGCACAAGCCAACCGGGAGCACGTCGTCGCGACGGCGTCGAAGGTTTTTCGGGAACGTGGCTACGACGGGGTTGGGGTTGCCGATCTGATGGCCGCCGCCGGCTTCACCCACGGCGGGTTTTACAGACAGTTCAACTCCAAGGCCGACCTGATGGCGGAATCGGCGGCCTGCGGCATCGCGCAGACGGTGGCACTAAGCGAGGGTGTAAACGCCCCGGAGTTCGTGCAGTATTATCTTTCTCGCGAGCACCGCGACACCCGCGCAACCGGTTGCACGATGGCCGCACTAGGCGGGGATGCCGCGCGTCAACCAGAAGCGGTTCGGGCCGCGTTCGCGGCTGGCATTGAGAGCCTGCTTGGTGCGCTGATGCCCACGGACACTGATTCGGACGGAGGCGATCCGGGTCGGGCACGAGCCCGGTCCCTCGACACACTGGCGCACGCGGTGGGCGCCATCGTCATGTCTCGGGCCTGTCCGGACGACTCGCCGCTGGCCGACGAAATCCTGGCGGTTTGCCGCGACGCGATCCTCGCGTCACTGGACGTGTCCACAACAGCAAACACTTCTTCAACATGACTGGCGCACTTCTGGCATTCAGCAACCGGCCGATCGCCAGGACACCAGTGGCGACAGTGGCGACAGTGGCGACGGCGGTAAGCTGGCAGCCAGGACGATAAAGAAGGCCAGATAGGCGGGCACAACCTGCGCAGAGACAACTCCATGGCGGGACGACCGGCCCATTGGCATGGAGCCGAATAGGACCCGGGCTCATGCGATGGCGAGGGCTTGGCGACTGGAACCCTTCCCACAATTGAGGTATGGCCAGAATCGCCAAGGTCATATAGGTTCCGACCCAAGCCAAGCAAAAATAAAAAGAGGGGTCGGAACATGAATCGACAAGCCATTCGAGCGTGGTGGGCCGCCGCGCTCTGCTTCTTCCTTCTTGCAGGGTGCAATTCGGGCGAAGATCACACCGACAGCCCGGTGGCGGCCCACACGTTGACCTATCGTCTCGGCCTGACACCGACAACTGCCAACGTGGCAGTTGGTCACACGGTACCGCTGACGGGCACTCTGGTCGACAGCGAGGGGCGCACCGTGGCCAATCCCCAGATTACCTATGCGAGCGATGCCGCTGGCGTGGCGAGAGTCGATGCGGCGGGCGTGGTGACGGGCATCGCCGCCGGCACCGCACGTGTCACGGCCAGCGCTACCGCGCCGGACGGCAGCGCGCTGAGTCAGCAGGCCACCGTCGCGGTCACGCTGCCCGCAGTCACGTACAACGTGGTATCAGCCAATCCCACGCTGAACTTGCAATATAACCAGCCGACCACGGCGAGCGTCACGGTGTTGGGCAGCGATGGCTCGGACGTAACGGCACAGGCCACCGGCTGGACCTGGGTGAGTAGCGATGTCGCTGTGGTGACGCCCACCGCCTCGGGCGCCAGCGCGACGCTGACTGCCACAAACAGTTCTGCAACTACCGCCGCGTCCGCCAGCATCACGGTAACGGCCGTGGCTCCGGATGGCAGCACAGTCACTGGGCAGATTGCGGTGACGGCATTGCCGCACTATGCCTACAACATATCCCTGTCAGCGACATCCGCCAAAGTTTCCAGTGACCGGCCGGCTGTCGTGACAGCAACAGTAATGCGCAGCGACGGACTCGACGTTACAAGCCAGTTCAGCAACTGGCAGTGGGCAACGTTGGGGGCCTCGAATCTCAGCATCGGCTCCTCCGGGGGGCCCTCCGCCACCGTCATCTCGAGCTACGCAGATCAGTCGGCACAAGACTTGGCTGAAGTGACGTTCAGCTTCCTGGTCAAGGTGACGGCTGTCGGCCCAGGCAGCACGGTGTCCGCTCCCCCCGCGTCTTTAGCTCTCTCGCAGGTCCCGGCGTACACCGTAGTGACACCACTGACCGTTAGCGGCCCAAACTGGAACCTTCGGCTGTACCACACCAGCGACGACCTTTCGCCCGCGGTCCCTTGTGCCTTGTTTCAGAGCCCCGGCCCAATGCCGGTTGGCAGCGCACTGACGTATGTCGGTGCGACCGGCAATGTGTTGTTATCAAATGCGCCGACCCCTGGTACTTATAATCTGACGCTCTCCTGCACTCCGGCGGGCCGCGGCCCTATCCTGAGTTCAACGACAGTCACGCTGCCATGACGTGCCCCCGGGAAATCCATACAGGTCAAAAGTAGAGGTAAGGTTGCTTTGGCGGTGTGACGGAGGGATATTTCCGCTTGTTCTGACGGAAATTTCCCCGCCAAAAAAGGAAAGCCCTTGGAAGCTAATGCATCCAAGGGATTTCATGTGCCCCGGGACCGTTTACCAACACCTTTGTGGAACGGGTAGCGCCCCGCGGGGGGGGCGGCGGCGGAGGGGTACGATTCGGACTCGAGGATGGCGCGGTGCAACCTATCGCACGAATGCATCGACGACACCACGAACGACCAGCGGAGAATCTTCCACTCAAACGTCGGCGGCAAAGTTCAGCGCCTTGGCCAGACCCAAGCGCGTCGCCGGGGTGTCCTTTCCGTCTGCAAGCCAAATGTAGTTATTACAGGCTCGCAAGACTAAGCAAATGACCCGGCATTAGACCCGCGAGCGTGCAAGGCCGGACCCGGCCAGAAGCGGCCGCTACCATCTTGCCCAGCTAGGGTCTCCTATGCAGTCACGAACTGACTCTGACGCCATTAGGGCAGGATGCACGCCCCCGCAGCTCATTGGGCAACTGCCCCCCCCACCGTAGGGTCAAGACTTCGCTGCGGAGTGCCGATGACCCGATCATCCGATCCCCCAACAACTCGTCATCATGAGCCATCGCCTAGTGGGCCGACAATTCGGTCGACTTAACGACGGGGAAACCAGAGCAAGCATGAACAGACTGACAAGCGTTTTCCAGAGCGTCGCTATCGCATCGTTGTTGGCGGGCTGCGTGCGGCCCCCGTTGATTCCGGAGGCACCTTCGAATGCCAGAATCTGCTGCACATCGCTCGCGTCATTGCCGACACAGCCTCTGCAGTTGGGCGAGTCCGTGTCCATTGTTTTCGATGCTGAACGCTCCCCGGTCTTTACGTTTCCGGAAGGAAACGGCGCGTTTGCAGCCTTCCAGCTCCCGGACGGGGCGGCTGGCAGCACATTGAGATTGCGCGCGTTCGTCTCCAGCAGCACTCTGCCTTTGGCCACCATTGTGCGAGCCAATGTAATATTCCTCGACGCACAACATGCACCAATCGCTGCCGCTCGCGAAGCAGCGCTGAAACTTGAGCGTCGGGTATTCCGGACCTCGTATGGTGACGGGGTCTTTGCGGTACCTCCCGCAGCCGCCTACGCAATTGTCTACACCGGAAGCCCGCGATCCGCGCGCGCAATCGCCACGTCCGAAAACGGCACACGCTATGCCATTCCCTTCTCGTATACGGGGGATGTGGACGTGCTGTTACAGAAGGCGCCGCAATGATGCCCATTGATGCACGCATCGGGGCAGCGGCGATGACTGCCGTTGCATTGCTTTATGGCTGCGCTCCGATCACACCCGTACCGCCCGATGGCCCTTTTGCGCGCGTCAGCTTCCGCGTCGAAGGCACGACCATTCAATATGTATACGAGGCGGACGCCACCGATTGCTACATGCCAACCGACCCGACGCGCAGTCAGCTGCTGTCGATGACCTACAACCCGCATTCCATCCATTTGATCGGGTCGGTTGCGGGGCAACGCATCGGCATGCCGGCAACCGGGGATTTCGCCCCGAAATCGTATGCCGAGACGTACGTTCGCGCGGGTCTTCCCATCGTATTGCGGTTCCGGGTGACGAACCCAAACGGCAACAATATGGCTCGGCAGTTCACGTTCAACTTCACACCGGGTAAGGACTACGAAATTTTCACGGTCCCCAGCAGCGCATCGGGCTTTGAAATCGCGCTGTCAGAAATCGTCATGCAGGGCGGCCAGGTGAAGACGATTCCTGTGCACGGCGTTGTCCGTATTCCGCTCTGCGTAGGATAGTGCCAGGCAGGAGCACCAAGAGTGCCGCAGGTTTCTGGCAAGCTAGAGCGGCTGCTTTTAGCATGGCAACGGTCACTTTCAAGTAGACCCCATGGGACGGCTGTGTGTCGACTACCGAAGTCCGGCCGGGCAGCGAGACCTGGAGGCCGCGAGCTTCCGGCTTCGGCCATGAGCGCCGTTCAACAAAGATCGTAGTTGGCATGCAATCATTCACTGCCGGATAGTCCGGCATCACGGAGACGAAGGTGACAATTCCGGAGCCCGAGCAAATCGATGCAATACTGTCGGGCCGCGTGTGGAATCTGGTCCATCGATACTGTGAAGGCGCATGGGGTTGCCTGCCATTGTGCTGGACCGTATCGTTTCCTGAAATAGTTAGCGAGGCGCGCCGCCGAGGGCTTGAGTGTTTCGTAACTGCAAAGCCGACGGCGGAAGGCTATTGGCTAATCCAAACTGAGACCGGCTACGCCACAGTCTATTTGGAGCGTGGTGTCAGGATGCACCGCAAGGAATTTAGCCAACTTGAGCAAGCCTTTGACGCTTGGCTTGAACAGGAAATGAGTTCACAGCAACTTCCAATCAGGCGTTAACTGCGTCGAACTCGAGCAGTCATCATCAATGGGCGACGACAATATCCGCGGAGCCCGACTCGCCGCTTGAATGACTGCTTCGGAGCAGTTCCACAGGCCGCTTAGGGTCGTCTTCTGCCCTACGCGGACCGGTCCGGGAGGAACGCTCAATTGTGCTCGGCGTTGGGCCGCACCCGCCCATTAACGATCGTCGTCTGCGCCATTTCGATCGGCGCGCTGCAACTGTGCTCGCGCCAGATTGACGATCCGCAGCGCCTCTGAAAAGACTGGATCGAGTTTCTTCCCGCGCTCGGTCGCGGACGCTGCTGTCTGGTCTGCCACAATGCCCTCTGCGATCTCAAGCAGCATCCCGGGCTGCTGGGATTCCAGCCGCTGCAATAGCATGTGCAGAATATAGACACAGGCGCCAACTTGATTGTCCTGAGCGGAACTCATAAACGCACCTCGTTGAATAGTTGATTTGGAATCGTAGCGCGGAACTCCTCGGAATTACGCGGCGGCTGTATTGAACGGGGAGGCATCGTGCAGATCGGCGTGACCAAGGGGCTGCACTGGCGCTTGACCTGTTCCCGATGCTGGCAAAGCGTCTGCTGCAGATCGGACGTACCATTGACGTTCCCTGCTTCACATTTCCGATTTTCACCTTTGCACGACTGACATGGACTACCACTACTACGAACCATCGCAAGGCCACGGATTGCCGCATGATCCGCTCAATGCGATCGTCGGTCCCCGCCCCATCGGCTGGATCTCCACGCGCGGCAGCGACGGCACGCTCAATCTCGCCCCTTACAGCTTTTTCAACGCCTTCAACTACCATCCGCCGATCATCGGCTTCTCGAGCATCCAGGCGAAGGACAGCCTGCGCAACGTTCAGGAGACCGGGGAGTTTGTGTGGAACCTCACCACGCACGATCTTGCCGACAAGATGAATGCGACTTGCGCCATGGCGCCCTATGAGGTCGACGAATTCGAACTGGCCGGGCTCACTCCCGTTCCGTCACGGCGAGTCGCCGTTCCGCGCGTGGCGGAAAGTGCGGCTCACTTCGAGTGCAAGCTCACTGATGTGATTCAGCTCCGCGATCATGTTGGCGCGACAATTCCAACGTGGCTGGTGCTTGGCGAAGTCGTGGCCGTTCACATCCGACAGGACCTGTTGAAGGACGGCGTCTTCGACACCTTCGGCGCGGGCATCATCCTTCGTGCAGGCGGCCCATCGGCCTATGCGCTTATCGGACCAGAAAATCGATTCGATCTCGCGCGTCCGCCACGGGTGAATCCTCCGCAATAAATTTGGGTGGGTTGACCGCTCGTACCAGGCTGGTGCTTGCAATCCAGCTCTAATATTCAAAAATATTGAACATCATGTGCGCGACACAACCACTCGTGTCGCGGCTCCAATGCTTATAGTTCAGGACGTACGACGCCGAAGCAGGAAGGAGGACGGCGGCGTGAATCATCAGACAAACTGAACTACATTGCGCCGGACGTTGTGGCGCCTTTTGGAGAAAGAACACATGCCGGCCATCAGCGATTCCCAACGTCCCGACACTTCCACTGCCAGCATCTGGGAGCAATGTCGCCCCGCGGTGCTGTTGACGATAGTCGGCGGTGCCATCGACACCATCGGTTTTATCGCGCTGGTCGGCTTCTTTACCGCCCACGTCACCGGCAACCTGGTGCTCGCCGGCGCGGCCTTCGTGAAGGGCGGAGCGGGGCTGTGGATCAAGCTCGGCGCGATTCCGCTGTTTATCGCCACCGTGATGGTCGCCAAGCTCTGGATCGATCGGTGCAGCCAGACACACAAGACGCTGGGCTGGCTGTTCGTGGCCGAGGCGATATTCCTGCTGGGATTTATGGGCGTGGGGCTGTATTTCGATCCGTTCGGCGACCCGAATGGCGTCGAACTCGCGTTGGCCGGGGGTCTTGGCCTGATGGCGCTGGCGATCCGCAATACCTCGAGCAAGACGCTGACCAAGAGCATCAGCCCGAGCACGATGATGACTGGCAACACTACGCAATTCGGCATCGATCTGTCGAACTACCTCCGCGCACCAACCCGCGAACATCGCGTGGCCGTCCTGAAAAGCGGCAGCGTCGTGCTCGGCTTTGTGCTCGGTGCTTTCCTCGGTGCCCTGCTCTATATGCAGATCGGTTTCTGGAGTGTGCTGCCGTTTATCGTGATCATCGCGCACCTGGCCAGCCTTTCCTTCCGCAAGCAATTCGTGTGAGCGCGCTCATGACTATCAACAAAAGCCGGCTCGAATCGTTCAGCGATGGCGTGATTGGCGTGAGCCTGACGCTGATGCTCTATCAGATCCAGTTTCCAACGGAATTCAACTTGAATGGCCTGCGTTCCGAAGCCCCGCATTTCTTTGGCTACGTGCTGAGCTTTGTGTACGTTGGCATCTACTGGAACAACCATCACCACTTGTTCCAGATGGTTCGCGGCATCAACGGCAAGGTGATGTGGGCGAATCTGCATCTGCTGTTCTGGCTGACAATGATTCCGATCTCCACCACCTGGACGGGCAAATCGGATTTCTCGGCGATTCCGACGGCCCTCTACGCCTTCGTGCTGTTCATGTGTGCGATTGCCTATTGGATTCTGGAGCGCGTCATCATCGCCACGGAAGGCAAGGATTCTTCGCTCGCAGGCACCATCGGCAAGGATCTGAAGGGCAGGCTGTCGCTGGCCGTGTATGCGCTTACGGTTGGCGTGAGTTTTTTCAGCACTACCGCCGCAACGCTGATACTGATTGGCATGGCGGCATTCTGGTTTCTTCCCGATTCGCGGATCGAGAAACATCTCTTATTGCGTTAATCCAAACTGAAGCGCTGGACTAATTGATTTTTCCTGAAGTGATCCGTGGAATCTGCGGAAGGCGACAAGAGCATGCCGTCGCATTGCGTCAATTCGTCGGCAGCAGGTCCTGCAGGTCCTTTAGCGTCGGCTTGTCGGAAATGGTGGGTCGTGTTACGGCGAGGCTGGGCGTAATGTCGTCGGGGCGCGGCTTGGGAATGGCCGACGCATCGAGCCTGCCGTTGCTATCCAGTGGGATCGGCAAGCAGCCGGTCAGCAAGCCGTCGGACTTCAATTTATTGGAGAGTTCGATGGCAAAGACCGCGCCGCGTTCGGCAAGCGAGATCGCCGAACTGCCCCGACTGAACGCGAACTTCGCGCGCCATACAGCGCGATTCTGGCCCACATCGCTCAGCGTGGTGTTGTAGTCGATGGACAGCCGGCTGCCGCCTACTTCCACAACGCCTCCGGTGCTGGCAATCGTCAACACCGCATCGGGCTTGAACGCGACGGCCCTCGCTTCCGCTGGCCTGCGGTCGAGCTCGAGTCCCGTGACATCCTCGAAGGCGGCGGTGGCGCCGCAGCCGCGCAAGATGTCGCGGAACTTGGCGCGGAACGTCGGCGCAAAGGCAGGCCCCCAACCCATTCCCGACGCGGCAATCACATAGATGCGTTTGGGCTGTTGTGCGTAGTCCTGCGCGCGGACGCTGGTGACCGCCGTGCGTGGCGCGCATGCGGCCACGCCAAGCGTTAGCGTGGCCAACACCGCCAGTCGCGCCTGGCGTCTCAGGCCACTCCATCGATCGATGCCAGGGTCAGGAAACGGTGAACGCATACGTGAAGTAGTACGGTGAGGAAACGGAACGCATGATGTACGTATCGCCGCGGTGGCTCAGGCGGTAGCAAGTCTGCATGGCGTTGAAGCTCGGATTGCCCATGGTGAAGCAAACCTCGTTCGTACCCGGCGACACATTGAATTGGCCGCTTGAATAGCCATGCGAGCGGGTATTGGTCACGCCTAACGATCCGTCGGGGCTGAATCGTATTTCCAGTGACGCGCCGCTTGGTGCCGTGGCAACGACCTGCCTGATCGACGCGAAGTGGCGGTTCAACTCGTCCCCCAGAACCGGTTGCTCGGGGCCAGTTGCCGGAACGCGGGCGGGTCCCACGGCAGCCGTGGCTGTATTGCCTGCCGCGGTGGCGGCTTGCTCGGCGCGGAATTTTTGTAGTGCGACGGTGGCACGCGCCGGCACCTGCTCGATCCACATTGCTGGAATCGCAAAATTCAGGTTCTGCGCATCGCGAATGGTCATGTACGACACACCGATCAGCCGACCGTCCTCGTCGAATACGCCACCGCCGCTGGACCCCGATGAAATCGGTGCGGTCATTTGGATGCTGACGATTCTTTCGTCCTTGTCGCGATGCAGCGCGGCAACAAGGCCGTCGGAAAGCGTCAGCTCCAATCCACGCGGCGCGCCCAGTGCATAAACTTTTTCGCCCACTTTTAATGTGGAAAGCGGCGCGACAGGAACGGCCGGTGCAACCAGCCCGCGGGCCTTGATGATGCAGAGATCGCGATCCACGTCTGCATATTCGAGCCGCGCGCCATGCGCGGTGTTCTCGCGCTTGACGGAAATGGACTTGCCCAGCACCAGCACGTGACAGTTGGTGATCAGCGTTTCGGGGCCGATGACGACCGCGCTGCCCATCCGCGTCGGCTGGTTCTGCGCGTCGAAAGCGCGTACGACCCAGATGCTGGGCGCGCGCATTTCATAGATCTTCGCTGCATCCAGCGCCGAAGCTGGCGCCGCCGGAAGCAGTCCGGCAAGCATGCAGGCCGTCAGTATCGACAGCTTCCTGACCCCGCCGCGGGCGATTGTGCCGCGGCTATTCTGTTGTTCTGTGCGCATCCGCAAGCGTGTACTGCAGGACGGTGAGGGAACGGTGTGCGGAGTTTAACGGAATGCGGTCAGAAATATCGATCGCGTTGTATGCACCCCACGATAGGAGGGATGAATAGCGACGGCAGGTTGAAAGCTCAATCCGTATCCACGAATTGGACTATTTTCCTGCAACGGCAATCGATTCCTCTGGTCCCCAAAGGCGTCATCAGCGAAACTGCCCAAAGACCGGTGACGACATCGACAAACTCCCGTGCAAGCTCGTAGCGATCGTCATGACCCATCTGGGACTCGTAGCCAAAGTTGAGGGCTGCATCGGGATTCGCCGTTGTCACCACGTTTTAGCCGGCCCGACCGCCGCTGATGTGTCCAGCGACGAGAACCGTCTGGCAATGTGGTATGGCACGTCGAACGCTGTCGAGGCTGTTGCGGCAAGTCGTACGACGCACTCCTGAAAAAGGGGCCGCGCTATACTTCGCGGCGCTGCGACCAGCGCATCCCCACACCGCACCGCGAGAACCCGCCTCATGACCGAAGCCACCGCCCTGACGCCCGACGAACTTCAGGAGCTTGACGATTTGCTGGACGACCTGCGCCAGCGCGCTGAAGAAATCCCGCAATGGGAGTTCTGCGACGGCTTTCTCACGGCCCTGGTCTGCACGCGCCGCCGCATCCCGGCTGCCGACTACCTGCCCATGCTGCTGGGCGACGGCGCGGCGCTCGACGTGGCCGAGGGCAGTCCGCCGCCGTTGCTGCCCGCGTTCCATGACGCGGCCCAGCAGAGCCGCTTCATGGAGCTGTGGCAGCGTCGATGGAACGAGGTGGAGCATCAGCTCGACCAGCCGGTGGAGACGCTGGAGGACGAACGCACCTTCCATCCCGAAGTCATGGACATGCGCGGCGCCATCTGGAGCCTGCCCCAGGAAGAGCGCGCGGAGATTGACGGGCGGGAAATTCCCTCGTTTGGCCAGGTGTGGGCGCTGGGCTTCATGTTCGCGGTGGAGAACTGGCCCGATGAATGGACCGCCCCACGCGACAAGGAAGCCGCCCAGTGGCTGGACGACGCGCTTGACGCCATTGTCGCCCTGACCGAGGCCGACACCGGCCAGCCCGAGGTCTGCATGTACAGCGAGGATGGCCCGCCCAGTACGAGCCAGGCGCGCGTGGAAGCCTTCGGCGAGGCGATCTGGGCTGTCTACGACCTGCGCCAGATCTGGAAGAGCCTGGGCCCGCGCGTGGAGGCCGTGGTGAGGGGCGACCAGCCCGGCCGCAACGACCCGTGCCCTTGCGGCAGCGGCAAGAAGTTCAAGAAGTGCCACGGCAGATAAGGGATTGGGCGCGGCCATTAAACCAGCCGGTTGCAACTGGGTGAATGGCCGCTACCGACGGTGTACAACGCAAAATCAGAATGGCGCTGCAAACGTCAGTCTTACGCCCTGTTGCAGCCCACTCATGCCGAACATCACGTTGTAGTCCAAGCCGAACGTGACCGTCTTGGTGCGCATCTTTCCGCCGAGCCAGACCTGGAAGCGATCTCGGCCAAACGGGGAACCCTTTACGCTGTAGACCTGGCCCACACCCACCAGATCGGCGTATGACAGGGTGGCCGCGCTCTGCCCTTCAAAATCATGCTGATACTCGATGCGCCCAAATGGGGTGAAGGTGCCCCAGCGCGTCGGTTGCACATATTCAGTACGTAAGCCGAGCGTTCCCGATACGCTCGTCACCGTTTGTCCGAAGTACGTCAACGCATTCGTACCGGCCCCGGATTCGGTGAAGGCGTCGAGCCCGCTTTCCATAGCCGACACACGCCCGTATGGGGATATCAGCCATTTCGCGCCCCGATGCTCGTAACCTGATGTCAGCGAGGCGAACCACTGGTGCCCGTTTCGCTTTCCAGTTGCCATCACCGCCTCATCGGCCACCCAGCGGCGCGAATCGAAATCAAGGACCCCGTACCCGGCAACACCGTCAATGAAGTACGACGGGGCGGGTCGATAGCTGCCGTACAGCGCGACGCTGAACGCATCCGCATTGCTGTGCGTGCCATAGGATCCCACCTCTGTGGCGTCGTGCCCGTAGCCCATGCCGAAGCCAGCGGTCAGTTGATCTGACACGCGATAGTCGGCACCCGCCGTCACGCCGCCGGTGGTGAACCGGAACCCCGAGCGCTGCGCAGCAACGTTGGCGAAGCCGAAGTCGACCGTACCGGCGGTCCAGAACGCGAGGCGCGCATCGTCCGGATTGCCGGCTGGCGCATGCTCCGTACCTGGCAGCTCGGGGATGCCCTTGGCAGCATCTGCCTGTGCCGCGCCAGGGTTGCCAGCGTTGGCATCGCGAACCATTGCCGCGCCGCGTTGGCACTCGTCGCGCGCGGCCAGGCCGTCGATACCCTGGCAAACGCGCGGGTCCACGCCATCCGCCCGCGGCAGCGCCACGTTCAGTGTGCTGCGGAATGTCGGCCGGCCCTTTTCGTGCAATTGCTCCAGCCGCTGGTTGTAGTTGCTGATCTGCGCCGAGGCAAAGCGGCGCGCCGCCTGGATCTGGGCGTTGATCAATCCGGTGACATCAGGATCCGTGGAAGGGTCCTTCCGCGGGGCCACCGTCACCCTGAGCTCTGCGGGATTGGAAATCGCGACCGCATTGCTGATCGTGTACGTAATCACCGCCGTGCCGGCGAATGCGGCAGCCGGCGTGAAGGTGACAACGAAGTCACTGCCGGGCGCTCCGCCCATGACATTCGCCGAGGCCACGGTCTTCGGCGCGATGCGGCTCAGCTTGGCCTCGCCGGCATATTCGGGGACCACGGACACAATGGCCGCGCCGGTGAACGGACCGCCGGTGGCGTTCTCAGTAATGTTGACCGACGCCACCTTGCCAGCGGCGGCGCTGGCCTGCGCCGAAGCCACCGGAATCGGCATCGCCGCAACGTTCACCGTGACCGGCACGGGCGCCGACTGGCCCGCCGCATTCACCAGCGCATAGGCGAACGTGATGGCTCCGGATGACGTTGATACCGGCGTATAGACAATGTCCAGCCCCTGAACCGCGACGGACCCGCTCGCGGGTGGCGTCACGACCACGACGCCGGTAAACGGCCCGTTGGCAGCATTGGCCGCCGCGTGAATTGTCACTGGCGTGTTCGGATTGGTGGCGACGACCACCCCCGGCGCCGTCGGAATGCCCTGCCCTGTGCTCAACGAGAATGTCCTCGCGATACTGAACGGCGCCCCGACGCCCACGCTGCTGTCATTCGCCTGGATCGTGAACGAACTGCTTCCGGATACCGTGGGCGTACCGCTGATGACGCCAGTGCTCGAATTCAGGATCAAGCCCGCCGGCAGCGCTCCTGCCGTGACGGCATAGGTGTACGGTGCCACGCCGCCCGAAGCCGTCAGTGTCTGGCTGTACACCGCGCCGACAGTCGGCGGTGGGAGCATCGCCGGCGAAAGCGACAACGTCGCCGCCGCGACGGCCACCGTGTAGTTGCGCGATACCGAGAACGGCCCGGAGCCGCCGCTGCTATCCGTCGCGGTGACCGTGAAGCTGAAACTGCCCCCCGCGGTTGGCGTGCCACTCAAAGCGCCCCCCGAAGACAGCGTCATCCCTGCCGGAAGCGAGCCCGCCGTGATCGCAAACGTGTACGGCGCGACGCCGCCAGATGCCGTGATGGTCTGGTTGCTGGCAACGCCCACCGTTGCTCCCGTCAGCGAGGCCGGCGCCACGGCCAGCGTTGCGGCGCCGACCGTCAGCGTGAATGCCTGCGTAGCTGTGAATGTGCCGCCTGCCGTGCTGTCCCGGGCCTGTACCGTGAAATTGAACGTACCGGCGGATGCGGCAGTTCCCGCCAAGGTACCCCCTGCACTGAGCGAAATCCCCGGCGGCAGCGCGCCGCCGACCAGCGAGTATGTGTAGGGGGCATTGCCCCCGCTTGCCGCGATATTTTGACTATAGGCCGATGCCACGCTGGCAGCGCCAAGCGTGGTGGTCGCAAACGTTATCACCGGCGGTGCCACGGTGACGCTATATGCACGGCTGCCGCTGAAACCGTTCCTGTCAGTGGCCGTCACCGTAAAGCTGAATCCGCCCGCCGCCGTGGGCGTGCCAGCGATGGTGCCGTCGGCCATCATCGACAAGCCTGCGGGCAGCGCTCCGCCGGTGATGGCAAACGCATACGGCGCCGCGCCACCCGCACCCACCAGAGTCTGGGAATAGGCGATGCCCGCGGTGGGGTTGGACACCGAGACTGGCCCAACCGTGACGGTCGGCGACGCGATGGTCAGCGAGTAGCTTTGCGTTACCGAAATCGCCCCGCCGGCACCGTTCGAGCTATCCGTTGCCTGGATTGTGAACGTACTGGGTCCCGCGACGGTCGGGGTACCGGACAACAGGCCGGTCGCGGGGTTCAGATTCAGCCCCGCAGGCAGTCCTGTCGCGGAATAGCTGAATGGTGCTGTGCCGCCGGTCATGGTGAAAATCTGACTGTAGGAGGCACCTACGGTGCCCGGCGTCAATGGTCCGGGCGCCGGAGCAAGGGTCGCGACGGGAGCCGTCACTGAAATGGTCGCGGTCGCGGTTCCAGACGTTCCACCCCCATTCGACGCGCTGTAGGTAAAGCTGTCTGTCCCGTAATAGCCGGGCGCAGGCGTATAGCGGATACTCGTTCCGGATGGCGTTGCAGCACCATGACCTGGACCTGACACCACGGCCACCGACGTTGCCGTCCCCCCAATCGACAGCGTCACAGCGTTGTTCGAGCTGTTGGCGGCAACCGTCGACGCCGTGTTGGCGACGGTGGGAGCGGTGACCGAACCGGTGCAGCGAATCGCCACGGGACCGATATGCGTGCCCGTCTGGATATTGAGATTCAGGCCTGAAGCAGTGAGTTGGCTCGCCGTAATGGTCAATGCACGCAGGCCATTTATCTTCGAACTGCTGTAATAGTTGTAGCCATACAGATTGGTCGTGCCCGCATCCTGAACCAAGACACGGTCGGAGGCGAACGGCGGTAGGCTGGCTGGATCTTGACCGTCATCGGTGTAGGACACAGTTAATGTCTCACCGGGTGAGAATGAAGCAGCCGGAAAGGTATTGCTGTAGGAGATCGTATCGAGCGCACTCAGGGTTGAACAGGCCGCCGACACGGCGTGCGCCATGCTTGAGCCAAAGGCCAGTTGCACCGCCAATGTCAGAAACAACCAGACAAAACGCCGGCGAAACGCCAACCTGACCACCATGACTCCGTTGCGCAACGGTATCTCCCGATATCTCACTGTTCAAGTACGGAAACACCGCACCGCCTAGCGGCATATATCGGCAGATCGCACACGAATCTGGATGGCGAATACCCCCCCTCCCACGGAGGGCATCGAAACGCGAGCGCCAAGGGGGCGTCGGCTGGCGCGCACGTTGCCCCTTGACGGCCCGTGACGTCACGGTATAAATCAGCCCCACGCGCTGGATGCGAAGTCCGGCTGCGACGCATCCTCGCATGGCAAGCATTGGCATATGGAACACCTCCCCTCTGGCCCACATATCGACGACACCGAGCGCGCCGCGTTGTATCGCGTGATGGCGCTGCGGCGCGACTGTCGTCATTTCACCCCGGGGCCGCCGCTGCCCGACGATCAACTGGAACGGCTGCTGCAGGCGGCGCATCAGGCGCCATCGGTGGGGCTGATGCAGCCATGGCGGTTCATGCGGCTGAGCACGCCCGGATGGCGCGCGCGCCTGGCGCCGCTGGTGGAAGCGGAGCGCCAGGCCACGGCGCACGCGCTGGGCGAACGTGCCGCGGAATTCCTGCGTCTGAAAGTGGAAGGCATACGCGACAGCGCCGAACTGCTGGCAGTGATTCTTGCCCCAGACGACGGCACCGTCTTCGGTCGGCGCAGCATGCCGCGTGAAATGGCGTGGGCATCGGCCGCCTGCGCGGTACAGAACCTGTGGCTCGCCGCGCGCGCCGAGAACCTGGGTTTGGGCTGGGTGTCGATGTTCGATCCCGACGCCTTGGCGCGCGAACTGGGCTTGCCCGACGGTGCCACACCGTTCGGCCTGCTGTGCGTGGGACCCGTGCCCGCCTTCTACGACGCGCCCATGCTCGAGGAACTGGGCTGGCGCCAGCGGCGCGCGCTGCAGGACATCCTGTGGGATGCGTCGATGCCGATGTCGCTACCCGACCGCTGACAGCAGCAGATTGCGGGCGCGCAACCAACCGAGCCAGCCCTGATCCTCGATCCCGTACGTGCCGCGCGACTCAGCTCAAGCCGTTTATGGCATTTATCCTATTTCGATAAATTATCGATTTCAAAAAAAGGACGATAAATGCCCGATAATGCAGATGGCTCTCCGTCGCTTTCTGGCCTTGGGCGACTCGATCAGTTATCGTCGCGCCACGAGCCGTCTGTCCTCGCCCCCAATCCCTTCATACGTCCCTGCCATGCGCACCTTGTACAACGTTCGCCAAGCCCATCGTTTGTCTCGTCATTGGATCGCCGCCACGCTGTGTTGCGCCTCGTTCTGGGTTGCCGCCGACGCACGCGCACAGCCCGCGCCGGTGGTCTGGCAGATGGCCACCGAGTACCCGGCGACGTCGATGCCCGGCGAGGGACTGACCACGTTTGCGCAGGAAGTCGCCGCCCGCACGCAGGGCGCGATCACAGCACAGCCCACGTTCGACGCCAGCGCCGGCATCAAGTCCGCGCAGATGCCAGCCGCCATTCGCGACGGCAAGCTGCAGGCTGGCGACGCATTCGGCGGCGCGCTGGGCGAAGTCGATCCCATCTTCCTGTTGTCGTCGCTGCCGTTCGTGGCCACGTCGGTTGACGGCGCACACCGCCTGGCCGATCTGGCCCGCGCGGACTATGCACGTGCCTTCGCGCAGCAAGGCCAGCAATTGCTGTACATCACGCCGTGGCCACCCACGGGTTTGTGGTCGCGGCAGCCCGTGGGGTCGCTTGACGATCTGCGAGCGTTGTCGGTGCGCGCCTACGACGAAACGTCGACGCAAGTCATGCGCGCGGCCGGCGCGCGGGCGCAAAACCTGTCGTTCGCCGACGCCATGCCGCGCCTGAAGGATGGATCGGTGAACGCGGTGCTGTCGTCGGGCGATGGCGGTGCGGGCCGCAAGCTGTGGGATTTCCTGCCGAACTTCACGGCGATCGGCTACGCCATGCCGTTGTCGTTCACCACCGTGAACAACGCTGCGTGGCAGGCGTTGTCGCCGGCACAGCGCGACGCCGTGACCGCCGCCGCGAAAGCCACCGAAGACAGGCAGTGGGCGCGACTCGATACGCGCCTGGCCGAAAACACCGCGCGCATGCGCGCCAATGGCGTGGTCATTCAGGATCAGCCCGCGCCGGCCGTGCAGCAGGCGCTACGCCATGCCGGGCTCGACGCCGTGGCGGCCTGGCAAACCCGCGTCGGCGAACGCGGTGCGGTGCTGCTGAAGAATTACCTCGCGGCGGAGCCCGGCGCGCGCTGAATGTTCAGACCGCTGTCGCACAGAAGACCCTATCGGCGCTCCGCCTGACAAGCCGCGCGCATCTGGAGCGATCAGGCCTCCACCAGCCCCAGGAATTGCTGCAACTCCGGCGTCTGCGGCCGAGCGAATACCTCATCGGGTGCGCCGATCTCATGCACCTTGCCCTGGTGCATGAAGACCACGCGGTCGCACACCTCGCGTGCGAAGCGCATTTCGTGCGTCACCATCAGCAAGGTCATGCCATCGGCAGCCAGGCCGCGCACCACCTGCAGCACTTCGTTCACGAGCTCGGGATCGAGCGCCGAGGTAATCTCGTCGCACAGCAAGGCGGTCGGTTGCATGGCCAGCGCACGCGCGATAGCCACACGTTGCTGTTGCCCGCCGGACAGCTGATCCGGATACGCGTCGAACTTGGCGGACAAACCCACCCGCGCCAGGTTTTCCTCGGCCAGTTCACGGGCGCGCGCCTCCGGCACGCCCTTTACCACCATCGGCGACAGCATCACGTTGCGCCCCGCGCTCAGGTGCGGAAACAGGTTGAACTGCTGGAAGATCATGCCCACTTTCAGGCGAAGCGCACGCAGTTGCAGTTCGCTGTCAGCCAGATGCGCGCCGGCCACGGTGATCGCACCCGAGTCGATGGTTTCCAGTCCGTTGATGCAACGTAGCAACGTGCTTTTGCCCGAACCGCTCTTGCCGATGATGGCAATGACTTCGCCCGGTTCCACAGAAAGGGATACACCCTTCAGGACTTGATTGCTGCCGAACGACTTGCGGACCTCGTCAATGGCGATGAGCGGCATGGAATTTCCTCTCCAGCATTTTGCTGTATTGCGAAAGCGGCCAGCACAGCGCGAAGTACATCAGCGCCACGGCGGCATACACGGTGAACGGTTGGAACGTGGCGTTGACGATCATGGTCCCCGCCTTGGAAAGCTCGGTGAAGCCGATGATCGAAGCCAGTGCCGTGCCCTTGACGACCTGCACGCCAAAACCCACGGTCGGCGCCACTGCGATGCGCAGCGCCTGCGGCAGAATCACGTGGCGCATCTGCTGTACATAGTTCATCGCCAGGCTGCCCGACGCTTCCCACTGGCCACGTGGAATGGCCTCGACGCAGCCGCGCCAGATTTCCGCCAGGAACGCTGCGGTCCACAATGTCAGCGCCAAGCCGGCGGCAAGCCAGGCAGGCACTTCGATGCCGAAGAGTGCCAGCCCGAAGAACGCCAGGAACAACTGCATCAGCAGTGGCGTGCCCTGGAAAATCTCGATGTAGGCCCACGTTGCGCGACGTAGCATCGGGCGCTTGCTGGTTCGCATCAGCAGGACCAGCAGTCCCACGATGCCACCGCCCACGAAGGCCACCAGCGACAGCAGCACGGTCCAGCGTGCAGCCAGCAGCAGATTGCGGACGATATCCCACGTTGAGAACTCGATCATCGGACGCTCCGTGCAAAAAGCTGCCGTCCGATGCCGCGCAGCAGTTGCCGCAACACCAGCGCCAGCAGCAGGTAGATCGAGGTACTGACCAGATACACCTCGAAGGCCCGGAAATTGCGCCCCTGGATAAAGTTGGCCGCATAGGTCAGGTCTTGCGCCGCAATCTGCGAGCAGACCGCCGACCCCAGCATCACGATCACGATCTGGCTCGACAGCGCCGGCCAGATCTTCTGCAACGCGGGGCGCAGCACTACGTGACGGAATACCTGGAACGGCGACATGGCCAGACTCGCGCCAGCCTCGAACTGCCCGCGCGGGCTGGCGGCCAGCCCGGCGCGAACGATCTCGGTGCCGTATGCACCCAGGTTGATGATCATGGCCAGCGACGCCGCCAGCATCTCGGGCAGATGCACGCCCAGGCTCGGCAAGCCGAAGAAGATGAAGAACAGCTGGATCAGGAACGGCGTGTTCCTGATCAGCTCCACATAGGCGCTGACCACGGCGCGCAGCCACGCCGGTCCCTGCGTCTTGGCCCAGGCACCGGCGATCGCCACCGCCACGCCCAGCACGCCGCCTGTCAGCGTGAGTTGCGCGGTGACGGCAATGCCCTTGAGCAGCACATCGGTGTAATCAAGCACCGACAGGAAATCGAACTGGTAAGCCATGCTTCAACCCGGTGACGGCGCGGATCAGAGTTGTGCCGGCAGCGGACGCAGCAGCCACTTGATCGACAGCGAGTTCAGCGAACCGTCCTTCTTCGACTCTGCGAGGATCGCATTGACCTTGTCCTGCAGCGCCTTCTCGCCCTTGTTCATGCCGATAAAGCACGGCGAGTTCTTGATCAGGAACTTGGTTTCCGGTGCCTTGGGCGGATGCTTGGCGATCAGCGTCGATGCAACGACATTGCCAGTGGCAATCAGTTGCACCTGGCCAGACAGGAACGCCGAGATCGTGGCGTTGTTGTCTTCGTAGCGCTTGATCGTGGCGCTGGCCGGCGCAATCTTGCTCAGTTCCAGGTCTTCCACGGCACCACGTGTAACACCCACGGTCTTGCCGGCGAGGTCGGCCGCGCTCTTGACCGGCAGATCGGCCGGACCGAACACGCCGTTGAAGAACGGAGCGTAGGCTTCGGAGAAATCGAGCACCTTCTCGCGCTCGGGGTTCTTGCCCATGCTCGAAATCACCAAGTCGACCTTGCGCGTCTGCAGGTATGGCACGCGGTTGGTACTGGTCACCGGCACCAGTTGGAGCTTGACGCCCATCTTCTTCGCCACCAGCGCGGCCACGTCGATATCGAGGCCTTGCGGTGCCATGTCCACGCCAATCGAACCAAATGGCGGGAAATCCTGCGGCACGGCCACACGCAATACGCCCGCCTTGGTGACGTCCGCAAGCGTGTCGGCATGGCTCAGCTTCGGCAAGGCCGTTACGCAAAGACCGGCCAGCATGGCGACCATCAGGCCACGACGGGAAAACTTCTTGAGGGCGTTGACATGAAACATCGCGAGTTTCCTTAGCTTCGAGAGGGAGTAGATGGGTTCGGGGACAAATCCCCGGACGGTAGAACGGAGGTTGATATGCGTTGCGGGTCCACTGGCGCCAGTGCGTGGCGCAGGTGCGCGAGCGGATCGATGGGCGGCACGGCGTCGAGGCTCGTGTGGACCTCGCCCAGATGTTCGGCCATCAGGCGTGCGGCCAGCGCGCCATCGCCATTGGCCAGTGCGTTGACGATGTCTTCATGCTGGCTGCATGAGCGTCCGGCATCGACGGCCGATTGATTGCGGCTGGCCACCAGCGTGGTACGCGCGGTCAGGTCACGCAATGTATCGGTGAGCAGGCCATAGCCAAGCGAGGCGCACAGGCACACGTGGAAATCGCCCAGCAGGAAGCTGCGTACGCTGGCGTCGTCGCCATCGAGCGCGGCTTTTTCGCGGGCGATATGCACCTTGAGCGCATGAATCGCCTGAACGCTTGGCGGCCGTTCCGCACTGACTTCGCGCAGCAACCCGGTTTCGATAATGCGGCGCGCATCGAACGCGGCGCGAATGTCATCGGCGCTGGGCTCCACCAGGAACCAGCCGCGCCGCGAGCTGACGGTCACCATGCCACGCGCGGCCAGGCGCATCAGCGCTTCACGCACCAGCGTCCGGCTTACGCCAAATAGCGCGGCAAGTTCCTGCTCGCCCAGGCGCGATCCAGGAAGCAGTTTCTGGCCAAGCATCGCCTCGGTGATGCGGTTGGCAATGTCAGCGGGAGATTTGTCGGTGGTTTCGGTCACGGCAACCACTTGAGCAAGTGGTATGCCATGCTTGTATGCAAGAGTTGTCGGCAAAAAGCCGCATCCGACGCGCAAGAATCGGGCATGCACCCCGCCATGACTCCCCAGCGCGGTGCGCGACGCGCGGCCTTGGTGCCGCCCGGGCCGCGCGTCAAATAGGAAGCAACCGTGGATCAGGCGCGGGTCATATCGATGCCAACGCGATCACGTCGGCCAGATGCCGCCGCTCCGAGACCATTTCCTCGGCCACGATTTCCTCCACGGCACGCAGGCTGGCCTGCACGATCGCCGCGGCATCCACCTCGAAATGGCGCCGCAACGCCGCACGCGAATCGCTGCGGCCGAAGCCGTCGGTACCCAGCGTCACGTAGCGTCGGCCGGCCGGCAGGAAGGCACGCACCAGTTCCGGCAGTGCACGTACATAGTCGGTGGCGGCGATGATCGGCCCAACGCTGCGCTGCAACTGCAGGCCCAGCCAGCTTTGGTCAGCCGGCCCCTTGCCATGGCGCCATAGCTGTTCGCAGTCGGCGCCCTCGCGCGCAAGTTCGATATAGCTGGTGACACTCCATACATCGGCCGCAACCCCGTGCTCCTGCTCAAGCTGCCGGGCGGCCTTGAGTACTTCGCCCATGATGGCGCCGCTGCCGAACAGCTGCACCCGGTGGGCAAAGTCGCCGCCCGGGCGGTGCAGATAGATGCCGCGCACCACGCCTTCATGCGCTTGCCGCGGCAGGCTCGGGTTCTCCACAGCCTCATTGGTCACGGTCAGGTAATAGAACTCGTCGGCCTGCTGTTCGAGCATGCGGCGCATGCCGTGGTCGACAATGACCGCCAGTTCGCCCGCAAACGCGGGATCATAGGCGCGGCAGTTCGGGATCGTGGCCGCAGCAAGATGGCTGCTGCCGTCCTGATGCTGGAGCCCTTCTCCACCGAGCGTGGTGCGTCCCGACGTGGCGCCTACCAGGAAGCCGCGGGCGCGCTGGTCGGCCGCGGCCCAGATCAGGTCGCCCACGCGCTGGAAGCCGAACATGCTGTAGTAGATATAAAACGGCAGCATCGGCAGACCATGCGTGGCATAGCTGGTGGCCGCCGCCGTCCACGACGACAGCGCACCCGCCTCGGTAATCCCTTCCTCCAGGATCTGGCCGTCGCGCGTTTCGCGGTACGACAGCATCGACGCCGAGTCTTCCGGCTGGTAGAGCTGGCCGAATGGCGCATAGATGCCCACCTGCCGGAACAAGCCAGCCATGCCGAACGTGCGTGCCTCGTCGGCCACGATCGGCACAATACGCGGACCCAGCACCGGATCCTTGAGCAGTGCGCCAAGCTGCCTCACCAGCGCCATGGTCGAACTCATCGCCTTGCCATCGGCATGGAGTGCAAAGGCGGCAGTCGCTTCCAGACCGGGCACCGCCAAGGTGGCGGCGCTGGCACTGCGTACCGGCAGATAGCCGCCCAGTTCGGCGCGGCGGGCCTGCAGGTATTGCATTTCGGGGCTGTCTTCGGGTGGCCGGTAGAACGCCGCATCCATGACCTGCTGGTCAGACAGCGGCAAACTGAAACGGTCGCGGAACGCCATCAGGTCGGCTTGGCTCAGCTTCTTCTGCTGATGGGTGGTCATGCGGCCCTGCGCGATGGTGCCCATTCCGTAGCCCTTCATCGTCATGGCCAGCACCACGGCGGGCCTGCCCTTGCAGCCCGCGGCCTCGGCAAATGCCGCATGAATCTTGACGGGATCATGGCCGCCCCGGCGCAACTGGTCGATCTGCGCATCGGAAAGATGCGCCACCAACGCGCGCAACTCCGGGGTCTTGCTGAAGAAGTGGGCACGGTTGAACGTTCCGTCATTGGCGGACAAGGTCTGGAACTCGCCATCGAGCGTCTGCGCAAACGCACGGCTGATCGCATGGTTGTGGTCGCGCGCCAGCAGTGCGTCCCATTCCGAGCCCCAAAGGCACTTGACCACATGCCAGCCTGCGCCGGCGAACAGCGCCTCCAGTTCGTCGACAATGCGTCCATTGCCGCGCACCGGACCATCGAGCCGCTGCAGATTGCAGTTGATCACGAAGGTGCAATTGTCGAGCTGTTCGCGCGCGGCAAGCGTCAGCGCCGCGACCGATTCTGGCTCGTCCATCTCGCCATCGCCAAAGAAACCCCACACGCGACGTCCGCCGGTTTCGCACAGGCCCCGGTTCTGCAGGTAGCGCATGAAACGCGCCTGATAGATTGCGTTAAGCGGGCCAATGCCCATCGAGCCGGTGGGAAATTGCCAGAAATCCGGCATCAGGTACGGATGTGGATACGAACTCAGTCCGCGCAGCCCCTGCGCTTCGGCCACCAGTTCCTGTCGGTAGTGGCACAGCGCCGATTCATCGAGCCGTCCTTCCAGAAACGCGCGCGCATAGACGCCGGGCGCCGAGTGTGGCTGGAAGAAAACCAGGTCGGCACCGTGAGGTGCGGCATTGCCGCGGAAGAAATGCTGGTAGCCCACCTCGAACAGATCCGCAGCCGATGCATAACTGGCGATATGACCGCCGAGTTCGCCATGCGCGCGATTGGCACGTACCACCATGGCCAGCGCGTTCCAGCGCAGGATGGCCGACAGACGCTGCTCGATTTCCAGGTCACCCGGATAGGCCGGCTGGTCTTCCACCGGCACCGTGTTCAGGTATGGTGTGACGTGCGCCGGGCGCCACGGCAAGCGCCGTTCGCGCGCATGGGCCAATAGTGCATCGAGGATTTCGCAGGCACGCTCGCGGCCCCGCTCCGCACCCCACGCCGACAGGACGCCATCGAGCGCCTGGCACCACTCCTGAAGCTCCTGCGGATCTGCCTGGGCGTGTAGCGCGTTGGCGGCTGCACTGACGCGGTCATGCTGTTCCATCGAGTGTCTCCTGCGAGATTCAGGCCGGGTCCAGCCCAGCCAGTTTCAGGCTAGCCGTGGTGTTGCAGCAAAGTCAGCGAGCAAAGTCAGTTGGCCTGGATACCTGACTTCTGTGCAATCGTACGCATGCGCGGCAATTCCCTGTCGATCATGGCACTGACCTGCTCAGCCGGCGCGTATTTGGGTTCCAGTCCATTGGACAGCAGCTTCTGCCGCACGTCTGGATCCTTCATCGCTTGTACCAGCGCACTGTCCAGCCTGGCCCGTACATCGGCAGGCAAGCCACGTGGCGCGGCAATGGCCACCCATGAATCGGCATCAAAACCGGGATAGCCGGCTTCCGCCACCGTGGGCACCTCGGGCAACAACGAAGCGCGGGTGGCACCGGTCACCGCAATCGGCTTGATCTTGCCGCTGCGGATATGCGGCAGCGACGCGGCCACGGTGTCGATCGAGAACGGAATCTGCCCACCAATCAGGTCGGCTATGGCCGGTGCGCTGCCCTTGTACGGGATGTGTTGCATCTTCATGCCCGTGGCACTCAGCAGCAGCTCGCCGGCAAAGTGCCCGGTGGTGCCGCTACCAAACGAGCCATAGACATACTTGCCCGGCGCCGCACTGACCGCACTGACCATCTGCGGCAGGTTGTCGACGGGTACCGAGCGATTGGCCACCACGATCAACGGTACACGGGCCACCAGCCCCACCGGTTCGAAGCTCTTCACCGGATCGTACGGCAGGCTGGCATTGATGGCCGGATTGACGGTGAATGTCGATCCCGAACTGATCAGCAGTGTGTAGCCGTCAGCCGTAGCCTTGGCCACGTATCCCGCTCCGACAATCGTGCCGGCTCCGGCGCGGTTCTCGATCACGACCGGCTGGCCCAGCGCATCGCCCATCGATTTGCCGACCAGCCGCCCGATAATGTCTACCGCGCCGCCCGCCGGGAACGGCACCACAAGCACCACGGGCCGCGTCGGGTAGCTCGCAGCGTGGCTATTGGCCGCATGGGCGGCAAGCGTGGCCATGGCCGCCAGCGCGCACACGCTGGACGTTGCCATGATCGTTCGTAGAAACTCCTTCCGTAGCGAGGCAATCATTTGCGTTCCCCTGCGTGAAGCGAAGCGAGACCATCGCACCGGCGGTAAGGGCCGGCGCGGACAAGTGCACGACGACAGCGCTGGCGCGCTCAGCCGTTGCGGAACAGGAAACTGTAGGCGCTCAATGCAGGTGCACCGCCCAGATGGGCGTACAGCACGCGCGAACCGGCCGGGAATTCACCGCGCTGCACCATGTCGATCATGCCGTGCATCGATTTACCTTCGTAGACGGGGTCGGTCATCATGCCTTCGAACTTCGCGCACATGCGGATCGCTTCCATCGTGCCGGCGGACGGCAGCCCATACTCGGGGCCACCGTAACGGGTATCGAGCACCACGTCGGCATCGACGATATCGCGGTTGAGTTCGACCAGGCCGGCCGTATGCTTGGCGATACGCAGGATCTGTGCGCGCGTTTGCTCAGGCTTGGCCGATGCGTCGATACCGATCACCCGATCGGCGCGACCATCCTCCGCAAAACCCACCACCATGCCCGCCTGTGTACTTCCCGTTACCGAGCACACCACGATGTAGTCGAACTTGAAGCCGAGTTCGGCTTCCTGCGCACGGACTTCCTCGGCAAAGCCGACAAAGCCCAGGCCGCCCAACGGATGCTCCGAGCAACCGGCCGGGATCGGATACGGCTTGCCGCCCTCTTTGCGCACACTTTCCATGGCATCTTCCCAGCTCTTGCGAATACCGATATCGAAGCCATCGGCCACCAGTCTCACGTCGGCACCCATCATGCGCGACAGCTGGATATTGCCCACGCGGTCATATACGGCATCGGCATAGTTCACCCAGTTCTCCTGCACCAGTACGCACTTCAGTCCAAGGTGCGCCGCCACGGCTGCTACCTGGCGTGTCTGGTTCGACTGGATGCCGCCGATCGACACCAGCGTGTCGCATCCCTGCGCCAGCGCGTCGGGAATCAGGTATTCGAGCTTGCGGGTCTTGTTGCCGCCAAACGCCAGGCCGCTATTGCAGTCTTCGCGCTTGGCATACAGCTCCACTTTGTCGCCCAGGTGCGCCGACAGGCGTTTCAGAGGCTGGATCGGGGTAGGTCCGAACGTCAGGGAATGGCGAGCGAAACGCTTGAGATTCATGGTGGCAACTCCAGGTTGAGGGGCGGTATCCCGTCATCGATGTGCGCGCAGTAGCGCTTGTCTCGCCAGCGGCAAATCAATGTTGCGATGGGTGCCATCCTAAGAAAAAACTCACGAAACGTGCTTGCAAAAAACTTTCGTTTTGAACACTATTAAAAGGAGAAACAAGCTTTATAAAATCAAAAATTCTTTCTAAAACCGCATGAAAGAAACAAAATTTCGCACCAAATCCGGCCTCGATGCACCACCACATGCACCATCTTCGGCACCCTCGAATACGGTGACTTCGCCGCACATCGAGGCCCTTGATCGTGCGGACAAAGCCATCCTGCGCGCGCTGCAACAGGACGCATCGATATCCAATGTGGCGCTGGCGGCCAAGGTCAATCTGAGCCCGCCCGCGTGTCTGCGGCGCGTGGAACGTCTGAAGGAAATGGGACTGATCCGCGGCATCGTGGCACTTTTGAATCCCAGTGCGCTCGATGCTGGAATGCTGGTGATGATCGGCGTGGTACTGGACCGCTCCACGCCGGAGTCTTTCGCGCAGTTCGAGACCGCTGCCCAGCAGGTCTCGGGCTGCATGGAATGCCACGTGGTGACTGGCGAGTTCGACTACTTCATGCTGGTGCGCACCAAAGACAGCGACAGCTTCAACCGGCTCCATGCGGAGCAACTGCTCTATCTGCCGGGCGTGCGGCAGATCCGCTCGTTCATGGTGCTCAAGCAGGTGTTGTCGACCACGCAGTTCCCGATCTGAATTACGGTGGTTGCCATCATTCGGGAGACTGCACGCACGCCCAATATCGAGCTCGCGGCCCAATGAGACTTAGCGACGAATCGCGCAAGAATGTGCCCACCGGTCTCGAATGAGGTGCGCCAGGCAAAAACCATATCGGCATCTACGGCACCGGCAAGCGACGGTGCCGCTTACAGCTCACTTCTACTCGCTAAGCCATTTCTTTACCGACTGGACCACCACGTTTGTGGAAATACCATAGCGGTCATGGAGCGTCGGCAGCGCGCCGGCATCCAGATACTCGTCGGGCAGAGCCACTTGCCTGAAGGGCACATGTACACCCTCACGCAGCAATGTGACGGCCACCGCCTCTCCAAGTCCCCCAATGACCGTGTGGTTCTCTGCCACGATCACCAATCGGCCCGACTTTCGCGCTTCACGCACGATGGTTTCCGTATCGAGCGGCTTGATTGTGGGGACATGCAGCACGGCCACGCCAACACGATCCGCTTCCAGCTCCTTGGCCACTTCCAAAGCGCGCATCGTCATGATTCCGGACGATATGATCAATACGTCGGCACCGTCCCGAAGCAGCTTCGCCTTGCCGAGTTCGAACTTGTAGTCATACTCGTCCAGGACCGCAGGCACGTTGCCGCGCAGGAGACGGGCATAGACCGGGCCGTTGTGTTCGGCAATGGCTGGAACCATCTGCTCGATGTCGATGGCGTCGCACGGATCGATGACCGTCATGTTGGGCATGGCTCGCATCAGCGCCAGGTCCTCCGCTGCCTGGTGGCTGGGGCCATATCCTGTCGTCAGCCCGGGTAACGCGCAGACAATTTTGACATTCAGGTTGTCCTCGGCAATCGTCTGATGCATGAAGTCGTAGGCGCGACGCGTTGCAAACACTGCGTAGGTCGTCACGAAGGGAACTGCGCCTTCATGCGCAAAGCCTGCAGCCGCTCCCATCAACAATTGCTCCGCCATACCCATTTGATAGTAACGATCAGGATAGGCCTTCGCAAAGATATGGAGGTCCGTGTATTTGCCCAGGTCAGCCGTCATGCCGATGATGTCCTGCCGTTCGGCCGCCAGTGCTGTCAAGGCGTGACCGAATGGCGCTGACCGCGTCGTCTGCCCTTCTCCCGCGATCGACGCAATCATGGCCGAGGTCTTCAGGCGGGGCTTGCCCGATTGAATGTTGTTGCTCATGCTTTTCTCCCATCTTCGAGGGCCTGCAGGGCCAGTTGCCATTCGTGGGCGTCTACCCGAATGAAGTGATTCTTTTCGCGTTGCTCAAGGAACGGCACACCGCAGCCCATCCGCGTGTCGCAGACGATCATTCGCGGCTGCGCTTCTTTATGCGCGCGGGCGTTGTCGAAGGCCGTAGCTACTGCATCGATGTCGTTGCCGTCCACACGCTGCACATACCACCCGAAAGCCTCCAGTTTCGGCACCAGCGGCTCGAACGACAGAATCTGCGTCGACGGCCCGTCAGCCTGTTGGTTGTTCACGTCAACCATGGCGATCAGGTTGTCCAGCTTCCAGTGGCTGGCGGAAAGGAGGCCTTCCCAGATCGATCCTTCGTCCAGTTCTCCATCCGAAAACAGGGTGTAGACGAACGCGTCCGAGTTCTTGCGCTTCAGACCCAGGCAACGGCCGACGGCAATCGTGAGGCCTTGGCCGAGCGACCCCCCGGACATCTCCATGCCCGGCGTGTAGCTAGCCATGCCCGACATGGGCAAGCGGCTGTCATCGCTCCCGTAGGTTTCAAGCTCTTCGGCAGGCAGGATGCCCGCCTCGAGCAGCGCGGCGTATAGCGCGATCGCGTAGTGTCCATTGGAAAGCAGGAAGCGATCCCGACCCTCCCATTGAGGATCTTCCGGACGGTACTTCATGGCACCGAAGTAGGCGACGGCAAGCACGTCCGCGATATCGAGCGCCTGGCCTACATAGCCTTGCCCCTGGACTTCGCCCATCAAGATGGCGTTGCGCCGGATACGATAGGCGCGCTCTGCCAGCGAGACAGGCGCCTCGAGATTTGTACGACTCATGATTGACTCCGTTAAATGGTGGCTGGCTTAGCGATTCACAGCTTTCGCCGGTACCAGGAATACGAGCAGCGCGCCGAATACGACCGTCGCCGAGATAAAGATCAGGCCCGCAGTTGACTTGCCAGTGAAGTCGTTGAGCCAGCCCACGATGGCGGGTGAGAAAAAGCCCGCGAGGTTCGCCACGCAATTCACCGCGGCGATACCGGCTGCTGCGGACATACCGCCCAGCACGGCGGTGGGAAGCGCCCAGAACTGCGAAGACGAAGTCATGATTCCCGCAGCGGCAATGCAGAGGCAAATGATGGCTGCGGTGACACTGCCGAGCATTGGCAGCGTGGCGAAGCCAATCGCCGCCACCAGCATCGGGATTGCCAGGTGAAGACGGCGCTCCCGCCGACGGTCGGCCGACAGGCCAATCAGCGGTAGCGCAACGATGGCGCACAGATACGGTACGGCGGTGAGGATGCCAACCCACAGCGGATCCGCAACACCAGTCTTACGGATGATGGTCGGGAGCCAGAACGTCAAACCATACTGGCCCAGCACCACGCAGAAGTAGATCGCTGCCATCAACCAGAGCCGTCGATCCGCCATAAAGGCACGAATCGAAATGTGCTGTACCTTCATTGCATTGTCGCCCTCGACATTGCGTTGAAGCAGCGCCTTTTCTTGGACCGTAAGCCACTTGGCGCCCTGAATGCCATTGTCGAGATAAAACAGAATGGCAATGCCTAGAACCAGCGATGGAAATGCCTCGATCAGGAATAGCCACTTCCAACCCGCCAGATCATGCGCACCATGGAAGGCATGCATGATCCATCCCGACAGCGGACCGCCAACGATGCCGGCCAAAGGGATCGCCATGAAGAACATCGAGAGCGCTTTGGCGCGCCGCTCCGAGGGAAACCAGTACGTAAGGTAAAGGATGACCCCAGGCGCAAAGCCAGCCTCAGCAACACCGAGCAAGAAACGTAGTACATAAAACTGCGTTGGCGTGCTGACGAAAGCGAAGCCTGCCGAGATGGCGGCCCACGTCAACATAATGCGTGCCAGCCAGTTGCGTGCGCCAACCTTGTGCAGGATGACGTTGCTCGGTACTTCGAAGATGAAGTAGCCCAGGAAGAAAATGCCGGCGCCGAGGCCGTAGATGGTTTCGCTGAACTGTAGATCGTTCAGCATCTGTAGCTTGGCAAAGCCCACATTGACGCGATCGAGGTACGCTCCCAGGTAGCACAGCATCAGGAACGGAATCAGCCGACGCATCACCTTGCCATAGGTGCGAGACTCGAACGTGGCTTCGTCGGCGCGTGTTGTCACCACGCCGGCCCCGAGGGGCGACGCTGCATATTTGGTCTTCATGGAATGTCTCCTGCCGGTGCCCCGAGTGGTCCCGGGTGCTTTAACATGGTGGGGAGGCGGCCCTCGGGCCGCTATCAGTGAATCAGCATGCCGCCGTTCACATCCAGCGTGATGCCAGTGAGATATGTGGAAAGATCGCTTACCAGGAACAGGCAAGCGTTGGCTACGTCGGCGGCATCGCCTAGCCGTCCAAGCGGAATACCCTTAATAATGTCGGCGCGCATTTCGGGAGTCAGCTTGTCGCCGGTGATGTCGGTTTGAATCAGACCAGGCGTGACCGAGTTCACGCGAATGCGATCGCCGCCAAATTCGCGGGCCATGGCTCTAGCCAGCCCGAGAACGCCGGCTTTCGCGGCGCTATAGTGCGGGCCGCCAAAGATGCCACCGCCGCGTTGAGCGGAAACAGATGACATGCAGACAATGCTCCCGCCCTTCTGCTCCTTCATTTGCGGCAGTACCGCCTGCGACATGTAAAGCGTGCCGCGGAGGTTCACGTCGACAACCGCATCGAAATTGGCGGCACCGATATCAAGTGTGCGGATAGGCTGCGTGATGCCGGCATTGTTGATAAGCGCGTCAATGCGGCCGTAGCGTGCGATGGTGGCCTGCACGGCGGCGTCGCATGAAGCCTTGTCCGTGACATCGCAGCGCAGTCCCAAATGAACCTCACCCAGTTCGGCGGCCGCCGCCTGAGCGGCGTCGAGCTGCAGGTCAAGGATGACGACCTTTGCGCCTTGTTTCGCCAGCGCCCGGGCAGTCGCTTTGCCGATACCACGAGGCGAAGCTGCGCCCGTGACGATAACTACTTTGTTCTCCACCAGCATCTCATGTCTCCTTGCTTATGCGTGGTGTGTTGATGGGTCGAGTTTTGTCTCTGAAGCGCTTCCAATCAATGCATTCGATTTCAACTATTGCTGAGAAATTTTCAGTTATCGAGGGTTGTCGAGATGAGGGAAAACCCTCATTAGTCAGCGCCCTCCTGGCGCCGGTTGACCTCCCGATCAAGCCAGGTCAGGAAGCGCTGAATCCGTGGCAAGTCGGCATTTTGCGCTGGATAGACCACGTGATGGCTGACAACTTCCACTGCGTATTGCTCTTCGAACACGGGAACCAACGTCCCCTTTTGAAGCATCACCGACGCCAGCAGTGAGCTCTCAAGCGCAACGCCAAGACCCAGCGCAGCCGTTTCAAGTGACATATATGAACGGTCGAAGGCGAAGTCGAAGTTCTTATGCATCGCGGGCACGCCGAACCGCGCAAACCACTGCTCCCACCGAATCAGGGGAGTTTCGGAGTTGATCAGCCGGCGTTGCACGAGGTCGGCGGGCTTTTGCACCGGATTCTTTCTCAGGTACTCGGGCGAGGCGAGCGGAAGAATCCGTTCATGGCGAAGCGTTTTGACCTCGAGGTCTCGCCAGTGCGCGTGGCCGTGCCGTACATCCACGTCATAGAAACCAGCGGTGAACGACACATCCTCATAGGAGCACGACAGGTTGATCTGTATATCGCCGTTGTCAGCCTGAAAAGACTCCAATCGCGGAAGCAACCACATCAGTCCGAAACTTGGGCTGGTGTGAACGCGCAGGATGTCGATGGCTGCAGGTGTGGAAGCGCGCTCGGTTGCCCTATTGAGTTCTGCGAGAGCTCCGGTGATGTCCCGCAAATACTGCTCGCCCACCGGCGTGAGTACCAGACCTCGGCCTTGGCGAAAGAACAGCGGCTGGCCAATAGCGTCCTCCAGATTGGCCAGTTGATGGCTGACCGCTGAAGCAGTCAAACCCAATTCTTCGGCTGCCTTACTGACGCTTCGGTTGCGCGAAACGCTCTCAAAGGCAACGATGCTCTTCATTGGCGGGATGCGCATTGAGTTCCTTAGTAACGAGCTCTTCGGCCATTATCGCGCATCCATGCGTCCATCTTGGAAGGGGGGCCGGCGAAGTCAGCCGCTCTTCGCCAGTGACTGATAGACGTCGCGTAGGCGCCGTTGACATCGCCCGACTGAACGTCGGCGATGGCGCCAGCGTGCACCGCCCCAGCTAACAGTTCGCCACCCCGGGACGGGCAAAACCCTCTTGGGAGTGCCATCCGCACAGGCCCCACCAGGCGATTCTTGACATTACGTGCATATGCTCCTATTCTTGCCTCAAGAGAGCATATGCTCTCATTTCAAAAAACGGAGCGAAACAATGAACCAACCTGACATTCTTGTAAGCGGCGCAACCGGGCGCACCGGCGGCGCAGCCATCGACGAACTGCTCGCGCTCGGCAGACGCGTGCGGGCCTACGTCCGCACGGACGACGATCGCGCTGCCGCCTTGAGGCAGCGTGGAGTGGATATCGCTGTTGGCGATTTCACAAGTGTTGACGCGATCCGCGCGGCGATGGAGGGCATCCGTTCGGCGTATTTCCTTCATCCGATCTCGCCAGGGATCATCAGCGCTGCCGCCTACTTCGCGCAGGCTGCGAAGGAAGCGGGCGTCGCGGCGATCGTCAACATGTCACAGATTTCTGCACGCCGGGAGTCGGCAAGCCACGCCGCTCAGGATCACTGGATTTCCGAGCGTGTGTTCGATTGGTCGGGCGTTCCGACTACGCACCTGCGTCCCACTTTTTTCGCCGATTGGCTGGTCTACCCGCACTTTGCGAAGGAGATCTGGGCCAAGAAAAGAATTGAGTTCCCGTTTGGCCACGGCAGTCATGCGCCGATTGCCAGTGACGATCAGGGCCGAGTGATCGCCCATGTGCTGGCAGCGCCTGAGGCCCACGCAGGAAAAACCTACACGCTCCATGGCCCCGTCGAGATGGACCACACGGAAATCGCAGCAGCGATGAGCGAAGTACTTGGCGCTCGCATCGAATACACACCGACTTCGATCGAAGAGTTTCAGTACAAGATGGAGAACCTCTACAAATTCCCGCCGTTCCTCACTCAGCATTTGGTGGAAGTGGCGCAAAACTACCAAGAAGGAATTTTCTCCGGCACCAACGACGTTGTTGCGAGGATCACCGGTAAGCCACCGCTCTCGGTCCAACAGTACGTTGCACAGAATCGCGCTGTTTTTGCATGAACGTTGTCCTGCAACGATTGGAGATGAACATGTCCGATTCACGGAATGAACGTCACCCATTTCTGGATGATTTGACGGCAGACGCGGAGCTAGCAAGTTCCGTGTTGCGTGATCGCGTTGTAGGACGCGATGACATCAGGCTCCTGATCAATGCTGTTGGAGCTCTCTACGGCTCCCAGACGCCAACGTTCCTTGAAACCAGCGACGTGCGGCTGGTGCTCGAATACGAGGCTGTTCTGACAAGCGGTGAAAAGCTGAGCGCAACCGTCGTCGCTGACCGAAATTCCGATGGATCGGTGCCGCGAGTCAGCGTACGAATGTCCCCGCTCGGTGCTGTCCTAAGCATCGCTACCCATCTGCGGGAAATATTCTCGGAGCAATTTCCAGAAGAAATTTTTCTTTGATACCACGGGCGCGTTGGGGGCCAAGATATTCGCCTCCGATGGCTCGCACCAATCAAAAGGAGTTGTCATGGAAGTGAAAAACGCAACTGTCTTCATCACCGGCGCCAGCCGTGGCCTTGGCTTGGAGTTCGCTCGCGAAGCGGTTCGTCGCGGGGCGAAGAAAGTTTACGCTGGCATGCGCAACATCACCGGATTCAATGAACCAGGTATCTCGCCGATCCAGATTGACGTCACAGATAGAGCATCGATCGCCGCAGCCGCGAAAGTCGCCGCCGACACCACGCTTCTGATCAACAACGCCGGCATTGCCGCGCTGATAGAAGGGCCTCTTGCTGTCGACACAGAAACCCAGTCCCAGCAGATGTTCGACACTAACTACTATGGCGTCGTGCGTGTCTCCCAAGCCTTCGAAGGGGTACTAACAACCAAATCACATGCGGCCATCATCAACGTCCTTTCCGACATTGTGTGGCTGCCGCGCCCCTATCTGACGCCGTATGCCGCGTCAAAGGCAGCGGCGTGGAGCTTCACGAACCAGCTTCGCTTTCACCTGAAAGAGCGTAACATCCACGTGCTCGGCCTTCACGTCGGCTTCGTCGATACAGACTTGACCAAGGGCATTGATGTACCCAAGGCGAGTCCGAATGATGTTGTTCGAAAGACCTACGACGCTCTAGCCGCCGGCAAGAGCGAAGTCATGGCTGACAAAGGCACTGCAGTCCTGAAGAGCACCCTCGCGGCCGAAGTGCCTGGGTATATCGTACCGCCGGACGGCGTGTAGACCGTCCCATGACGATTGCCGTGTGCACGCGTATCGTCCGTCGGCCGAGCCGAGTATCCGAGTGCCCCGGAGCCCGGCTCGGTGCAAGCTGCATCTAAACTTAATGCATGACTAGCCCAAATAGATAAGGAGTGGAACCGCGATGTCGGTGTTTGACCAGCCGCTTGGAATCGATCAGTGCAATTGCTTCGCCGCCAGGAAGGCAAGCAGGCAGATCTCGCGACTCTACGATAGCCATCTCGAACCGGTGGGTCTGCGCATTACACAATTTCTGACGCTTGCGGCACTGGACGAGGTGGGAAGTGCCCCGGTCAACGCGCTGGCCGAGAGGCTCGATATTGAGCGGACGGCGATGGGAAAGATGGTTGGCTTTCTCGAACGCGATGGCTTCGTGAAAATCAAGCCGTCGCCAACTGACGGCCGAATCCGACTGATCGAACTCACCAAGGACGGGCGACGGCTGCACGAACGAGCAGCCCCGCTCTGGCGAGCCGCACAACGCGAGTTCGAGGAACTAAACGGCGTAGAAAATGCGACCGCTCTGCGTGAAGGGCTAAAAGCAATGGTCGTAGGCGATGTAAAGGAACACGCGGCCGGCGATTAAAATACGCGGGCAAGTAGCGGAGACCGCCGTGGCGTGACGTCATCCGCCATGTCAGCCAGGAAATGATTCAGTGCTGGCCCGCGGCTTTCGGACGAGCGCAGCAGCGCTCGGCATCGATGGGACGGTTGCGGCAGGCAGCCAACCCCGGCGTGCTCTTGCATAGCAGGCTGTTGACGGGCCACGCATACGTGAACTGCTGCTCGATCATGCAAAGCTGCGCGCCAGCGATGTCGTTGAGCAGCATCGAATCGGTCGGCTCGATGACGGTGTTGTAGCCGCACGCCATCATCGCGTGCTTGACGCCTTCGACATCGGTCCCTGGGCGAGTCCAGTACGTATAGGCGGGCGGCCGCGCTGGCCGGCTTGCCAGCCGCGCCGGATCGAAATCGGGATCGGTTCCAAAGGTCTTGCCGCGCGGCACCCGGCCGCAGGCCGTCCGCTCCGGAAAGTCGGCGCAGGCAATGCGCCGCCCTTTGTACAAGAAGCCGTTGTCGATCATGCACAGTTCGGCGCCGGCATAGTCATTGCCGGTCATGTTGACGCCATCATTGCTCGTAGCGCTGGCAAAGCCGCAATCGTGCATGGCGGCGCGCACGCCATCCTCAGTCACCCCCTTCTTTTCCCACATCGTGTACGCCGGCGGGTTCGGTTGAAAAGGCCGCGCGGTGCACGCGCCCAGCGCAAACAACGCGGCGGCTAGCGCGGCCGTTCGCATTGGGTACACGACGCATTGCGTCAGGTTGGCTCCAGGCATGGTGTCGACTATCGGTCTCGGATGCGGAATTCTAAGCGATGGCCACTTGCCATCCATTCGCGCCAATATGTGCCGCACTTTTCTCGGCCAGAAACGGTCATTTCCGTTCAGCGCCGCGAATGAGGCCTGGAATCGTGATGCTTAGCCGCCGCTCATGCGCCGCGTCCTTGCATGATTTCCTTGGCGATCGTGTTGCGCTGGATTTCGCTGGTGCCGGTCACGATCCGATAAAGCCGGAGGCGTCGGAAGATGAACTCGACCGGATGGTTCTTCGTGACCCCCACGTTGCCATGAATCTGCACGGCCTTGTCGGCAATCTGGAAACAGGCTTCGGAGACGAATAGCTTGCACATCGACGCTTCCATGCGGACATCGATGCCTGCGTCGGCCTTGCGTGCGGCGGCTAACACCATGCTTTCGCAAGCGAACAGGCTGGAGGCCATGTCGGCAAGCATGTGCTGAATCGCCTGAAAGCGGATGATCGCCCCGCCAAACTGGCGGCGCGTGTTGGCGTAGGCAATGGACAGGCGCAGCGCCTGGCGGGCCAATCCAATCATGGTCGGGCAGTGGAGCAGTCGATTCAGGCTGATGCGGTTCATCGCCAGCCGGAAGCCGTTGCCTTCTCCGCCGATGCAGTTGCGGCGCGGTACGCGGACGTGATCCAGGATGATGTCGGCATCCACGTACTGTCCCGTGATGGGCACGCAGGCGGTATCGAGCGTAACGCCCGGACTATCGAGATCGATGAAGATGGCGGAAATGCCTTCATTGCCTTTGTCGGGATCCGTCACGCACATGGTGAGGGCGTAGTCCGCGAATACCGAGGCAGTGATGAAGTGCTTTCGGCCCGTGACGATGTAATCGTCGCCGTCGACGACTGCGCGTGTCTGGATGCTCGCGGCGTCCGACCCCGAATTCGGTTCCGTCATGGCAAAGCAGGCGCCACGCTCGCCGGCGATCACGGGGTCGATAAAGCGCTCCCGCTGGTAAGGCGTGGCAAACCGGACGAGATTGCCCACGCGCGAAGGTCCGCCCCAGTCTCCCAGCACATGCGGAAACAGGACGGCCCCCGATGCGGCCACATCATCCTTGAGCTGGCACATTGCCTCCACAGAAAGGCCCTGGCCGCCTAATTCGACGGGCAACTGGGCTCCGTAAAGCCCCAGCTCCCGGCTGCGCCGCCAGATGGAACGGATCAGTTCGCGCGAGATCCGGTCTTCGTAACCGATGTTCTGCTCCCGCTCCCATGGAAGCAATTCGTCCTCCAGGTAGCGATGCAGCACGGCACGCAGCTCGCCAGGGTTGGCAGCAAGTTCTGGCATTTTTGACTCCTCTTCCGATCCTGACAGTGTTGACCGGGCAGCATTCCTCCCCCATGATCGGAACGTCAGTTTCGATAACGCGGCGGAATCAGATGAGGCTTGAGGATCTGAATTATTTTCTGGAAGTGGCACAGGCAGGCCACGTTGGACGTGCTTCGGAGAAGCTCGGCCAGAGTCAACCGGCGCTGACCAAGGGGGTGCAACGCCTCGAGCAGGAACTGGGAATACAGCTCTTCGAACGCAATGCCAAAGGCATGACGCTGACGTCCGCCGGGTCGGTATTCTTTGAACGCGTGCTGCAGGTGAGGTCCTCGCTCGACGATGCCATCAAGGAAGCCAACGACCTGCACCTTGGCAAGATCGGCCTGGTTCGCGTAGGCGTACCCGCTTCGATCCTGAGCATGTTTTTCTCGGAAGCCTGCACCGAACTCATCAAGCAGCGGCCTGCCGCCCATATCCAGATCTCCATCGGCCTCAACGATTCGCTCTACTCGTCGCTCCGCCTCGGCGACCTCGATCTGTGCATCGCGGCCCTGGCGCGCAAAGGCGATCCGGAATTCGAGCAGATCCCGTTGTTCGACGACGAACTCGTGGTGATTGCGCGCGATCGCCATCCGTTGTTGGACCGGCGCTCGCTGAGGCTTGCCGACCTGTGCGACTACTCGTGGCTACTGCCCAATACCAACGTAGTGGCGCGCCGACTGGTTGAGGCGCGCTTCGCCGAGGCTGGCCTGCCTGCCCCAAACGTCGCTGTGGAAACCAACTCGTCAGCGGCGGCCCTTCTGTCCGTCATCCATAGCAGCGATCTGCTGACGGTGCTCGGGCGGCGCACGGTTGCGCAGACGCAGGGGCTGGCCATCCTGGAGATCGCTTCCGCGCGTTGGCAACGGTCCATCGGCGTGCTACGCCGCAAGGACGCCTACCAGTCGCCGCTGGCCGAGCGCCTGATCCAGATCCTGCTGGAACGTTCACAGGTCTATCGCGATACCTGAGGTTGCCACGCACAAACCCGCCTCACCCTGCGCCCTGCCGATTCCGTAGCGTTATCGGCAAAGCGCGCACCGCTATCGGCATGCACTGCGCCACTGCCTAGACTGGTCGCCCCATCCATCCACCGGAAAACATCATGAATCTTGGGCGATTCGTCGCGCGCAGCGCGCAGTACTGGCCCGACCGGCCGGCCATTCTCTTTGCCGACCGCCGTATCACTTTTGCCGAACTCGACACCCGTTCCAGCCGACTGGCCAACGCGCTCCTAAGCCTGGGCCTGCAAAAAGGAGACCGCGTAGCCATCCAATCCTGGAATCGGCCGGAGTTGATAGAGCTCGAGGTCGCGCTGTACAAGAGCGGGCTAGTCAAGGTTGCGCTCAACGCACGGCTTTCCGATGACGAAGTGCTGGAGACACTGCGCAATGCGGAGCCCGCCGTGCTGATCAGCGGTCCGGCCCACGTCGAGCGCCTGCATGCCTTGGCCGATGCCGTGCCGTCCGTGCGCCGCCGTGTGCTGTTTGGTGGCACCGATCCGCGCTTTGTGAGCTATGAACAGATGCTCGCGCAAGCTTCTGATGTCAATCCCGACGTGGAACTGGCCGATCTCGATCTGGCCGTGCTTCACTACACGTCCGGCTCCACCGGCAAGCTCAAAGCAGCCATGCAAACCATGGGCAACCGCATGGCATCGCTGCGCAAGGTTCTGACCGGACGCATGCGCGTCAACCCCGGCGACGTGCTGGCGCTGGCGGGCCCCATTACCCATGCCAGCGGCATGTTCATCCAGCCGTTCCTGTCACAGGGCGGCACCATCCTGCTGCACGAGCGGTTCGATCCCGAAGCCTTCCTCGCGTCGGTGGCGACGCATCGTGTCACGCATACCTTCGTTGTGCCCACCATGATCAACATGCTGCTGGCAGTGCCGGACCGCGCGCGATTTGATCTTTCCACGCTGCGCTCGATGACCTACGGGTCCGCTCCGATGGCCCCGGCACGCATCGTCGAGGCCTGGCGCGCATTCGGGCCGATCCTGTCGCAAGGCTATGGAGCAGGCGAGACGACTGGCGGACTGGTTGCACTGACTATCGACGATCATCGCGAGGCCATCGAGCAAGGCAATCCCGAGCGACTGGCTTCGTGTGGGCGTCCGTTCAGCGAGGCGCGCGTATGCCTGGTTGACGATGCCGGCCAGCAGGTACCGGCCGGCGAGATCGGCGAAATCGTCATCGCGGGCCCCGACGTGTTTGCCGGCTACTGGCGCGAACCCGAACTGACCGCCGCCGCGTTGCGCAACGGCTGGCTCCATACCGGCGACCTTGCGCGCGCCGACGACCGGGGCTACCTGTATATCGTCGACCGCAAGAAGGACATGATCATCTCGGGTGGTTTCAACGTCTATCCCGCGGAGATAGAAACCGTGCTGTATCAACACCCCGCCGTCTTCGAAGCCTGCGTGGTGGGCGTGCCCGACCCGGTTTGGGGCGAAAGTGTCAAGGCGGTAGTGGTGCTGCGCGATGGCGTCAGCGCGCAGGCCGACGACCTGATCCAGCACTGCGCCGAACGGCTGGCCGACTTCAAGAAGCCGAGGTCTGTCGACGTGGTGGCCGAGCTGCCGAAGAACGCAAATGGCAAGCTGTCGCGCAAGGCGGTACGGGAAATATTCTGGAAAGACCAGGTTCGGCGCGTAGCCTGAGTCCTCTTGTGGAATCCGCAATGACAAAGACCCCGCGCGAGCGGGGTCTCTTCGTTGGCAGGCGTACGTATTCAGCCCATCAGCGTTTCGGCGATCTCGCGATGCAGGCGCGCATAGGGCACCTCGAACGGATGCGGTGACTGGCCCGGTGCCGCGCCGAAGTGCGCGATCACGACATCGGCCACTGGCGATACATAGAGGCGCTGTCCGTACCGGCCTTGCGCCGAAATACCCTGCAAGCGGTCGTGCGACAGATAGAAGTAGTTGCGATAGGAGCCGCCCGGGTAGGCCGCAGCAAAGCGGCTTTCCGCGAACAACGCTTTGTCGCCGCCAGCGCGGATATCGGCCAGCACGGCCTCAGGGATGATGCGCCGGCCGTTGAAGAAGCCATTGCCACGGAGGGTTTCTCCAAAGCGCGCCAGATCGCGCAGCGTCAGGCTCAGGCCGCCGGACGAAAACTCGGCACCCGTCTTGTCGACCGAGTAAAACCCATCGCGTTCGGTCGACATCGGCTGGAACAGGTACGTCGACATCAGGTCAGCGATCGATCTGCCGGTGACCCGTCGCAGCACCCAGGCCAGCGCCTCGGGCTGGCCATTGTCGTAGTACAGCCGCTCGCCATGCCGCCCGGCAACCGGCTTCTTGAGCACGAAGTCGTAGAAATCGGTCGGGGATTCGGGCCGGCGCGGCAGCAATCCAAGCACTTCGAACACGCCACCGTCCTGGGCACCAAGCGCGGAGGGCCGGTCTCCCAGATCCGGCCGCACGATACCCGCCTGCATGTCCAGCAACTGCTGGAGCGTGGCGCCGCCCATCGCCGTGCCGCACATTTCGGGCACGTAGCTTTCCGCCGTGGCCGTCAGGTCCAGCTTGCCCTCATGCGCGAGGATGCCGGCGACAATGCCCAGGTAGGACTTGCTGATCGACGCGCTGCCGTGCCGCAGATGGGGCGCCATGCCGTGCAGGTAGCGCTCGAACACCACCTTGCCACGATGGAGCACCATGAAGGCGTCGATCTCCAAAGCGCCGAGCACTTGATTGAGTTCCATCTCCGATCCGTCAGGCCCCGTAACCACCGTCGCACCATCGAGTGCATCGCCCGGCGGCAACGCAGAAGGCGCAGCGTCGCCGCGCCAGATGTCGACGGTCGGCACCGACAGCGAACGATGGATCAGCGACCAGCGCAGCCACGGCAGCTTGAACCAGTTTGTTGGCCCGACGCGTGTTTCCGGGGCTGGCGGAAATCCGGCCATGACCTGCTCTTCGGGCACGGCATCGGTATGGGCCTGCAATGTCGTGACTTGTCCGTTCACTTGTGCGCTCATGTCTCTCAATCTCCAAATACACCCGAACGGCGCACTAGGTCGCCCCACGCGGCAACTTCGCTCTGAAGCTGCTGTTGCAGCTCGGCCGGTGTCAGCGGCTTCCAGCCGGACCACACCTCGTCGCGCTTGCGCGCCCACTCTGGCGTGGCATTGATCTTGTTGATCGACCGGTTCAGCGACGCGACGATGTCCGTCGGCGTGCCGGTCTTGGCCATGAACGCCGTCCAGCCGGTGCGCTCATAACCGTTGAAGCCGAGTTCGCGGAAGGTCGGGACATCGGGCAGATACTGCGAGCGATCGGCGCCGGTGACCGCCAGAATGCGCACCTGATTCTTTGCCAGCAGCGGCCGCAGGTTGAACGTGTCGAGCATGACGTACGAGATCTGCCCACGCAGCATGTCGATCAGCGCCGCGCCGGACGCCTTGTACGGAATGTGGGTGGCGTCGAGCTTGAAGTCGTCGCGGATCTGGAACCCGTACAGGTGCGATACCGATCCATTGCCCAGCGACGCGTAGTTCAGGGTGCCCCGCTGCTGCTTTGCCCAGGCCACCCATTCCTTGAACGTGCGCGCGGGGTTGGACGCCGGCACCGCAAAACCGATCGGCGCCGAGCCGGACAGCGCCACCGGCACGAAGTCCGACAGCGGCTTGTACGCGAGCTTGCGGAAGTACGACGGCGTGATCGTGAACGTGGCGTTGGCCAGCAGGAAGTCATAGCCTTCGGGCGGCGCGAGCAGCACGGACTGGGCAGCAATCTGCCCGGCGGCCCCCGTCTTGTTTTCCACGATCATCGGCGTGTTGCGGTACTCGTGCGCCAGCGATTGCAGGAAGTCGCGCAGCCGCAGGTCCACCGGATCTCCTGCGCCCGAGTACGTGACAAAGCGCACCGTGCGGTCCGGCCACTGTGCCGCCGAGGCGCGCAGGGGCAGCCCCAGGGCGCCAAGGGCGCTCAATCCCAGCAGGCCGCCGCCGGCCCCCGCGATGAAGCGGCGTCGATGCGCCGCGAAGTTCGATTCACTCATGCATGACCTTCAGTGAGGATGGTTGGTGCGATCAGAAAACGTGCTTGACGCCCAGGCTGACGGAGTACCCTTGGTCACCGCTGCCCTGGTCGATCGGAAAGGCGTTGATCGTAACGCTGCCACCTGGCGAGTTACGGATGTAGGCCACGCGGCTATACAGCATGGTCCGGCGCGACAGCGAATGATCCACGCCGAAGGCCACGCCCAGCGGCCGCTCGGTCATGCCGACCACCACGCGCTTGAGCGCCGCGAGCTTGATCGTCCATGCCGGCGTGGCAACCCAGTCCATCGTCAACGCGTAGTAGCGGGCCGCCGCAGTGGACGCGATCTGGCTCGCGCTGTAGCCGAAGAAAGCGGCGAGTTCCACCTTCCTCGCGATGTTGTAGGTCCCGCCAACATAGTGGGTCCGTGTCTGGCCCTGCGGGATGGCTGCCGTCGCCGGCTTGTTGGTGCTGGCCTGGAAGCCATACATCAGGTAGACCGGTCCGCGAAAGTACTGGACGTTCGCGCCGTAGGTGCTGGCCTGCTGCATCTCGCCTGGCACTTCGCCGAACGCATAGGTGGCCGATGCCGTCAGCCCGTTCCAGTCTGGCGTGTTGTAGGTCACGGCGTTATCGACCCGCGACGCGTACGGTACGTAGCCCGTGCCCTGAGCGCTCGACTTGGCGACCAGCGTGAACGGCGACACCGCCGCGTTCAGCGAAAACGGGTCGAGCCGCGCAATAACGTAGAAGGCCGGCGTGTACTGCCGCCCCATGCGCACTTCGCCCCAGTTCCCTTTGAGGCCGACAAAGGCTTGTCGGCCGAATATCGATCCGTTGCCGAAGAACTCGGCCCCCGTATCCATCCGAAAGCCCGCTTCAGCAACGAAGATCGCCTTCAGGTTGCCGCCCAGGTCTTCCACACCGCGCATGCCAAACCGCGAAGCCGCCTGGCGGCCATCTTCGATGCGTGCCACGCTGCTAGACCCATGCGCGTACTCCACCGCCTGGTCCGCCACACCGTACAACGTTACAGATCCCGCATTTGCGGCGCCGGCGCCCAGCGCCAGACCGCCAATGGCGAGTCGCTTCCTCCATCCTCTTCCCATTCCGCTTCCCCTCTTCTCAGATTTTTGTCGCGGGTCTCAGCGCAAAAGTTAGAGGAAGTTCGAGGGCGGAAGGATAACGGCAGCGCCTTGTCTGATAACGCAGCGGAATCGTAAGGCAGTCCGTCACACTCGGGGCCACGCGGATGCACCTTTCTCTGTTTTGTTTTAAACTTTCACAACTTTCTGAAAATTCAAAACAAGACAATGCAGCTTTCGCCCCTGATCCAGCGCTTTGTCCTCCACTTCGGTGAGATGGGCAGCCGCTGGGGGATCAACCGGACGGTTGGTCAGATCTACGCCCTGCTCTTCACCGCGGCGCGTCCGCTGAATGCCGACGAGATTGCTGAATCGCTGGGGTTTTCGCGCTCCAACGTCAGCATCGGGCTCAAGGAACTGGAATCGTGGAATCTGGTGAGGCTTTCGCACCAGCCCGGGGACCGTCGCGAGTATTTCTCCGCGCCTGACGATGTCTGGGCGATTTTCCGCACGCTGGCCGAAGAGCGGCGCCGGCGCGAGATCGATCCCACCCTGTCGATGCTGCGCGAGGTGCAGCTGGAGACGCCCCTGTCTGAGGACGATCGTCACGCGCAGGCGCGCATGAAGGAAATGTACGGTCTGATCCTGTTGGTCACCACATGGTTTGGCGACATGCAGAAGCTCGATGTGGCCACACTGGAAAAACTGATGCGCCTGGGCTCGCGCGTCACCAAGCTGCTGGACGTCAAGGACCGCCTGACCACTGCCATCGGCATGGGCGGCGCGGCCAAGGACAAGGAACGTGGGCGCGCGCCCGCCAAATCCGTCGCCGGCAAATCCCCCGCAAAGTCTGCCCGATCCCGCAAGGAGTAACCCGTGTTTGAAAGTGTCGATCCGGTGATACTGGCGCGCATCCAGTTCGCCGCGAATATCACGTTCCACATCCTGTTTCCGACGATCAGCATTTCGCTGGCGTGGGTGCTGTTGTTCTTCAAGCTGCGCTACAACAAGACCGGTGATGAAAGCTGGATGGACGCGTATCGCGTCTGGGTGAAGATCTTCGCGCTGACGTTTGCACTCGGCGTGGTAAGCGGGATCACCATGAGCTTCCAGTTCGGCACGAACTGGCCCGGCTATATGGAGACCGTCGGCAATATCGCCGGGCCGTTGCTGGCCTATGAAGTACTGACCGCGTTCTTTCTGGAAGCCACGTTCCTCGGCATCATGCTGTTCGGAATGCGCCGCGTCAGCAATCGCGTGCACACCATCGCCACGCTGCTGGTGGCGGGCGGCACCACGCTGTCGGCGTTCTGGATTCTGGCGCTGAACTCGTGGATGCAAACCCCGGCCGGCTTCGAGATGATCGATGGCCGCGCGCACGTTACCAGTTGGCTGGCCGTCATCTTCAATCCGTCGTTCCCGTATCGGCTGGTGCACATGCTGCTGGCCTCTGGCCTGACCGTGGCGTTCCTGGTGGCCGGTATTTCGGCGTATCGCTGGCTACGCAACGACCGCAGCCGCGAAGTCCTCCATTCGCTGCGTACCGGCGTAACACTGGCGGCAATGTTGATTCCGCTGCAGATCGTGGCTGGGGACCTGCACGGCCTGAATACGCTGCACCATCAGCCGGCCAAGATCGCCGCGATGGAGGGCATCTGGAAAACCGAAAAAGGTGCGCCGGCCGTGCTGTTCGGACTGCCCAACGCCACCACGCGGTCAAACGATTTTGAAATCGCCATCCCCAAGCTCGCCTCGCTGTATCTGACGCACGCCATCGATGGAGAAATCCGCGGTATCGATGCGTTCGGTGACCGCCATCCGCCCGTTGCGCCGCTGTTTTTCGCCTTCCGCATCATGGTGGGCGTGGGGCTGCTGATGCTGGCGGTGTCGTGGCTCGGCGCCTGGCAACTGCGCCGCCGGGGCGCGCCGTCGACATGGCTGGCGCGCGCGCTGGTAGCCATGACGTTTTCCGGCTGGATCGCGCTGGTGGCGGGCTGGTATGTCACCGAGATCGGCCGTCAGCCCTATCTGGTCTACGGCGTGCTGACCACCGCGCAGGCGGCCTCCAAGGTGCCCGCCACGATGATCGGCAGCACGCTGGCCATGTATCTGTCGCTGTACCTGCTGCTGATCGTCGCCTATGTCTCGGTGGTGTTCCACCTGGCCCGCAAGGCGGGCATGACCAAACAGATCGACTTGTCACCCGCAGGTTTGCACCCCGCGCATGCCGCGGACACCGGGAGCGCGCAATGAACCCGTCTTCGATTCACGACCTGAGCCAGCCCGCAGGCTGGATGCCGCTGGTGTTCATGGCGCTGATGGCCCTATCGATGCTGATCTATGTGATCCTCGACGGTTACGATCTTGGCGTGGGCGTACTGCTGCGCCGCGCCGACGACGCCGACAAGGACACCATGATCGCGTCGATCGGCCCGTTCTGGGATGCCAACGAAACCTGGCTGGTGCTTGGCGTGGGGCTGCTTCTGACGGCGTTTCCGCTCGCGCACGGCGTCATCCTGACCAACCTGTATCTGCCGGTAGCGCTGATGCTGGCGGGCCTGATCATCCGCGGCGTAGCGTTCGACTTCCGCGTCAAGGCGCGCGATCCGCACAAGCCTTGGTGGAATTTCGCGTTTTATGCGGGATCGCTGCTGGCCAGCTTCTCGCAGGGTCTGATGCTGGGCCTGTATATCACCGGTTTCCGCTACGATCTGCCCAACCTGCTGTTCGCCGTGGCAGTAGGCCTGTGCCTCGTCGCCGGATACTGTCTGCTGGGCGCCTCGTGGCTGATCATGAAAACCACGGGCAATTTGCAGTTGCGCGCGATCTACTGGGCGCGGCGCAGCCTGTGGCTCACCGCCATCGGCGTGGCCGCGATCTCGGTCGTCACGCCAATGGTCAGCGCGCGCATCTTCGAGAAATGGTTCACGCTGCCCAACATCATCGTGCTGGCGCCGATCCCGCTGCTGACGATGGCGCTGTTCGTGGTGATCGAGCGATTCCTGCGCCGCATGCGCGATCTGCACGCGAGCGGCAACGATCGCTGGTGCTGGGTGCCGTTCGCCGGCACCGCGGTGATCTTCCTGATGGCGTTCAACGGCCTGGCGTACAGCCTGTTCCCCTATCTGGTGGTGGACCGCATCGATATCTGGCAAGCCGCCAGCGCGCCGGAATCGCTGATGGTGATCCTGATCGGCGCGGCCGTCGTGCTGCCCACCATCCTCGGCTACACGGCATACGCGTACTGCGTGTTCTGGGGCAAGGCCACCGACCTGCGCTACGACTAAGCCGACGTCACGGCGCCCGGACGCCCGCCGGCCGGCATGGCCGCGCCTGCGGGCGGAAATAGCGGATCTTTGGGCGTCTCTTCCGTGCTTTGGCCGGGCCGGTCATCCTGCAACATGCTCGGGTAACCTGACCTGACGACCCACCATGCCAAAGTCCACCCGAGCCGTCTCCCCCTCCCTGACCGACGCGCAACAGCGCCAGCAGGACATTGCACTCGTGCTGCAGGCCGCCGTCGCGCAGCACAAGGCCGGCGAATATGGCGACGCACAGGCGCTGTACGAGGTCATCCTCAACGCCGCGCCGCAGCAGGCGGACGCCCGATTCGGCCTGGCGATGCTGATGGTGCAGACCGGCAAGCCGGCCGAAGCGCTGCCGCATTTCGAGGCGGCGCTCGACGCCAATCCCGATCACGCCGACTGCTGGGTCCACTACCTGAACGCACTGGATCAGTTGGGCCATTCCTCGGCAGCCTGGATCGCCGCGGGCATCGCGCAGAAGCGTGGCATCGACAGCGAGGCATTCGTGCAGCAACTGGCAAAGCTGGCGCCTCCGGTGCAATTCACCGCCGCCCCCGCGCCGAAACCGCGCGCGCGCCGTGCTCCGCGCAAGACGGCCGCCCCGGCGGCTGACGTGATCGAAACCGTTGCCGCCGTCGCCGACGATGCAGCCGCCCCGGCAGCCAAGCCCCGCGCGCGTCGCACCGTGCGCAAGGCGGCGCCTGTCGCGCTGGAAGCCTGATCGTTCACCCCGTCGCCGCGCGGTCCTGCGCGGCGCGGATCGGGAAAGTGCGCAGAGCGTGTCAGGGTGTATGCTGGCGACAGCCAGTAATCGCCCCCAAGAATCTTGTCCGCTTCTCCCAAATCTCCTCCGGAATCGCCTGCCGAGGCCCCAGCCGGATCCTCGCGCGCAAACTCCCGTGATGCCTCGCGCGAGCCTGCGCAGCAACCTGCGGCCGGCGTGTCGGGGCCGTTGTTGCAACGGCTGCGCGGCAGCGTCGGTGCGCAAGTGCGCGCCCTCACGCGCAGCAACTCCGGTCTGACGCTGGACTACGACAATCCACCGGGAGACCCCGGCCTGTTTGGGCCCGATGCGGTCTGCTGGCGTGTGCATGCGGATTTTCCGGCGATGCTGGCCGGCGGCGTCAGCGCGCTGCTGTTGCAGGCGCTGCACCCGCGCGCGCTGGCGGGCGTCTGGGATCACTCCACTTTTCGTACCGACATGCAGGGGCGGCTGGGCCGCACTGCGCAGTTCATCGCAGGCACCACTTATGGCAGCCGCGACGACGCGCTCAAGCTGATCGACCGCGTGCGCCGCATCCACGCATCGGTGCGCGGCACCGCGCCCGACGGGCAGCCTTACGCCGCCGACGATCCGGACTTGCTCACCTGGGTGCATGTGGCGGAGGTGTCGAGCTTCATGGCGGGATACCTGCGCTATGTCGGGCCGCTCTCGCAGGCGGAACAGGACCGCTATTTCGCGGAAGAGGCGCAAGTAGCCGCGCTGCTGGGCGCGCCCGATGTGCCACGTTCACGCGCGGACATCGACCGCTATCTGGCTGCGCAACGGCCGCATCTCGTCAACAGCGAGCGCACGCGCGAAGTGGTGCGCTTGATCATGGCGATGCCGGTGGCCAATCCGCTCCTGGTGCCGGCGGTGCGCACGATGGCCGACGCCGGCGTGGCGCTGCTGCCCCCATGGGCGCGCCAGATGCTGGGGCTGCACCGGCCGTCGCTGCGGCGCTCTCTGGCGCTGGCCGGCATGCAGGGACTGGCGCCAGCGTTGCGCTGGGCGCTCGGACAGGGCCTCGCAGCGCGCGCTCGCCGGCGCGCCGGCGCGCGCTCCGCTGCGTGACATGCCGCGCGGCGCACCTCAGCCGTGGCAGTAAATACATAGCGCAGCACCCGTAACAACGGTCCGCCGCGCAGCGCTATTCGACCGCCGCAGCAGCCTTGGCCGCCGCGGCAGGGCTGCCGCGCAACGTTTTTTCCTTCAGCCGGATTACGAAGAACGGCGCGATCAACGATACGCCCGCGCTCATCAGGAACAGCACCCGGAATGCGCGTTCGGCCGCATTGCGCACGGCCACGGCATCGCCCTGATCGCTGACTTCCATGGCGCGACGGAACATGCTCATCAGCACGTCCTCGCCGCCGCCAGCGCCGCTCACCGCCACGCCGCTATGGCGCAGCAGCGCGATCAGCACGGTGGTCAGCACGGCCACGCCGACCGCGCCGCCCAACATGCGCGAGAACGCGGTCAGCGCAGTGGCGATGCCAACCTGCTGCGGCGGCACGGAATTCTGCGTGGCCACCAGTCCGCTGGGCAGTTGCAGGCCGATCGACAGGCCCAGCACGATCATCACCAGCGCTGCCGGAATCACCGCGTGCGGCGGCGTAAAGGCCAGCGCCACGATGGCGACCGGCGCCACGACGCAGCCGGTCATTTGCAGCGGCTTGTACCGGCCGCTCCACGACATCAAACGTCCCGAGATATAGGCGCCGAACGGAATCGCCAGCGTCAGCGGCACCAGACGCAACGCGGCCGTGTCGGCCTGGGCGCCGCCCACCACCTGGAAGCGCAGCGGCAGCAGCACCGACATCGCGATCAACTGGAAGAAGCACAGGAATAGCGTGAGGCAACAGATGGCCACCGTGGGCACGCCCAGCATCGACAGCGGAATCACCGGATCGCTGGCGCGCCGCTCCTGCCACACAAACAACGCCAAGCCGATCAGCCCTGCAGCCAGCAGTCCGATCGTCTGCGGCTCCAGCGGCGCATGGCCCTGTCCGAGCCGCGTCAGAAACACCAGCACGCCGGACAGGCCGCCGCCAAACAACAGCGCGCCGAGGTAATCGATCTGGTGGCGGCGGCCGCTGACGGGCAGATGCCGCAGCGCGCGCCGCACCACGATCAGCGCCAGCAACGACAGCGGGATGTTGATCCAGAAAATCCAGCGCCACGACAGGAAGTGCGCCAGATAGCCGCCGATCACCGGACCCGCCATGCTGGCCACGGCCCACACGCCGCTGACGTAACCCTGGTACTTGCCACGCTCGCGCAGCGGCACCACGTCGGCAATGGTGGCCTGCGACACCGAGATCAGCCCGCCTCCGCCCAGCCCCTGCAGGATGCGCGCGACGATCAGCATCGGCATCGTGGTGGCCAGCGCGCAGGCAACCGACGCCAACAGGAACAGCACGATCGAGAACGTCAGCACCGAGCGGCGCCCGAGCACGTCGGACAGCTTGCCGTAGATCGGCGTCACCACGGTCGACGCCACCAGGTAGGCGGAAATGACCCACGCCATGTCCTCGAAGCCATTGAGCTGCAGCGCGATGTCGGGCAGCACCACGGCGACGATGGACTGCTCGAGTGCGCCGAGCAGGATCGCCAGCATCAGGCCGAACAGTACCTGCATGACCGGCACATCGGCCGGAGGCGAATCGGGGGGAAGCTTGGAGGCGTGCGCTGCGGACATGGATGGCCTGCGTGGCAGATGACGACCCGCTTGCGGGTGCCCCTGCTCTTTATCGGTTCGAAGAGAGCCGCCATTTTAGGCGAGCGCTGAAAACCGCGCTTGTCCGATTACTTGCTGCACCGCACGAAATGGCGGCGGCGCAACGGATCACGCGGCCCGCGCGCATTGTTTTGGGGATTTGCGGGGAATGCTGGCATGTTTCGCGGCGTTACCAGGAATTTCTCGAGAATTCCCGGCGATTAGCGCCGACATCACTGCCGCGCCCAAACTCAATCCGGCGCACGGCAACAGGCGCGCACCGTGTTGCGCAGCCATCGATGCGCCGGATCGTCATCGCGGCGCGCATGCCAAGCCTGCTGGAACGCAATCGGCAGCAACGCCACAGGCGGCGCAAAAGCGCGCAGCGCCGCTTGCGCGGGCATCGCGGCCACAGTGCGCGCGGCCACGGTCAGAATCAGATCGGTGCCGGCCACCACGTCGAGCGCGGCGCTCCAGTGCGGCAGCACCAGCGCCACGTGGCGCTCCACGCCGGCCGTCGCCAGTTGCTGGTCGATCTCGTTTTGCACGTCGGGCCGCATCGCCACCAGCACATGCGGACGCGCCAGCCATTGCTCGCGCGGCAGGTCTCCGTGCGGCGGCAGCGTCGCGCGATCGGCCACGCTGGTATAGCGATCCTCGAACAGCGTGTCGGCAACGATATCGGCCGGGAGTTGCGGAAACACGCCGATGGCCAGATCGATTTCGCCATCGGCCAGTTGCGCAAGCATTGCCTCGCGGCTGGTCTGCACCACCGACAGGTCGATGCCGGGTGCATCGGCGCGCAAGGTGCGCACCAGCGCCGGCAGCACGATGCGCGCGCCATAGTCGGAAAGCGCCACGCGAAAATTGCGGCGCGCCTGCGCGGGATCGAAGGCGGGCGGGCGCAGCAGACCGTTGAGCTGGCCCAGCGCCGCATCGAGCGCCGGCAGCAACGCGCGTGCGCGCGTGGTGATCTCAAGCGTGCCACCGCGCCGCACCAGCAATGGATCGTCAAAAATCTCGCGCAGCTGCGCAAGCGCGTGGCTGACCGCGGGCTGGCTTCTGTGCAAGCGCACCGCCGCGCGCGTGACATGCCGCTCGGTCAGCAACGCGTGAAGGGTCAGCAGCAGGTTCAGATCGATACGGCGCAGCTCATCCATGCGGCGAATGTGTCGGGTACGGATTGCGAATTTCCCACGCGGGCACGGCACGGGCACCATGGCCCGCATTGGCATCCAGAGGGGAGACTTTACATGAGCGCATCGCTTGCCACGCCGCTGGCATCCACATGGATCGCGCTGGGCATTGCCGTCTTGTCGGGCGCGATGATTCCGTTCCAGGCCGGCACCAATGCGATGCTCGGGCGCGGGCTCGGGCATCCGCTATGGGCAACGGTGGTGTCGCTGGCGGTGAGCCTGGCCGTGGTCGCGCCCGTGTTGTGGGCGATGCGTGCACCGTGGCCCAGTGTGGCAGCGGCCTTGCACGGGCCGTGGTGGCAATGGATCGGCGGCGTGTTTGGCGTGATCTACATTACCGCCGCGTTGATACTGGCGCCCCGGGTGGGCGCGGCGAATTTCATCGTAGGCGTGGTGGCCGGCCAGATGCTGGCGTCGCTGCTGATCGACCATTTCGGACTGGTCGGTTTGCCGGCGCGGCCCGCCACGCTGGCGCGCGCGGCCGGGCTTGGATTGATCCTGCTTGGCATGCTGGTCATGCAATGGCAGCCCACTCCACCCGCCGGCCGCGCCGCCCCGGTATCGCTGGGACCGCGCTGATGGCCGGAGACCGGCGCAACCGAATGGCGCGCGGCGAGCCCGGCCCGACTGTCCGACCCAACGCGCCGCGCCGACTCAGAACGTTTCCCAGTCGCCGGCGTCGGCCATCGCCGTACGCGCGGTCCTGGCGGGACTCGGTGCGGCCGAAGGACGACGACGGGCCTGCGTCGACAGCACCGGTTCCTTGCGCTGATGACCGACCGGCGCGCGCGGCTTGGCCGGCGCGGCGGCATGACGCGATAGCAGCGGCTCTGCCGCCGGCTTGCGTTGCACGGGCGGGCGCGCCGCGGCGGGCACGGCGGCCACGCGGGCGGTGCCAGGCTTGGCGGCGGCGCTTGCGGCTTGCGTCGCTTTCGTGCCGTTTGCTGCTTTCGTGCCGTTTGCCACCTTAGCGCCGCTCGCTGCGTTTTTAGCGTGCGTGCCATTTGCTGCGTTCGGCGCCCTGGTCGCGGCGGCTGGCAAAGCGGCGACGCTCCTGGCGGCCGGTGCGGCAACCGGCTTTGCCAAGGCTTTCACCGCGGGGCGCGCGGCGATCCGTGCCACCGGGTCCGGTGCGTGCAACCGGGCAGGCGCCACGTGCGCGACGTGCTCGGACGGCGCTGCGACACGGCCGCCGTTGCCCAGATCGAAACGCGCCACTTCGGCCACCAGGCCGCCGGCCTGCTGCATCAGGCTTTCCGCTGCGGCGCTGGCCTGCTCCACCAGCGCGGCGTTCTGCTGGGTCACGCTTTCCATTTGCGTGATGGCATGGCTCACCTGTTCGATGCCGGCGGTCTGCTCTTCGCTGGCTGCGGAGATCTCTCCCATGATGTCCGTCACGCGCCGTACCGCGCCGACGATATCGTCCATGGTCTTGCCGGCCACTTCCACCTGTTTGGCGCCGTCCTGCACCTGACGCACCGATCCGTTGATCAGTTCGCCGATTTCCTTGGCCGCCGACGACGAGCGCTGGGCGAGACTGCGCACTTCAGCCGCAACCACGCTGAATCCGCGCCCCTGTTCGCCAGCGCGCGCCGCCTCCACCGCGGCATTCAGCGCCAGGATATTGGTCTGGAAGGCAATGCCTTCGATCACGCCGATGATTTCCGCCACGCGCGCCGACGACTTCGAAATGCCTTCCATGGTGTCCACCACGCTGCGCACCACGCGCCCGCCTTCGGTTGCCACATCCGATGCATTGACGGCCAGTTGATTGGCCTGGCGCGCGTTCTCGGCGTTCTGGCGCACCGTCGAGGTCAATTGCTCCATCGAAGCGGCGGTCTGTTCCAGCGACGCAGCCTGTTCTTCGGTGCGTTGCGAAAGGTCCGAATTGCCCGAGGCGATCTCGCGCGCGGCCGTATCGATCGAACCGGCCGCCTGCTGGATGCCGCGCACCAGCATGCCAAGCTGACCGAAGGCACGTTCCAGCGCGCCGAGCATGCGGCCCATCTCGTCCTGGCTGCGCACGCGGATGGCATGGCCAAGCTGGCCGTGCGCGAGCGCCTCGGCCGCGTCGAGCGCCTGGTTGGCGGGGCGCGTGACCGAACGTGTCAGGCCGATGCCGAGCAGCGTGGCGATTATCGCCGCCGCCACCGACAGCCCGATCAACAGATTGCGCGTGAACAGATATTGGGCGGACGCCGCTTCCACCGCTTCGGTGGCCATCTTGCGGCCCAGTTCGGCGATTGCGTCGAGCTTTTCGAAATACCCGGCCTGCGCAGCCGGCAGCGTCACGATCAGGCCCGCGCGCGCGCCGTCGAATTCGCCCGCGCGCATTTGCTGCATGACGAGGTCGAGCTGGCCGTTGTAGGCCTTGCGCGCCTCGATCAGTTCGTCGAACCTGGCCTTGGACTCCGCGCTGCCCGATGCCTGCATGAACTTGCCCAGGTCGTTGAGCGTCGCGCCCACCTGTTCGCGGATCTTGCCGATCTTTTCAGCGTTCTGCGCGGCCAGCGCCGGATCCTCGGTCAGCGTGGCGTCGCGCACCATGATGCCGATCGCCAGCACGCGCTCCTTGGCCAGCTTCAGGTCCAGCACGCGCATCAGGCGTTGTTCCACCGCGTGGTGCATCGCGTCGTTCATGCTGCCGAGCGCCGACACTCCCAATGCGGCCACGCTGGCCAGCAGCACCACCACGACGCAGAATGCCAGCGACATTCGCGCGCCAATCCCCATCTTTCGCAAGCCCATCACTTCGTACCTTTCATTCGGTTCGGTTGTGTGCGTGCGAGCGGCATTCGAGCCGAACCCGGGCGTCGCACCGATCCGCTATCGGCGCGCGGCGGGCAAGCCTTGAGGGAAATAATGAATTGAGGGGGAAATTCGCTGTTCTTCCACAAATTGCCCAGGCAACGAATCGCTTCTAATCTGTCTCGTGCACTTCGATCCCGCCGCAAACGGCGGAAAGCACCAGGCAGATTTGAGGCCCGGCTTGCAGCGAAGGACGCGGGCTCAAAAAAAAGAAGCCCACGCGCGGGGTGCTCGTAGGCTTTCAGGACTGCTGTAAAAGGGCCGGCTGTACCCGACCCGAATGCCGAATATAAACCCGCTTACATGAGGTGTAAATCTCGTTTCTATCAGGGATTGCCCTGATGGTGGGCGTAAAAACATCAGCGGGTTAGTACCAAAAGTGACGCCTGACGTTACTTTTATCGCTGTCATCAAATAACGGACGATCGCCGCAAACCTTTAGCTGGCGCGGGTTGCAGCGATCTTCACAGGCGCGTCACCGACCAAATTGCAGCGAAGTGCTACATCAAGCACAAATATTCATCAACTGAATTTATAGAGCAAAGCCTCTAGACGCTGGCAAGCCATCGATTCGTCAATGCTTGTAAAACTTTGTTACTCTCCCGCCTGAAGTATTCCCCTTCTCTCCTGGCAGCGCCGACGCCCGCCAGCAGCTGCGCAGCGTCAAGCACTTTCGTGAAACGCCCGTCTGCTGCAATCATGTCGGCCCGTCCCTGTGCCGGTTCCGAGAGCGAATGTTTCAAAACTCGCCCCTGTCAGGCCGCCTCGTACGTCACTTTTAGTGCGACGGCGTTCGGATTACCCCATCATCGGACCGTTGTCAGCCGCCAGAACCCTTGCGGGCTCTTCCGGAGAAGTTGTGAAGAAGGAAATCAAGGCTCCCAGACCCAGCCGAAAGTTGCAGCAACTGCAGTTCGCGGCGCACAGCGCCAGCCGTGTGGCCGTCATCGTGCATTTGTCGAACGGCACGAAGCTCAATGGCATCGTGCTGGCGTCGGACAACTACATGATCCTGCTGGGCCGCAACGCGGAAGATCCCACGCCTACGCTGATCTACAAGCGCGCCATCACGGTAGTGACACCCGCGCATGCACCGGAGGAAACCGTGGCGATGGTCGATGCGCAAGCGTCGCCGGGCTTTGTGCGCATCTTCATTCCGCGCACCCGCAAGCGCCGCTGAAGCGCCCCGCCGGCCGTGCGCAGGGCCTGCGCCAGCCCGGCCCGCGACACCTGTCCACCTATCTATATAGGCGCGCGCCGTGCGCATACACCAGATCGGACTGCGCCCGCAACTCGCCCAAAGATCACTCTAAAGTCTTTCCACCCTCGGTCGATAACCCTTGCAACGGAGGCACTCTCGCCCTGCAAAGCAGGCAGCCAACGTTACGGCACCCGCCGGAATGCCTAAAACATTGCAAATAGGAGTCGTACCATGGCGCAAGTCATTAATACCAACTCGTTGTCCCTGATGACGCAGAACAACCTGAACGCGTCGCAATCGTCGTTGAACACGGCGATCCAGCGTCTGTCGTCGGGTCTGCGCATCAACAGCGCAAAGGACGATGCAGCCGGCCAGGCCATCGCCAACCGTTTCACCGCCAACATCCGCGGCCTGACCCAGGCTCAACGTAACGCCAACGACGGCATCTCGCTGGCGCAAACGACTGAAGGCGCGCTGACCGAAGTCAACAACAACCTGCAACGTATCCGTGAACTGTCGGTGCAGGCTGCTAACGGTTCGAACTCTTCGTCGGACCTGCAATCGATCCAGGACGAAATCGCACAACGTCTGGCTGAAATCGACCGTACGTCGGCACAAACCGACTTCAACGGCGTGAAGGTTCTGTCGGGCGCTGCCAAGCCGCTGACGATCCAGGTTGGCGCCAACGACGGCGAAACGATCTCGATCAACCTGTCGGAAATCTCGTCGAAGACCCTCGGCCTGAACGGCTTCAGCGTTGCCGGCAAGGTGAACACCGCCGCCACGCTGACCGACGTGCAGAACTCGCAAACGGCCGCCGACAAGGCTGCCGCTGGTCTGCCGGCCAACACGTACCAAGTGACGACGGCCAACACGGCCGCCACGAGCAAGAACGTTCTGTCGAAGCTGAGCGACGGCGACACCGTTGCAGTCGGCGGCGGCAGCACCTACACGTACGACGCCAAGGCTGGCAACTTCAAGTACACCGCCAACGTGGCCGCTGCTGGCCTGGCTGCCGAAGCCACCAAGCTGACCCCGGCTACGGGCACGAACTCGGCCGTGTACACGAACACCGCCGGTGCTTCGACCAGCTTCGAAATCGACACGGCAGGCAAGATCACCATCGGTGGCGCCGCTGCTTACCTGGACGCAGGTGGCAACCTGACGACCAACAACGCCGGCGGCCTGACGCAGACGGACATCGGCTCGGTGCTGACCGCCGCTGCTGCTGCTGCTGCTGGTGTTGGCAGCGTTGCAGTGGGTGGCACGACGTACAAGTCGGACGGCGCTGGTGGCCTGGACTACAACACGACGGCTACGTCTGACCAAGTTGAAGCTGCCCTGACGGCCGCTGGTGCCAACAGCACCGTGACGTTTGCTCCGGGTTCGCTGATGTCCGGCACCGCCACGCTGAACAGCGGTACGGGCGCATGGGACGTGTACACGGATTCGACCGGCGCGCTGACCAAGACCGCCAGCTTCACCACGAACTACGCTGTCGACACGACCACCGGCAAGGTGACCGTGGCTGCTGGCGGTACGGCTCCGAACAACGCCGACAACGTCGGCAAGGCTGCCTACATGGACGCCAACGGCAAGCTGACGACCGCCACGATCAGCGCCGGCACCTCGACGTCCGACCCGCTGGCTGTGCTGGACAAGGCCCTGTCGACCGTCGACAAGCTGCGCTCGTCGCTGGGTGCTGTGCAGAACCGTCTGGATTCGACGATCTCGAACCTGGGCACCACGATCACCAACCTGTCCTCGTCGCGTTCGCGCATCCAGGACGCAGACTACGCAACGGAAGTGTCGAACATGACCCGCGCCAACATTCTGCAACAGGCTGGTACGTCGGTTCTGGCTCAAGCCAACCAATCGACGCAGAACGTGCTGTCGCTGCTGCGTTAATCACGCCGCAAGCTTCGCAGGAAACCGGGCCCTCGGGCCCGGTTTTTTGCCGGAGTGCTACGCAAGCGGACCGCCGCTTGCATAGCGCTTCATCCTGAAGGTTCCGCCGAAGTTCCGGCCCGCGCAGGGCCTCGTCCGCATAGAGAGACCGCACCATGAGCATCTCCGCTGCCGCCGCCTCCACCGCCGCCCTGGCCGCCGTCGTCGTACCGGGCGCGCCAGACGCCGCCGCACCGTCGCCCGCCACAGCGCGTGCGGTGTCCGCCGTGTCCGCGGCCTACGGCACGGGAGAGTCCGGCGCCGAAGGCGGCCGCGACGCGCTGCCGCAGGAAATGACCACCGCGGTGCAGGAACTGCGCGACGTGCTGCGCACCACGCCGTTCGGTTTGCAGTTCGAGATCGACGACGTCACGCACAAGGTCATCACCAAGGTGGTGGACCGCGATACCGGCGAGGTGATCCGCCAGTTGCCGTCCGAGGAAATGGTGCGCATCGCGCATGCCATGAACAAGCTGCAGGGCCTGCTGGTCCGACAGTCGGCGTAAGCCCACGGGCCTCCACAGGCAAGGCCACAACGATCTCTCCCGCAAGAACGCCAATCACAAGAATCGAGGTAACAGCATGGCATCCGTATCCTCCCTCGGCATCGGTTCCGGCCTGGACCTGAACACGCTGCTGGACCAGTTGACCACGGCCGAGAACGCGCCGCTCACGCTGCTGCAGAACCAGCAGACCGCCTACCAGGCCAAGCTGTCCGCGTACGGCACCGTGCAGAGCGTGCTGTCGGCGTTCCAGAGCACCGCCAGCAAGCTGGCCGACGCCACCACGTTCTCGTCGGTCAAGGCCAGCGTCAGCAACACCGCGGTGATGAGCGTGGCCACCAGCACGAGCGCCGCGGCAGGTTCCTATTCGGTCAACGTGACCAGCCTGGCGCAGGCGCAGTCGCTGGTTTCCGGCGGCCAGGCCGCGCAGGACAGCGCGGTGGTGCACGGCACGCTGCCCGCAACGCTGAGCTTCGATTTCGGCACGGTGAGCGGCTACGACAGCAGCACCGGCCAATACGGCAGCCCGAGCTTCCAGGCCACCGCCGGATCCACCAAGACCGTCACGATCGACAGCAGCAACAACACGCTCCAAGGCATGCGTGACGCGATCAACAAGGCCAACATCGGCGTAACCGCCAGCATCGTCAACGATGGCAGCGCCAAGCCGTATCGCCTGGTGCTCACGTCCAACGCCACCGGCGAGACCAACAGCATGAAGGTCTCGAGCACCGACTCGGATCTGCAGGCGCTGATCGGCTTCGACCCGGCCGCCATGAACGCCAGCGGCAGCACTGCCAACGGCGTGCGCGAAGCGGTACGCGGCACCAACGCCAACATGACGGTCAATGGCATCGCCATCACCAGCGCCAGCAACACGGTCAAGGACGCGCTGCAGGGCGTGACGATGACGCTGTCGCAAACCGGCGCCACCAACGTGAGCGTGACGCGCGACACCGATTCGATGAAGACTGCGGTCAGCGCGTTTGTCACGGCGTACAACAACATCCAGTCGACCGCCTCGACGCTGACCGCGTTCGACGCCTCGGCCGGCACCAGTTCCGCGCTGACCGGCGACGCCGTGCTGCGCAACATCCAGACCCGCCTGCGCAGCATCATGAACACGCCGGTCAGCGGATCGTCGCTGAGCACCTTGTCGCAGATCGGCGTGTCGTTCCAGAAGGACGGCACGCTGTCGGTGGACGACACCAAGCTGACCAAGGCGCTCAACGACAACCCGACCGCCGTGGCGCAACTGTTCGGCGGCGACGGCACGACCGGCGGCGTGGGCCGCGCGATCAACGACGCGATCACCGGCTTCAATACGACCAACGGATCGCTGAAATCGGCGCAGGATGGCCTCTCGCAGTCGCTGAAGGATCTGTCCACGCAGTACACGGAAGAGCAAAGCCGTATCAACGATACGATTGCCCGCTACCGCACCCAGTTCACCAACCTGGACCTGATGGTGTCGCAGATGAATTCCACCAGCGCCTATCTGACGCAGCAATTCTCCGCGCTCAATAACACGTCCAGCAGCAAGTAGTCAGACATCGACAAGGAGCTTCACCATGTTCGCGCGCCAGGCCATCAACGCTTATGCTCAGGTCGGTGTTCACACCGGTGCCATGAGCGCGAGCCCGCACAAGCTGATCGTCATGCTCTACGACGGCGCGCGCGGCGCCATCGCACGCGCGAAGTTCTGCATGGAAGCCGGCGATATCGCCGGCAAGGGCTCGGCCATCTCGAAAGCAATCGATATCGTCGACAACGGGCTGCGCGCCGTGCTGGACCACAGCGCGGGCGGAGACATTGCCGCCGATCTCGAGCGCCTGTACGAATACATGACGCGTCAGCTGATGCTGGCAAATCTGCGCAACAGCGCGGAACTGCTCGGCGAAGTGGACGCGCTGCTGGAAAACCTGTCTTCGGCGTGGGCCGCCATCGATCCCGATGCGCCCGCCGCCCTGGGCGAAGCCGCCGTCGCACAACCCGTCTGATTTGCGCAGGATTTTCGAGATGTTCAACATGTCCCCCATCGTCAGAAGCTACGAGGAACTGCTGGTTCTTTCGGAGCAAATGCTTGAGGCCGCAGGTGCGTCGAACTGGGATGCCCTGGCGGAGCTGCAAACGGTTTATATGGCTGAAGTGGAACGCCTGCGTCATCTCGATCACCACGCGCCGTTCTCCGATGCCGAACGGCTGCGCCGCTTCCAACTGCTCGAACGCATCCTGGCTTTCGATGCGCGCATCCGCGACCTGACCATGCCGCGCCTGGCGCATCTGGGCGCGATGCTCAACAATTCGCGCCGCAAGCAGGACCTGTCCGTCGCCTACGGCGCCCACTGAAATCCACACACCCTCCGGTCATGGAGGGATCAGACGCGTATCGCGCTCGACCCTTTTCGCTGACACGCGCCCATGACTGGCATCCAGATTCCGTCCGCGCTGATTCCGCACCAGACGCCGGACCCGCAACTTTCCCGCCCGGCGCTGGCCATCGACAAGCTGGCCGCGCTGATGCCCGTGCCGGCGGTCAGCCAGGGCGACGTGCAGTCGTCCACCGGCGAGACCGTCCAGGCGCGCCAGCCCGGCGCGATCCTGCCCGGTAGCGACGATGCGCGCGCGGCGGGCCTGAACGGCTCCACGCGCGAAACGCTGAGTTTTGCCGCGCGTGCGATTCTCGACCTGTTCGAAGGCGGCGACGCGCAACCGCTGCGCGGCAATGCACCGCTGCTGCCGTCCGCGCCCACTGCGGGCGCCGGCACTACGGCGTTATCGAACGCCCTCGCGACGCTGGTCGATCAAAGCGGTATGTTCTATGAATCGCACGTGGCGCAATGGGTGATGGGCCAGCGTCCGCTGGCCGCGCTGCTGCAGGAGCCGCAAGCCACACTGCGCATGCCCGCGCCGGCCACGCCGCAAGCGCCGGGCACTCCGGCCAGTACGCCGACCGGCAATCCGGCTGCGCAGCAGAGCGCCGGCGCGCCCGTCGCGCTGCTGCCGTACGGCGGCCCCGCCGCGCAGGCATCGACGCCGCCGCCGAGCGCCGCATTGCTGGCCGAACTGACACGCCCGGTCATGTATCCGGTGACCACCGGCGTGCCCGCGCATGCGGCAACACCAACGCAGCCGGCTCATCCGCACGGCGCCGCGGCGGGCGCGCAACAGGCCGGCCAGCCGCCCGGCGCGCACGGCAACGGCGCGCCCACCAGCGCAGCCGAACAACGCCGCGCCGCGCATGCCAACGCTGCGGCGCACGCCTACCAGGTCACCGCCGAGGTATCGCACGAAGGCCATTACGTCGCACAGGCGCAGCGCAACGCCATCATCGCCAGCTGGAACGCGCCCGACACGACCACGCCGCAGATGCAGCCCGACGTCGGCCAGGCGGTGCATCCAGCCAGCGAAGGCGTGGTGCGCCAGCAGCTGGAACTGCTGGCCACGCAGCAGTTTCGCGCCACGCTCGAAGCATGGCCCGGCATGCCGTTCGAATGGGAATTGTCGCGTGACGGCCATGCCGATGCGCCCGAAGCCACCACGCAATGGAGCACGCGCGTGCGGCTGGAATTGCCGCGCCTTGGCAATATCGATGCGGTGCTGACGCTCGGCGCGCAGGGGCTCGACGTGCGCATGGTGGCGGCCGACGCCGACGCGGCGGCGCAACTGATGCAGGGGCGCGCCGGCTTCCGCGAACAGCTCGATGCACGCGGCATCGCATTGCTGAACGTGGCCGTACAGACGCGCAGCGACCGCGAGCTCGATGACCGCGAACGCATCGCCCAAGGAGCACCGGCATGAGCGGAAACGGCACGAACGACCGCGACGCCGCCGTCGCATTGTCCTACCAGGCGCAGGACAAGGCGCCGCGTGTGGTGGCCAAGGGCTACGGCATGTCGGCCGATGCCATCGTCGCGCGCGCCCGCGAAGCCGGCGTATATGTCCACGGATCGCCGGCTCTGGTGAACCTGCTGATGCAGGTCGACATGGACAGCCAGATCCCGCCGCAACTGTATGTGGCCGTGGCCGAACTGCTGGCGTGGCTGCATGCGTTGGAAAGCGCCGATGGCGCGGCACCCGTGCCCGCGCTTGCGCCGCCAGTGGCCTGAGCCCGGCGCTTCCATGCCGGTCCGTGCGCGGGACCGAAAAAAATGCGCGATGCAAACACAACAAAAAAGCCATGGCGCCCGGGCGGCGACATGGCTTTTGTCTTCATGGCAGCGGAAACATCCGAAACGGGGTCGCCGGCATCGCCAGCATCGCGGCGGGCGCCTGGCGCACCGCCCCGCAAGCCCGTCCGCGCCGCTTACACCGGCATGTTCATCATTTCCTGATACGCGGCGGCCAGGCGGTTGCGCACCTGCACGGCGGTCTGGAACGAGATATTGGCTTTCTGCATGTCGATCATCACGTCGTTCAGCGCCACGCCGGGCTTGCCCAGTTCGAACGCCTCGGCCTTGCCGTAGGCGCGGTCCTGCGTGGCGTTCAGGCGCTGCAGCGAGCGTTGCAGCTCGCCGGCGAATCCTTCGGTGGCAACCGAAGGCGTCTGCGAGGCAGTGCCGCCGCCGGCCACCTGCGCCAGGCCGCGCAGTTGGTGGAGCATGCCCTCGATGGAAGAAATGGTCATGGCACGTACAGGTTGGTGAGTGGGAGACATCGGATCCGCGTGCAGCCTGCGCCACCTGCAATCCGGTTTCAGCCCTCGCACTGTACGCATTGGCGAGCGCGCGCCAAAGGACGAAATCGGCGGGAAAACCTGGCCTATTCGCCCGATTGTTCTTCCGCCATGTGGCCGATCATCGCTACCGTGCCGAATCTGGCGGTTCGTTGCGCATTGCCCTCACCGCCCACGGCCAGGAATATCAACTATCGCGGAGAGTGCGCGTGTTTTGTCTGCAGCGTAATGTGAGCCGTGCCGAAATGATTAACGGCAGCGAAGGCCAGAATGGCAAGGGCCAGATTTGCCCGGCCAAGCCGGAGATGCGCGCATGAACGCGGCCGCCACCCTGCCGAACGGCGCGGCGCTGGTCGAAAAACTCAAGGCCAATCCGCGCCTGCCGCTGATGCTGGGCGGCGCGGCGCTGGTGGCCGCGATTGCCGTGGGCGTGATGTGGTCGCGCCAGCCGGACTACAAGGTGCTGTACACCAACCTGTCCGAGCGCGACGGCGGCGCGGCGATCCAGTCGCTGCAGCAGATGAACGTGCCGTACAAGTTCGCCGAAGGCGGCGGTGCGGTCATGGTGCCGGCCGAAAAGGTCCACGAGACGCGCCTGCGCCTGGCCAGCCAGGGCCTGCCCAAGAGCGGCACCACGGGCATGGAACTGATGGACAACCAGAAGTTCGGCATCAGCCAGTTTGCCGAACAGGTCAACTACCAGCGCGGCCTGGAAGGCGAACTCGCCCGTTCGATCGAATCGATCGGCGCGGTGCAGTCGGCGCGCGTGCATCTGGCCATTCCCAAGCCCACGCTGTTCGTGCGCGAGCGCCAGAAGCCGACCGCATCGGTGGTGCTGCAGCTCTACCCGGGCCGCGCCATCGACGAGGGCCAGGTGGCCGCCATCACGCACCTGGTGTCGTCCAGCGTGCCGGAACTGACGCCCAAGTCGATCTCGATCGTCGATCAGCACGGCAACCTGCTGTCGGGCACCAGCGACCGCTCGATGGACGCCACGCAGCTCAAGTACGTCCAGCAGGTCGAACAGAATTACGTCAAGCGGGTGGAATCGATCCTCACGCCGATCCTCGGCAAGGACAACGTCCACGCCCAGGTCACCGCCGACGTGGACTTCTCTTCGGTGGAACACACCGACGAATCGTTCAAGCCGAACCAGGACCCGACCAAGGCCGCGATCCGCAGCCAGCAGACCAGCGAATCGAACCAGCAAGGCGCATCGCCGGTGGGCGGCGTGCCGGGCGCGCTGTCCAACCAGCCGCCGGCCGCCGCCGTGGCGCCGGTGACCACGCCGCAGCCGCCGCGCACGCCGGGCCAGCCCAATCCGGCGCAGGCCAACCAGCCCGCGCAGAACACCCAGACCGCCGAGAAGACCGGCCCGAGCAGCAGCCGCCGCGACGCCACCACCAACTACGAACTCGATCGTACGGTGCGCCATGTGCAGCAGGCCCCGGGCGGCGTGAAGCGCCTGTCGGTGGCGGTGGTGGTGAACTACCGCACGAAGGCCGACGCCAAGGGCAAGCCGGTAACCGAAGCGCTGTCGGCCAAGGAACTGGCCCAGATCGAAAACCTGACCAAGGAAGCGATGGGCTTCTCGGCCGAGCGCGGCGATTCGCTGAACGTGGTCAACAGCCCGTTCACGGCCGAAAACGCCAAGGAACCGGAACCGCCGCTGTGGAAGCAGCCGCAGATGATCGACCTGGCCAAGACCGGCGTCGGCTACCTGCTTCTGGCCCTGCTGGCGATGTTCCTGTGGTTCAAGGTGGCGCGTCCGGTGCTGCGCAAGTACACCGCGCCGCCGCTGCCCGCGCCGACCGAGGCCGACGCCACCGCCGAAGCCGTGCTGCTGCCGCCGGAAGAGGAAACCAATCCGGAAGTGCTGCGCCTGGCCGCGAAATACGAAAGCGATCTCGCCCTGGTGCGCGACGCCGCGCAACGCGACCCGCGCCTGGTTGCCAGCGTAATCAAGACTTGGATGGCAAATGACGAAGGCTAACAAGGGAACGCCCGAGAAGGGCGTGCAGAAGAGCGCCATCCTGATGATGGCCGTCGGCGAGGACGCTGCCGCCGAAGTCTTCAAGCACCTGTCGCCGCGCGAAGTGCAGCAGCTGGGCTCGGCCATGGCTGGCCTGTCGGCGGTGACCCGCGAGGAAATGGCGGAAGTGCTGGCCGAATTCCGCGGCGAGACCGAACAGTACCTGGCGCTGAACGTCGATTCGAGCTCGTTCATCAAGAGCGTGCTGAACAAGGCGCTGGGCGAGGAACGCGCGCTGTCGGTGATCGAGGACATCCTGGAGTCGCGCGATCCGGGCGGCGGCATCGATTCGCTGAACTGGATGGACGCCACGTCCGTGGCCGAGCTGATCAAGGACGAGCATCCGCAGATCATCGCCACGATCCTGATCCACCTGGACCGCCAGAAGTCCTCGGAAGTGCTGGGCTTCTTCACCGAACGCCTGCGCAACGACGTGATCCTGCGTATCGCCACGTTCGGCGGCGTACAGCCGGGCGCGCTGCAGGAGCTGACCGACGTGCTGACCAAGCTGCTGGCCGGCCAGAGCCTGAAGCGCAGCCGCATGGGCGGCGTGCGCACGGCGGCCGAGATCATCAACCTGATGAGCACGGCCCACGAGGAAGCGGTCATCGACGGCGTGCGCACGCACGACGCCGACCTGGCCCAGAAGATCATCGACGAGATGTTCCTGTTCGAGAACCTGCTGGAAGTGGACGACCGCGGCATCCAGCGCGTGCTCAAGGAAATCGCCACCGAATCGCTCATCGTTGCGCTCAAGGGCGCGCAGCAGGAACTGCGCGACAAGTTCATCCGCAACATGTCGACACGAGCCGGCGAAATGCTGCGCGAGGACCTCGATGCACTGGGTCCGGTGCGCGTGTCGCAGGTCGAGGCCGAACAGAAGGCCATCCTGCAGGTGGTGAGACGCCTGGCCGAGGCCGGCGAAATCCAGATTGGCGGAGGCGACGATGCCTACGTTTGACCGCGGCCCCGCCGCAGGCCGTGGCCCGGGCCGTGGCGATCCGGGATTCTTCGGCGCGAGCGCCGCGCCGCAGGGTGCCGGTGGGCTCACCAACATCCACAAGAGCGACGACGGCTTCCAGGGATTCGAGCCGCCGACGCGCACCCACACCGGCGGCGACGCATGGAAGCGCTGGCAGATGGATTCGCTGGACCCGCGCGACGCGCTGCGCAAGGTGCTTGAGGCGCAATTGCCGGTCGAGCCGCCGCCCCCGCCTCCGATCGACTTTGCCGCACTGGACGCGATGCGCGAAGGCGCGCGCAAGGAAGGCTACGCGCAGGGCTATAGCCAGGGACAGACGCAGGGTTATGGCGACGGTCACCGCGAAGGCTATGCGCGCGGTCTCGAAGCGGCGCGCAACGAAGCGGCCCGCCTGCAGGAACTGGCCGGCAACTTCCGCGCAGCGCTCGGGCGCGTCGATGCCGATATCTCCGACGCGCTGATCTCGCTGGCGCTGGACGTGGCGCGCCAACTGGTGCGCAAGACCATGGAAATCGATCCGGCCGCACTCGTGCCCGCCGCGCGCGAGCTGCTCAACGCCGAGCCGGCGCTGTCCGGCGCGCCGTGCCTGCTGCTCAATCCCGACGACGTCGCGCTGGTGGAAACCCACATGCGCGGCGAACTCGAGGCGGCCGGCTGGACCTTGCGCGCCGATCCTTCCGTGGCGCGCGGCGGCTGCATTGCCAGCGCCGCCAGCGGCGAACTCGACGCCACACTGGGCACGCGCTGGGAGCGCGTGATCAAGGCGCTGGGCCGCAACGATCCATGGGAGCCCCCGCATGCATGATCCCCAGGCCCCGGCCAGCGAAGCCGTCACGGCGCATACCGGCCGCTGGCGCGAAGCGCTGGCCGCCGCATCGTCGAACCTCGCCGACGTCGACAGCAAGCGCGCCTGCGGGCGCCTGACGCGCGCCGCCGGCCTGGTGCTGGAAGCCGTGGGCCTGCGCATGCCGGTGGGCAGCGATTGCCTGATCGAGCTGCCGGCCGGCCAGCATTCGCATGGCGGCCCGCGCACCGCCGAGGCCGAAGTGGTCGGCTTCGGCGCCGACCGCCTGTACCTGATGCCGCAATCGGACGTGGCCGGCCTGGTGCCGGGCGCGCGCGTGTATCCGCTCGAACCGTCGCCGCTGCCCAAGGGCGTCAGCGCCCCGCGCGAACCCGGTTCGAAACGCCTGCCGGTGGGCGACGGCCTGCTCGGTCGCGTGCTCGACGCCGCGGGCCGCCCGCTCGACGGGCTTGGTCCGATCTCCGCCGCCAGCGAAGTGCCGCTGGCCGGCACGCAGATCAATCCGCTGATGCGCGCGCCGATCGAAACCGTGCTCGACACTGGCGTGCGCGCGATCAACGGCATGCTGACCGTCGGCCGTGGCCAGCGCATGGGCCTGTTCGCGGGTTCGGGCGTCGGCAAGTCGGTGCTGCTGGGCATGATGGCGCGCTACACCAACGCCGACGTGATCGTGGTGGGCCTGATCGGCGAGCGTGGCCGCGAAGTGAAGGAATTCATCGAGAACATCCTCGGCGAGGAAGGCCGCAAGCGCTCGGTGGTGGTTGCCGCGCCGGCCGATTGCTCGCCGCTGCTGCGCATGCAGGGCGCCGCCTATGCGACGCGCCTGGCCGAATATTTCCGCGACAAGGGTCAGCACGTGCTGCTGATCATGGATTCGCTGACGCGTTATGCGATGGCTCAGCGCGAAATCGCGCTGGCCATCGGCGAGCCGCCCGCCACCAAGGGCTATCCGCCGTCGGTCTTCGCCAAGCTGCCCACGCTGGTGGAGCGCACCGGCAACGGCCCCGAGGGCGGCGGTTCGATCACCGCGTTCTATACGGTGCTGACCGAAGGCGACGACCAGCAGGATCCGATCGCCGATTCGGCGCGCGCCATTCTCGATGGACACATCGTGTTGTCGCGCAGCCTGGCCGAAGCGGGCCACTACCCGGCCATCGATGTCGAAGCATCGATCAGCCGCGCGATGACCGCGTTGATCGAGCCGTCGCAATTTGCCTCCGTGCGGCGGTTCAAGCAGTTGATGTCGCGCTACCAGCGCAATCGCGACCTGATCAGCGTCGGCGCCTATGTGCCCGGCAACGATCCGGAACTGGACCTCGCGATCCGCCTGCATCCGCACATGGAGGCGTTCCTGCAGCAGGACATCCACGAGCGCGCCGATTACGACGCGTCGATTGCCCAGCTGCACGCGACGATCGGAGTACCGAACCATGGCTAAGAACTCTCCGTTGACCACACTGGCCGACATCGCCCAGGACAGCACCGACCAAGCCGCGCGCGAGCTGGGCCGGCTGCAGGGGCTGCGCACGCAGGCCGAGCAGCAATTGCAGGCGCTGACCGAATACCGGCACGAATATCGCGCGCGCATGCAGGCGATTGCCGCAGAAGGCATGTCTTCGAGCCGCTGGCAGGATTTTTCGCGCTTCCTCGATTCGCTGGACCACGCGATCCGCCAGCAGACCGGCGCGCTGGCCAAGGCCGAGGCCGACCTGCTGGCCGGGCGCGCCAACTGGCAGCAGCAGAAGCGTCGCCAGAATTCCTTCGACACCCTGATCACGCGCGCCGAAGTGCGTGAGCAGCAGGTAGCCACGCGCCGCGAACAGCGCGCCAACGACGAATACGCCGCCCGTATCGCCCGCCAGCCGGCGAGCGGCCAGAACTGACCTGCCAGAACAGACCATGATCGATATCAGCCAGATCGTCGGCAACGCCGCCGCAGCCCTGACCAACCTGAAGACGCCCGACGTTGCCGCCAAGGGCGCCGACGGCAAGATGTTCCAGGACGTGCTGTCGCGCGCGCGACAGGACAACCAGCAGGGCGCGCCGGCCGCTGCATCGCCGTCCAAGGCGCCCGTCAAGGACACCGGCAAGCAGGCCGATGCATCGAAGGACGCCGCCGCGCAGAAGCCGCAGCCCGCGCCGAACAATGCGCTGCCGCAGAAGGATGCCAGCAAGGTCGCGAAGTCGGATGCGAAGGACCCCAAGACCGGCGACGCCGCACACAGCGATGACGATACGGACAGCGCCGCTTCGGCCGATGCCGCCGCAGCCGCCGCGGCACTGGCCGCTGCCGCGTTGCTGACGCAACCGGCCAACCCCACGCCGGCCGGCGCTCAGGCCGCTGGCGCCGATGCCGGCGCCGCAACCATCGCCGGACTGCCGACGCTGCCGGCACAAACCGCCGCTTCGGCCACAGCCAGTGCCGCCGCGGCCAGCGCCGCCCCGAACGCCGCGCCCGCCACCCCCGCTGCCGATGCCGCCGCGTTGCAGGCGCAGGCCGACGCGCAGTTGCCGGCTGCCACGGTCGACACCGCTGCGCGCGGCACCACCGCCAGCCCCACCGACACGCTGGCGCTGATCGCCCAGCAACGCGCTGCGCTGCAAAACAACGCGCCGACCACGGCCGACAAGATCGCCGCCGCCGTCACCACGCCGGTCCAGGCCAACGCGCAGGACGCGCGCGGCCAGAACGCGGGCCAGCAGCATGCCAACCTTGGCCACGCGAACGCGCCCGCACTGCCCCCAGCCGACACCGGCGCGGCCCCGCAGGCCACGCAGACGGTGTCGCCGTATGCCGCGGCACAAGCCGCGGCGCGCACCGGCGAGGCGGTGGATACCGGCGCCACCAACACCAGCAGCGCCGCCACGCTGGCATCGGCCATCGCCGCACAGGCGCCGACGCACAGCGCTCAGGCCGCTGCCACCGCCGCTGCCACGCGTCCGGTGATCGCCCCGAACGTGGGCGATAGCCAGTGGTCGCAGGCACTGGGCCAGCAGATGGTGCGCATGTCGACGCAAGGCAACCAGACCGCCGAACTCGACCTCAATCCGCCCAACCTGGGTCCGCTGAAAGTGGTGCTGAACGTGGTCAACGATCAGGCCCAGGCGCAGTTCGTTTCGCCGCATCAGGCCGTACGCGCCGCGGTGGAAGCCGCACTGCCGCATCTGCGCACGTCGATGGCCGAAGCCGGTATTCAGCTTGGCCAGGCATCGGTGGGCGCAGACAGCTTTGCGCAGGCCGGCAACGGCGGCCAGCAGCAACAGCAACAGTCGCAACGCCAGGCCGGCAACGGCGGCAGCTTCGGCCAGGCCATGGGCTTCGGCAGCGACAGCGCGCCGACCCCGGCACCCGCCGCGCAGCGCCCGGCCCGCGCACTGGCGCGCGGCGAGGTCGACACCTTCGCCTGATCACACGGCGCGCCGGCCCAGGCCCGCGCGCCCCTCCCTCACCGCCACATTTCTCCCGCGCGGCCCCCGCCGTGCGCCAGGAACCGCGACCGCCACGCGGCCAATGCGCGGGCAACCGGCCGGAACTTCATCCGGCGCGGCATGGTCATCTGTGCGACGATTCCGATTCCCGTCCAGAGGCCCCCGACCATGTCCAGATTTTTCTCCGTGCTGGTTGCAGCGTTTGCGCTGACCACATCGCTTGCCCATGCCGCCGACGACGGCCCGGCCTACGGCGCCCAACTGGAGGGATTCGACTATCCCTATCCAGTGCAGCACTACAAGCTCACGTCGCAAGGCCAACCGCTGGACATGGCATTCATGGACATCCAGCCGGAAAAGCCGAACGGCCGCGCCGTGGTGTTGCTGCACGGCAAGAACTTCTGCGGCGCCACCTGGCAGGAAACGATCCGCCAACTCAGCGGCGCGGGCTATCGCGTCGTCGCGCCCGATCAGGTCGGCTTCTGCAAGTCGACCAAACCCGCGCAGTACCAGTACACGTTCCAGCAACTGGCGCGTAACACCCATGCGCTGCTGGCGTCGATCGGCATCGGCGATGTCACCGTGATCGGCCATTCCACCGGCGGCATGCTGGCCATGCGCTATGCGCTTATGTACCCGCAGGAAACCCGGCAACTGGTGCTGGTCAACCCGATCGGCCTGGAGGACTGGAAGGCCAAGGGCGTGCCGTCGCTGTCGGTGGACCAATGGTATGCGCGGGAACTGAACACGACCGCCGACCGCATCCGCAACTACGAAAAATCGACCTACTACGTGAACCAGTGGAAGCCCGAATACGAGCCGTGGGTGCAGATGCTTGCCGGCATGTATCGCGGCCCGGGCAAGCAGATCGTGGCGTGGAATTCGGCGCTGCTGTACGACATGATCTACACGCAGCCCGTGGTCTATGAAATGGGCGCGATCCAGGCGCCAACGCTGCTGATGATCGGCGACAAGGACACCACCGCCATCGGCAAGGACGCAGCACCGCCCGATATCCAGCCCAAGCTGGGCCGCTATCCGGAACTGGCCAAGCTCACCGCCCGCGCGATACCCAACACCACGCTGGTGGAATTCCCCGAGCTGGGCCACGCGCCGCAAATGCAGGAGCCGCAAACGTTCCACAAGGCGCTGCTGGAAGGCATGGCGCGCTGCTGCGGCAGGTGAGTCAAAGCCGCCATGACCTTCGACCTGTTCGACGCCCTGCCGCCCGATCCTGACGACCCGCCGCGCAGCGAGGCGCTGGCGCCGGGCGCGATGGTGTTGCGGGGCTTTGCGCGCGAGGCCGGGGCTGAGCTGTTGGCGGCTGTGAGCGAAGTCAGCGCAGGCTCACCGTTCCGGCATCTGATTACGCCGGGCGGGCTGCGCATGTCGGTGGCGATGACCAATTGCGGCGAGCGCGGGTGGGTGTCGGACCGCAGCGGATATCGCTACGACGCTGTCGATCCCGAAACGCAGCGGCCCTGGCCGGCGATGCCGCAACTGTTCCGCACCCTGGCGCAAGACGCCGCGGCGGCGGCCGGCTATGCGGGATTCGCGCCCGATGCGTGCCTGATCAATCGCTATTTGCCCGGGACGCGGCTGTCGCTGCATCAGGATCGCGACGAACTCGACTTGCGCGCGCCGATCGTCTCGGTATCGCTGGGCTTGCCGGCGGTGTTTCTGTGGGGCGGCCTGCGGCGCGCGGATCGGCCCACGCGGGTGCGGCTGGCGCATGGCGATGTGGTGGTATGGGGCGGACCGTCGCGTCTGGTGTTCCATGGAATTGCCCCGCTGGCCGAAGGTGACCACGCACTAACCGGACGCGAACGCATCAACCTCACGTTCCGCAAGACCCGCTGACGCTGGACGGCCGGCCGCTGTCCGGGCTGTGTGGCTGCGGCCCGCCCGGGGCGTCCCGACGCCGCCGCGGCAGTTGCCTGCAAAGTCATACAACCCTACGATAGCGGACCAGCGGAAGCCGTCCATCGGACGCTCCGCCCATAAGAACACCGGGCCGCCAGCGTGCCCGGGCCTCAAGCGAGACGCCTGCCATGTCAGCCCTTCCCGGTCGCGCCCAGGCGCGTCCCGATCTGCCGCCCCCCAACCCCGGTCCGCTGGCTGGCCGCCCTGCCGATTCGATCCGCGCCGCCGTGATGATCGGCGCCTGCATCGCCGCGGTATGGATTGCCGGCAGCGCGCTGCACGCGCCGCCCGCGCTGATCTGGGCCGGCGCGCTGGTGGCCTCGACGGTGTGCTGCTGGGCCGTCGGCGTGCTGCCGGAACCCACCGCCACGCTGCTGTTTTTCCTGAGCGCGGTGGTGTTCCACATCGCCCCGCCTACCGTGGTGTTCTCGGGCTTTACGTCCACCGCGTGGTGGCTGATGTTCGGCGGCGCGGTCACCGGCGTGGCGCTGCGCAGCACCGGCCTGGCGCTGCGGCTGGCCGACATCATCTTCCACAAGCGCGTGGGCACCTATCCGCAAGTGATCACGACGGTGGCGCTCAGCGCGGTCGGGCTGGCCTTTCTGATGCCGTCCACCACGGGTCGCGTGCTGCTGCTGATGCCGATCGTACTGGCGCTGGCCGACCGCCTTGGCTTTGCGCCAGGGTCGAACGGCCGCATCGGCATGGTGATGACTGTCGCGGCGGCCAGCTACATGCCGCCCACGGCTATCCTGCCCGCCAATATTCCCAACAGCGTGCTGCTGGGCGCCGCCAGTTCGCTCTACAACATCAACCTCAGCTATGGCAGTTATCTGCTGCTGCATTTTCCGGTGCTCGGCGCGCTGAAGACCGTTGTGCTGATCTGGGTGATCTGCAGGCTGTTTCCGGAAAACGGTCCGATGACGCCGCAACCGGTGGCCGCGCGCGGCGCAATGGGCGCGCAGGAGCGCGTGCTGGCGATCATTCTGGCGCTGGCGGTGGCGGGGTTCGCCACCGATGCATGGCACGGCATCTCGCCGGCGTGGATTTCGCTGGCGGCCTGCATCGTCTGCCTGTTGCCGGGCATCGGACTGGTTTCGCCCAAGGCGCTCAGCGAACAGGTGCATCTGGTGCCGCTGATCTACGTGGCCGGTTTTCTTGGGCTGGGCGCGGTGGTGGAATCGACCGGCCTGGGCAGCGCCATCAGTGCGGGCCTGCTGCACGTGTTGCCGCTCACGCCGGGGCACACGGCCGCCAACGTTGGCACCATCGGCGCAATGGGGGCGGTACTGGGCATGATGTCGACACTGCCGGCGCTGCCCGCCGTGCTGACGCCGCTGGCGCGCGACCTGGCCAGCGCCACCGGATTGCCGCTGGAATCGGTGCTGATGTTGCAGGTGCCGGTGTTTTCGACGGTGTTTTTCCCGTATCAATCGCCGCCAATCGTGATTGCAATGCAGTTGGGCGGCGTGGGCCTGCGGCACGGCACGCGCCTGTGCCTGACGATGGCGGCCATCACCGTGGTGGCGCTGCTGCCGCTGGACTATCTGTGGTGGCGCCTGCTGGGCTATTTGCCCTGAGCGCGGCCGCCCCGCGGCGCCCGGCTGCCGCGCCCTCGCGATGGCCGACGGCTCCCGGGCGCGACCGGCAACGCCTGCCTACCAGTCCAGTCGCTCGATGACGGCATCGCTGACGGTGCGCGGCTCGATGACCAGATCCAGTTCGTAGGCGCCCAGCAGCGCCAGCAATTGCGAAACGCTGATCGTCTCGGGATTCAGTTCCATATGGGAAATACGGCTCTGGCTGATGGCCAGCCGCGCGGCGGCGTCCGCCTGCGTGAGCCCCGCGATCTTGCGCGCGCCCTGGAGCACCTGCCCCAGTTGGTCGCTGGTGGTAATCGTGACTCTGACCGACATCGCAAGCCTGCCCGGGAAGGAAATATCTGAAATCTAACAATCCCGCGAGCGTATCGACAAATTCCCTGCAAGCGATAGATCCAATCACTGTGGCAATACCCATGTGGCGGGTAAATCGTCACATGCGGCGTTGCCAAAAACAAACGCCTGCTTGTGCCCGGCGCCGATCGGCCTGGAAACGCTCAGCGAAGATAGGCACCAAATCGCGCGCGGATTTCCGCCACGTTGGCGAGCGTGCCTGACAGATGTTCGCGCAGCGCCGCTTCCGCGCGCGCCGCGTCGCCGGCTGCAATCGCCTCGACGATGGCCGTGTGGTCGCGCAATACCGCCAGCGCCTTGCCCGGAATCGGCAGATGCAAGCGGCGCAGACGGTCCAGATGGCCGCTCTGGCGGCGCACCAGTCCGAACAGATCGGGCACCGCGGCGGCTTCGTACATTTGCCGGTGGAATTGCTGATCGTTGGCGTTGAATTCAGCGAGGTCCCCGGCGTCCAGCATGCGCTGCTGGCGCGCCACGGTGGCGCGCAACCGCTCCACCAGCGCGGCGTCGGGCGCTGCAGCCAGCGTGCGCACGATTTCCAGTTCCACCGAGCGCCGCAGAAAGTGCGCCTGCCACGCCAGCGCCACATCGATGCGGCTCACGCGCGTGGCGTGCTGAGGAAACACATCGACCAATCCTTCCTCGGCCAGCCGCATCAACGCATCGCGCACCGGGGTCTGGCTGATGCCGTACTGGAGCGCCAGTTCGGGACGCGACAGTACCGTGTTCGGCGGCAGCACCAGCGAGATGATCAGGTCGCGCAGGTGCTCGAACACCTGCGGCGCCGCCTGGCGCGTGCGGTCGTAGTGGAACGGCTGCGGAGGATTGGGAACGGAAACGGCCATTGGATCGGGAATGTGTCGTGGGCGCGATTCTAGCCGAACGTGCCCACGGCACCGCGCGTTGACGTACTAATATATTAGTGCTCTAATCGCCAAAACAAGGTCATCGTACAACCTCGGTTGCGCACAAAAGAATGACCGACCGCATTCCACCAATGGAAGAGACAACCATGACGGCTCCCCGAAAGACGCCGGACCAGCTGCGCAGTGCGCGCTGGTTCGCCCCGGACGACCTGCGGTCCTCCGGGCACCGCTCCCGCATCATGCAGATGGGCTACGCGCCCGACGAATGGATGGGCAAGCCGCTCATTGCCATCATCAACACGTGGTCGGACATCAATCCCTGCCATTCGCACTTCAAGCAGCGCGTGGAAGACGTCAAGCGCGGCATCCTGCAGGCGGGCGGTTTCCCAGTGGAACTGCCGGCCATTTCCTTGTCCGAAAGCTCGGTCAAGCCGACCACGATGCTCTATCGCAACCTGCTGGCCATCGAGACCGAGGAACTGATCCGCTCGCATCCGATCGACGGCGCGGTGCTGATGGGCGGCTGCGACAAGACCACGCCCGGCCTGCTGATGGGCGCCACCAGCGCGGGCGTTCCGGCCATCTACGTGCCGGCCGGGCCGATGCTGCGGGGCAACTACAAGGGCCAGGTGCTCGGCTCCGGTTCCGACGCCTGGAAGTTCTGGGACGAACGGCGCGCCGGCAACATCAGCAAGACCGAATGGATCGGCATCGAAGCCGGCATCGCGCGCAGCCACGGCACCTGCATGACGATGGGCACGGCCAGCACGATGACCGCCATCGCCGAGGCCATCGGCATGTCGCTGCCCGGCGCATCGTCGATTCCGGCGGCCGACGCCAACCACATCCGCATGTGCTCCGAGGCAGGCCGGCGCATCGTCGACATGGTGTGGGAAGACCTGACCCCGGTGCGCATCCAGACGCGCGCGTCGTTTGAAAATGCGATTGCCGTGGCCATGGCGATGGGCTGCTCGACCAACGCGATCATCCACGTGATTGCGATGGCGCGGCGCGCGGGGCACGACATCGGCCTGGACGATTTCGACCGCATGAGCCGCCATGTGCCGGTGATCGCGAATATCCGGCCCAGCGGCGACACCTACCTGATGGAGGACTTCTTCTACGCCGGCGGTCTGCCCGCGCTGATGAGCCGCATCCGCGACAAGCTGCAGCTCGATGCGCCGACCGTCACGGGCCGCACGCTCGGCGAGAATATCGTCGGCGCACAGGTCTACAACGACGACGTGATCCGCACCACTGACAACGCGCTGTATCAGGAAGGCGCACTGGCGGTGCTGCGCGGCAATATTGCGCCGGACGGCTGCGTGATCAAGCCCAGCGCGTGCGAGAAACGCTTCTTCAAACATACCGGCCCTGCGCTGGTGTTCGACGACTATCCGTCGCTGAAGGCCGCGGTCGAGAACGAGGACCTCGACGTCACCGCCGACCACGTGCTGATCCTGCGCAACGCCGGCCCGCAAGGCGGCCCCGGCATGCCCGAATGGGGCATGCTGCCGATTCCGAAGAAGCTGGTAAAGCAAGGCGTGCGCGACATGCTGCGCATGTCCGATGCGCGCATGAGCGGCACCAGCTACGGCGCGTGCATCCTGCACGTGGCGCCCGAGGCGTACATCGGCGGCCCGTTTGCGCTGGTGCGCACCGGCGACCTGATCACGGTCGATATCGAACAGCGCCGCATCCATCTGGAAGTGTCCGACGAAGAGCTGGCCGCGCGCCGCGCCAAATGGACGCCGCTGCCGCCGCGCTATATGCGCGGCTACGGCTACATGTTCTCGCGCCATGTGCGGCAGGCCAACGACGGCTGCGATTTCGACTACCTGCAAACCGACTTCGGCGACCCCGTGGGCGAACCGAGCATCTACTGATGAGATTGCCGATGACCCAGCTCGATCCCTCCCTGCGCGATGCACTGAAGACCGTCAGCACCGCTACGCTGTGCACCGCGCTGTTCAAACGCGGCTTGCGCAACCAGTTCATCCAGGATGTGCGCCCGTTGAATCCGGCCGCCGGCACGATGGTTGGCGAAGCCTTCACGCTGCGCTACATCCCCGCGCGCGAGGACCTCAACCCGATCACGGTGTTCCAGAACCCCAACCATCCGCAACGCCAGGCTATCGAACAATGTCCGCCCGGCGCGGTACTGGTGATCGACAGCCGCAAGGATGCGCGCGCCGCGTCGGCCGGCTCGATCCTGGTGACGCGCCTGATGCAGCGCGGCGGCACCGGCATCGTCACCGACGGCGGCTTTCGCGATTCGCCCGAGATCGCGCAGATGCCCATGCCGGCCTATCACCAGCGCCCGTCCGCGCCCACCAACCTGACGCTGCATCAGGCGCTGGAATTCAATGTGCCGATCGGCTGCGGCGACGTCGCGGTGTTTCCCGGCGACGTGATCGTCGGCGATGCCGAGGGCGTGGTGGTCATCCCGCGCGAGATGGCGCAGGAGATTGCCGCCGAGGCCGTGGAGATGACCGCGTTCGAAGACTTCGTCACCGAACAGGTGCGCGGTGGACGCTCGATCATCGGGCTCTATCCGCCCACCACCGAAGAGGCGCGGCAGGACTTTGCCGCGTGGCGACAAGCGCAGCGCCGCTGAGATTGCCGCCATGCGGACGCGCGCTTCCCGTGCGCGCGCACCGCAGGAACCACACAAGAAAATATCAGGAGACACCCATGTTGAAGATTGCCCGGATCGCAGCGACCGTCGCTGCGGCGACCCTTGCCTTTGCCGCACACGCGCAAACCCCGGCGTGGCCGACGCGCGCGGTCACCATCATCGTGCCGTTCACGCCCGGCGGCGGCACCGACATCGGCACGCGGCTGGTTGCGCAGCGTCTGGCACAGCTGTGGGGCCAGCCGGTGGTGGTCGACAATCGTCCCGGCGCCGCGGGCAACGTGGGCCTGGAGTTGACCGCGCGCGCCAAGCCCGACGGCTACACGCTGGTGGCCGGTAACGTCGGCACGCAATCGATCAACCCGTTTCTCTACAAGAAGCTGAACTACAACCCGGACGGCTTCGTGCCCGTGACGATGATGGCGGAGCTGCCGTTCGCGCTGGTGGTCACGCCAAGCCTGCCGGCCCGCACGCCGAAGGAGTTGGTGGCGCTGGCCAAGGCAAAGCCCGGCAAGCTCACGTTTGCCAGCTCCGGCACAGGTGGATCGCCGCATCTGTCGGGCGAAATCTTCAAGCTGGCGACCGGCACCGACATGCTGCACGTGCCCTACAAGGGCGGCGGCGCGGCGATGACCGACCTGATGGCCGGCAACGTCGACATGCTGTTCGCATCGATCCTGGAAACCGCTGGCCATGTGAAGGCCGGCAAGCTGCGCGCGCTGGCCGTGACCGGCACGGTGCGCTCGCCGTCGATGCCCGATGTGCCGACGCTGGCCGAGGCCGGCATCCAGAACGCCGAATCGGGCTCGTGGGTGGGGCTGCTCGCGCCGGCCGGCACGCCCAAGGAAATCGTCGACAAGATCGCCGCGGACGTGCACAAGGTGGTGTCGATACCGGAAGTGAAAAAGCAGTTGGTGGACCAGGGCGCCATTCCGGTGGGCAGCTCGCCTCAGCAGTTTGCGCAGACCATCGCTAACGACCGCAAGCGTTACGCAAGGATCATCGCCGATAATCACCTGAGCGCAGACTGAGCCGCGCCCTCGCCAATTCAGGCACAGCCAAGCAAGCCAACCACGCAAAACAAGGACTCTCCTCGCATGAAACCCCGCCTCCTGCAGCACGGCCGGCTTCCCGAACAGACCGAAGCCCGCCTGGCCGAGCATTTCGACGTGCATCCGCTCTGGGCCGAAAGCGATCCGGCCGCATACCTCGCGCAACATGGCGGCGAATTCGTGGCGATGACCACGCGCGCGGCCACGGGTGTCGATGCCGCCATGCTGGCCGCGCTGCCGAACCTGCGCGTGATTTCAAGCTTCGGCGTCGGCCTGGACAAGCTCGACCTCGACACCGCGCGCGCCCGCGGCATCGCGGTGGGCTACACGCCCGACGTGCTCAACGACTGCGTGGCCGACACCGCGTTTGCATTGCTGATGGATACCGCACGCCAGGTCAGCGCGGCCGATCGCTACGTGCGGCGCGGCGAATGGACCAAAGGCCCGTACCCGCTGACCACCCGCGTCAGCGGCAAGCGTCTGGGCATCGTCGGCATGGGCCGCATCGGCCGCGTCATCGCCAAGCGTTCGAGCGGCTTCGACATGGACGTGCGCTATTTCGGGCGCAAGGCGCAGGCCGATCTGCCGTACGGCTTCGAGCCGTCGCTGGAGGCGCTGGCGAAGTGGGCCGACTTCCTGGTCGTCGCCACCTCGGGCGGCCCGGCCACGCGGCACCTGATTTCGGCCAGCGTGCTGGAGGCCTTGGGCCCGGATGGCTACCTGATCAACATCGCGCGCGGCACCGTGGTCGACGAGGCGGCGCTGGTCGACGCGCTCACGCACAAGCGCATCGCCGGCGCGGGACTGGACGTGTTCGAGCACGAGCCAAACGTGCCCCCGGCGCTGTTTGCGCTCGACAACGTCGTGCTGCTGCCGCACGTGGCCAGCGGCACGCATGAAACGCGCGCCGCCATGGCGGGGCTGGTGTTCGACAATCTGCAGAGCTTCTTCGCCACCGGCGCGGTACTGAATTCGGCCATCTAGGACTCGGGTACCACGTACTTCGCGCGAAGACGATGCGCGCGTCGCCGCCCACCAGAGTGGCGGCGCGCCGTAGTTGCCGCCCCAACTGGCGGCCCAAGGCGCCCCGGCATGCGCCATTTTTCCCGACGGTCGCCACCGCCCGGGGCGCCATCCCCGCCCCGCTCCCGCCCCGTTCCGCGCCATCCCGGCGGCCCCTGCCCCGACGGCTCTCGTTCATCGGCATGACTCCGGGCGTAGACAAAACTCCATTACCCTGTGACGAATCCTGCCGCGAAATCCGCGTGGATGGCAGCCTCGCCGTGGCGTGACCGCGCGGCCCGCGGCGCAGCCGCCGCAGTTCGGCACGACGCGCGGAAATGTAAAAACGGACTGGAAGTGTCAGACGTGATCGACGATTGTTAGCTATGCTCCCCTGAACGCGCGGCGTTTGCGGAGCCCACCCGGCGGGCTGACGGGCGCGCCATACGGCCATCGGCGGGCGCACGACGGCCTCGCGGATGACAGTTTCGGATCCGATACGTAAATGGCAGGGCGCCGCGGGCGCCTGGTGCGGCGCAGTCTTATGAGGGCTTTCGATGCAGCGCAGTTGGCTTGTGCTTGTGACGATGGTGCTGACCATGCTGGCCACGCTGGTTCCGGTGGGAATCGGCGTGTTCATGGCTCAGCTCGAAGCCAGCCGGCGCGAATCCGAGCAACTGAACGTATTTGCCGATGCAGCGGTCGCGCGCGCCGAATTGGTCATGTCCCAAGCGCTGCAAGCGCAGCAAGACCTGGAATCATTGCGCGACGAATCGTGCTCGCCGGCGCACCTGGTGGAAATGCGCCGCATCACCTACACCTATGGCCATATCCAGGACGCCGGCGTCTATCGCGCCGGAAAACGCCTGTGTTCGGCACTGCTGGGCCCCATCCAGGCCAATCAGCTATTGCTGCCGCCGCCAGACTGGCGCACGCCCGACGGGCTCGATTACTGGTTCGACCAGCCCAATCCGTTCTCCGCGCCGCGTCGTTCGCTGCTGCTGGGCCGCAATGGCAACTACGTGGGCCTGGATCCGCAGATCTTCGTCGATGTGGTCGATCGCGCGTCGCGCCAGCTGGGCGTGGCGCAGACCGACGCCGGCCGTATTTTCGCTGCCACGCAGGGCGCCAATCTCGCGCGCCTGCAGCGCGCCTATGCCGACCACGCCTATGGCACCGGCAATAGCTCGTCGCACGAGGACGACGACGACGCGGCCATCGTGCTGCGCAAGTCGCGCACCATGCCGCTGGCCGTGGTGGTGCTGGCCCCGCGCGCGGCGCTGCTGGCCAACTGGCGCGCGCTGCTGGCGGGCGGCCTGATCGTGGGACTGGGCGTGGGCGTGCCGCTCGGCATCCTGGTCTGGCGGCGCGCCACGCGGCGCTTCAGCCTGGAGGGCGAATTGCGCGGCGCAGTGCGGCGCCACGAAATGGCCGTGCACTATCAGCCAATCGTCTCGCTCGTCGACGACCATTGCGTGGGCGTCGAGGCGCTGGTGCGCTGGCGCCGCCACGGGCGGCTGGTGCGGCCGAACCTGTTCATTCCGATGGCCGAGAACGCGGGGCTGATCCAGCAGATCACCGATCAGGTGCTCGATATCGTGCTGGCCGAACTCGGCACGCTGCTGCGCCGCCATCCATCGTTCTATGTGTCGATCAACGTCGGCGTGGAAGATTTGAAAAGCCTGCGCTTTCTCGGTGTGCTGACGGCGCGGCTGCGCGGCACCGGCATCGCGCCGCACCAGATCCGCATCGAGGCCACCGAGCGCGGCTTCCTGGAGCCCGATGTGGCGCGCGACACGATCCAGGCCTTCCGCGACGCCGGACACCCGGTGTACATCGACGACTTCGGCACCGGTTATTCCAGCCTGTCGTATCTGCAGAGCTTCAAGGTGGACGCGCTCAAGATCGACAAGTCGTTCGTCGACACGATCGGCCAGGAGGCGGCATCCAGCACGGTGGCGCCGCATATCATCGCCATGGCGCGCTCGCTCGGGCTGCAGGTGGTGGCCGAGGGCATCGAGGACCGGGCGCAGGCCGATTTCCTGCGCGACCAGGGCGTGGACTACGGCCAGGGCTGGCTGTTCGGCCGCCCCGTGCCCGCTGTGGAACTGGTGCAACTGCTGGCGCGCGCCGCACCGCAAGCGGCCGCGTAGCCGCTAGAATCGGCCGGATCGAATCCCTGCGCCGCACGCCGCCATGTCACTTCCCGCACTGTTCCTGACTGCCGCCGGCGTGGGCCTGGCGGTTGCCGCACCGGTGGGCCCGATGGGCATGCTGTGCATCCGCCGCACGCTGAGCGACGGACCGCGCGCGGGGCTGGCCATCGGCTTCGGCATTGCCTGCGGCGATGCGGCGTACGGCCTGGTCGCCGCGCTTGGGCTGGTGGGCGTTTCGCAGTTCATGCTGGCCTACGACAGGCCGCTGCATATCGCGGCGGGGCTGTTCCTGCTCTATCTGGGCCTCCGTACGTTCTTCCAGAAACCCGCCGACCAGCCGGCCACGCTGCGCGCCAACGGATCGTGGTGGCGCGCCTATGCCAGCGCCTTTCTGCTGACGCTGACCAATCCGCAGACCGTCGTCATGTTTGCCGCGCTGTTCGCCACCCTGGCGCCGCGCGGCCCGTTCTCGACCACCATCGCCATGACCACGGTGCTGGGCGTGTTCTGCGGATCGATTGCATGGTGGTGCGTGCTGGTGACGATGGTGTCCGGCGCGCGCCATGCGCTGGGCGCGCGCGTGCGCCAATGGATCGACCGCATCGCCGGTCTGGCGCTGGCAGCCTTCGGCGTGGCGGAGATTCGCCGGGCGATGTAGGCGGCCGTTGTGATGGCGATTGGCGCGATGCCAGCACGGCGCGCGCCATCGTCAGGCCGCGGCGATCACTCGGCCTTGGCGCCCGAGTCCTTTGCCACCTTGGTCCACTTGACGGTTTCTGTCTTGATAAAGCCGGCCAGCTGCGGCGGCGTCATGTCGCCCGCGGTCACGCCCTGTTCCTCGAAACGCTTCTGCACGTCGGGCAGCTTGAGCACACGCGCCAGTTCGGCGCTCATGCGCTGGCGGATCGGCTCGGGCGTGGCGTGCGGCGCCATCAGCGCGTACCACGTGGTCACTTCATAACCGGGCACGCCGCTTTCGGCCACGGTGGGCACGCCGGGATAGGCGGCCGAACGCTTTGCCGACGTCACGGCCAGCGCGCGCACCTTGCCGCTCTTCACATGCGGATTGGCCGACGGGCTGGTTTCGATCGCCATCTGGATCTGGCCGGCGATCAGGTCCGTCATCATCGGCGCGCCGCCCTTGTACGGCACATGCGCGATATCGGTGCCGGTGGAGGCGCGGAACAGCTCGCCGGACAGGTGTTCGGTGCTGCCGATACCGGCCGATCCATAGTTGACCTTGCCCGGATTGGCCTTGATGTACGCGATCAATTCCGGCACCGTCCTGGCCGGGATCGACGGATTGACCAGCAGCACGTTGGGCGTCAGGGCAACCATGCCGATCGGCTCCAGGTCCTTCTGAAAATCGTACGGCAAGGTCTTGTAGATGCCCGGCGCCATGGTGTGGGCCACGGTGGCCAGCAGATACGTATAGCCATCGGGATTGGCCCGCGCCACCAGCGCGCCGCCGATGGTGCCACCCGCGCCGGGCCGGTTGTCGACCACCACGGGCTGGCCTAGCGCCTCGCCCAGGCGCTGGCCCACGGCACGGCCGATGATGTCCGTGGTGCCGCCCGACGCAAACGGCACGACCAGCGTGATCGGCTTGGACGGCCAGGTGTCGGCGGCCAGCGCGGCCGGCGCGACGGTGGCGGCAAAGCCGGCCGCGACGGTCATGGCGGCCGCGGCCAGCGTCCTGAGCGCGCGGCGGCGCGGCATACGTGGGGTCATGCGAGTCTCCTGGGGAATCTTTCCCGACCCTTTGGATACGCGGGCGGGATTATTGGAATCGTTGGACTCACGCACTCTACGGGCCGCGCGACGCGCGTGCCAGCCCCGCCCCGGCGGACGGTGTTCAGGATTTGTGAAGGGTCGCGCCGGGCCAGCGGCCGGCAGTCACCAGTTGGCGCGCCACCTGTTCGAGCACGCTGCGCGCGGCAAGTCCCGCGGGCGACAGCTCATCGTCGGACAGGCTTACCAGGCGGTTCGGACGGCTCACGCCGGCATCGGTGATTTCGATCAGCGTCAGCGGATCGCCCAGATGCCGCGCCACGGCCGCGCCGGGCTGGATCGTCGCCCCAATGCCCGCGCGAACGGCGTCCATCAACACCGCCAGCCCGTCGATTTCCGCCACGACGTTGAGCGGACGCTGATTGCGCGCGGCCGCTGCGTTAAGTACGGCGCGCAGGCCGTGCGCGCCGCTGGGCAGGATCAGCGGCAGATCGCCGATGTCGTCGAGCCGCATCGTTTTGGCGGCGGGCAGGCCGGGTTGATCGGGACGCGCAATCACGAACAGGCGTTCTTCCAGTAGCGGCTGCGCGCTCCAGCGCTGGCCCGGTTCCTCCTGGAACAGCACGGCGAGGTCGAGCTGGCGCGCGCCGATCATCGCCGCCAGTCCGCCCGACAAGCTTTCTACCAGATGCAGGCGAATATCGGGATAGCGTTCGCGCATCGCCAGCATGAACGCTGGTCCCAGCACGGCCAGCGTGCTGGGCGCCATGCCGACGCTGACGTGCCCTGACAAGCGTGCGGTGCGCGCGGCATGGGCAGCATCGTCCGCATGACGCAGCGCCAGTTGCGCCTGCCGCCAGAACGCCAGGCCGGCATCGGTCGGCACTACGCCTGTGGATGTGCGCTGCAGCAGCCGCGTCGACAGTTCGCTTTCCAGCCGGCTGATCTGCTGGCTCAGCGCCGATGTCACCACGCCAAGCCGCTGCGCCGCCTGCCCCATGCTGCCGAGTTCCACCACGTGCACGAAGTAGCGCAGTTGCCGCAGTTCCATTTCCCGATCCCGTCACGAAGAGCCGCTATTGTGCCTGCCACGCCTGCCCGGCGGCAAAGGAGTGACGGCCACAGGACTGGCCTAGGCCCGCCCGAATGCCTCGCGCAGTTTTTGCTTGGCTTTCTGCAACGTGGCGCGCCGCGTCTTCGGCAGGTTGCGCCCGGCGCGGTTGATGTAGAAATTGAGCATCGACATTGCCGATTGGTACGGCGTGCCTTTGCGCCGACGGCTGCGCATGGCCGATTGTTTCAGCGACTCGGCGATGGCCGCGGGCGAATCGGCCTTGAAGATGTCGGCTTTGAGGTCCATCGCATCGCTGGTTTCGGTCACGTGCTGTGACCAGCGACGCGCATGACGGCGCGCGCCGCCGCTGCGGGGGCGGTGGCGAACGGTCTTTTTTGAAGTCGAGGAAGCGGCCATTTGCGTTGTCTCCTGTACGAGGTCCTGCACCATGTCCTGCACCGGGCGGCGCATGGCCGCACCAGTTAAAGGCATGCGCAGCGACATCCGTGCCAGCGATGCATCGCCAATCGCGAAAGGCCCGCGCGCGGCGCGGGTTGACCCATGGACCGCGATGGCCGAGCATGGGCCGTCGTGTCTTCGGGAGGCGGCGATGCGGGCGTAAGCGCCCGCGCATCGCTTGCCGGTGGCTCATCCCGCGCTTGCCGCAGTTTTTTCTCACAGGTTTTTCAACCGGAGGTTCACGCATGCCAAGCCAATCCACGCCACTCTGGCCCACCTGGCCAATGCCCGCGTTCACGCTGCAGGCCTTTGTGCCGTTTGACAACTCGTTGCTGGAAAACTGGCAAAAAATGATGGGCCTGAACACCGATTTCACTACGTCGATGATGCAGGAAGCGCAATTCGACTGGGCGTCGTGCTTCATGCCGCAGGAGCCTGAGGAGCTTTACGCGCGGCAGTGGACCAGCCAGATGCCGATGCTGTCGATTCCGCTGCACTACGCCACGGCAATGCTCGAACTGGGCGCCGCCACGCAGCGTATGTGGATGGACGCCTGGGGCCATCTGCTCGGCATGCCGGCGCTGCTGCCAGCCATGCCCGTGATGCCCGATATCGCGGCGGTTGCCACCGCCAGCGGCGATGTGATCGATGTGCCGGCGGTGCAAGTTCGCGAAACGCCACGCGCGCGTAAATCCCGGCCACATTGAACCGCAAGGCATGGTGCCAGGGACTATGCTTGCAGAGGCAGCAAACCGGCTTGCATCATGCCGCCCGCCCGATGGCTTCAATGGGCGCACTCGGGCGGGGCCATTGATATCGCGCCCAATCTGGCGAGGCTCCCCATGAGCAAGACACTTCTTTCCAGCCTGATCGTCGCCGCGGCAGCGGTTGCGATGGCGCCGCTGGCACACGCGCAAACCAAGCAGTTCGATCCGTATAGCCAGGGTGCCAGAGCGGGCAAGGCCGATCCATACACCGACGGCGCGAAGAACAGCAAACCCGATCCGTACACCGATGGCGCCAAGACTGGCAAGTTCGACGCCTATACCGATGGCGCCAATCAGTCGACGCGAACCGACCTGGCGCCCACCGCCAAGACGGACCCGTACACCGACGGTGCGAAGACCGGCAAGTACGATCCGTACACGGACGGCGCGCGCTCGGACAAGTACAACCCCTACACGGACGGCGCCCGGACCGACAAGTAACCAACCCAAAGTCCAACCAGAACCAACCGGAAACCCACCAGAAACACAGCGCGCCATGGCGCGCTTGCCTTGCGCGCGAGCCTCGCGCAGAGTTTCCCTCCCGGCCCCGTCATTGCCAGACGGAGCCGGGAGCCCCCGCTGTTCCGTCACCCTGCTTACTATCCCGCTGCCGGCGACAATCGCCAGCCAATCCTCCAGGGAATCACCAAGGAATCACGAATCGCTGCAATAATCGACACCCTTGCGGCGACGCAACATAGTGGTCCTCCTCCGAACAGCCGATTTGCCCGGGACGGACCGACCTTGCAGAATACGGCTTGTGACTTGCCCGCCAAGCCGCCAGCCGATCCCATCGATGACCCAGGCCGCCCCCGCTTTCGTCGACCCTCCGTTGCGCTTTGGACCCTTCACGCTGCATGCGGCTCATGGCCTGCTGCTGGAAGACGGCCGTCCGCTCCGGATCGGCGTGCGCGCGCGCAATCTGTTGCTGGCACTGGTGGCGCGCGCCGGCGAAGTCGTCAGCAAGCAGGAACTGATCAGCCTGGCATGGCCCGATGGCGATGCCGAGGAAGCAACGCTGCGCGTGCATCTGAGCGCGCTGCGCAAGCTGCTTGGCGATGGCCAGGGCGGCACGCGGTTTATCGCCAGCGTGGCGGGACGCGGCTACTGCTTTGTCGCGCCGGTCACACGGCAGCCGCCGGCCACGACATCGGCGCACGCCACGCCACACGCCGCCACATCGCACAATCTTCCCGCCCGTGTCACCCGCATGATCGGCCGCGACGACCTCGTTGCCGCGCTGGCCCAGAGCCTGCCCGAATGGCGGCTGCTGACGCTGTGCGGCGCGGGCGGCATGGGCAAGACCACCATCGCGCTGGCGCTGGCCGAACGCGTGCTGCCGCGCTATGCCGACGGCGTGCGCTTTGTCGACCTGGGCCGCGTGGCCGATCCGGCGCTGGTCAACGGCGCACTCGCCGCCACGCTGGGCATGACTTCCGACGCCACATCGTCCGCCGCGCTGGTGCAGGCGTTAGCGAACCGGCGGATGCTGATCGTGCTGGACAGCTGCGAGCATCTGATCGATGCCGTGGCGGTGCTGGTGCTGACCCTGCTGCGCGCCACACCCGGCGTGCACGTGTTGGTCACCAGCCGGGAACCGCTGCGCTGCGACGGCGAATGGGTGCAGCGCGTGCCGCCGCTGGCGCTGCCCGGGCCCCGGCAACAGATCAGCGCCGCCGAAGCGATGCGATATGCGGCGGTACAGCTGTTCGTCGAGCGCGCGATCCATAGCGCCGATACGTTCCAGTTGCAGGACGACGACGCGCGCGGCGTGGTGGATCTGTGCGCAAGCCTGGACGGCATGCCGCTGGCCATCGAACTGGTTGCCGCGCAGGCGCACGCATTCGGCATCGACACGCTGCGCGACCTGCTCGCCAACCGGTTTCAGATCGAAGCCTGGAACAGCGAACTGGTGCCGCCGCGACATCGCACGTTGCGCGCGCTGCTGGACTGGAGCTACGACACGCTCGAAGAACGCGAGCGCACGCTGCTGAAGCGGCTATCGGTGTTTGCCGGCGATTTCACGCTGGCCGACGCGCGCGCAGTGGTGACCGGCGCGCAGATTGATCGCGGCGATGTGGTGGCAGGCATTGCCGCACTGGTGGCGAAATCGCTGGTTTCGGTCGACGCCAGCGAGCAGACCGTACGTTACCGGCTGCCCGGCACCACGCGCGCCTACGCGCGGCAACGGCTGACGCAGAGCGGCGCGCGGCGCGCCCTGCTGGCCAGCCACGCACGCTACTGGCGCACCACGCTGCACGCCGCATGGATCGACGAACCCGCGCTCGGCCAGGCGGGGTGGACCAACCGTTTTGGCGGCGCGATCGACGACGTGCGCGCCGCCATCGGATGGGCCCTGTCGGCCGATGGCGACGCCGATCTGGGCGCCACGCTGATCCTGGCCGCGCTGCCGCTGGGCTATTACCTGTCGCGGCTCGACGAATTCTGCGGCTATGCGGCGCGTGCGCTGGCGATGGCCGACGACGGCGCGGTCACGCTCGACGCCACGCTGATGGCGCGCCTGCGCGTGGCATTAGGCACGCTGATCTATCACACGCGCGGGCTCGAAGCCGGCGCCGAGGACGCCTACGAACGCGCGCTGGCGGCCACCGCTGCGCTGCCGCAAACCGGCCCGCATATCCAGGCATTGACCGGCATCGCCATGCTTGCGCTGGCGCGCGGCGACTACGCAGGCGGACGCCGGCACGGCGCAGCGATGCGCGCGCTGGCCGCGCGCGACGCCGATCCGCTCGCGCAGGTCTGGGCCGATCACACGCTGGCATTGGCGCATCACTATCTCGGCGATCACCGCACCGCGCGCGAACTGGCCTCGCGCGTGTCGCATGACCCAAGCCCGCTGGTGCATCCCGTCGACAATCTCACCGCGCTGGTGGATCGGCGCGTCTGCATGCGTCTGGTGCTCGCGCGCACGCTATGGCTGGAAGGCAGCGCCGACAGCGCCGCCGAAATGGCCGACCAGTGCGTCGCCCTGGCGCTCGACGACATGCCGCTTTCGCTGGCCCAGGCGCTGGCATTTGCCGCGTGCCCGATCGCGCTGTGGCGCGGCGACGAAGCTGCGCTGCACGGCTACGCCGCGCGCCTGCACGAACATTCGGCGCGCCATGCGCTGGTGGCATGGCACGGCTGGACGGATCTGCTCGACGCCGCGCTGCGCCTGCGCGACCAGGACGGCGCCGTGGCCGCGTCGCCGCTCGCGCGTCAGCAACTGCTCGCCCGCATCGCGCATACCGGCGGCAAGCAGGCCGACCTCTACGCCACGTTCGGTGCGCCGTTCCTGACGCCGCTGGCCATATCGCGCGCGCAGGCCGGCGTATCGGGCTGGTGCATGGCAGAAGTGCGGCGCGTGGCCGCGGAGCATGCGCCGGACCGTCATACGGACGCCGGACGCATCGCCGCGGCGCAAGCATTCCAGGACATCCTCGCGCTGGCACGCCGGCAGGGCGCGCGGGCGTGGGAGCTGCGCACCGCACTGAGCCTGGCCCGCGTGTGGCGCGAACAAGGCCATGCAGCCAGGGCCGGCGACCTGTTGCAAGAGACCTGCGAGCACTTCAGCGAAGGGCACGACACGGCCGACTATCGCGCCGCGCAGGCGCTGGCCCAGGCGTGCGCGCAGCCATGAACCCAACACCCGACATGGCCCACGTCGAAGCCGAAACCGATACCACGAATGCCACCAATGCCACCAATGCCACCGAGTGCGCGCTGGCGTGGCGTAGCGGATCGTTGACGATGTGGCCGGCGCAGCGTCAGCTGACGCTGCATGGCCAGCCGCTTGCCTTGGGCAGCCGCGCATTCGACATCCTCGCCGCTCTGCTGCGGCAAGCCGGCGACGTAGTGTCGCGCGACACACTGACTGCCGCCGCGTGGCCTGGCCTCGTTGTCGAGGAAAGCAGTCTGCGGGTGCAGGTCGCCCAGTTGCGGCGCGCGCTGGGCAGCCACGGCACCGCGATCGAAAACGTGCCGGGACGCGGCTATCGCTACAACGGCGCGGTCGACACGATACCGATAACAAATGCGCCCACGCACGGCGCGTGGCCCGGCGGCCTTCCCCACCGGCTGGCGGCGATGGTCGGACGCGATGTGGATGCGGTGCGTCTGCAGATCCAGCTCGACACCGCGCGGCTGGTCACGGTGGTCGGCATGGGCGGCATCGGCAAGACCACGCTGGCGCTGGAAGCGGTGGATCGTTGGCCGCGCGACGCGGACGGCGTGTGCTTCATCGACGTCAGCATGCTGTCCGACGCCGCGCATCTGCCGCGTGCACTGGCCAGCACGATGGGCGTGGCACCCAGCGACGAGATCGGCATGCTGGCCCGGTCGGTGGCCGGCAAGCGTACGCTGATCGTATTCGATAGCTGCGAAGCCGCGCCGGCGGCCGTTGCGCACTGCATCGCGCAACTACTATCGGTGGCGGGGCCGTCGGTGCTTGCCACCAGCCGCGAGCCGCTGCGCCTGCCCGAAGAACGCGTCGTGCCGCTGCTGCCATTGGCGGTGCCGCCGGAGAGCGACACGCCGATCACGGCCCATGCGGCGATGCAGTTCGCCGCGGTCCAGTTGTTCGTCTCGCGCGCCCAGGCCAGCGCCGCGGAATTCGTGCTCAACGACCGCGACGCACCGACCGTGGCCGCGCTGTGCCGCAGGCTGGAAGGCGTGCCACTGGCCATCGAGCTTGCCGCAGCCAGCGTCGACGCATTCGGCGTGCTCGGCCTGCTCGATCATGTGGACGCACGCTATGCGCTGCTCGACGTACAACGGCGCTGCACCCACCCCCGCCAGCGCTCGCTCAGGGCGTCGATGAACTGGAGCGTAGGCCGTCTGCCCGGCGACGAGCGTCGCGCGCTGCAGCGCCTGTGCGCGGCCAACGGCCCTTTCAACCTGTCGCAGGCCGCCGCACTGACCGGCATCGACACGCCCGCCGTCCACACGCTGCTCCAGTCCCTGGCCGCCCGCTCGCTACTGGTGCCGCTGCCCGATGCCCACTTCAGACTGTGCGCGATCACTCGCGCGTTCATGTCGCAGCAGTAGAAGGCTGGGGCGATTCGCGCGATTCGGCCTCGCGGGATCAGGCGCGCAAATCAACGGGGAAGGAACGCCCGATGTAAAGCCGGCATCGCCGTCCCGCTTCGATTTCCAACATAAAAAAGGTTCAACGAGGAATTCCGGTGAAGGCTGCACTGGAAAATTCGTCTGACCGCCCCGCTCCAAGGACTTAATTTCCTCGGCTCACACCAATCAACCGCTCCCGCCCTATACTGCATCCGTCTCTTCACATCGCGATGAACAATGGAATACGCACCAGGCATCAGCCAGTTGGCTGGATTGCTGGCCGATCCGGGGCGCGCCGCCATGTTGTGGGCTCTGATGGACGGCAGCGCGCGGCCGGCCGGGGAGTTGGCGATGATTGCGGGGTTGTCCGCGTCGTCCACAAGCGGGCATCTGGCGCGGTTGTCCGAAGGCGGGCTGCTCGCCGTGGAAACGCGCGGTCGCAATCGCTATTACCGGCTGGCCGCGCCTGAGATCGGCGCCGCCATCGAGGCGCTGGCCACGGCTTCGCTGGCCAGTCAGCCGCCGCGCATGCGTGCCGTGCCGGTCTCCAGAACCGCACCGCCCGCGCTGCGGCAGGCGCGCACCTGCTACGACCATATGGCCGGGGAACTCGCAGTGGGTCTTTTCGAACGAATGTCGCAGGCGGGCTGGCTGGCCGTGCATGGCAGCCAGGTCGACCTGACCGGCGATGGCGCGCAGGCGATGACGCACCTGGGCATCGACCTCGACGCCACGCGCCGCAAGCGCCGGCAATTCGCCTGCACCTGTCCGGACTGGAGCGAGCGCAAGCCGCATCTTGGCGGGGCGCTCGGCGCGGCGTTGCTGCAAGCGCTGCTGCAGCGCGGCTGGATCGAAGCCACCACGCGCTCGCGCGCGCTGCGCGTCACCCCGCACGGGCAGCGCGAAATCGGCAAAATGGCCGCTTGAGCCAAGTTTCGACATCAAAGGAGAAAGGAGCAGCACATGTCGATCGAACTGGAAGACGACGCACAGGACGCCGTGAGCCGGCTGTTTGCGCTGATCAATCTTGGCGATTCGCAGCAGAGCGCGCGTCATCTGGCGCTGCTGGAAGAGGCGCTCGAAGACGCCGAGGAAGACGAGGCCGACGCGGAAGCGCTGCTTTACCAGATCAAGGAAATCATCGACTGGGAAGCAGGTTTCTACGTCGACTGGAAAGACGTGGAATCGTTTATCGGCTGCCTGAACCAGCTCTGCGAACGCATCGATCTGGAAATCGACTGGGGCACCGACGATCCCGAAGACGAGGATTTTCTGGAAGGCACCAGCGTGCCCGAACTGATGGAGCTGGCCACGGACCAGTTGCGCGTGGCGGGCTACACGCTATGGAACTGGGATACCGGCGGCGATGCCTACGCGGGCTGGATTACGCGCAGCGAGGACGACGACGAAATGCTGGAAATCGCCGAAACACTCGCCTTCGATCTGCGCAGCGGCGATCAGCCGTACTGAGCCTGGCGCAGACGCGCGGCGCAATCGGCTTCGACAAGTTTGCGCCGAGGTGCGCTGGCGATGGCGCGCGGCTCCGGCAATCCGTCGGTAGGCGCGCGCGATTCGCTGCGAGCCGCCGCTATTCCAGCGACAGCACCGTGGGCGTGCCGTCGTCGCCCGCCGGTTGCTCGGCGATCGATGCCTGGGCGCCTTCTGGCAGCGGCGTGGCGCGCGGTGCGGGGCGGCGCGTTTCCGGCACGCCGAGCGTTTCTTCCAGCGCGTTCAGGAATGCCCGCACGCTGGCCGGCATCAGTTTACGCGCAGGCATCAGCACGTAGACCTTCAGCGGCGACGAACTGTAGCCCGGCAGCACGCGCACCAGTTGGCCTTGCACCAGTTGTTCATGCACGAAACGCGGCGACAGGCGCGTGATGCCAAGCCCATCCACCGCGGCCTTGAGCCGCACTTCCGCGTTGTGCGTGCAAATGCGCGGTTGCACATCCATCGAAAACGTTTCCACGTGGTCGCGCAGGAATTCCCAATGCGTGTCGTCCAGATTGCCGACCGTCGGCCAGCCAACCAGATCCTGCGGCGAGCGAGGCAGACCGCGCTCGCGGATCAGTGACGGCGCGGCGTAGAAGGCGCGCTCGATCAGCACCACGCGCTTGCTGGCGAAAGAGCTGTCGTGCAGGCCCGTGTCGGTCATCACGAAGGCGAGGTCATAACCGTGGCGAATCAGGTCCGGCTGATCCCAACTGACGTCGAGCTGTACGCGCAGCGATGGATGCTGCTTGAGCAGACGATTCAGCGTGGGTGACAGATGCTGCGAGCCCACTTCATACGGTGTGGCGATGCGGATGGTGCCACTGACCTCGTCGCTGACCGATGCCGCTTCCGCGCTGATTTCCCGCAGCGCGCCAAACAGTGGCGAAACGCGATCGTAGAGTTGCTGGCCGCGCTGCGTCACGCGCACGCGGCGCGTGGTGCGCTCGAACAGGCGCACGCCCAATTGCCCCTCCAGGCGTGCCACCGCGGCGCTTGCCGACGACTTTGGAACTTCCGCCAGTTCGGCCCCCTGCGTGAAGCCCCCGCCTTCCACCACGCGGCAGAAGATTTCCCAGTCTTTCCAGTCAATCGATTTCATGCGACACCTTCATACGACATTTTTCTCAGTCAGACACCGGGAAAACCCTGATCGGTGCGCGCGATTGTCCCACAACGCGAACAATGATGAAGCCCATGTCCACAGCATGGCTATTTCAGCAGCATGACAGCGAGATGACGTTTGCCGATTTTTGTCTCGTATGCACCACTCATGCATATCGGGAAAGCCATGATTGAGAATCGGTCTCATTTGCCTCTAGCATCCACACGTCGCCCGATCAGGGGCTTTTTGCTGGAGTTGGCATGAACAAGACCACCGCATTTGCCGCATTGGCCATCGTGGCCGCAGGCGGAACGTTTTCCACTGCTGCACTGGCCGGCGCCAACTGCGAAAAACATCCCAAGTCGGAATGGATCTCGGAGGCCGACGCCAAGGCAAAAATCGAAGCCCAGGGCTACAACATCAAGAAGTTCAAGATCGACGGCAATTGCTACGAGATCTACGGCACCACCAAGGACGGCAAGAAAGCCGAGATCTACTTCGATACCAAGACGCTCGACATCGTCAAATCCGAAATCGGGAAGTAGGCATGGGCGTTCCGGCTGCAGACGCGCGCGGCTGGGTCCGCGTCTGGGATCCGCTGGTGCGCATTACGCACTGGGGCGTGGCCGCCATCGTGTGCTATGACCTGATCGACGATTCGGGCGGGCCGTGGCACCGCTATGTCGGCTATGTTGCAGCCGGGCTCGTGCTGGCGCGCATCGCGTGGGGTTTCGTGGGTAGCGAGCACGCGCGCTTTGGCGCGTGGCTGCCGCGTCCCGCCGGCGTGCTCGCCTATGGCCGCGCATTGATGCAAGGCCGCGCGCCGCGCTTTGTCAGCCACACGCCGCTGGGCGCCGTGACGATGCTGGCGATGTGGGCGCTGATCCTGGCCCTGGCGGTGACCGGCTGGATGTCGCGCCTGGACCCGTTCTGGGGTGAAGACTGGCCCATCGACATCCATCGCTGGCTGTCCAACGCGCTGCTCGGGCTGGTTCTGCTGCACATCGCGGCCGCTATCGCCATGAGTATCAAGGGCCGCGAAAACCTCGTCGCCGCCATGCTGACGGGCCGCAAGCGGCGCGGCAGAGAACTTCCGCCGCAGCGCTGAGCCATCAAAGCGACGCACCAGACGACTCACGAAACGATCGCCGAACGATCCTGTCCGCATCGCCATGATCCGGGGCGCGCAACGGGCGTACCATGTGCCGACCGCCGATGCCCCGCCCTGTGCGGCACCGGCTTGTGCCCCCTACGCAATCGGAGAATGGCAATGAAAATCCTGATGGTGCTAACCTCTCACGACCAGCTCGGCAATACCGGCAAGAAGACGGGATTCTGGCTGGAAGAGTTTGCCGCGCCCTACTACGTGTTCAAGGATGCGGGCGTCCAGATAACGCTGGCATCGCCCAAGGGCGGCCAGCCGCCGATCGATCCGAAGAGCGACGATCCGGGCGCGCAGACCGATGCGACGCGTCGCTTCCAGGCCGACGCCGAAGCGCGCCGCGAACTGGCGTCGACAAGGACGCTCGACCAGGTCGATGTTGGCGATTTCGACGCCGTGTTTTATCCGGGCGGCCACGGCCCACTGTGGGATCTCGCCGAAGACAAGCGGTCGATCGCGTTGATCGAGGCATTCGACCGCGCGGGCAAGCCTGTCGGGGCGGTATGCCACGCGCCCGGCGTGCTGCGTCACGTGAAAGGCGCCGATGGGCAGCCGCTGGTCAAGGGCCGCAACGTCACCGGCTTCACCAATTCCGAAGAAGAGGCCGTGCAACTGACCAACGTGGTGCCGTTTCTGGTGGAAGACATGCTCAAGCAGCATGGCGCGAATTTCTCGCGGACCGACGATTGGGGCAGCTACGCGATCACCGACGGGAAGCTGGTCACGGGCCAGAATCCCGCATCGTCGGAAGCGGCCGCGCATGCATTGTTGAAACTGCTGGGCAAGTAAGCACGCCGGGTGCCGGCGCGGATGCCGCGTGATCGCGGCGCGGTTCGGGTGTGAGCGCGGCGATGGCGCAACAGCCAGCGCACCGCCAAACACACGATCGCATAGCCGAATCGCCAAAAGCTGTGGCATAGTTGCCGCCATTGAATGCGCGATATCGGGAGAGTCCGTGCCAGCCGCCCGGCAGGTACGGCGCCGAAGGAGCAACCGCCCCGGAAACTCTCAGGCAAACGGACCGGTATCGCTATTGCACTCTGAAGAACTGCCGGCGCGCACGTCCGCCGGCGGTACCGAAGGAGCAAGCGGTGCGCGGCTACCCGCCGGGCATGGCGAAATCTCTCAGGTCAAGGACAGAGGGGGCGTCCACGACAGCGCATGGTGCGCCGTGGACTGCCATCCCATGACGTCCTGAAAGACCTTTCCATGAAAACCATTGCAGTAATTGGCGGCGGAATTACCGGCGTCACGACCGCTTACGCGCTGGCCCGGCGCGGTTTCTCCGTCACGCTGTTCGAACGCCACCGCTATGCGGCGATGGAGACGTCGTTTGCCAATGGCGGCCAGTTGTCGGCGTCGAATGCGGAAGTCTGGACGCACTGGTCGACGCTCGTTAAAGGCATCAAATGGATGCTGCGCAACGATGCCCCGCTGCTGGTGAATCCGCGCCCGTCATGGCACAAGCTGAGCTGGTTCGGCGAGTTCATCGCATCGATCCCGCACTATCGTGCCAACACAATCGAAACCGCGCGTCTGGCCATCGCCGCGCGTCAGCATCTGTTCGACTGGGCGCAGGCCGAAGGCATCGACTTCGACCTGAAGCGACGCGGCATCCTGCATATTTACCGCAACAAGGCCGGGTTCGATCATGCCGGCCGCGTATCGGCGCTGCTGGCCGAAGGCGGACTGGAACGCCGGGCGGTCACGCCCGACGAAATGCGCGCGATCGAGCCAACACTGGCGGGGCGCTATTACGGCGGCTACTACACCGAGAGCGACGCCACCGGCGATATCCACAAGTTCACCACCGGCCTGGCCGCGGCCATCGACCGGCATGGCGTAGAGACGCTGTACAACCAGGACGTGCGCAGCGTATCCACCACGGGTCGCCGCGCGACAGTGATATCGGCGCAGGACGGCCTGCCGGCCTCGCGTGAATTCGACGGCGTGGTGGTGTGCGCGGGCGTGGGCAGCCGCGCCTTTGCCCGGCAGTTGGGCGATCGCGTGAACATCTATCCGGTCAAAGGCTATTCGATCACGGTGAACCTGACCGACGCACAAAGCCAGGCGGGTGCGCCGACCGTAAGCCTGCTGGACGACGAAACCAAGCTTGTGACGAGCCGGCTCGGCGCGGACCGCTTCCGCGTGGCTGGCACCGCCGAGTTCAACGGCGCCAATCGCGACATCCGCGCAGACCGGATTCGTCCGTTGATCGACTGGGTGCATCAGTGTTTCCCCGGCGTCAGCACGCGCAGCGTGGTGCCATGGGCGGGCCTGCGACCGATGATGCCGAACATGATGCCGCGCGTGGGCCGCGGTCATGCCGCCAATGTGTTCTACAACACCGGGCACGGGCATCTGGGCTGGACATTGTCGGCGGTCACCGCCGAAATGGTCGGCGATGTGGTGCGGCAGTCGGTTGCGCAGGATCCGCGCGTGACGATCGGCGATCTGGCGGTGGGACGGCGCTGAGTCCCCGCGGGAAGTCCGCAGGGACTTCCCTTTCTGGGCCGGAAATGAAAAAGCCCTGCTCGTTGAGCAGGGCTTTCGAATTGGTGCCCAGAAGAGGACTCGGTCACCCGTGCGCGACCCCGGGATTGCGCCAGCAGGCGCAATCCTTTCGAGTCCTCACGGGAAGTCCGCAGGGACTTCCCTTTCTGGGCCAAGAAATGAAAAAGCCCTGCTCGTTGAGCAGGGCTTTCGAATTGGTGCCCAGAAGAGGACTCGAACCTCCACAGTGTTGCCACCGCTAGGACCTGAACCTAGTGCGTCTACCAATTCCGCCATCTGGGCTTCGTCTCGCAGCATGGCTGCTGCGATGCGAGCGCCGAATTCTACAGAAGCCTTTGGAATTTGCAAGCGCTTTGTTGCAGCGATTCGCGTCAGTTGCTTTGCAAGCCCAGATAGACACTGCCGTCGATCACGTAGCGATTGCGGCCAGCGCGTTTGGCGCGGTACATCGCGCTGTCGGCGCGGTGCAGCAGCGGCTCCAGGCGCGGGGCTTCCGGCACGTCGCATACCGCGCCCACGCTGATCGTGACCAGCGGCTGCACCGGCGTGCCGTTGTGCGGAATGCCCAGGTCGCGTACGGCGGCCACCATGTTGCGCGCCACGCGGCGCGTCTCGTCAAGATCGGAATCCGGCAGTATCACGGCGAATTCCTCGCCGCCCAGCCGCGCGCAGAACTGCTCGCCGCGCAGCACGCCGGTCAGCGCCTCAGCCACCTTGCGCAGGCATTCGTCGCCAACCGGATGACCATAGAGATCGTTGTATTGCTTGAAGAGATCGACATCGAGGATCAGCAGGCCCACTTCCTTGCCAAGTTCGTGAGCGCGCGCCACCACGTCGAGCGAGGCGCGCTGGAAGAAGCGGCGGTTCGGAATATTCGTCAGCGCGTCGATGTCGAGATCGGCCTGCACGCGCGACAGTTGCTCCTCGGTTTCGCCAAGCTGGGTGGCCAGCGCGCGCTCGCGCGATTGATAGCGGCGGATGTCGCGCATGAACACCAGCATGCCGATTTCCTTGCCGTCCATCCGGCACACCGGCTCGGCGGTCAGTTCAAGGCCGGCGCGTTCCACGATATGGGGATTGGCATCGCCGGCCGCGGTCAGCACTTCGTCCCACTCGGGCGGACAAAGCTGGCCGCGTCGGATCTCGGGCAGCAAGCGCACCGCGGCGGGATTGAATTCGACGATGCGCCCGCCCGCGCCCAGAATCACGCAGCCCTCGCGGATCGTGTCGAACACGCGCAGCCGCGCATAGTGGCCGATGTCATCCAGATGCGTGCGCAGCGCGCACAGCCAGACCAGCACCGCCATCAGCGAAAACGTGGCCGGCGTGAGATCGCCCCCGAGCGGGCCCGTCCAGCGATACAGGTAGGCGATATGCGCCATCAGCGGCAGCATCAGTCCGGCCACCAGCACATTGCGTCCGCGCCGGGACAGCGCAGCATTGGGAACATCGGCGGTGAGCAAAAAATACAAGCTCAGCGCCAGCAGCGCGTAAACCCAGCCCGCGGCGACCGTATAGCCGATGCCATGCCGAAACACCGCCCCGGGCGACACGCCGCGCGGCATCACCTCGATCGACGTCCAGATCAGGTGATGGTGTTCGTTTGTAAATACCAGCAGCAGCGTCAGTACTGCCGCCAGCACGGGCACGCACAGCAACGACCACGGCACCACGTAGCGCGGCCGGCTGACGTGGACCATCGCCACCAGCCAGCCGATCGGCACGGCGACGATGCCCAGGTACTGGAACTTTGCCCAGAAAATGCGTCCGGCCAGCGTGGTCTCGCTGATTTCCAGCAGTCGGCCGCCGCTCCAGATCGCCACGCCCGCGGACAGCACCAGAAATGCGCGCACCGTGGGATCGTCCCGCCGTGGCCATGCGGCGACGGCCATGCCCACACTGCAAACGACGGCAATGGTCAGGCAAAGGACGAGAGGATACGATGGCATGGAAATTGACCGGAGCGAATGACAGCCCCGGGGCACTGCGGAGCGGCTCATTATAGGCTGGCGCCGTCGCGCCCAGAACGCGTGCACGCCGCCACGCGCGGTACAAGCGCCGATTCACTGCCGCTGTGTCGCCATCGTCCAACAACCATCTTTCCGGAAACCTGCGTGCCTTTCATTCTGCTTGGCCTGGCGCTGATCGGCGCCTTCATCTACGGCCTGGTCCGGCTCTATCAGCGCGTGGCCGGCGCGTTTGGCGTGCTGGCCGGCACCGTTGCGGTGCTGGCGATTCTGGCGGTGCTGAGCGCGCTGTTCCTGGCGTGGCTGCGGCGTTATCGCGCAATCCATGGCCGACGCCTCCACGGCGAGCGCGAGGTGATGGTGTCGGGCGAATGGGGCAGCCTGCGGCTCGATGCCGAGCGCAAGAACGGCGTACTGCAGATGGATGGCCAGCGCGAAGTGCTGATCTTTGCCGACATCGCCGACGCTCAGCCGCAAGCGCGCCAGGGGCGCTGGCATGTGATGCTCTCCTTGCGGCACCATCGGCAGGCGGAATTCGCGATCCCGATGCCCGATCGCGCTACCGCCGCACGCTGGCAGAAAATCCTCCGGCTCGCGGCGGCGCAAAAGCTGTAGTGCGGGCAGCCGCGCACACGGCAAGGGCCACGCGAAAGGCACGCCCTGCGCTGCACGGCATCGCGCGCCACCTTGCGCCGCGTCTTCAGCGCTGGAACGGCGCGCCCATTGGTTTGAGCCGGATCCCGGGCGCCAGGCGCGTCCACGGCAAGTCGGCCGGATCGGCAGTCATCGGACCGGGCGCCTTGGCCACCAGCACCGCATGCGCAATGCCCTGGAAATCGGCACGGAAGTGCACCGAACTCTTGTTCACCAGGATTTTCATCGCCTCCGGCTCCACGCCGCCGACGCGATACAGGTTTCGGTCCAGCATCTGCGCCTTGCCGCCGCTGACCACCACCTGTACGCCGTCGATGCCGAGCAGCGCCACCGGCCCGACATCGGCCAGCATGCCGTGCATCATCGGGCCGCCAAAGCGGCACACGCCATCGGACAGTTTCAGCACTTCGAAGCGTGCCTGCAGCGGTTCGTCGCCCGCTACGCCGCTGACGCCGCCGAGCGCCACGTCGATCACCGCCCCCACCCCGGCGCGATGCGCGGCGGCGGCCACAGCCGGGTCCCAGATCAGTCCGATGGCCGCCTGCTGCGCGCCGTTGCGCAGCAGCGCGCGCAACATGCCCATCGTGTTGGAATCCCCGCCGGCGCCGGGATTGTCCTGCGTATCGGCGATGACCACGGGCTGCGTGGCGTCCTGCGCCATGCGCATGGCCTCGCGCACCGCTTCATCGGGCGACAGGAACGGCACTTCCCATGCCGCTTCCTCGGCCAGCATGCGGTCGTACAGCGCCTGCACCGCCGCGTTCACGGCATCCGCGTCCTGGCCATAGCCCCAGATCACCGGCCCGCATTCAGGAAAATCGGCTGCGGGAAATCCGGGCGCGAACGACAGCGACGCCACGCCGTCGCGCTCGAGCGAGTCCAGCTGCGCGTACATGCCGCGCGCCGGTTCCAGCATGGTGCACATGCCGTTGATGGGAATCAGGAACGGCAGCCGGCGCGCCGCGCGATGCCACGGTGCGCCGGCGCCGAGCCGCGCCTGCAGCAGCGCCGCGGCACGTTCGCCGGTATCCGCCATGTCGACGTGCGGGTAGGTGCGATACGCCACCAGCGCGTCAGCCGCATCGAGCATGGCCTGCGTGACGTTGGCGTGCAGGTCGAGCGACGCCACCATCGGCACATGCTGACCGATCACCGCGCGCAGGCGCGCCAGCAGCGTGCCCTCGCCATCGTCGGCATGCTCGGCCACCATCGCGCCGTGCAGGTCGAGATAGATCGCGTCGAAGCCGCCTGCGCGCGCCGCTGCCACGATCTCTCCGGCGATCCGTTCGAACGCGTCTTCGGTGACATGCGCCGAGGGGCTCGCGCCGGCCCACACCACCGGGCGCAGCGTCCACCCGTAGCGCTGCGCGGCCCGGATGAATCCGCCGGCGGGAATGTTCACGTCGCGCAGCGCCAGCACATCGTCGCCGCGCGCCATCGCCGGAAATCCCTCGCCGCGCTCGAAGCTGGCGTAGGTGGCCTTGGACGGCGCAAAGGTGTTGGTCTCGTGCTGAAAGCCGGCGATCAGAATCGTTGCTGCCAATTGCTTCTCCTCATTCATGCTCAGTCATGCCTTGCCGCGCGCGTTGCCGACTGCCTGCGTGGCGTCGGCGCGCTGCTCGTCGCTTCAGGCGGTAGCCGCCGCGCCGTGCGGCGACGGCATGCGGTTGACGATCAGCGTGATCGCGCCGGCCACCAGCAGGCCAACCATCACGAACAAGCCTGCCTGCATGCTGCCCGTTGCGGTGCGCACCCAGCCGATGATGGTCGGACTCAGGAATCCGCCGATCAGGCCGATCGTGTTGATCAGCGCGATGCCGCCCGCGGCGGCCTCGCCCTTCAGGTATTGCGACGGAATCGCCCAGAACACGGTGTAGGCGGTCCACATCATCGCGGTGGCAATGGTCATGCACAGCAGCGAGATGGCCAGATTGCCGCTCGACATCGTTGCCACGGCCAACGCAACCGCGCCTACCAGCGCCGGCACCGCACTATGCAGACGGCGCTCGCCGCGGCGGTCCGAACGACGGCCGATCACGACCATCGCAATCGCGGCGGCGATGTACGGGATCATCGAGTAATAGCCGATCTGCATGGTGTCCGTCACGCCGTCTGCCTTGAGGATCGACGGCAGCCAGAAGCTTACGGCGTAGATGCCGCAAATCATCGTGAAGTAGGCAAACGCCAGCAGATACACGCGCGGATCGCGCGCCACCTGTGCGAACGAATGGTGGCCGGACGCCGGCGCGTGCAGCTGTGCGGCGAGCAGGCGCTTTTCCTCGTCGCTCAGCCACCTGGCGTCGGCGGGGCGATCGGCCAGCACACGCAGCGCGAGCACACCCAGCAGCACACACGGCAGCCCTTCGACCAGGAACATCCATTGCCAGCCTTCCAGGCCATGCGCGCCGGACAGACCCGTCATCAGCCACGTCGACAACGGCGAGCCGAAGATCCCGCCGATCGGCCCGGCCAGCATTACCACCGCCATCACGCGCGCCATGCGCTGCTGGCCGTACCAGTACGTCAGGTAGAAGATCATGCCCGGCGCAAAGCCGGCCTCGAACACGCCAAGCAAAAAGCGCATCACGTAAAACGTGGTTTCGTCGCGCACAAACATCATGCCCGCCGACGTCAGTCCCCACAGCACCAGAATGCGGCTGATGGTCTTGCGCGCACCAATGCGAGGCAGCAGCAGATTGCTGGGAATCTCGAACAGCACATATCCGAAGAAAAAGATGCCCGCGCCGAGTCCGTACACGGCATCGGAAAAACCGAGATCGCTTTGCATCTGCAGCTTGGCAAAGCCGATATTGACGCGATCGAGGTACGCGAATGTGTAGCAGATCAGCAGAAACGGCAGCAGGCGCCAGTTCAGCTTGCGGTACAGCGCCTCATAGGCGGCGTGCGCCGTGGTGGTGCGTGGGGGCAGTGCGGCGGACATGTCTATCTCTCCCGTGGTCGGCCTGGTGGATGCGATGGGCGTTGTGCGGTCGCTGTCTTGTTGTTTGGCAAGATCGTCGGGCAGATGAAAAAACAGAGCAAGAGCAACTTAAGTCGGCTATCGTTGCCCATTCGGCAACACCATCGGCAATGCATCATGCGAGAACTGAACCAGCGTCGTCTGCGCTATTTCCATGAAGTCCTCACACACGGATCGATACGCGGCGCGGCCGACAGCATCAACACGTCGCCCTCTGTCATCACGCGGCAGATCCGCCTGCTCGAAGACGAAGTAGGCGCGCCGTTGTTCGACCGGCACGCGCGCGGCGTGCAGCCCACCGAGGCCGCCTTGCATCTGCTCGAATACTGGCGCGGCTGCCGCGCGCAGCAGGAATTGTTCGAGGACCGTCTGCAGGCTTTGCGCGGGCTGCAGCACGGCCAGGTGCGCATCGTCACCAGCGAAGGGTATGTCGATGGATTGATGGACGACGTGCTGACCGATTTCTGCGCGCAGTATCCGCGGCTCGATGTCACTGTCGACACGCTGCCCGTGAACAACGTGCTGCAGGAAGTGGCAGAAAGCCGCGCGCATATCGGGCTGGCCTACAACCCGCCCTCGCACGCCGACATCACCTGGGTGGCCACGTCGCCGCAGCCGGTGGTGCTGCTGGTGCGCGCCGGGCATCCGCTGGCGCGGCGCGGCGGCAAGGTCAACGTGCGGGAGCTGGGCAATTACCCGCTGGCGCTGATGCCGCCCGCCTTCGGGCTCGGACAGGTGGTGCAGATGCTGGCCTATACCGAAAACGTGCAGATCCGGCCCACGCTGACCACCAATTCGCTGGCGGTGCTGCGGCACTTCGTGAAGCGCCACGACGGCATCACGCTGATGGGCGCATTTGCCGCGTACCGCGAACTGGAATCGGGGGAACTGGTGACGCTGCCCATCGCGCATCCGCTGTTCGAAGCCGCCAAGGCGCGCGTGCTGGTAAAGGCCGGCCGGCCACTGGGCGTGGCCGCCAATACGCTGCTGGGCTGCATCCTGCGCGACATGCCGATGTTTGCCGCACCGGCGCCGCGCGCGCGTGCGCGTGCCCATCCGGCCAGGGCGACGACGCCGCGCCAGCGTCCGCGAAAATCGCCGCAAGGCTGACCGTGCGGCTAGAATCGACGCTCATTCTTCCAGGAGCCCACCGATGACGATCACAGCAAGCAAGCGATACTGGAAACTGGCCGCCGTTGCAGGTGCGGCGGCGATGGTCACGATGATGGCCGGATGCGCATCGAAGGCGCCGGACAGCGCCGTGCCCGATCCCGGCCCGCAAGGCGGCCGCGGCACGCCGGAGGGCTGCCAGGCCGACAAGGTCGGCGACGACGCGCTGATCGGCAAGACCGAGGCCGAAGCGGCCGCGCTGCTGAAGGGCTGCGCGTGGCGCTTTGGCAATCGCGAAGGCCAGCATATGCCCGGCACGATGGACTACAACCCGCAGCGCCGCACCATCGACGTCATGCAGGGCAAAGTGACGGCGGTACGGCGCGGCTGAAGTTGCTTCGGCGCTAGCGCCGGCTGCGCTCGCCGCCGCGCGAATCCATGATGATCATGGTGCGGTCGAGTACGCCGGCGTCGTCGAAGTAGGCGCTGAAGTGCGCCGGGACATAGCCGGGCAGATACATCCGGTACGACCACGCCTCCCGCTTCATCAGCGCGTAGTACTGGATCGGCTCGCGCGGACGGCCCCAGCGTTCCAGCACGTCCTGCTTGGTCCACGTGCCCGGGCGCGCCGTATAGACTTCGTTTTCCGTCAGCATCTGGCGAAAGCCGCTCAGACGGCCGCCGGCATCGAAGTCGGCGGCATAGATCTCATAGCCGTACGGCTGCTTGGAATAGATCCAGCGCTGCGTGCCGTCGGCCCGCTGGAACGTGTCGGTGGGCTCGCCAAACGCCTGGCGCACCGAATCCTGCGGGCTTCCCATCATCTTTTGCGCGGTTTCCACGGGCTGCAGCGTGGTGCAGGCGCTGAGCGCCAGGGCGGCTACGCCTATCCAGGCGCGGAGTCGGAATCGCATGGTGTGTCTCCGGGTATCGACGGAACGGCAGATGAAACTGGGCGCCAAGCTTACTCCACATATCGCCGTCGCCGCATCCCGCCTGTTACGTAAACACACCATGGCGCCCGGTTATTCCATCAACTGCGCGCGCCTTGCCATGCGGGACGCACGATCTCGCGATCGTCGATCGGCCAGTGCAATGCGGCAGCGACCACGCCCAATGCCATCGCGCCGATCCACACCCAATCATAGGAATGCGTGAGCTCGAATACCACGCCGCCGAGCCATACGCCCAGGAACGACCCGAGCTGATGGCCAAAGAAGACGAAGCCGAACAGCGTGGTGATGTACCGCACGCCGAACACCTGCGCAACGATGCCGCTGGTCAGCGGCACCGTGCCGAGCCAGAGAAATCCCATCACGGCTGCAAATGCGTACAGCGTGAACGGGCTGAGCGGCAACAGCACGAACAGTGCCATGACCGAGGTGCGCGCCAGATAGATGCCGGCCAGCAGGTACTTCTTGGTGTGCAGCCCGCCAAGCCAGCCAAACAGGTATGTGCCGGCGATATTGGCCAGCGCGATCACGGCCAGGGCGATCATCGCGCTGGCCGGCGCCATGCCTTTGTCGCGCAGGTAGGCGGGCAGATGGTTGGCGATAAACGCGAGCTGGAAGCCGCAGGCCAGGAATCCCAGGTTCAGCAGCCAGAAACCCGAGTGCCGGAACGCCTCGCGGATCGCGGCCCGCATCGGCGGCGAATCGGCATCGGCTTGCGATCCTGCCCCGGCGCCGGTGCGATCCTGGAACGGCAGCGTCAGCGGCAAGACGAGGATGGCCGCCACCGCGAACACGATCAGCGTGTGTTGCCAGCCGGTCAGCGACAGCAGCGCCTGTGCGGAAGGCACCATCAGGAACTGGCCAATGCCGCCGCAAGCGCCCGCGATACCGAGCGTGCGGCTGCGTTGCGCGGGCGGCACCATGCGGCTCAGTGCGCCGTAGACCACGCCGAAGGTTGTACCTGACTGGGCGATACCGATGCAGATGCCGGCCGTCAGTACGAACAGCGGTGTCGATGGCGCCATCGCCATGCCGCACAAGCCCGCGGCGTACAGCGCCATGCCGCCCAGCATCACGCGCCAGGATCCGAAGCGGTCGGCCAGCATGCCCGTGAACGGCTGCGCCACGCCCCACACCAGATTCTGCACAGCCATCGCCAGCGCGAACGATTCGCGCGTCCAGCCGCGGTCCGCGATCATCGGCAGCAGGAACAGGCCCTGAACGTGGCGCACGCCCAGCGCCAGCCCCATCACCAGTCCAGCCGCCAGCAGCAGAAAGGCGCTGCCGCGCCACCACGGCGCGCTGGGCGGCGGGCGCAATGCCTCGGCATCATGGCAAGACCTGTGTTGGCGCATCGCTGACTCCTTGAAGACATCGCACAAAAAATCGCTGGAAAGGGCTCCATTCCACGCGATTCCGCGACTGTGCTCAAACGACATTTCGTGTCGCCAGCCATGCGTGGCGGGAATGCCAGTGCCGCGGCTTCCGTGCTGTAATAGGGCTCGCCCATCCACACGATCTGCCATGTCCGTTCCGCTCGTCAGGCTGTTCTCGCTCGATCTGCTCAAGGGTTTTGTCGCAGTGGGCCGCCGCATGAGCATCACGCAGGCAGCCGACGACCTGTGCCTGACGCAATCCGCCGTCAGCCGCCAGATCCGCGCGCTGGAAGACCAGTTGCAGGTGCGGCTGTTCGTGCGGCAGCACCGCGGCGTCGCCTTCACGCCGGAAGGCGAGCGGCTGTTTCGCAGCGCCGATGGCGCAATGCAGCAATTGCAGGATGTGGCCGCCGAACTCCGCAGGCGCGATGGCCCGCAGCCCGTGACCGTCACCGCCAGCATTGGCGTGGCGGGCTTGTGGCTGTTGCCGCGCCTCGGCACGTTGCAGCGCCAGCATCCGCATCTCGATGTGCGGCTGTCGGCCAGCAACCAGCTCAGCGACCTGCGCGCCGACGGCATCGACCTGGCGATCCGCTACTGCGCGGCGGCCGCAGCGCCCGCCCATGCAGAGCATCTGTTCGACGAGACCATCGCGCCGGTGGCCAATCCCACGCTGGGCGCCACGCGCGTGCGTTCCGCCAAGGACCTTGCCGCGCTGCCGCTGCTGGAGTTCGACGACCCCCGGCCGTGGCTGCACTGGCGTAGCTGGCTTGGCGCGCACGGATACCGGCAGGCCAGCCGGCGCGGCATTCTGCGCTTCAACCAGTACGACCAGGTGATTCACGCCGCGCTGGCCGGGCAAGGCGTTGCCCTGGGGCGGCTGGAGTTGATCCAGCCGCTGATCGAGGGCGGACAGCTCCATGTCGTGACATCGGCGGGATCGGCCATGCCCAGCCCCAACGCCTTCTGGCTGATTCACGCCTCCGATCAGCCCCGCGAGGAAGTGCGGCATGTGGCGGCGTGGATCCGCGCCGAAGCCGCGCGCGTCACGTCAGCCGCAACACCAGCCGTTGCGACGGCGCGGGCGTGATCTGGCACAGCACGCTGCCCGTGCCGCGCAACGCGCTCAGGAAATAGGTGCCGTCCCGCGTCACGCGGTGGCTCTGGCCCGCAGCCAGCACGATGTCTGGCGACGCGATGGCGCGCCGCTCCTCGACCGTCATCCACAGGCGCCCCGCTCCGCAATGGACGCGCGCGCCGGCGTGCAACGTCACGGGTATGCAATCCGCATCGATCATCAAATTCCAGGTCATGCCGCGCTCCACTGCCCCACTGGCTTCTTCTTTGCAGTGTCGGCGCTGGCGCTGCGCGCAGCCATGAGCAGTGATGCGGCGCGCCATGAGATTCACGCACGCATCGGGGCGCTGCCGGAAGTCCGCAGCCACTGTGGCGCCGTTCAAACGCGGGCGATGCGGCTTATGAAATGCGCGATGCAATCCGATAAGATGAGCGGCAGCGCTTCGCATCGATCGGCTGTGCGGTCGAATATCCGATCGAGTGATGCGGGCGGCGCGCCAATTTTCAGCACATCAGACATGGAACCGCTCTCGTTTGAATTCGTCACGGTCGAAGAGGCCAAGAAGGTGCTAGATGGCGAGCCGCCCGCCTCGCGCACGACCGACTGGAGCGAGGCGCGCCAGCCGATCGATCCCGCCACGCAGGCGCTTACGCCCGTGGCGTTGAAATGGCTGGCGCAATTGCCGCGCGAGGTGCGGCCGTTCGAACTGTTCCATACCTATCCGCGCATCGCCAACCAGTTGGCCGCGCTGGGCGATGCGGCGGGGGTATCGGCGTTTCTCGGCGAGCTGCTGATCGACAAGCGCGGCGACAGGCAGGGGTTCCCCGGTGGCATCGCGCAGGAACTGTCGCGCCTCCAGGAACACCTGCTGCGCTCGCTGCAGCCAAACATCGGCGACGGGCCCGACGCGATCGTCCCCTGATGCGCGGGCCTTGGACGGCCAACCCGGACGGCCCCGCCTTAGCGATCCACCCGAGCCTTACAGCTGGTCTTCCACCGGTAGCACGCGCAGGATGCCGTTGCCGATGTGCTGCCACACGTTCATGCCGGGCTCCGCGTCGAACGTGGTTTCCTTGCCGTTGTCGCGCGTGGTCCAGGTCATCGATTCGCCGCCGTTCTCGTCCTTGCGCAATGCCACGCGATAGGCAATATCGAGCAGGCGCTTATCCATGTCCTCCACCAGCCGCGTTGCCAGTTGCGGAGAATCCAGAATCACGCCCATTTCGGTATTGAGCTTGATCGAGCGCGGATCGAGGTTGAGCGAGCCGATGAAAAGCAGATGTCGGTCCACCACGTATGTCTTGGCGTGCAGACTGGCGCGGCTGGATGCAAACATGCGCGCCCGCGTGCGGCTGCGCGCCAGTTCCGCATTGGCGGTAGGTTTCAGTTCATAGAGTTCGATTCCGGCGCGCAGCAGGCTCTTGCGGCGCGGCGAGTAGCCGGCATGCACCGCCGCCACGTCGGTCGCGGCATACGAATTGGTCAGCACGCGCACCTTGACGCCGCGCTTGGCGATACCGATCAGCCATTTCTCGTTCTCATCGTCGGGCACGAAGTATGGGGACACGATCACCAGCTCACGCTCGGCCTTTTCCATCATTGCCCGCAGCTGCGGAATGGCATGGGTGGACGGATCATCGGGGCTGTCCTCGATCTTGTCCGGCTTGTCCGCAATCACCCGTGCGCCGCCCATATAGCCGGGCAGATGACCGAGTTCGATACCGCGCGCGAGGCCGGAATCGAGCAGTTCCTGCACGAACGGGCTGGCGCGCGCGCTGTCGCCCTTGGCCTCGATCCCCTTGCGAAACGCCCGCAATTCCGCCGGCGCGTCCTTGCCCTCGGCGGCGAGCGTGACCACCGGATAGGCCAGGTCGCTGTTCCAGTACGCGTCGAACACCTGGCTGGCCTGCGGCACCACGGGGCCCGCCACGATCACGTCGAGGTCGCTGAAATCCATGTCCGGCTTGGCCGAAAAATAGGCGTCGCCGACATTGCGGCCGCCCACGATCGTCACCAGGTTATCGACCGTCATCTGCTTGTTGTGCATGCGGCGATTCACGCGGCCGAAGTCGACCAGCGCCTCTGCCCAGCGCAGCTTGCGGTTGGCAAACGGGTTGAAGATGCGCACTTCGATGTTGGGATGCGAATCGATGGCGACCCACGTCTTGTCCTGCTTGCCGGTATGGATGTCGTCGATCAGGATGCGCACGCGCACGCCGCGATCGGCGGCGTCGATCAATTCGCCCATCAGCGCGCTGCCCGTGGTGTCGACGTCGTAGATGTAGTACTGGATGTCGAGCGTCTTCTGCGCGGCGCGGGCCAGTGCGATGCGCGCGGTCAGCGCGTCGGGGCCATTGCCGAGCGGATAGAAGATCGACTGTCCCGGATTTCTCGCCAGCCGCGGCGCCAGCGCGCGCGCCAGCATCGTGTTGCCGGTATCGGCAATGACGTACGACGGCGTGCGATTGGTGTTGGCGGGCAGACTGGCGCAGCCAGCAGGCAAGCCCAGCGTCAGCGTAACCATCACCATCAGCGCGAACGAGCGCACCCGCTGGCGCCAGCGCTGGATCGACAGGCGCTGCGGAAGATGGACCGACTGGCCAGGCCGGGCCGGAGCCGGCGGCACGCCCTGGCCCTGCACGGGACGGCTCAGCAATTGCGCCATGTTCCACTCCTCGACAAGACCGGCAACGCCTGCCGGCAAGCTAGCCCTGCGCCACTGGATCGGTTGCCGCTTTGCTGGCCGCCGCGCACTGGCGATAGTAGCCACGCACAATCTGCTGCGCGACCGGCAGCCGCGCGCTGACCGGCACGGGAAAGCGCACGATGGCGTCGTAGCGACCCACGTCGACCGGTTCGAACAGCACGCGCGGTTCGAACTGCGACAGATCCACGAAGCGCATGTCGCCGTAGCGCCGCAGCGCGCGTCCCGCTTCTTCCATAAAGCTTTCGCACGCCTGGCGCGCCACCTGCACAAGCTGCGCCTCCACCGCATCGGGATCGACGCCCACATCGAGCGGAATGCGCACCATGTCCAGCGTATAGGCGCCTGCCTGCGAGTGATTGCGCACCGCGGTGGTCAGCAACATGCTGTTGGGCACCTGTACCGTGAATCCCGTGTACTGGCGCGATGCGGCGACCTCGACCAGCGTGGTGGACATCACGTCCATATCGATGACCTCGCCGCCAAACGGGCCGATCTCGACCAGATCGCCCAGCTGGAACGGTCGCGTGATCATGCGCATGAACGCGCCGAGAAAACACATGACCAGTTCCTTGCCGACCAGCAACAAGGCCGCCGCAAACGCCGCCAGCGAAATCGCCACGCTCTTGAGTTCGGACACCCAGATGCCGAGCAACAGCAGGAACACCACGGCCGCGACCAGATTGCGCGACGCGACAGTCCAGGCGCGATAGCTGCCGCGGTTGTCCGCCTGCAGCCGTCCGGTAAAGAAGCGATTGATCAGCTTGACCACCAGCGTGCCGGCCGCGATGACCGCCAGGCTGGCGACGATGTTGACCAGAATGCTGTCGTTGGCGTTGAAGTGCATCGGCGTACGGCCTCCTGATTTGCATGTCGCACCTCCCGCCGCCCGTTCTGATTTGTTGCACCGCAACCGACTGGCGCCGCGAGCGTGGGACTGCCCCCGGCGATTCTATCCATTTGCCAGTGTCGAGCGGACGCGATTCGCACCATAGTGGGCGCAGTCCGGTTCGGCTGTCGGTTTTTATCCTGCAAATCCGCGTTGGCGCCCGGCTGATGCACAACCGAACGCCGGGCTGACGGCCGACGAGGACGCGGCCAACGCGACGCCGCTCTAGCGGGAAGCCGACGCCTCCGGCGCGGCGGCCGTCTGCCAGCCCAGACCCAGCGATTTCTGCAGCGACACGTAGTCCTTGAGCAGGTCTGCGTCGCCCGCAATGCGGTTTTGCTGCGCCACTACGCGCGTGCGCTCGACATCCAGCCATTCGAGCATGCTGGCCGTGCCGGCGCGGTAGCGCTGCTGCTGCAATGTCGACGCGCGGTCCGCCGACGCTTCCACGCGGCGCAGCACCACCACGTGTTCGCGCTGATGGCCGTAGCGTGACAGGGCCACGTCGGCATCGCGCAGCGCCTTGAGAACCGTGCCACGGTAGTTGGCCTGAGCCTCGTCGCGGGCGCCCTCGGCGCTGTCGACGCCCGCCGCGACGCGGCCGAAGTCGAGGATATTCCACTGCAAGCGCGGCAGCGTCAGCCAGGTGCCGTTGTCCTTGCGCGCCAGATGGCCTGGATCCACCGCGCTGAAGCCAAGCGATCCCAGCAGCGACAGCTTGGGAAACCAGTCCGCCTTGCGCACGCCGATCTGCGCCGTGCTGGATGCCAGCCGCCGCTCTGCGGCGCGGATATCGGGACGCGATCTCAGCAACGCGGCGGGATCGCCCACCGCGACGGTTTCCGGCACGCTGGGCAGCGGCCTGGGCGCGGCCAGTTCGGCGTCGAGTTCACCGGGCGCGCGCCCCGTCAGCAGCGCCAACTGGTCGAACGATTCGGCGATGCCGGCCTGCACCGGCGAGATCTGCGCGCGCGTGTTGTCCAGTTGCGTGAGCAGCCGCTCCACCTCGAGCTGCGATGCCACGCCGCGCGCGCGGCGCTGCTGCGTGAGATCGAGCATTTCGGCTTCGAGCTTCTCGGAATCCTGCAGGTGCGCCAGGCTCGCCTGCTGCTCGCGCAGCGTGACATAGGCCTGCGCCACTTCGGCGGCCAGTTGCACATGCGCATCGGCAAGCTGCGCGGACGCGGCATCGGACTCTGCCGACGCTGCTTCGATCGACCGGCGCGTGCCGCCAAACAGATCGATTTCCCAACTGGCGTCGAACCCGGCGATGTAAAGCGACAGCGGCCCGCGTCCGCCGCCCGACGATCCCTGGCCGGACAGCGCCGCAAGATCGGGCGACCGCGTGCGCAGCATGGCCGCATCGAGGCCCACCTTAGGCAGCAGGTTGGCCTTGTTGCTGTCCAGCCCGGCGCGCGCCTGGCGCACGCGTGCACGAGCCGCGTCGATGTCGGGGCTTTGCCGCAGCGCGGTGTCGATCAGGCGGTCGAGCTGGTCGTCGCCAAGCGCGCGCCACCAGTCGGCCACGCGCGGCGCGGCAGGATCGGCAGCCACGGGCGCATGCGGAAACTTGCCGGCGTCGATCGTATTGGCAGCCACCTGCGGCGCGCTGCGATAGTCGGGGCCGACGGTGCAGCCCGCGGCGACAAGCGCCGCGGCAAGCGCCATCAGGCGCGGCAGTCGTGCGTGGAACAAGGCAAACATGATCAATGGCCGGTGGAAACGGGCGCGCCCGGGCGGGGCGGCTTGAGCAACAGCGCCAGAGGCACGCAGCACAGCAGCGCGATGCCAAGGGCAAAGAAGGTTTCGGAGAACGTCATGACGGCGGCCTGGCGCGCGATTTCGCCGCTGAGCTGCGCGATCGCCTGCAGTTGCGCATGGGCGTAGTCGCCGCCTTGCGCGACGAAGCCGGCGATGCTCGACGTCATGTGGTCCTGGCCGATCGAACTGTTGGCCGTGACCGATTCCCGGATGACCGCGTCGTGATACGCATTGCGCCGGTCGATCAGCGTGCCGAGCAGGGCCAGGCCGATCGATCCACCGAGATTGCGCGCCATGTTGTACAGCCCGGCCGCGTCGCCGGCCTCGTGCGTGGCCACCGCCGCCATCGACGCCTGATTGAGCGGCATCATCGCCAGGATCTGGCCAAACCCGCGCAGGATCTGCGACACCGTGAAGTCATGCCCCACGCTGTCGACGGTCAGGCTGATATCGAGCATGCAACTGGCAAAGAAGCAGACCAAGCCCGTGATCACCAGCCAGCGGCTGTCGAACTTGCCGAGCATGCGCGGCAGCACCGGCATCAGCAGGAACGCCGGCAACCCGGACAGCAGCATGATGCCGCCGGCCTGCTCGGCGTTGTAGCCGGCGATCAGCGACAGGAACTGCGGCAGCAGGTACGACACGCCGTAAAGGCCCGCGCCTACCGTCGTCACGATCAGGATCACGCTCGCGTAGTTGCGGTTCAGCAGCAGCCGCAGACGTACGATCGGCTGTCTGGCCGTGAACTGGCTGACCAGCATCATCGTCAGTCCAAGCGCGGCCAGCGCTGACAGATAGACGATGGTTTGCGATTCGAACCACTGCTCGCGCTGCCCTTCTTCCAGCACCACGGTCAGCGAACTGAGGCCGATGGTCAGGCCGACGATGCCGAGCCAGTCCGCCTTGAGGAACGCCTGGAGATCGGCGCGCTCGGCCTTCAGGCCGAAATACAGCAGCGGCACCAGCACGGCCGTGATCGGCACATTGAGAAAGAAGCACCAGCGCCAGTTGATGTTCTCGGCCAGCCAGCCGCCGATCACGGGGCCCAGCAACGGCCCCAGCAGCACGATCAGGCCAAACATCGACATGCCGATCGGCATCTGGTGACGGGGCAGACGCGTGCGCACGATGGTCTGCGCCGTGGGAATCATCGCGCCGCCGGCAAATCCCTGGCCGATCCGGCCGATCACCATTTCCGGCAGGCTGTGCGACAGCCCGCACATCATCGAAAACGCCGTGAACAGCAGCGCGTTGCACATCAGGAAGCGGCGCAGCCCAAACACGCGCGTGAGCCACGCGGTAAGCGGAATGATCACGATCTCGGCCATCAGGTAGCCGGTGGAAATCCACGTACCTTCCGTGCCGGCTGCGCCAATTTGCCCCTGGATCTGCGGCAGCGCCGAGTTGGTGATCGAGATGTCGAGCGTGGCCAGCAGCGCGCCGAGCGACCCGGCCGCGACGGCGATCCAGTCCGCGGCGGACGCGTTGGGCTGTGCGGCCGGGGCTGCCGATGACATCGCTGGAGTCGCCGCGGGCGCCGCCGATGCCGGTGGCCCGGCGTTCGCGGCATCAGCCATGGCTGGCCCCGTGCGCGGCGGCCGATGCGGGCGCGCTGGCCGGATGGAGATCGCGCGTATCGACATCGACCACCACCGACAGCCCCGGCACCAGAACCGGCCGCGCATCGTTGGGCACATCGACGTGGATGCGCACCGGCACGCGCTGGACGATCTTGGTGAAGTTGCCGGTGGCGTTCTGCGCGGGCAGCAGCGCGAATTGCGATCCGGTGCCGGGCGACAGGCTATCGACCACGCCGTGCAGCGCTTGGCCGGACAGCGCATCGACGTGCAGCGTCACCGCCTGCCCTGCGCGCATGCGGCCGACCTGCGTTTCCTTGAAGTTGGCGGTCAGGTAGAGGTCCTGCACCGGAACCACGGTCAGCAGGCGCGTGCCCGGCTGCGCGAACTGGCCCACGCGCACGCCCTTGTCGGCCACGCGACCCGCGCTGGTGGCGCGCACCACGGTGTCGTCCAGATCGAGCCGGGCCTTGCGGGCGCTGGCCTGCGCCACCTCGAGCTGCGCCTTGGCCTGTTGCAGGCGCGTTTGCAGCGTGACCACCTGGCTCTGCTCCACGCGCAGCGCCGCCGCGTTGGCGGCCAGCGTGGTTGACGCGCGCGTCTGGGCGTTGCGCAGTTCGGCCGTGCGCTCCTCGGTCTCCGCCCCGGTGGCCACCAGCGGCGCGTAGCGTTCCACCTGCGAGGCGGCGTAGCGCGCATTGGCGCGCGCGCCTTCCACTTCGGCGGCGGCCTGGGCGATCTTGGCCTGCTGCTGCTGAAGATCGGCGTCGGCGCGCGCCACGTCGGCCTCGCGCGACGCCACCGTGGCGAGCGCTTCGTCCAGCGCGGCCTGGTATTGGCGGTTATCGAGACGCACCAGTTGCTGGCCGGGGACGACCTGCTGGTTGTCGCGCACATAGACTTCGGCCACATAGCCGCTGACCTTGGGCGCCACCGTCACGCTGTCGGCCTGGATATAGGCGTCGTCGGTGCTTTCGATAAAGCGGCCGTAAGTCCACCAGCGCACGCCAAAGGCGCAGGCGACGACAAGCGCCACGACGCCCAGTCCGATCAGGATCGAGCGGCGGCGCGACGCGCGTGACGAGGGAACGGATTGCGGTGCCGCGCCAGCGGGCGCGACGGCGGAATTGGGGGCGGACATGTTGGGGGCGCGGACTTTTGAGTCGGATGCCGCGCAATTATTCCACTTGGAAGAAATCTGTCAACTGATATATTTCTGCCTGTCCAGGACCTTGAGACCCGCAACATGGCGCGACACAGACCGGCATCCGAAGGGGGCTACCAGCGTGGCGAGGAAACCCGCGCCCGGATTATCGAAGCGGCCATGCGGCTGTTTGGCGCGCACGGCTTCGACGGGGCGTCGACGCGCGACATTGCGCGCGAGGCTGGCGTCAACGCGCCCGCGCTGCAGTACTACTTCGACAACAAGGAAGGCGTGTATCTGGCGTGCATCGACTATTTCGTCGAACGCGTCCAGGCCACGCTGCGCGATGTGCTGGAACATGCCGAGGCCGCGCTGGCGCGCCCCGATGCGTCCGATGCCGACCTGATCGAGGTTTACCTGAAACTGCAGGCGCGCTTCGCCATGTTTCTGTACGAGTCCCCGGAAACCGACCATTGGCGCCAGTTCATGGCGCGCGAGCGCGCCGGGCTGGGTCCATCGGCCGCATTCGAACGCATCGACAGCGGCGTCAACCGCCGCCTGTTCGCTGCGACGTCCGCCATCGTCGGCCGCCTGATCGGCCAGCCTGCCGGCGACGAAAACACCCGCATCCGCACCATCGCCATCGATAGCCAGATCGCCGCGTTCAAGGTGATGCGGCGTCACGTGTTGCGCGCGCTGAACTGGGAAAGCTATGGCGAACCGGAAACCGAGCGCGTGAAGGATGTGCTCCAGGAGCACGCCCGCATTCTGTTGTGGGGCTTGGTGGCGCAGCGCAACGCACAAAAGACACGCTGACCGAAGCTAGAGTATTTACTCTAATTCGTCGCAACCGTCACGTCCGCCATCATTTTTCTCATAAGAAACAAGCGCTTGAACAGGCGCCCGGCGGCTGGTCCAGCACACTAGCTTCGGCAATTTGGCGTCAATACGATTGCGCGCCGCAAAAAGCCCTTGCTTATCTATCTAGTAGTAGATAATATTCAGCTCATGGACGACGCGATGCAGCAAACAGCAAGACGCAGCAAAGCCCCGTCCACGCAACATCAGGCAGTTATCAGTACCGGAAGCGGTCTTTTTTTTTAGTCCCGGTTATCTATCTACCAGTAGGTAACGAAGCCGAAAAAGATCGCCATCGAAACAGACTACGGCCTCGCGATCCACCTGAACCGAGATCGCCCGGCCCTTGCAAGGAGAGCATCATGACCGCCAAGAACATCCTTACCGCCGCTGCCCTCGCCGCCGCTTTCGTTGCCGGCGCCGCCCACGCAGCTCCCGCCGCCCAAAAGGCCGGTGAAGTCTACGGTTACACCTACCGCGTGAACGACCAGCGCAGCGCCTTCACCGACGGCGCCCGCCAGGGCAAGTTCGACACGTTCAGCGAAGGTGCACGTGTCGGCAAGGCCGATCCGTTCACGGACGGCGCCAAGGTCGGCAAGGCAGACCCGTACACCGACGGCGCACGCATCGTGGCCGGCCTGGATCGCACCGGTGTATCGGCCAGCCCGGCTCGCAAGGTTGATCCGTACTACGACGGCGCCCGCAGCGTGAACGCTCCGCGCAACCCGTACTACGACGGCGCACGCACCCGCGACATCTACACCGACGGTGCACGCGTCTGAGTCCCGCCCGATGCAGGCGGTAATCAAGAAATAGCCGGAGCGATGTGCTCCGGCGTTGCCTCTTTCCGGAGTCCATCATGAGCTTCAAGAACAGCGCCCTGATCCTGGGCGGATGGCTGGCCCTCACAGCCGCCAGCGGCGCAGCCGCCGCACTGGTCGCCACCGCCCTGCCGGTCTGACACCGGCACCCGCAACACCCCGGCATCGCCGGGCAAGCAAGTCCCAGACAGCACGGGCCAGCGATTGCGCTGGCCCGTTTGTTTTTGTCACGTCCGAAGCAACAAGGCGCTGGACTGCGCCAGCCGATTGGTCGACGCGAAACTAGGCCTCACCCGCTCCCCCGTCTGCCTGCAACACGTCGAGGAACGCCGACAACGCGTAGGGCTTGCGCAGGGTTACCGCGCGCGGCAGGGCGGCGCGCTGGGCTGGCGTCAGCACCAGGTCGTGACCGCTGACGAACACCACGCGCAGGGTCGGCACGAGCCGACATGCTTCGATGGCCAGGTCCACGCCCGATGCGCCGCCCAGGCCGACATCGGTGACCAGGAGGTCGGTCTCGTTGGATTGCAGCGCGGCCATGGCTTCGATCTCGTTGCGCGCCTCGATCACCTCGATGCCAAAAGCGCGCATCAATTCGGCTGTGCTGGCGCGCAGCAGATCGTCGTCCTCGACGAAGATCACGCGCTGGCCTGCCACCAGCGCGGCAGCGTTGTCATCGGGCGCGTCCACCGCCGAGTCCGACGCTTTGCGCGCATGGGGCGCCATCCCCGCCGAAGCCGCATGCGAGGGCCGCATCGCGCGGTCATTCGGCGCCTCTTCAAGCGGCGCGGGCTCCAGCGTTGCACCGCCGCTGGCCAGCATTTGCCGGATCTTGCGCGCCAGCGCTTCCTGCGTGTAGGGCTTGCTGAGCAGTTCGATGCCGGCGTCGAGCCGTCCCGCATGGACGATGGCGTTATCGGTATAGCCGGAGGTGAACAGTACGGCGATGCCGGGCAGCCGTTCGCGCACCTTGCGCGCCATCTCGGTGCTGCGCAGTTTGCCGGGCATGACCACATCGCTGAACAGCAGATCGACCGGCACGCCGCTTTCGACAATGGCCAGCGCGCCGGCGGCGTCGCGCGCCTTCAACACGCGATAGCCAAGACTCGACAGCATTTCCACCACGGTGGCGCGCACGTCCTCGTCGTCCTCCACCACCAGCACCGTCTCCGTGCCGCCGCTGACCAGCGCGGGCTCGGTATCGGTTTCCAGGTCTTCCGACTCGGTCACGCGCGGCAGGTACAGACGCACCGTCGTGCCGAAACCCACCTCGCTGTAGATTTTCACGTGGCCGCCCGACTGGCGCACGAAGCCATACACCATGCTCAGCCCCAGCCCGGTGCCCTGGCCTTCGGGCTTGGTCGTGAAAAACGGCTCGAATACGTGATCGATGATGTCGGGCGCGATGCCCGCGCCGGTGTCGGTGACGGCCACCATCACATACTGGCCGGGAATCACGTCTGCATTGCGGCGCGCGTAGACCTCGTCGAGTGTGGCGTTGCCGGCCTCGATGGTCAGCGTGCCGTGGCCGTGCATCGCGTCGCGCGCGTTGATGGCCAGATTCAGCAGCGCATTTTCGACCTGGAACGGATCGACCAGCGTGTTCCAGAGACCGCCGGCCACGACGGTTTCGATCTCCACGCCGTCGCCGAGCGCGCGGCGCAGCATGTCGTCGAGTCCGCGCACGAAGCGGCCCAGGTTGACCACCTTTGGCGCCAGCGGCTGGCGCCGCCCGAAGGCCAGCAACTGCGCCGACAGCTTGGCGCCGCGCGCCACGCCGGCCAGCGCGTTGCGCACGCGCGACTCGGCGCGCTCATCGCCCGCCACATCGCGCGCCAGCAAGTGCAGATTGCCGCCGATCACCTGCAGCAGGTTGTTGAAATCGTGCGCCACGCCACCGGTCAACTTGCCGATGGCCTCCATCTTCTGCGCCAGACGCAGCGCCTCGTCGGCATTGCGCAGCGCTTCGGCGGCTTCCCTGTCGCTGGTGACATCGCGTCCCACGCCGTGAATGCGGCCCGAGGCCGGATCGATCGACAAAGTCCACGCCACCCAGCGCGGGCGGCCGTCCTGGCGCAGCATGCGGCATTCATGGCGCACCGATCCGCCGTCGCGCCGCAGCGCCAGCATCTGCTCGGTCATCGGCACCAGTTCCTCGGGATGCACGAACGCCATGCAGGTGCGTCCGAGCATGTCGGTCGCCGCATAACCGAGCGACCGCTGCCACGACGGGCTCACGCGCTCGATCGTGCCGTCGCTGCCGGTCACCATCAACAGATCTTCGCTGAGGTCCCACAGGCGATCGTGATCGGCAACGGACTCGGCCACGCGGCGTTCCAGCAAATCGTTCATTTCACGCAGTTCGCGCTGCGCCACGCTGCGCAGTTGCGACCGTCGCAGGTTGCTGCCCACCCGCGCCAGCAGCTCGCTGGCGTTGAACGGCTTGACGAGATAGTCGTCGGCGCCGGAGGCGAGCCCGCTGACGCGCGCCTCGGGCCCCGCGCGCGCGGACAGCAGCAGCACCGGCGTCTGGCGCAAGGCCGCGTCGGCGCGCACTTCGCGCAGCAGCCCGAAGCCGTCCAGCCGCGGCATCATCACGTCCGAGACGATCAGGTCCGGCGCATGTCGGCGCGCCAGTTCCAGCGCCTCCTGGCCATCCGCGGCCACCTGCACCTGATGCCCGGCCGACCGCAGGATGCGCCGCATGTAGTCGCGCAGGTCGGCGTTATCGTCGACCACCAGTACGCGCCCGTGCCCGACGCTGGCTGCCGGATCGATACCGTCCGCGGACGGCTCGGATGATCTGTCCGCCGCATCGGCCGAAGTATTGGGCGCATCGCCAGCGTGGTTCGGGTTCCACCGCACGGCCTGTTCGACGTAGGCGAGCGCCTGCCCGCTGGCCAGCGCTGCCGCCAGCACCGAGGCCGGATCACTGGCCGCGCGCGTGGCGCTGGCGGGCAGCGTGATGCGAAACAGCGAGCCGTGCCCGGGCTCGCTTTGCACGACGATTTCGCCGCCGTGCAGGCGCACCAGTTCCTGCACCAGCGCCAGGCCAATGCCGGTGCCTTCGATCGACCTGCCCACCGCGCCGGCCACGCGATGAAAGCGCTCGAACAGGCGCGGAATTTCATCGGCGGCGATGCCGATGCCGGTGTCCTGCACCTCCAGCACGGCGCGGCCGGCGTCGTCGCTCCGCATGCGCACCGTGATCGTGCCGGCATGGGTGTATTTGAATGCGTTCGACAGCAGGTTCAGAACCACCGTCTCCCACATGTCGCGGTCCACATCGACCGCGCCCGGCAATGGCGGGCAGTCGACCACCAGTTGCATGCCGGCCGCTTCGATCGCCGAGCGGAACAGCGAGGCCAGTTCTGCCGAAAAGGCCGAAAGATCGGTCGGCTGCCGGTGCATGCGCACCCGGCCCGCCTCGATACGCGAAAAATCGAGCAGCGCATTGACCAGTTTCAGCAGCCGCAGGCCGTTGCGGTGCGTGGTTTCGATCAGCGCACGGTCCTCTTCCGCGATGTGGTCGCCACGGCGCAGCATGTCTTCGAGCGGCCCCAGCATCAACGTCAGCGGCGTACGAAATTCGTGGCTGATATTCGAGAAGAACGTGGTCTTGGCGCGGTCGATTTCGGCCAGCGCCTCGGCGCGCCTGCGCTCGGCCTCGTAGGCGTCGGCGTGATGGATCGCCTGTCCGATCTGTCCGGCCACGAGGTTCAGGAACGAGCGGTATTGGTCATCGAACAGCCGGCACGGATTCAGGCCGACGATCAGCACACCGGCATGCGCCACGTCCGATGACGACATGATCGGCAGGATGACGGCCTGGCGCGGCGCGAATTGCCATGCGCCGCCCGGCAGCGGTTCGGCAAAGCGTGCCGCCAGATCGTCGACGATCGTCAACGCGCCACCGTCCATGGCCTCGGCGATTGGCCAGGACGCGCCGGCGTCGGCGTCGGCGTCGAGCATCGCGGGCACCGCAGGATGGTCGGGCGAGATGCCGCAGGTGCCGGCCAGCGTCAATTGCCGGGCCGTCGCCGACGGCTGGCGGTCGCGTTGCTCGCCGCGCTCGTCCAGATACAGCAGCGCAAACGGCAGGTCGTGCGGATTGGCCAGCAGCGACGCCATGGCCAGCCGGCACGCATCGCGCCAGGTGCGGGCATGGGTGGCCGAGGACGCCAGTTCGCGCAGCAGGTTCAGTTGCCGCTCCGCCAATACGCGCTCGGTATCGTCGCTATTCGCGCAGATGATGCCGCCGGTGCCGCCGTGGTCGTCCGGCACCGGGCTGTATGAAAACGTGTAGTAGGTTTCTTCCGGATAGCCGTTGCGCTCCATGATCAGGAGCTTCTGCTCGACGAAGGTGCCTTCCTCGCCGGCCATCGCGGTTTCCAGCAACGGTCCGATCTCCCCCCAGATCTCGCGCCACACCTGCGCAGTGGGCTGGCCCAGCGCCACCGGATGCCGGCCGCCGATGATCGCCTTGTAGGGATCGTTGTAGAAAAAGCGAAGGTCGTCGCCCCAGCCGATCCAGATGGGCTGGCGCGACGTGAGCATGATGCGCAGCGCCGTCTTGAGACTTTGCGGCCATTGCGCTGGCATGCCCAGCGGCGTGGTGGCCCAGTCGAATTCACGAATGCGCGCGGCCATCTCGCCGCCGCCGGCCAGGAAACCCGGAACGCTCTCGCCGGTATGACCCGACGGCATCTCGCCGTCCGCGTTTCTCATTGATGTCTCCCGGAATCGAGGTGCGCGAGCATCGCCCACGCAGGGGGATTTTCCATGGCATCGGCCGCGGCAGGCAAGATCCAGACGGTCATGAGTTGTATCCCATCCCTCACACTTCACGCATTTACAGTCGATAATCGACCGTATAGTCTGGCTCCTGCGCCGCTCGTCGTCGCTGCCGCCCACCGCCGCTTATTGCAGACTACTACCGCTTACCGCAGCCGACTCCCGCCCATTCGATCCGGACGATGTTCGATACGCCGCTTCATTACCTGATTTCCACCGGGCTCACCGCCACCCTGACCGTATGTTGCGTGGGCCTGCACTACGAAGCGCTACGGCTGATCTCGGCCTTCCATCCCAAACGGCTCAGCGGCAAATTCAACATCGGGGGCGTCATTCTGCTGATCATCCTGACCCACTGCCTGGAAGCCGTGGTGTTCAGCGTCGGCTACTGGCTGGGCACGGATATCCTGGCAATCGGTCGCCTGACGGGCATGCGCGAACACGGCGCGCTGGCCTATCTCTATTTCTCTCTGGAAACCTTCACCACGCAAAGTATCGGCGATATCGTTCCGCAGGGCCCCTTGCGGCTGCTGGCTTCGGTGCAGCCGCTGGTGGGCCTGATCCTGATTGGCTGGTCCACATCGTTCACGTTCCTGATCATGCGCCGCGACTGGCGCGGCGACGAAATGGACGCACGCGACTGAAATCGCCTCCATGATGGTAGGCAGGCTGTGCCGACACCGAAATCGGCGTCTTTCCTACACGGTTGTGGGAACCGTGGAGGTTGGCGGGTGGCGGCGTCGATGAAAAGATAAGTTGCCGTCATCCAGACAGCCTGCTGTACCGTTAGATGTCGATTCCGCCCCGGCTGGGGCAAACAAGAAAACAGACCGGAGCATTAAAAGTGTCGACCCTCCCGGAATACGTCCTCGCGGCCCATCGGCCGGAGCGACTCCGCACCTCCCATCGCCCCCTGGCCCTGCTGCGCTGGCTGGCGCCGATCCTGTTGGCCGTGCTGGCGATGCTGAGCGCGCCGCGCGCGCACGCCCAAACCCCCGCGCCGCTGGCCGAATGGCAGTACTCGGTGGGCGTACCGCTCGAGAAGATGTTCGAAGGCGAGCCGCAAAAGTGGGAAGTGCGCGTGGGCGCGGCGGCCAGTGTGCGCCCGTACTACGAAGGCACCAGCAAGTACTACGTGCTGGCCGGCCCGGTGGTCGATATCCGCTACCGCGACTTGGCATTCCTGTCCACCGGCGAAGGGCTGGGCTGGAACGTCATCCATACCGATCATGTGCGCGCGGGCATCGCGCTGACCTATGACTTCGGCCGCCGCGAGAAACACGACCACGACCATCTGGGCGGACTCGGCAATATCGGCATGGCACTGGAATCGAAGGTGTTTGCCGAATACGTGGTCTCCAAGGAATTTCCGCTGGTGATCCGCGCCAACGTGCGACGCCAGTTTGGCGGGGCCAACGGCGTGATCGGCGATATCGGCGCTTATATGCCGTTGCCAGGCAGTAACGAGAAGTTCTTCTGGTTTGCCGGCCCCACCATGACATTTGCCGATTCGGCCTACATGAGTCGCTGGTACGGCGTGTCGGCCGACCAGGCGGCGCGCTCCGGGCTGCCCCAGCATCGCGCCAGCGGCGGGATCAAGTCATACGGCGGCGGGGTTTCGGCGATGTGGTTCTTCGGCAAGAACTGGTTCACCACGGCCGATATCGGCGTCTCGGCGCTGGTTGGCGACGCCCGCAGCAGCCCGGTCACATCGCGCTCCACAAGCCTGACCGGCGATATCTCGATCAACTATCAGTTCTGATGCCAGGCAGGGCGCCGCGACAGCCGGCGCCCGTGGCCGTTCCTGGAGCGACTCCCGGAGCGATCCCCATGCGCGGGCGCGACGGCCCGCCATCCGCGGACCTACGGCGCGGGACGCGACAGATAGCCGTCCACCACTTGCCGCAGCGCCGGCAGCTTGCCGGTGAAGAAATGGCCAGCCCCGGGCAGGACCACGATCGGCAATTCCTGCGGCCGCGCCCAATTGAACACGTTGGCCAGCGGCACCCGTTCGTCGTTTTCGCCGTGTACGACCAGGGTGTGCGCGGGCACCGTCGGCGTGTCATAGGACAGCGTCTCGGAGAGCGTGCCGGCCGGCATGCCGCTCAGGATCAGATGCGCGACCGAAACGCCCGACGCGCCCAGTTGTGCGGCGGCACGCGCCTGGATGAACGCGCCGAACGAAAACCCGGCAAGCGCGAGCGGCAGGTCGGGATGATCGCGCCGCAGCAGTGCGATCACGGCCAGCACGTCATCGGTCTCGCCGTTGCCGTCGTCATAGCTGCCCTCGCTGTTTCCTACGCCGCGATAGTTGGGCCGCAGCGTCAGAAAGCTGTGCGCCTGCAGCGCGCGCGCCAGCAACTGCGGAATCTTGTGTTCGGCGGTGCCGCCCTGGCTCGGATGTGGATGCGCAACCACCGCGACGCCGCGCGGCGCATCGGCGGGCGTATCGACAAGGATTTCGAGCTGACCGGCAGGGCCGGCAATGAACTGACGGGTGGATGCCGAAGGCGTGAACGATGAAGACATGAAAATGGCTACCGGCTGGGGATGACTGCGACTGTGCAGGCGCAGCATACCCGCAGCCGGGCCGTGGCGGCAACGACCGACGCCGCCCGCAGCGCGGACGGCGCCTCGCTATGCGGCCCGTGCGGGCCTAGTGAGGATGATCCGCCTTGATGACCGACGCGATCTCCTGACGTCGGACGCTCACCACATCGTCAAGCTCCAGGCCTTCCGCCACCACCAGCATTTCGGCCCCGCGGCTGATGGCAAAGATCACGCCATACCAGAGGTCCGGCCCCGCCACGGCGTTCAGGCGGACGCTGAATTCGGTTTCCTGATCCTGGCTGTAGACGCTCACCAGATCGCCGACCTCGGGCATGGCGGCCTCCTCCGCCAGCGGATATTCCCGAGCCGTCACTGTCAGTGGCGTCTGCGCAATGCCGCGCGCAAACCTCGCTTGCATCGTCGCCTCCTGCACGTTGGCATGGTTGATTGTCTTGTCAGGATAGGATCGCCGCCCGAAAACGCACAGTAAACCTGCGCCCGCAGGCACACCGCGCCACGCCTGCGTCGCTTTGCGGGTGTGCCGCCGCGCGGCCGGACACCTGACTGGCCCACCCCGCGGCGCATCCCGCGGCGCATCCGGCCATGCATCGGCCAACCCGGCCATGCACTGATGGCGTGCCCGGCCGCGCCGACAACGCCCGCATGGCCGACGCCCGCGCCTACGCCTGGATGGCGCGCTGCGCGGCGCAGCATTCGCGCGGCAGCGTGACGGTGAAGGTGGTGATGCCGCGCTCCGGCGACGATGTCGCCTCGACGGTGCCATCGTGCAGCGTGACCAGTTCGCGGGTGATGTAGAGTCCCAGCCCGAGCCCTTCGGACGCGCCGCTGCCGGCCGCTGCATTGCGGGCGCCGGAGCGGAACGCATCGAAGATATGCGGCAGCAGTCCCGCATCGATCACGCCGCCATTGGTCACCGACACCACCACGCGGTCGCGCGCAGTGCCGTCCACGCTGACATCGATCGGCGCGTCCGGGTCGCCATGATGCAGCGCGTTGCCGACCAGGTTCTGCACCACCTGGCCCACCAGCACCGGATCGATGGTGGCATGCATGTCGCCGACCGTCTGCAGCGTCACGCGCGACTTGCCGTGCAGCACCTCGCATTCGTCGACGATGGCCGCGCACACCGCGCGTAGGTCCGAATGTTGCGGCATCAGGCTTACGCGTCCGCCATGCAGTCGCGCCACGTGCAGCAACTGATCGACCATGCGCGCCATGCGCTGGCCGCTGCGCGAGATGCGATCGGTGGCGGGGCGCAAGCGTTCCTCGCCGCCAAAGCGCTCCAGGAACGAAGCGGACGCAATGATGGCCGACAGCGGCGTGCGCAGGTCATGGGCCAGCACCGCCATCAGCATCTCGTTGGTCTTGAGCAGTTGCTGCGCGATTTCGAGTTGTTCGGCCAGTTGCTGTTTCTGTTGCGCCAGCTGCACGAACACGTCCACCTTGGCGGCCAGCACGCGCGCATCGATCGGCTTGAACAGGAAATCGACGGCACCGGTGGCGTAGCCGCGAAACGCGCGCTGGCTGTCTTCGCCCGCGGCGGTCAGGAACAGGATGGGGATGTGGCGCGTGCGCTTGCTGCCGCGCATCAGTTCGGCCAGCTCGAAGCCATCCATGCCGGGCATGTGCACGTCCAGGATGGCCAGGCCGAAGTCGTGCTCCAGCAGCAATTCCAGCGCCTGCGCACCGGAACTGGCATGGACGATCTCGACTCCAGGCTTTGCCAGTACGGCGTCCAGCGCGGTCAGGTTGGCGGCGATGTCATCGACCGCGAGGATCTTGACGGAGGCGGGTGCTTGCATGGTAGAGGTCATTCAATAAGGCGGGCCAGGTGGTGGCCGATGTCGTCCAGCGTCATGACGCGATCGGCCGCGCCCCGTGCGATGGCTTCCTCGGGCATGGTGTGCACGGCCGCGCTGGCGGGCGTCTGCACCCAGGCCTGTCCACCGGCCGCGCGGATCGCCGCCAGGCCGCGCGCACCGTCGTCATTGGCGCCTGAGAGCAAAATCCCGAGCGCGCGCTCGCGCCATGCCACCGCCGCCGATTCGAACAGCACGTCGATCGAGGGCCTGGAAAAACGCACCGGCGGCTCCACGGACAGCGCCAGCCGCACGCCGTCGGGCGTGTCCGGGTCGCGTTCCACCAGCAGGTGGTAATCGGGCGGCGCCACGTAAAGGTGGCCGGGCAGCACGGGCAGCTTGTCCTCGGCTTCGCGTACGGGCAGCACGCAGCGCGCGGCAAAAAGCTCCGGCAACAGGCTTGGCGAGGTGGGCCGAAGATGCATGACGATCACCACCGCAGGGCGGAAGCGCCGCGGCAACATCGGCAGCAGTGCGTTGAGCGCCTCGACGCCGCCAGCCGATGCGCCGATCACCACGGCGCCGCAGGCGGGATGCAATGCCGGCGCGTCCGTCACAGCTTCCGGTAGAGCCGCTCGTGCGACACCACCGCCTCGAAATCCTGCGCATGCTGGCTGAAATGCAGGCTCTCCTTGCTGCCCAGCCCCAGAAAGCCGCGGCGCGCCAAGGCATCATGAAACAGGCCGATGGCGCGGTCCTGCAGCGGCCGGTCGAAGTAGATCAGCACGTTGCGGCACGAAATCAACTGCGCTTCCTGGAACACGCTGTCGGTGGCCAGGCTGTGATCGGCGAACACCGATTGCCGGATCAGTTGTCCGTTGAACTTCGCCTTGCCGTAGGCCGCGTGATAGTAATCGGACAGCGAGCGCCGTCCGCCCGCGGCCAGGTAGTTTTCTCCGAAGCCGCGCAGCCGGCCCGCGTCGTACACACCGGCACGCGCGATGGCCAGCGCCTCCGGATTGATGTCGGTGGCATAGAACACAGTGCGCGACGCCAGCCCTTCTTCTTCGAACAGGATCGCCAGCGACCACAGTTCCTCGCCGCTGCTGCAACCGGCCACCCATACGTTGATGGACGGATAGGTTTGCAGCACCGGCGCCACATGCTCGCGAATCGCACGGAAATAGGACGGATCGCGAAACATCTCGCTGACCTGGACGGTCAGGTACTGCAGCAATCGGCCAAACACGGCGGGGTCGCGCAGCATGCGGTCCTGCAACTGCGACAGCGTGCCAAGCTGCATGTCGCGCAGCGCCTGCTGCAGGCGCCGCCGTACCGATGCGCGCGAATAGCGGCGGAAATCGTGCTGGTACTTGCGAAAGACGGCTTCGAGCAGCAGCTCCATTTCGATCTCGAAATCGGCATCGGGCAGCAGGGCGCGCTCGTCGCCGTCGAGCGCGAGATCCGATGTTGCGTCCTTCGGTTTCAATTTGCGTGAAGCCATACGCGACACAGCGAAAGCAGCTTGTCCACATCGATCGGCTTGGCGATGTAGTCGTTGGCGCCGGCCTGCAGGCAGGCCTCGCGGTCGGACGGCATGGCCTTGGCGGTCAGCGCGATGATCGGCAGCCGGCCGTACTGCGGCATCTGCCGGATGTGCCGCGTCGCCGTGATGCCGTCCATCTCCGGCATCATGATGTCCATCAGCACCAGATCCACGTCGTCGACCCGTTCCAGCAGGTCCAGCGCTTCGCGTCCGCTGCGCGCGATCTCCACGGTGGCGCCCAGCGGTTCGATCACCTTCGACAGCGCGAAGATATTGCGCGCATCGTCCTCCACCAGCAGCAGCTTGCGGCCGTCGAAGGCATCGTCGCGGCTGCGCGCGGCACGCAGCATGCGCTGGTGTTCCGGCGGCAACGACGATTCCACGCTATGTAGGAATAGCGTGACCTCGTCGAGCAGGCGATCGGGCGAGCGCGCGCCCTTGATGATGATCGACTTGGAATAGCGGCGCAGGCGCTGTTCGTCGTCGGCGGACAACTGCCGGCCGGTGTAGATGATCACCGGCGGCATGACGCCGCTGCCGCGCTCGGCCATATGCGCCAGCAGATCGTGACCGGTGCCGTCGGGCAGCACCATGTCCATCACGACGCAATCGAACGGCGATGCCGCGAGCGCGGCGCGCGCGCCCGCTACATCGTCTGCGGTGACGATTTCCGCATCGAGCGACTTGAGCAGCGCGCGGATGCTCTCTCGAAGCGAAGGATCGTCCTCGATCACCAACACGCGGCGGCGGCCGGCGTTCATGCGCGCTTCCAACCCGCGAATCACTTCGGCCAGCCTGTCGCGCTCGCTGGGCTTGAAGGTGTAGCCGATAGCGCCCAGGTGCAGCGCCGCCTCGGCGTGATCGCTGACAGAAATCAGGTGAGTGGGAATGTGGCGCGTGGCGGGATCGCGCTTGAGCCAGTCCAGCAGCGTCAGGCCCGACTGATCGGGCAACGCCACATCCAGCAGGATGCCGCATGGCTGGTATTCGCGCGCCATTTCCAGACCTTGCGCCGACGTGGTGGCGTGGATGCAGTCGAAATCGAGTTCGTGCGCGAGGTCATAGAGAATGCCGGCAAAATCGTTGTCGTCCTCGACCACCAGGATCAGGCGGTTGCCGCGCGTGCGCCGGTCGCGGTCATCGACGATCGGCGCGGGCCAGCCAGCCTGGAGGGTTTGCGTGCGCTCCGCCGCATCGCCCGACGCCGGCGCGGGAGCCGGCGGCACGGCGCGCGGCGGCGGCGCCACGATGGGTGAGGGCCGATGCGCTGGCGCATGGACCGGCGTCACCAGCCCGGCCTGCGTGGCGCCGTCGGCCACCAGCGTGCGCGGCACGGTCAGCGAGAATACGCTGCCCTGTCCCGGCTCGCTCGCCACCGAGATCCCGCCGCCGAGCAGACGCGCCAATTCGCGCGAGATCGACAAGCCGAGGCCCGTGCCGCCAAAGCGCCGGCTGGTGGTTCCGTCGGCCTGCTGGAACGCTTCGAAGATGACCTGCTGCTTGTCCTTCGGAATGCCGATGCCGGTGTCGCGCACTTCAAAGCGCACCGCGTCATCGCCCTGCGCGCACAGTGCAAGCGTGACCGATCCGGTCTCGGTGAACTTGAATGCGTTGGACAGCAGGTTCTTGAGCACCTGCTGCAGGCGCTGGCTGTCGGTGACGATGGTGTCCGGCAGACCGGGCATGAATTCGACCCGCAACGGCACGCCCTTCTGTTCGCCGATCGGCGCAAACAGGCTTTCGAGTACCTGCGCGAACGACGCCAGTTCGACTGGCTCCGGTTCCACCACGAGATGGCCGGCCTCGATCTTGGACAGGTCGAGGATGTCGTTGATCAGGTTCAGCAGGTCGGTGTTGGCGGCGTGGATCGTCGCGGCATAGCGCACCTGCTCGTCGGTCAGCGTGCGTTCCTTGTTCTCCTGCAGCAGCTTGGCCAGGATCAGCGCGCTGTTCAGCGGCGTACGCAGCTCATGCGACATGTTCGCCAGGAATTCGCTCTTGAACTGATTGGAGCGTTCCAGCGCGCGCGCGTTGGCCGCCAGCTCGGCCTGGTAGGACAGCATTTCGCGCTTCTGCGTTTCCAGCCGTTGCGCATGTTCCTCGAGCTGGACGTTGGTCTGTTCCAGTTCGGCCTGCTGCGATTCGAGCCGCGCCTGCGAGTCCATCAGCGCACGACCGCGCTCTTCGAGCTCTTCGTTCGAAACGCGCAATTCTTCCTGCTGGACCTGAAGCTCTTCGCTCTGCCGCTGGGTTTCGGCCAGCAGGTTTTCCAGCCGGCTGCGGAAGGCGACGGCGCGCATCGTCATCCCTACCGACTCGCCGAGGCGTTCGAGCAGTTCCACCACGTCGGCGGTGTCGCGCCGTGTCGTGACGAAGCCAAGTTCGATCACGCCCACCACTTCGCCTTCGGCGGTGAGCGGGGCTGCCACGATTTCGTTTGGTGCTGTGCGGCCCAGCGCCGACGACACCTGAAGGTAGTTGGCCGGCAGGCCGCCCACCGCGATCACGCGGTTGTCCGCCATCGCCTGGCCCGCCAGCGTGTCCCCGGGCGCCAGCGTGTGCGGCAGGGATTCGGCGTTGGCCAGCGCCCACGCCGCCACGCGACGCAGATGATCGCCTTCCACCTGATAGACCACGCCGACGTGCGCATCGAGCACCTGCGCCAGCGCGCGCATCAGTGCGTCGCCAACATTGCCGGCCGATTGTTGGGCACGCATGGCCTGATGCACGCGCACCTGCGCCTGCTGCAGCCACACCACGCGCTGCATCGAAAGCTGGGCGACGATATAGCGATGGATAATCACCGCCAGGAACCACAGCACGGCCACACCGACGCTGCGGTTGATGATCGACAGCATCGGGCGCACCATGGCCGACGGCGACACTGCGTAGCCAACGCCGATCAGCACGGTGGCCGCCATCGCGACGATCAGCGGTAGACGTGGGTTGTTGCTGTATAGCGTCAGGCAGACCGGCACAAGGTAGAACAGCCACGCGGCGACGCCGAGCGGCGTCAGGGCGTCGACGCCAAATACGATCAGCAGCGCAACCGGCGCCAGGATCGAGCCAAAGATAAAACGTTGCAGGGTAGACGGTTGCATACCGGCGAGGATGGGATCGGAGGGGGGGCGCACCGGCCGCCGAACGGCGGGCAAATGCGGTCTATCCTACCGGGTCTGTCCTGCCGTGGCTGTCAGTGTCGCGCCGACACGTGCTGCGGTGCGGCAGCACGTGTCAGGGCCGATCGTCAGATGCCGCGATGCTCCGGGTGGGCCATCGTCACCACATGTAGCGCGCGCCGAGCAGGCCCGCGATGCTCTTGTAGCCGTCGCCGCCGCGCTGGAGCGCGACGTCGCCCCACACACGCCAGCGCTTGCCTAGCTGCGCCTGCACGCCAGCCTTGACCTCGCCGCGGTTGCCGGGACCGCCCTGCGTGACCAGGTCGTTGTCGAATGCGATGGCGTTCTGGTCGGCGTTGTGCCACCAGTTCACTTCCGCATACGGCAGCCATGTCGGCGCGGTATCCGGGTCCGGCGCGTGGTACAGCCGCACGCCCAGCCGCGTGGTCAGCCCGCCGCCGTTGCGGCCTTGCACCAGCGTGCCGTTGCGCTCCCGGTGGTCGTCCGCACGGTAGTTGGTGTAGATCAGCTGCAATTGCGGCTCGACGAGGACGTCGCCGTCATCGGTATAGCTGACCGGAATCGCCCAGCCGCCCTCGACCGAAGCCGTCAGCGTGCGGCTGCTGTAGCTTTCCTCGCCCGCGTCCGTGCCTTGCACCGTATTGCCGAAGTGGCCATATTGGGCCCATGCATCCACGTAGGGACCGTCGGCGCCGGCCGCGTTGCCGCGCCATGTACCGTAAACCCCGGCGCTGCCGCCATTGACGGTGCCGCGGGCCGGGCCTGTATAGCCGCGCGATTCGGCGTGGGTGCGCGCCATGCCGTAGCCGGCCATCACACCTGCCTGCAAGCGGCGGTTATCAGAGGTGCGGTTCAGCAGATCGATGCCGGCCTGCATCACGGCCGAATCGGCGGACTGGTCGACGCTGCCGTTCGATGCTGTGCCAACCGTGCGCCCGCCCGTCACGCGCGTCCACACGTTCGGCCGCCGCGCGGCCTTGCTGTCGGCAGTCACCGGATCGGCAAAGCCCGCGCGATCGTGCATCGTCTGCAGGAACATCGTCTGCGCCGCGCCCTGGTTGGCCAGATATACGCCGGTTTCGGGGCGCGGCACGGCGCTTTCGGTCGAACGCAGATACCAGTCGCCGTCGCCTGGCGACTGCAATCCGCCCTGGTACAGCTTGTAGTCATAGGCGCCCGCCACCAGCCTGCCGTCGAGCGCGAACACGCCGTTCGACTGACCATCGACCTGCACGACGCGGATCCCATCGACGGTCTGGCCGCCGAAGCCACCGGCGTTGCGCACATGCAGCGTGGTCTGGCCTGCCGTATTGCCGTGCACGACGAGCCGATCGGTGGGCGACGCATCGCCGCCGAGCGTCGTGTTCAGTGTCAGCATGCCGTTGTTGCCCGTATAGTCGCCGTTCACGGTCAGCGTGCTGGACGGCGTGGCGCTGGCCATGCGGATCTCGCCGTCGTTGACCAGCGAGCCGCCGATCAGGAAATCGCCAGGCGCCATCGCCGTCGTTCCCGGCGCGGCAGTTCCCACCGCCAGTACGCCGTGATTGACCGCCGAGCCGCCGATCCCGCCATCGCCGCCGAAGGTTGCGCCCTGCGCCACCGTCACCAGCGAGGTGTTGGACAGCCGCGCGCCCTGGCCCAGCAGCAGCGCGCCGGCGTCGACGATCGTTTCGCCGCCATAGGTCTGGTCGGCCGACAGCATCAGGCTGGCGCCGCCCGTCTTGGTCAATCCACCCGTGCCGTCGATATGGCCGGCGAAAGCGGTATCCGCGCTATTGCTGACGGTCAGCGTGCCCGTGCCGAGGGCGATATTGCCCGCGCCCGACAGATTGTTGGCTATCTGGTCGAAGCCGTTGAGGTCAAACGTGGCGCCGCTGGCCACATCGAGATGCTCGCTGGCCGCGATCACGTTGTCCGCGCCGGCGCGCAGGGTCCCCGCGCGAATCGACGTCGCGCCGGTGTAGGTGTTCTGCTTGGATAACTGCAATGTGCCGGCACCGTCCTTGGTCAGGCTCCGGCCATCCCAGCCAGTGATGCGATTGGCATCCTGGTCGGCCAGCACCGCATCGATATCGAACTCGCCATCGGCTTGCGTCAGGGTGAAGGTGCCATGGGCCTGTTCTGGCGCGGTGCTGTGTGCGCCGTACCATGTCAGGCCCAGGCCCGCAACGAAGTCCTGTCCCGTGTAGGTGCCGCCCATCATCAGGAAATCGGCCGGGCTGGACGATCCGGCGACGTTCACGGTCTGGAACGCGCCGGCGATGCCGCCGGGCCCAGTGGTGTGGATCACGGTGACCGCCTGCGACGCCAGTTCCGATGCGCTGGCCGTCTCCGACGCGGAAAAGCCCACCAGATTGAATTTCGATCCGACCCCGAGTTGCGCGGAGCCCGCGGTGATGGCGGGAGCATCGGTGCGCGCCACGACGTTCAGCGTGCCGTCGACCGACAGGCGGTTGCCAACATCGAGCGTGGATTGCGCATCGACCGACGCGGTTGCGCCCGCTGCGACCGTGAAGTCGCCGGTGGTGCGAAACGCCCCTGCCTGCGCGAGCCGCAGCTCGCCGCCATTGACGGCCACCGCCCCCTGGCTGGAGCCGGCGCCGCTCAACGTCGCCACGCCCGCGCCGGTCTTGGTCAGCGTGCCCGCGCCCATCAGCGCGCTGGCAAGCGTACCGTTGCCGGCGAAGTCGAGCTGCAGCGTGCCCGCATTGTCGATGGCGCCGGAGCCAAGCGCTGCGCTGCTGGTTGCGATCAGGCGGCCGTCGTCGATCACGGTGCCACCGCTATAGGTGTTGACGCCGCCGAGCGTCAGCGTGCCCGCGCCGCTCTTGCGCAGACCACCTGTGCCGTCGATCGTGCCGTCGAATGCGGTGTCGCCGGTATTGACGAGATCCAGCGCGGCGCTGCCCAGGCTGATGCGTCCCGCACCGCTCAGGTTGTTGACGTGCTGGTCGAAACCGTTGAGATCGAACGTCGCGCCATCGGCCACGCTGACATGCGCGCTCGACGCCAGGGCGTCGGCAACGCCGGTGCGCAGCGTGCCCTCGTTGATCCTCGTATCGCCTGTATAGGTGTTTTGCTTGGACAGTTGCAGGGTGCCCGCACCGTTCTTGGTCAGGCTCTTGCCATCCCAGCCGGTGGCGCGATTGGCGTCCTGGTCGGCCAGCACGGCGTCGATATCGAACTCGCCATCGGCTTCGGTCAGCGTGAAGACGCCGTGCGCCGCCTGCGGCGACGTGCCGTGCGATGCGTACCACGTCAGGCCGAGTCCCACCGTGAAGTCCTGCTCGGTATAGGTGCCGCCCAGCGTCAGGAAATCGGCGGGGCTCGACGATCCGGCGATGGTGGCCGTCTGGAACCCGCCGGTCAGCCCGTTGGCATCGGTGGTGTGGATCACGGTCACCGCCTTCTCGGCCAGCTCCGACGCGCTGGCCGACGCCGCTGCGGAATAGCCGGTCAGATTGAACGACGCGCCGCCGCCAATGTGCGCGGTCTGCGCGGTGATGGCGGTGCCATCGGCGCGCGCCACCACGTTCAGCGTGCCGTCCACCGACAGCCGGTTGCCCACTTCGAGCGTGGACGGCTCGGCCAGCGACACCGTGCCGCCCGCGTACACCGTGAAGTCGCCCGTGGTGCGGAACGCGCCATCCTGCGCGAGCCGCAGCTCGCCCGCGTTGATCGCCACCGCGCCCTGCGTCGACCCTGCGGCGTTGAGCGTGGCCGTGCCTGCACCGGTCTTGCCCAGCGTGCCGCTGCCGCCCAGAACATTGGTGAGCGTGCTATCGGACGCAAAATCGAGCTGCAGCGTGGCGCCGTTGTCGATCGCGCCGGAACCGAACGCGGCGCCGCTGGTGCCGATGAGCCGGCCGTCGTGGATGACGGTACCGCCGTCATAAACGTTGACGCCGCCAAGCGTCAGCGATCCCGCGTCGCGCTTGTGCAGCGTGCCCGCACCGCTGATCGCGCCGTTGAATACGGAGTCGTCGGTGTTCCGGAGGTCCAGCGTCGCCCCGCCCAGCGCAATGTTGCCCGCGCCGTTCAGATGCTGGATCTGTTGGTCGAAACCGTTCAGGTCGAGGGTCGCGCCATTCGCCACGCTGACGTGTCCGCTGGATGCCACGGCGTCGGCGACGTCGGTGCGCATCGTGCCTTCGCCGACGATCGTATCGCCCGTGTAGGCGGCCGCCTCCGACAGCACCAATGTCCCTGCGCCCTTTTTGGTCAGCGTGCGGCCGTCCCAGCCACTGGAAAAGCTGCCAGTGCGGTCGGCCAGTTGCACGTCGAGATCGAACGTGTCGGAGGCATCGGCCAGCGTGAACAAGCCATTGCCGCTGGCCGTGTCGCCGCGCCACGCCAGATCGAAGCCGACATCGTAGCCGAGGTCGTCGCTGCTCTTGGCGCCGTCGATCGTCAGGTAGTTGACGGGGCTGGTTTCGCTGAAGCTGACGTGGTCGAAATCGCCGGATATGCCGGCGCTGGTCTGCAGCACGCGGAACTTTTCGGCAGCCAGCGCGCTGGCGGACTCGGGGGCCTTGGCGGAAAGACCGCTGACCGACAGGCTGCCGCCAAGCGCGGCGCGATTTGCCGTGATCACGGGTTCCGCGGCGCCGAGCGTCACCGAGAGCGTGGAGCCAGCAGCCTGCGTGAAATTGCCTGCCACGTCGAGCGTCGCATCGGCCGCGATCGAGGTGGTCGCGTTGGTGCCAGTGGTATACGTGTCGGCGCGGAAGTCGCCGGCCTGCGCGAATGCGAGGGTGCCCGCTTCGACCTTCACCGCACCTTGCGACGATCCGGCAGCAGTCAGCGTCATGGTGCCCGCGCCAACCTGCGTCAGTGACCCGGACCCGCTGAGCACGCCGTCGAAGCGGGCGCTGTCGCGGCGATCGAACACCAGCGCACCGGCGTTGGCGATGTTGCCATCGATCATGCCGCTCGTGCCGCCGCGGCCCACTGTCAGCTGGCCAGTGCCGCCGATGGTGGTGCCGCCGCCGCCGTCTTGCGACACCGTGCCGCCGAGCGTGAGCCGGCCATTCACGCCGAGCGTCGCGCCGGAATCCCCGCCCAGGGTGATATTGCCGCCCAGGCGTCCAGTCACTGCCGGCATCGGCGGTCAATTCGGCCAGACCGTGGCCTGCCGAGGCGGTGATATTGCCGTCCTCGCTGCCCGATTCGATCAGTCGCAGCGTGTTGCCGACGCCGTGGCTGACGATGGCCGCCGTGCCGTTATCGTTGAGCACCGACCCTGCGCCGAGCACCACGTCGTTATTGTTGCCGTCCAGCTGGATGGCCGCACCGCCGGCGCTGCTGATTTCGCCGCGATTGACCAGCGCGTCGCCATCGTTGAGCCGCACGCCCGCCCCAACCGCGGCCCGAATCGTTCCCGTGGCGGCGTTGTCGATATGAACGGTGCCGCTGCCATCGTGCCGGATACCGGCGAGGTAGCCGTCAATCGTTCCGGCGTTCTGGATCAGCGCATCGCCGCTCTGGCTGACCAGGACCGCGGTACCGTATGTCGGGTCGCCCTTGCCAGAAACGATCGACGCGCCGGCCCGATTGGTGACGACAACATTGCCGCTGGTTGCCAGCTGGATGCCGTCGGCCGTGTTGCCAACGTGGCCCGCGGCGCCGCCGTTCAGCGTGCCGTAGTTATCGATCGCGCCGCTCGCCGCGCCGCCATAGTAGATGGCGTGACTGACCGATGAACTGATATCGCCGCGATTGACGACGTTGCTGGCACCCGCGTCGCTGCCGCTCATGTTGACGCCGTACGTCACGCCGATGACGCTGGCACCTAGTTCGTTGGTAAACGTCGCGGGCACGTTGAATTGCAGCGCTGCGCCGCCAACGGTGCTGATGAGGGTTCCACCGTTGCTTAGCGTCACGGCGTCCGTACCATTGACGGTCACGGAGTTGCCGGGCGCCGTGATGACAGTTCCGGCATTGATCCGATAACTGGTATCCCCCGACACCGTCACGTTGGTCGAACTGGGTTCGATAATGGTCAGCGACTGCGCCGACGTGGCGAACAGCATCAGCACCGCACCATACAACGGCCGCAGCCTGGGCGGCGCGGATGAGATGGCTCGCAGGGGCGATGGCGGAGTCGGCAGCGGGCGTTTGCTGTGTCTCATCGCGCACCCCGGTTATTATTCTTGCCTGGGAACGGGCCTTTATAGGAAAGCTCCCGGAAGCGCGCCAGGGCGCATTTTCTGGAAAATGTTGCGAAAACTACTTCGACACATACATCCGCGTCTGTATCAATGATTGCCATAACGCCCTGCGCAGTATTTTATTGATCGACCGGACGATTAAAGCCGGCACCGCGTCGATCATAAAAACAAGCGCAATGCAATTCATTAGCCGAATTCTTAATTTCCGCCAGAATGGGATAATTTGTACGGAAATTGGCGCAGGATCATTCCAATGTAGAGGTGGTTGGGGCGACAAGCGCACGCATGTTCTAATGCAAAACCGCCGCGCGGATGGCGCAACCGAAAGGCGCGGGTGCCGCCGCCCTGCTCGTCATATCTTGTGACGCCGTCACCAGATGTATCGCACCCCCATCAATCCGGTAATGCTTTCGTAACCGCCGTCGCCATATTGATAAGCAATGTTGCCCCACATGCGCCAACGTTGATTGATCTGCGCTTGCGCGCCGGCCTTCACTTCAACACGATTTCGCGGCCCATCCTGCGACACGACCGTGTCATTGAACGTCATGGCATTGAGGCTGGTGTTGTGCCACCAGTTCAGTTCGAGATACGGCAGCCACAGCGGCGAGGCGTCCGGGTTCGGTGCGTGGAAGAGGCGCGTGCCCAGGCGCGTAACCAGCCCGCCGCCGTTGCGGCTTTGCACCGTCGTGCCGTTTCTTTCGGTGTGATCGCCTGTTTGATAGTCGCTGTAGATCAGCTGCAATTGCGGCTCGATATTTACTACGCCGTCGGAAGTCCGCCCGATCGGCAACGCCCAGCCAGCTTCGACCGATCCGCTCCAGACGTGGCTGGAATAGCTTTCCTGCGCAAGAGCGATGCCGCGCACGGTGTTGTCGAAATAGCCGTACTGGGCCCATGTATCGACATAGGGACCATCGACGCCCACGGCGTTGCCGCGCCAGGTTCCGTAAATGCCCACGCTACCGCCATTGACCGTCCCGCGCGAGGTGCCAGGATAGCTTTGTGCCGTGGCGTGCGTGGTCGACGTGCCGTAGCCGGCCATCACGCCGGCCTGCCAGCGGTGGTTGCCCGACACGCGATCCAGCACGTCGATGCCGGCCTGCACGATGGCGGAGTCGGCCCACTGGCTCACGGTGCCGCCAGCCGCATTGCCATCGGCGTGTCCCCCCGACACCCGCGCCCAGACATTGGTCGGCGCCACGTTCTTGCCGTCGCCGCCGCGCGGATCGATAAAGCCGGTCCGGTCACGGTAGGTATGCACAAACATCGCTTGCGCCGCCGCCCAATTGGCCAGATAGGTGCCGGTTTCTGGGCGTGGCGCCGGGCTGCCCTGGGCGCGCAAATACCAGTCGCCATCGTCGGGCGTCTGCACGCCCCCCTTGAACAGCTGGTAGTCGTACGCGCCGGCCACCAGCCGGCCATCAAGCGCAAATACGCCATTCGATTGCCCGTCCACCTGCACGATGCGGATGCCGTTGACCGTTGGCGCGCCGGTGCCGCGTGCGTTGTTCACCTTGATCGTTGTCTGGCCCGCCGTGTTGCCGTGCACGACCAGCATGTCTGTCGGCGAAGCGTCGCCGCGCAGCGTTGTGAATAACGTCAGCTTGCCGTTGTTGCCGGTGTAGTCGCCGTTCACGATCAGCTTGCTGGCAGGCACCACGCTACCCATGCGAATTTCGCCGTTGTTCACCAACGAGCCGCCCACCACGAAGCTTCCGGCCGGGCCGCCCTCGAAACCGGGCGCGGCGTCGGCCACCGCCAACACGCCGTTATTGACGACCGATCCGCCCGCGCCGCCATAGCCACCGAACGTCGCGCCTTGCGCCACAGTCACCTGCCGTGTGTTCGTCAGCTGCGCACCATTATTCAGGATCAATGCTCCCGCGCTCACCGTGGTGTCGCCGCTGTAAGTTTGGTCGCGGGTAAAGACAAGCTGCCCGCTTCCCTGCTGCGTCACGCTGCCCGTGCCGGAGATGGTCTTGTCGAAGGTCAGGTCGTCGCTGCGGTTGAAAACGAGCGCACCGTCATCGACGATATCGCCGTCGACCATGCCGGAGGTGCCACCCACGCCTAACGTCAAGCTCCCAGTCGGGCTGATGGTTGTGCCGCCGCCGGCGTATTGGGACACCATGCCAGTCAGCGTAAGGTTACCGTTGACCGCCAGCGTGGCTGCCGTCGTGCCGGCCAGCGCGACGTTGCTGCCAAGAACCCAGTTGCTGCCCGTGTCGGCAATCAGCCCCGCCAGTTCCTTGCCCTGGTCCGCGGTGATAATGCCCGCCTCGCTGTTAGTTTCCACCAGCGTCAGCGTATTGCCGGTGCCTGCGCTTCGGAGCACCACCCCGTCCTTGCCACTCAGCACCGATCCCGAGCCAAGATACACGCGGTTGTCATTGCCATTGAGCACGATGGCTGCGTTCTCGGTGCTGGTGATCTCGCCACGATTGACGAGCGAATCGCTCTGATTCAGTTGCACGCCCGGACCGGTTACCGCCCGGATGATCCCGGTGCCGCGATTTTGGATTTGCATGGAGCCACTGCCTTCGTTCAGGATGCCGCCGACATAGGCCGAAATCAGCCCGTCATTCTGGATCGTCACGGAGCCCGATGCGCGACTACGAATGCCCGCGCCCCAAAGATTAGGATCGCCCGCGCCAGCATAAATCGCGGCCCCCTGCCGGTTGAAGACGCTGACGTCTTCCCTGTTATACAAGCGAATACCTTCGGATGACGACCCAATGGCACCGGCTGCTCCGCCATTAAGGGTGCCGTAGTTTTCGATCGACCCGCGGGCGTTTTCGCCGAAGTAAATGGCGTGACTGACGGATGCGCTGATGTCGCCCCGATTCTCGACGCTGCTGAACCCGCGCGCTTCCATATGTACGCCGTCTGTCACGCCGAGGACTTTCCCGGTGGCCTCATTTGTAAAAGCGCCCGGGACATTGAAGATAATGGCGTGCGTACCCTGAATCGTCTGCGTAGCAATCACTCCATCGTTGAAGACTTGCACCGGTCCGACGCCACCGATCACCTTGCCGTCGACCACCACGGCCGCGTCTTTTGTCACGCTGATGGTGGTCCCCTGTGGGACGATATACGAGTTATCCGAGTCAACTGTCACCGTGGTCGTGCTGGGGCCAATCGTAGTAAGCGACTGCGCCGGAGCGGCGAACAGGACGAGGATGGCAGCACAGAGCGGGCGGAGCGCCATGGTCGTTTCCGAGTGCCGAAGTGCGGGTTTTATATGCGTCATCGTGAGTCCGTATGCGGCCTATTATCACCAGGCGGATTTTTATGGAAATGCGGAGGCCACCGATCTCAAGATGGCGTGACGACAGTACGCTTAGCGATTTCGAATGGAATAATGCCAATTCAGAAACTAATATTTCAGCGAATGCGCAAACCATAATGGCTGGCTCATGCGCCTCGACATTTTTAGGACAGCATTGTCGATTGTCCAAACCGATATCGAAATGGCCACAACCTGAAAATCAGCATCGGCGCAGCGAGATAATGGGGGGGGTAAGTGGCCGGCTCAGGAAATCGGCATACGCCTGGCCCGCGGCGGAAGGGACCAGCCGGGGAAACAGTGCCAGAAATAGAGGGAAATCGTCGCACCGCCGTCGGCACGCCGGCACGGCTGCTCAGGCATATACGGCGGGCAGGGCAGACTGAAAGGAAATTTAGATCCGCTATCCGAAGGTCTTATGGCCTATCACCCCCATTGATCAATACGATGTGACTTGTCGCAAGGCATCTGCGATAGTTCAGAGCGACTCCTGCCGGTGAGTCAGTTCGCCGGCCTCCTGCGTGCGATCGATGCCTCGGGCGCCACAAGCACCCGGATGCCGGCCGTACAGCAAGCGGCAGCCTGCCCCAGCCCCACAAACGTCCATGCGTGACACCGCGTGTCACGCTTTCAGCTTCAAGGAACTGTCATGAAAAAGCTCACGACCGCTTTCGGCGCGCCCGTCGTCGACAATAACAACATCCAGACCGCCGGCCCGCGCGGCCCCGCACTTCTGCAGGATGTCTGGTTTCTGGAGAAGCTTGCCCACTTCGACCGCGAAGTGATTCCCGAGCGCCGCATGCACGCCAAGGGGTCGGGCGCATACGGCACGTTCACGGTGACGCATGACATCACCAAGTACACGCGCGCCAACCTGTTTTCGCAGGTCGGCAAGCAGACCGAGATTTTCATGCGCTTTTCGTCGGTGGCCGGCGAGCGCGGCGCTGCCGATGCCGAGCGCGATATCCGCGGCTTTGCCATCAAGTTCTATACCGAGGAAGGCAACTGGGACATGGTCGGCAACAACACGCCGGTGTTCTTCCTGCGCGACCCGCTCAAGTTCCCTGACCTGAACCACGCAGTCAAACGCGATCCGCGCACCGGTTTGCGCAGCGCCGAGAACAACTGGGATTTCTGGACCGGCCTGCCCGAGGCGCTGCACCAGGTCACGATTGTGATGAGCGATCGGGGCATTCCCCGTACGTGGCGTCACATGCACGGCTTTGGCAGCCATACCTACAGCTTCATCAACGCCAACATGGAGCGTTTCTGGGTGAAGTTCCATTTCGTCACCCAGCAGGGCATCCAGAACCTGACCGACGCCGAAGCGGCCGAGGTCACCGGTCAGGACCGCGAGGTGCATCAGCGCGACCTGTACGAATCGATCGAACGCGGCGAATTCCCGCGCTGGAAGTTCTGTGTGCAGATCATGCCGGAATCCGATGCCAGCAAGGTGCCGTACAACCCGTTCGATCTGACCAAGGTGTGGCCGCACAAGGACTATCCGCTGATCGAAGTGGGCATGCTGGAACTGAACCGCAATCCCGAGAATCATTTCGCCGAAGTCGAGCAATCGGCATTCGCGCCGTCGACGATCGTGCCTGGCATCGGTTTCTCGCCGGACAAGATGCTGCAAGGCCGCCTGTTCTCGTACGGCGACGCCGAGCGCTATCGCCTGGGCGTGAATCATCACCTGATCCCGGTGAACTCGCCGAAGGCGGCAAAGTACGTCAACAGCTACCACCGCGACGGCCGCGGGCGCACCGACGGCAACCACGCCGGCACCATCGCCTACGAACCGAACACCAAGGGCGAATGGGCCGAGCAGCCCGATTTCCGCGAGCCGCCGCTGACGCTGGAAGGCACGGCCGATCACTGGAACCACCGCGCGGACGACGACTATTTCTCGCAGGTGGGCGCGCTGTTCCGCCTGATGTCGCCGGCGCAGCAGCAGGTGTTGTTCGATAACACGGCGCGCGCCATCAAGGGTGTGTCCAAACATATCCAGCAAACCCACATCAAGCACTGCACGGCGGCCGATCCGGCCTACGGCGCAGGCGTGGCCGCGGCGATCGAGCTGATCGAAGCCGCGAAGTAATCCGCGCGGCCCGCCCTGTCCTGCCGCAAGCGGCACAGGGCGGCCGACGCGTGCCGGCGCCCACGGCGCCGGTCACCGAACTCACAGGAATCACGGCAGATGGACAACACGCAATCTCCCACCATGACTGCGGACGAAGAAGCCCGCATGATCGCCGCGCTTGGGCAGGTGTTCGATCTGGCCCGCAATGGCGATGCCGCGGCGCTGGCTGCGCTGATCGCGCGCGGCATGCCGCCCAACCTGCGCAACGAAAAAGGCGACACGCTGGCGATGCTGGCCGCCTATCACGGCCACGCCGACGCGCTGCGCACGCTGCTGCAAGCCGGCGCGTCGCCCGATATCCGCAACGCCATGGGACAAACGCCGATTGCCGGCGCCGCCTACAAGGGCTTCAAGGACATCGTCGAAATCCTGCTGGCGCACGGCGCCGACGTGGAAGGCGCTTCGCCCGATGGTCGCACCGCGCTGATGACGGCGGCGATGTTCCAGCGCACCGAGATCGTCGAGCTGTTGAAGGCGCACGGCGCCAATCCCGATGCGCGCGACAGCCGCGGCATGACGGCCGCCGATGCGGCGGCGTTCATGGCCGGACGCGGCGGCGCGCACTGAGTCTCGGCCGAAAAGCTGGCCTCAGCCGCGCCCGACGAACGGCATCTTGGTGGCCATCACGGTCATGAACTGGACGTTGGCGTCGAGCGGCAGATTGGCCATGTGCAACACAGAGCTTGCAATGTGCGCCACATCGATCAGCGGTTCCGGGCGAATCTCGCCGTTGGCCTGCGGCACGCCCCGCGCCATGCGGTTGGCCATGTCGGTCCCCGCGTTGCCGATGTCGATCTGGCCGCAGGCAATGTCATAGGGCCGGCCGTCGAGCGAAAGGCTTTTGGTCAAACCCGTGATCGCGTGCTTGGTGGCCGTGTAGGGCACCGTGTTGGGGCGCGGCGCGTGGGCCGAGATCGATCCGTTGTTGATGATGCGGCCGCCGCGCGGATCCTGCGATTTCATCAGCGCGAAGGCGCCGCGCGCGCACAGAAACGCGCCGGTCAGGTTGGTGTCCAGCACGGCCTTCCATTGTTCGAAAGACAGTTCGTCGATACACAGCGCCGGTGCATTGACGCCCGCGTTATTGAACAGCACGTCGAGCCGTCCGAAGCGCTCGCGCACCGTGGCATACATGGCGTCGACCGAATCGGGCTGGCTGACATCGCACTGCACCGCCAGCGCGGACTGGCCCGCCGCATTGGCCGCGTCCGCTAACGCCACGAGCGTCTCGGCGGTGCGTCCGGCCAGCACCACCCGATAGCCGTCGGTCAGCAACGCCTGCGCCACGGCCTTGCCGATGCCGCGCGCCGCGCCCGTGACCAGCGCCACTCTTGCCTGCTTTTCCATGCTCGATGTCTCCGTTTTCGATCGAATGGGCAAATGTCGGAATCTGGCAGAGATCGTACAACACGGCCACCTTGCATGAGCGGGACAGCCTTGATTTTCTTGGCCGCCCCGTGCGCTGATCTAAAGATATAACAACAATGCATTTGGGCTGACGCGGCCGTTGTCGTACGATCCCGCCCTGATCGGGCGAGGCCAGGGGGTGCTCGCCTTCTGCTCGCCATCCCAGTTCCGCCAACAAGAAACCATACCAATGTCAGTCGATCTCGCCCTGTCGCCCGGCGCCGCAGAGGCGGCCAGCCAGACGGCCGCACCACCGAAAGCCGTTATCCGCAGCGCCGCCGACGTCGCCAAACTCGTCAACGAGGGCGGCGCTTCGGTCAGCAATGCCCGCATCGTAGTGGCCATCGCGCTGGGCGGCATCTTTCTCGATGCCTATGACCTGGGTGCGCTGGCCTTCGGCCTGAAGGACGTCAGCCGCGAATTCAACCTGACGCCGGCCGGCACCGGCATGGTCGCCTCGGCCATCACGTTCGGCGCGATCGTCGGCGCTTTCCTGGGTGGCTATTTCACCGACCGGATCGGCCGCTATCGCGTGTTCATGGCGGACATGCTGTGCTTCGTGATCGCCGCCATCGCCTGCGCGCTGGCGCCGAACGAATACGTGCTGGCCGGCGCGCGCTTCGTGATGGGGCTCGGGGTCGGCATCGACCTGCCGGTGGCGATGGCCTTCCTGGCGGAATTCTCCAAGCTCAAGGGGCATGGCAACAAGGCCGCGCGGGTGGCGATGTGGTGCCCCACCTGGTATGCGGCCATCTGCGTGTCGTATCTGCTGGTGCTGGGCTGCTACGCGATCCTGCCGGCATCGCACAGCAATCTGCTGTGGCGCATCATCCTCGGCTTCGGCGCAGTGCCGGCGCTGATCATCATCGCCGTGCGCAGCCGCTACATGAGCGAATCGCCGGTGTGGGCCGCCAACCAGGGCGATCTCGACGGCGCCGCCAAGATCCTGCGCACGTCCTATGGCATCGACGCCGTGGTAGCGGCCGACGCCGTGGTCGAGCCGCCCAAGCGCCCGGCGTCGTGGCGCAACTACGGCCTGCTGCTCAAGGGTGTCTACGCGCGCCGCACCACGCTGGCCACGATCATGTCGATCGCCTCGTCGTTCGCCTATAACGCCGTGGCGTTCGGGCTGCCGGTGATCATCGCGAGCTTCCTGGCCCAGACCATGCTGACCACGATCCTGATGTCGCTGGCGCTGAACCTGCTGTTCGCCTTTGTGGGCGGCCTGATTGGCGTGCACCTGGTGCCGAAGACCGGCGCCTGGAAGCTGACCGTGACCGGCTACGCGTTCCAGCTGGCCGCACTGGTCGGCCTGGCGCTGGTGGGCAAGCCGGCCGGCGGCGTGCAGGTGGCGGTCGCCCTTGCGTTCCTGGCGCTGTTCCTGCTGGGCCAGGGCTTTGGTCCGGGCGCGCATACCATGACGTACGCCTCGCTGAGCTACCCGACATCGCTGCGCGGCGTTGGCGTGGGCTTCAACCAGACGCTGATGCGCGCCAGCTCCACCGCGTCGCTGTTCCTGTTCCCGGTACTGGCCGCCGCGCTGAGCACCAAGGTGTTCTGGGTGATCGCGCTGGCGCCGCTGGCCGGCTTGATCGCACTGCTGGCGATCCGCTGGGAACCGGCCAACTACGACGTGGACGCCGAGGACTTCCAGTCCTGACGTTGCCGGGCCACGGCAGGTGGGCCCCCGTCGTCGTTGTCAGCGGGCGGCGGCCTCCACCACTTCGGCGCGTTCCGCGACGATCCGCAAGCGATCGAAATTCATATTGGCGCCCGATGTGATGGCCGCCAGCGCCCGTGGCGCACCTTGCGGCAGGCGTTGCGCATATTGCTTCAGCCCGGCCACGGCCAGCGCGCCGGCCGGTTCCACCAGGCTGCGCGTGTCCTGGAAGATGTCCTTGATGGCCGCGCACAGCGCATCGGTGCTGACCGTCAGCACGTCGTCGAGCAGATGGCGGCATAGCCGGAAGGTCTCTTCGCCCACCCGCTTGACCGCCGTGCCATCGGAGAACAGCCCCACCGACGCCAGCGTCACGCGCTCGCCGGCCGCGATGGACTGCGCCATCGCGCAGGAATCGTCGGTCTGTACGCCGATCACCCGAACCTCCGGACGCACCGCCTTGATATAGGACGCCACGCCGGCGGCCAGGCTGCCGCCGCCGATCGGCACGAACACGGCATCCAGCGGGCCGCGGTGCTGCCGCAGGATTTCCATACCCACCGTGCCCTGCCCCGCGATCACGTCAGGATCGTCGAACGCCGGGATGAAGGTGAGCGCCTGCTCTTGCTGCAACGCCACTGCGTGGTCGTATGCGTCGGAATACGACTCCCCGGCCAGGACCACTTCCACCATCTGGCCGCCGTGGGCGCGCACGGCATCCACCTTCACCTGCGGCGCGGTTTGCGGCACCACGATGACTGCGCGCACGCCAAGCCGCGCGGCCGACAGCGCCACACCCTGCGCGTGGTTGCCGGCCGATGCGGTGATCACGCCGCGCGCCAGCGCATCGGCCGGCAGGTTGGCCATCTTGTTGTAGGCGCCGCGCACCTTGAACGAGAACACCGGCTGATGGTCCTCGCGCTTGAGCCATACCTGATGCCCGAGCCGCGCAGACAGCGCGCCGGCCAGTTCCAGCGCGGTCTCGCGCGCCACGTCATAGACGCGCGCGGTCAGGATCCGCCGCAGGTAGTCATCGGCATCGATCAGTGCGCCATCGGCATGCAAAACGGCCGCCGGCGAGGTGGTTTGGGCATGAAAGGCATGGGGGGACGGCATTGGCGCTCCTGTCTGAAAGGGATTTTCCCAAGGAGGCCGGCCACAAAAAACCCGCCTCGTTGGGCGGGTTGATGTGTCTGTTTCGGACGCGCGCTAACCCACCATTCGAGGAATGGTGCGAATAATCGCGAAAATTTGCAGGCCGAAACGGGTCATGGCTTCGAGTGTCACGGATTTTCCCTTGACGTGTCAATCCTGACGCATTTTGGGCGAGCGCCGCCAACGCCGCCTGTTGTAGCCGCGCCGATCCCTCAATCCGTTGACCCAAGCGGCGTTCAGCCGGATGCAAGGTCGTATTAGAATCGCCGCTGTCGCTCATTTTGTGGCGTCAAAGCCAGAGGTCATGTTCCGGGCCCGGATTCGCCTCGGACTGGTTTTGCGAAAACAGCGGATTTTGCCAAAACGGGGTTTTGCCCGCGGCACGGTCCGGAGCGCACCGGCATTTCAGTTTCAGAGCATTTCATCCGATATCAGTCCTGCGCTAACGGGATTTCGGCCAGAACAAATACATGACCGCGCTTGCATACGATGTTGCCCTGGCACCCGACTCCGCCGACCGGCGGGCGCCGGGCGCCGCCTCTTCCGGGGGCGACGCCTGGGCGTTGCTCGAGGCTTCCGGCGCGCTGGCGATGCGGGTCGACGTCCAGGGACGCATCCTTGAGGCGACCGAAACCACCGCCGATCTGCTGGTCTATCCGCTCGACTACCTGCTCCATATCTCCGTGCTGGACCTGTTCGCGCTGGAATCGCGCGAGCGCGTGATGCAGATGCTGCAGGGTTGTGCGCAGGACCATCAGGCGCGCCGCGAGCGTGTGCGCATGGCCGGCGGCATCGGCGGCCCGGGCTGGATCGACCTGCGCGTGGCGCATCATCACGGCAGCGACGGCCCGGCCAGCCTGCTGCTGTTCGGCTACGACGTGACGGACTGGGTGGAATCCGAGCGCCAGCTGACCGAGCGTGCCTTCCTGGACCCGCTGACGGGCGTAGGCAACCGCGCCTATATCCGCAAGCGGATCGAGGAATGCACGTCCGGCCAGGCGTCAGGCCAGTCGTTCGCGCTGGCGCTGATGGATCTGGACGGATTCAAGAACATCAACGACTCGCTCGGCCACGAGCTTGGCGATGCGCTGCTCAAGGAAGTGGGCGCGCGCCTGCAAGACACCGTGCGCACCCGGCGCAGCGTGGCGCGGCTGGGCGGCGACGAATTCGTGCTGATGCTCGATGGCCTGGAATCCGAGGCCGAGGCCGTGCGGATCCTCGAGCGCGTGATCCACGTCTGTCGCCAGCCGTTCCTGCTGGCGGGCTGCCATGTGCGCATCACCACCAGCATCGGGCTGACGTTTTCCCACAGCACGTCGCAGAGCGAATCGCAATGGCTGCGGCGCGCCGACCTGGCCATGTACGAGGCCAAGGCGCTGGGCAAGAACCGCTATTGCGTCTATTCGCCGGAACTGGAACGGCGGCTCGATGAGCAGTTCCGCATCGAACAGAGCATGTTCGAGGCCGTGCAGAGCGGCGAATTCCTGCTGCATTACCAGCCGATCGTGTGGCCCGGATCGGGCCAGATCTGCGCGGTGGAAGCGCTGATGCGCTGGGATCATGGTGGCGAGGACATCCGCCCCGACGTCTTCATCCCGGTGGCGGAAAAGAACGGACTGATCAAGCATCTGGGCGCCTGGGCGCTGCGGTGCGCCTGCGCGCAACTGGCCGCGTGGGATGCGCTGGGCATTCATGTGGGCCACATGTCGGTCAATGTTTCGGCCGTGCAGTTCCTGCATCCCAATTTCTTCGATAGCGTGCGCAATGCCATCCAGGACGCCGGCATCGGCGCCGACCGCCTGGTGCTGGAGATCACCGAAAGCGCGCTGATGACGGACCCGGAGGCCGCCGAGCAACTGCTGCTGTCGCTGCGCGCGCTGGGCATCCGCTTTGCCGTCGACGATTTCGGCACCGGCTATTCGAGCCTGTCGTATCTGCGCCGCTTCCCGCTGTCCGCGCTCAAGGTAGACCGCAGCTTCGTGGCTGACATGATCGATTCCCCGCACGCCCGTACTATCGTGTCCGCCGTGCTGTCGCTGGCGCGCGAACTGGGCCTGGTTGCCATCGCCGAAGGCGTCGAAACCGATGCGCAAGGCCAGTTGCTGGCCGCGCAAGGCTGCGATCTGGTGCAGGGCTGGCGCTACGCGCGCGCGCTGAGCCCGGCCGATTTCGAGAACGCCGTGCTCGACGGCAAGCTGGTGATGGGCCTGGACGAAGTCTTCACGCAGCGGGTGGCGCCGTGAAATCCAAGGCCGAATTCCTGGAGACCTTGTGGACCCGCATGGCGCAGCAAGGTGACTTCCCCACGCTGCAGTACTGCGTCGACAACATCTTCAAGACCCTGAACGCGGACCTCACGGTCGGCGAGATGGCCACCAGCGTGCTGTCCGATTTCAGTCTGTCGCAGAAGGTGATCCGGCTGGCCAATTCGGCCATGTACCGATCGTTTGGCGGCGAGGTCACCACCGTGTCGCGGGCGATTCTGGTGCTTGGCGTGGAGGCCATCAGTCATCTGACGCTCGGCATCCAGCTGCTCGATTATTTCCACGGCGTGGCGCCCAAGCGCCCGCAGGCGGCCAAGGCGCTGCAGCGCGCGCTGGTGGCGGGCGAGATTACGCGCGCGCTGAGCCAGGCGCACGGCATCAACGAAGGCGAAGAAGCCGTCGTCTGCACGCTGATGCACCACATGAGCCGGCTACTGCTGGTGTTCTACTTTCCCGAGGAATGGGAGCGCGTGGAGGCCATGTGCGCCGCGCATCCGATGACCGAAAACGAGGCCGCGCAGGAAGTGCTCGGCATCTCGCTCGAAGACATCGCCGAGGCGGCCGCACAGAAATGGCGGTTGCCGGGGCTGATCGCCAACGCGATGAAGCCGCGCACGCTGACTACGGACACCGTGCTCGAAACCCACGCCGACTGGCTGGCCGCGATTGCCCATGTATCGTCCGAAGCGGCGGTGACGATGGTGCGCGAAGGCTCGCCGGAATCGGTCTCGGCCTTGCTGACGTCGCACGCGAAGATGTTGGGACTGAACCACGCCGATGTCAGCGTGGCCGTCAGTCAGGCGGAAGTGCTCAACACGTCGATCGTTGCCTCCGAAGCCGCGGCGCCGGCCGACGGCGCGTCGCCCGGACCGCAGCCCGTGAACGTGCTCGATCGCCTGCGCCAGGGGCTTGCCGAGGTGCGCCGCGAAGGCGCCGGCCTGTCGGTATCGCAACTGGCGCCGATGGTGCTCGAATCCAGCATGCGCGCGCTCGATTTCTCGCGCTGCTTCCTGATGATGCTGAATCCGAAGACGCGGCATTTCCATGCGCGGCTGGGCTTTGGCGACGGCATGCGCGAGGTGCTGCCCGCGCTGTCCTTCGAGGAAGGCTTCGTGCCCGATGTTTTCCACTTTGCGGGCCTGTCCGGTCGGCCGCTGCTGATCGAGGACACCTTCGATCCCGAAGTGGCGCACCGCATGCCGCGCTGGTATCGCGATGCGATTCCCGACGCGCGCTCGGTGGTGCTGGCGCCCGTGAAAATGCGCAACCGCTGCATCGCGCTGATCTACGGCGACTGGGGTGCGGTGCGCATGCCGGCGGTGATCGGCGAGGAAGAACTCGAAGCCATCGATGCGCTGGCCCGCGAAATTGCCGCCAGCGTCATGCGCGCGGCGCCCGAGCGCCCGGCGCCTGCAGGGCGCTGAGGCCGCGCTGACCGCACGCGGAAATTCCCGGAAGAAAACGCGCAACGCGCGTGAAGCGTCCGCAAGCGCGCTCAGGTTTCCGGAAACGACAGGCAGGCGCCGCGGGTCAGCTACACGTGCGCCTGACCGCGCACCCGCCAGCGCTCATTGCCGCCCCTGCTTGCGCTCGGTCTTGTTCACATACATGGCAGCGTCAGCTTCGGCCAGCAGGTCGTCCACGCTGCGGTGGAAGTGCGGATTGAAACCGATCACGCCTGCGCTGTAGCGCAGCGCATAGCCCAGCGGATTGCGTTGGTTCCACGCCTGCACCTGTCGCTGCAGGCGCGCCAGTGCATCCTGGCATCCAGCGCTGTCGGTGTTGGTCAGCAGCACCGCAAATTCGTCGCCGCCAAGCCGCCCCACCACATCCGATTCGCGGAACACCGAACGCAGTTCTCCGCCAAACGCGCGCAGGGCGCGATCGCCTTCGGCATGACCAAAGCGGTCGTTGATGGGCTTGAAGCCGTCCATGTCGAAAAACACCAACGTGGCCGGCCGCGACAGCCGCCGGCACATCTCGATCGCATGCTGGCCCAGCATGGTGAAGCCGCGGCGGTTCGACAGCGCCGTCAGCTCGTCCATCGTCGCCATGTGCACTGCGGCCAGTTCCTGCTCGGCCATCTGCGCAAGGTCGTGCAGCAGCGCGCGATCCTCGGCGCTGAAATCGCGCGGCTTGCGAACGATCAGGCACAGCGTGCCGAGCTTCATGCCATCGGGGGCGGACAGCGGCCGCCCCGCATAGAAGCGGATGTGCGGATCGCCGGTCACCAACGGGTTGTCGTGAAAGCGCGGATCCAGCGTGGCATCGGGGATCAACAGAATGTCGTCCTCGCAAATCGCGTGGCCACAAAACGAGGTGTCGCGCGGGCTTTCCGGCACATCGAGACCATCGCACGATTTAAACCACTGCCGATTTGCGTCGATCAGGCTGACCAGCGCGATCGGCACGCCAAACAGGCGTTTGGCCAGCCGCGTCAGGCGGTCAAAGCGTTCCTCCGGCGGCGTATCGAGAATGTTCAGCGATGCCAGCGTGGCAAGGCGCGCGGACTCATTGATGGGAATTGGGGGCAGCAGCATGGGAAAGATGTCAGCCGGAATGGCGACCAATGTGCATCACAACACTAACGCCATTTGGGTGCAAGCGTGTACATCCCACTGTTTGGCCCACTTTTCCCGAGATTGAACGTCCGCCATTCATGCATGGTGCAGCACGTTGACGAGTTTGCCGAACGGGTCGCGCACGAAGAACCGGCGCACGCCCCACGGCTCGTCAACCGGCCCGTATTCCAGCGGCACGCCGGCCTCCGCCACGCGCGCCAGCGCTTCATCGAGATCGTCGACCTCGATGGAAAGATCAGGCACCGGCGTACCGGACCCGCCTTCCGCGGCGAAGCTGACCTGCACCGACATACGCGCGTTCGATCCATAGGTGACGATCCAGCCGTGATCCATCAGCAGGTCCAGCCCGAAGATATCGCGGTAGAAGCGCTGCGCGTCGGCGGGCGACGGCGTGGCGATATTGGCGACGATGCGACGGACGATCATGAGGCGATGTCGGTGGCGTTGACCTCCGGAAACTGCACCAGCGGCACGAACTTGCCCGACTTGCCGTCGAGCGCATCGATGGCGCCCGAGCCAATGTCATAGACCCAGCCGTGCAGGTTGATGCGGCGCTCCGCCAGCGCCTGCGCGACACACGGATGGGTGCGCAAATGCGCAAGCTGCTCGATCACGTTTTCCCGCACCATGTCGTCGACGCGCTCCCGGTCCGAGGCGTGCGGGCGCGCCAGGCTGATCTTGCGCGCGCCGCTGGCGTGTTCCAGCCATTGCGCCACCGACGGCATGTGGTCCAGGCACTGGCAGGTCGCCACCGCCGTCATCGCGCCGCAGTTCGAATGGCCGCAGATCACGATGTCGCGCACCTTGAGGCCCGACACGGCGTATTCGACGCTGGCGGAAACCCCGCCCGGCTGCACCGCATAGGCCGGCACGATATTGCCCGCATTGCGGATCACGAACAGCTTGCCCGGCTCGCTCTGCGTCAAGAGCGCCGGCTCCACGCGGCTGTCCGAGCAAGCGATGAACAGCGTGCTGGGACTCTGCTGCGTGGCGAGTTCCTGGAACAGCGTGGCCAGCTTCGGAAATTCCTCCCGCTGGAACTTGAGAATGCCTTGAATCAGATCTTTCACGAATATTTCCCCCATCGTGGACGCCCGAAAGCATGGCGACAATTTTCTATTGGGTCAATATCGGGTTTATTATGCTGTCCATTGGATTTACCAATAGTTGGACCTCATGCTGCTGCGCCACGTTCGCTACTTCCTGGCCGTTGCCGACGCCGGCAATTTCACGCGGGCCGCGGAAACCCTGCACGTCTCCCAACCCACGCTGTCGCAGCAGATCCGGCAGCTGGAAGAATCGCTGGGTGCGCCGTTGTTCGACCGCAGCGGTCGCATGGTACGGCTGACGGACGCTGGCCAGGCGTACTACGTCCACGCCCGCCGCGCACTGCAGGACCTTGAAGCGGGCCAGCGCGCAATCCACGACGTGGGCGAGCTCACGCGCGGCAACCTGCGCCTGGCGATCACGCCCACCTTCACGCCCTATCTGGTGGCGCCGCTGATCGTCGCATTCAACGCGGAGTATCCAAACATCACGCTGAGCCTGCGCGAAATGCCGCAGGAGCGCGTGGAGCCGATGCTTGCGGACGACCAGATCGACATCGGCATCGCGTTCGACGACATCCTGTTGCCCGATCTCGACGCCACGCCGCTGATGGAAGAGCCGCTGGCATATATGGTGGGCGCCACGCATGCGCTGGCGCGCCGCCGCACGGCATTGGGCGCGACCGCGCTGGCCGGGGAATCGATGGCGATGCTGACGCGGGAATTCGCCACGCGCGCCTATATCGGACGCTACTTCGGCGCGCTCGGGATCGAGCCGCGCATCACGTTCGAAGCCAATTCGGTCAGTGCCGTGCTCGATGCGGTGCGCAGCGGGCGCCACGCCACGGTGCTGCCGGCGGCCATCGCCGCCGGTCACGCAGACCTGCGCATTCTCAAGCTGGAATTGCCGCTGCCGCCGCGGCACGCGGCGTTACTGCAGCGCAAGGGCGCGTACCGCACGGCGGCGGCGCGCGCTTTTGTCGAATTCGCGCTACGCGAAGTCAAACGTCGGGCGTCCCCAACGCGCGGTTGATCCGCAACGCGACCAGCGTGCCCACCACGCCGGACAGCAGATACAGGCTGACCGCGGCCAGCCCGAACAGCGACGACAGCCCCAACGCGACCAGCGGGGCAAACGCCGCGCCAAACAGCCAGCCGAAGTCCGTGGTCAGCGCCGCGCCGGTATAGCGGAACTTGCGCTCGAAGTTGGACGTGACCACTCCGGCCGCCTGCCCGTAGGACAAACCCAGCAGACCGAAGCCCACCAGGATGAAGACGTCCTGCAACTGCGCATTGCCGCCGAGCAGCCAAGGTGTGGCAAGGCTGAACAGGCCGATCAGCACCGCCATCGTCGCCAGCGTGGTGCGGCGGCCGATCCGGTCGGCGATCCATCCCGACAGCAGCGTGCCGATGAACGCGATGAACGCGCCGACGATCTGGATCGCCAGCACATCGCTGATGTCCTGCGTCTTGTGCAGGATCACCCAGGACAGCGGAAACACCGTCACCAGGTGGAACAGCGCGTAGCTGGCCAACGCCGCGAAGGCGCCGAGGAAGATATTGAAGCCCTGCGCATTGACCATCTGCAAGGTGCTGATCGGCTCCAGCTCGTCCTCTTCCAGCAATCGCGTGTATTCGTGCGTGACCACCAGGCGCAGCCGCGCGAACAACGCCACCACGTTGATGGCAAAGGCCACGTAGAACGGATAGCGCCAGCCCCAATCGATAAATTCGGCCGGCGTCAGGCTGGCATGCAGGAACAGGAACAGCGCGCCCGCGACGATAAAGCCGGTCGGCGCGCCAAGCTGGCCGACCATCGCATACCAGCCGCGCTTGTCTTCCGGCGCGTTCAGCGCCAGCAGAGACGGCAGGCCATCCCACGATCCGCCGAACGCAATGCCCTGCAGGAAGCGGAAAAACGACAGCAGATAGATCGCGGTGCTGCCGATCGACGCATACGCAGGGAGGAACGCGATGCCAACTGTGGCCGTGCCGAGCAGGAACAGCGATGCGGTGAGCTTGACGCCGCGCCCCCATCGGCGCTGGATCCGCATGAACAGCGCCGTGCCGAATGGCCGGCCGATAAAGGCGAACGAGAAGATCGTGAAGCTGTACAGCAGCCCGGCCAGGTCGCTGGCGAACGGGAAATACACGGTCGGGAAGACCAGCACCGACGCAATGCCGTAGACGAAGAAGTCGAAGTACTCCGACGCTCGCCCTATCACCACGCCCGTGGCAATTTCGGCAGGCGCCACATCATGATGTCCGGGCGCCGGAGGTGCCGTCGGCGACGCGCGATGCTGGTGGGTCAGACTGGCCATCGTGGAGTCTCCTCGAAGACGGGAGGGATGTCGTACATCACTTAAAGTCCCGCAGTAACAAGAATAGCGCCTAAACTGCCATTGGAAATCGAAAGATTGCTACGTCAGACAGTCCCAGACGTTAATCAAACGCCACTTCCAAGACCATGCGACGCTTCGAAGCTGCTGTGCCGACGTTTTGTGTGACGGGAAAATTGCTTTTGCGAAGTGCCGCAATCGCCATGTTGGTGGGCCTTGCGGGATGTAGCAACGCCGTGCTGTTGTCGCCTGCAGGCGACATGGCGGCTCGGCAGCGCGATTTGATCATCATCGCCACATGCCTGATGCTGCTCATCATCGTGCCGGTGATATGCCTGACACTGCTCTTCGCGTGGCGATACCGCGAAAGCGCCAACAACGCCCACTACAACCCCGAGTGGGACCACTCCACGGTGCTGGAACTGGCGATCTGGGCTGCGCCGCTGCTGATCATCATCGCGCTGGGCGCGGTGACCTGGGTCAGCACCCATCAGCTCGATCCCTACCGTCCCCTGACGCGCCTCGACGACCGCCGGCCCGTGGCCGCGGACACCAAGCCGCTGGTGGTGGAAGTGGTGGCGATGGACTGGAAATGGCTGTTTCTCTATCCCGAGCAGGGCATCGCCACGGTCAATGAACTGGCCGCGCCGGTAGATCGCCCGATCGCTTTCCGGATCACGTCCACTTCGGTCATGAACGCGTTCTTCGTGCCCTCGCTGGCTGGCATGGTCTACGCGATGCCCGGCATGGAGACCAAGCTGCACGCGGTGATCAACAAGCCCGGCATCTACGACGGCATGTCATCCAACTACAGCGGCGCGGGCTTCTCGCACATGCGATTCAAGTTCCACGGTATGTCCGGCGGCGATTTCGACAGCTGGGTGCAGCAGGCAAAATCGGCCGGCGCGCCGTTATCCAAAGACGCGTATCTGAAACTGGCCCAGCCCAGCGAGAGCGAGCCGGTACAGCGCTACGCCAGCGTGGCGCCGGGCCTCTACAACCTGATCCTGAACCGTTGCGTGGACGGCGGTGCCTGTGTGGTGGACACCATGGCGCAGAACCAGAATCGCATCCGCGCCAGGTTCGATCCGTCGGCGGAAATCTGTACCGCGAGCAATACATCGGATGTCGCACCGGTGTTCGCGCCAGATGCCGTCGCAGGCAACGGCGGGCGAGTGTTGCGCTAGCGCATCGCCGTGCCCCGTTTGCTTTCACGTTTTCGCCAATCTTCATCGGCCAGAATTGGTCAATACAGGCCCAGGTGACAACCATGCCCGAGCGTTCCGAACTCGCCAACTTGATCTTTGGCCGGCTGTCGTGGGAAGCCGTGCCGCTGCACGAGCCCATCCTGCTGGCCACCTTCGCCGCGGTGGCGATCGGCGGCATCGCGCTGGTGGCGCTGCTGACGTACTACCGCGTGTGGGGCTATCTGTGGCGCGAGTGGTTCACCAGCATCGACCACAAGAAGATCGGCATCATGTATGTGGTGCTCGGCATCGTGATGCTGCTGCGCGGCTTTGCCGACGCCATCATGATGCGCATCCAGCAGGCCGTGGCGTTCGGCGACAACCTCGGCTACCTGCCGCCGCATCACTACGACCAGATCTTCACCGCGCACGGCGTGATCATGATTTTCTTCGTGGCGATGCCGCTGGTGACGGGGCTCATGAACTTCGTGGTGCCGCTGCAGATCGGCGCGCGCGACGTCGCGTTTCCGTTCCTCAACAACTTCAGCTTCTGGATGACCACCGGCGGTGCGATCTTGGTGATGATGTCGCTGTTCGTCGGCGAATTCGCGCGCACGGGCTGGCTCGCGTATCCACCACTGTCGGGCATCCTGCATAGTCCGGACGTCGGCGTCGATTACTACATATGGGCATTACAGGTGGCCGGTGTCGGGACACTTTTATCGGGTATCAACCTGCTGGTCACGATCGTCAAGATGCGCGCGCCGGGCATGACGCTGATGCGCATGCCGATCTTCACGTGGACGTCGCTGTGCACCAATGTGCTGATCATCGCCGCGTTCCCGGTGCTGACCGCGGCGCTGGCGCTGCTGTCGCTCGATCGCTACGTCGGCACCAACTTCTTCACCGCGGACCAGGGCGGCAGCGCGATGCTGTACGTGAACCTGATCTGGATCTGGGGACACCCCGAGGTCTACATTCTGGTGCTGCCGGTGTTCGGCGTGTTTTCCGAGGTGACCGCCACGTTCAGCCGCAAGCGACTGTTCGGCTATGCGTCGATGGTGTACGCCACGGTGGTGATCACGGTGCTGTCGTACCTGGTGTGGCTGCACCACTTCTTCACGATGGGATCCGGCGCGAGCGTGAATTCGTTCTTCGGCATCACCACGATGATCATCTCGATACCCACCGGGGCGAAGATATTCAACTGGCTGTTCACGATGTACCACGGCAAGATCAAGTTCGAGGCGCCGATGCTGTGGACGGTGGGCTTCATGGTGACGTTCGTGATCGGCGGCATGACTGGCGTGCTGCTGGCGGTGCCGCCGGCGGACTTCTCGCTGCATAACAGCCTGTTCCTGATCGCCCACTTCCACAACGTGATCATCGGCGGCGTGCTGTTCGGCCTGATGGCCGGCATCTCGTACTGGTTCCCGAAGGCCTTCGGCTATCGCCTGGTGTCGTCGTGGGGCAAGGCGTCGTTCTGGTTCTGGCTCACCGGCTTCTACTTCGCCTTTATGCCGCTTTACTGGCTGGGCCTGCTGGGCGTTACGCGCCGCATGAACCATTTCGACGATCCTTCGCTGCAGATCTGGTTCCAGATCGCCGCCTTCGGCGCGTTCCTGATCGCGCTGGGCATTGCGTGCTTCATCATCCAGCTGGTGGTCAGCTTCATGCGCCGCGAGGAACTGCGCGACCTGACCGGCGACCCGTGGGACGCGCGCACGCTGGAATGGTCGACCTCATCGCCGCCGCCGCAATACAACTTCGCCTTCACGCCCGTGGTGCACGACACCGATGCGTGGTGGCATATGAAGCAGAACGGCTACCATCGTCCGCAGCAGGGATTCATCCCGATCCACATGCCGAAGAACACGGCCGCGGGAATCGTGCTGGCCGGGCTGTGCACGGTGATGGGCTTTGGGCTGATCTGGCATATCTGGTGGCTGGTCGCCGCGGCGTTCGTGGCCACCCTCCTCGCGGCAATCATCCACACCTTCAACTACAAGCGCGACTACTACATTCCGGCCGACGTCGTGGTCCGGACCGAAACGGCGCGCACTCAAATGATGGCAGGCCATGGTTGATACGTCCCTACCCATGCAGGCAAGCGGCACGGTCGGCGCGGACGAGGTTCCGCCGGGCGGCTTCCAGTTCTATCTGACCGAGGAGCACCATCCGCAGAACGGCACGTTGCTGGGGTTCTGGCTCTACCTGATGAGCGACTGCCTGATATTTGCGTGCCTGTTCGCGGCCTATGGCGTGCTCGGGCGCGAGTACGCGGGCGGGCCCACTGGCGCCGAGCTGTTCGAGCTGCCGCTGGTGGCGCTCAACACGTCGTTCCTGCTGCTGTCGTCGATCACGTACGGCTTTGCGATGCTGCAACTGCAGCAGAACCGGGTGGCCGGCACGCAGATCTGGCTGGCCATCACGGCCGTGTTCGGCGCGGCGTTCCTGGCCGTGGAGCTGTACGAATTCGCGCACCTGATCCACGAGGGCGCGGGGCCCACGCGCAGCGCATTCCTGACGTCGTTCTTCGCGCTGGTCGGCACGCACGGCCTGCACGTGACGTTCGGGCTGGTCTGGCTGATCGTGCTGATGCTGCAGGTGGGACGCCACGGGCTGATCACCGCCAACAAGCGCCGCCTGATGTGCCTGTCGATGTTCTGGCACTTTCTGGACGTTGTCTGGATCGGCGTCTTTACCTTTGTCTATCTGATGGGAACGTTGCCATGAGCGCACAGGACCATGCAGTCGATGGCCACGGCCATGACCACGGACACGACCACCACGAGGAAGATATCGGACCGCACGCCACGCTGGGCGGCTACCTGACGGGCTTCGTGCTGTCGGTGTTCCTGACGGCGGTGCCGTTCTGGCTGGTGCTGGGCAAGGTGATCGACAAGTCGTCGACCACCGCGATCGTGATCCTGCTGATCGGCGCGGTGCAGATCGTCGTGCACATGATCTACTTCCTGCACATGAACGCCAAATCGGAAGGCGGCTGGAACATGCTTTCGCTGATGTTCACGCTGACACTGGTGGTGATCACGCTGACGGGATCGCTCTGGGTGATGTTCCACCTGAACAGCAACATGATGCCGCAGATGCAGCACACGCAAGAAGCTGCGCAGTCGGGCGGCACGATCGTGCCGCC